>Ga0207643_10000126_pt1 | contig 52316 bp, 46 predicted proteins | sample KBSMisM62_FD_184313 | JGI IMG/M metagenome (GOLD analysis project Ga0207643, IMG submission 184313) | Miscanthus rhizosphere microbial communities from Kellogg Biological Station, Michigan, USA - KBS Miscanthus M6-2 (SPAdes) (version 2) | ecosystem: Host-associated > Plants > Roots >... | reverse complement strand
GCGAACGGCACGAGCCCGATCCCGAACGTCGACTTCTTCACGTACGACCCGTCGCCCTCAAGCATCTGCGACACCCGCGCTCGATGCGAGCTGTAGCAGGCCTCCCCCGGCCGCACATGAAACGGCGAGGGCTGCGGCGTCGGCGTCCACCCCCCACGAAGCGCCGCGACCAACTCCTGACCCGCCGCCAAACTCGTCCTGTTCTCGGTCACTACCAGATCCCCCAAGCTCATCGACCATCGTGGGACAATCTTGAGCACTCTCGCCATCGACCGTCGCACCTTCTGCACGACATCACCCAGCCGGGTACACCGGGAACGAGACCTCGCTGAACAACCAACTGGCGCTACCACACCTCTACAGCGAGGGGAGCCGCCGCTGCAGTCTGAATGTAGTAGTAGCAGTAGTAGACCATCGCCCCCGCCGCAGCCGCTGGCGGACGGAGCGTAGCGAACACATACCGGACGTTTCGGTCATGTTGACGCTCCCACGGAACCGGTGGCTCCCGCTCGACGTCATACCTGCGGAGGCAACAGTGTGTGCCCCCGGCAGGATTCGAACCTGCGACACCCGCTTAGGAGAGACCTCTTCTTCGCTCTCATACGCGCTGACCAGCGGTTTCTCAGGGGCTCCGGCGTGATTGACCGGCTCCACACGGCTCTCTTGGCACCAGTTCGCCCCACGAGTGGCTCCACGCGGCTCCCTGCATGAGCCTCGTCTCTTCTGCGTCGTGGCTACCGACATGCGGAGCGATGACCTGCACATCGAAGCCGGACGCCACCGCCGCCTTATTCACCGGCGACTGGCAGTCGATGTCCTGGGCCTCGTCCACGAACGCAGCGCCAGTCCGCGCTATTCGTCGTGGCCAGCTACATGACGCGGCGTCGCCAGCCGCAGTAGGCCGATGGTGAGCGGGAAGGCCAGGTGCGGGAAGGGCACCGTCACTCGGTCCGACCCCCGACCAGCGGTTTGGCCGGCGCGGTCGGCTCGGATCCGGGGCCGAGGTAGGCCTCGATGACCCGCGGATCGTTGAGCACGGTGTTCGGCTCGCCTGTGGTCAGCACCTTGCCCTCTCGCAGCACGGTGAGCCGGTCGCTGATGGCCAGCACCAGATCCACCTTGTGCTCGACGAGCAGCACCCCGATCCCCCACTCGTGGGCGACCCGGATGACCAGGTCGGCGAGCTCGGCCGCCTCGCCGTCACCCAGCCCGGCGGCCGGCTCGTCCAGCAGCAGGATGTCCGGCTGGCCGGCGACGGCCCGGGCGATCGCGACCGCCTTGCGCTGACCGAACGACACCTCCTCGGGCAGGCTGTGCCGGCAGTTCTCGAGTTGGAACTGGCGCATCGCGTTGAGCGCGTCCTCGCTGAGCCGGATCCGGCCCGGACGGAACAGGTCGGTGACGTAGCGCCAGGCCCGCGGCGTCTCGGCGGCGACGGCGAGGTTCGACTCGACGGTGAGGTCGTCGAACAGCTCCAGGGACTGGAACGAGCGCGACAGCCCGGCCTTGGCGCGCAGCCGGGCCGGCCGCCCGACGAGGCTCTTGTCGCCGAGGGTGAGCTCGCCCTCGGACCGGACGAAGCCGGTGATCGCGTCGATCAGCGTCGTCTTGCCCGACCCGTTCGGCCCGATCAGCCCGTGGATCTCGCCGGGCCGCACCTCGATGGACACCCCGTCGACCGCGACTACCCCGCCGAACCGTACGGTCAGATCCCGTACGGCCAGCACCGAGCTCGGCCGGTCGCGTCGCGACAGGTGGTCGTCGACGTCGTTCGCCAGCGTGTCCGGGGTCGTCCACGGCAGCCGGGCGGTGACCGAGCGGGAGAGCGCGGCGTAGCGGTTGGCCAGCGGCGCCAGGCCCTTGGCGAACAGGGCGACCTGACCGTCCGGCGCGGACAGCAGCGTGATGATGACCGCGATGCCGCCGATCAGCGGCAGGTACAGGTTGATGCTCGACCACCCGTTGAACAGCTGGCTGACGACGCCGCCGGCGATCAGCAGCGAGCCGAACGGCGCGCCTACGACGAAGCCGAGGCCGGCGGTCACGGTGACCGCGACGAGGTAGATCGAGCTGAACACGGTGAAGTTCGAGAATGTCAGCGTCGGCTGGGAGAACGCCAGCAGCAGCCCGCCGAACGCCGCGATACCCGACCCGAGCGTGAACGCGTACAGCTTGGCGCCGGCGACGTTGATGCCGAGCGCGGCCGCGCCCCGCTCGTTCGACCGGGTGGCCAGCAACCGCCGCCCGATGACGCCGCGGCGCAGGTTGGCCACCCCGAGGCTGACCAGGAACGCGGCGGTGACGACGAACAGGCCGTACCGGTGGAACTCGAAGAACGGGTCGATGCTCCACCCGAACAGGCTCGGGATCGGCGGCGTGATGCCCCCGGGGCCGCCGGTGTAGTCGCTGTTGAGCAGGAAGAGCGAGACGATCGCGCTGCCGAGACCGAGCGTCACGATCGCGAGCGTCGCGCCGCGGGTCCGCAACGCCGGCAGGCCGAGGATGCCGCCGATCGCCGCGGTGATGACCACCGTCACCAGCAGCATCAGCGGGAACGGCAGGTGCGAGGCGAGCCGGGCGCCCATCAGCGCGGCCAGACCGGCGATCGCGAACTGCCCGAGCGACAGCTGCCCGGCGTAGCCGGTGATGACGACCACCGACAGGCACACCACGCCCAGCGACACCGTGTAGACAATGGCCTGCGTCCACTCCGGCCCGGAGCTGAAGACCCAGAACAGGATCAGCGCGTACGCGACGAGCACCGGGATCGCGTGGACCCGCCCGGTGCCCACCCGCGGCAGCCGGTCGAGGACGAAACTGCGCAGCGGCAGGCCTTCTCCCCGGATCACCAGGATGAGGATCACGACCAGGAACGGCGCGGCGTTCTGGTACCCCGGCGTGGAGACGTAGCCGGTGATCTCCGACTCGGCGACGCCCAGCAGCAGCGCGGCGATCAGCGTCACCGGGAACGACTTGAACCCGCCGACCAGCGCCGCGGACAGCGCCGGGATGACGAGCAGGACGAGACCGGTGGGCTCGAGCCCGATCGCCGGTGCGATGAGGATGCCGGCCAGCCCGGCCAGGGCCGAACCCAGCCCCCAGTTCAGCGCGGCCACCGTGTCCGGCGAGTGCCCGAGGCTGCTGGCGACGAGGTCGTTCTCGGCCACCGCGGACGTCAGCCGCCCGACGCGGGTGTAGCGGTAGACGTACGTGAGCACGACCGTCAGCACGATCGCGATCCCGATGATCGCCAGCGCGTCGGTGCCGATCGGCAGCCGGTTGTTCGACAGCAGGAAGATCGTGTGCCGCGGGATGACCGGCAGCACGGTCTTCGCGTACTGGCCGTAAATCAGGAAGGCGGCGGACTGGAGCACGACGACGATGCCCAGGGTCGCCACCACGCGGGTCAGCGACGACGACTGGCGCATCGGCCGGAGCACCAGCAGATGCATCAGCCAGCCGCCGGCGGCACAGATCAGCACGGCCAGGATCACGCTTGGGGCGACCGGGATCCCGACCTGGGTGTTGAGCGAGTAGTACGCGTACGCGCCGACCATCGCGAACGCGCCCTGAGCCAGGTTGAGCAGCCCCGACCCGCGGTAGACGAGGACGGCGCCCTGCGCGATCAGGGCGAAGATCGCGCCGGTCGCGAGCCCCAGAAGGCCGAACTGCAAGAAGTTGATCACTAATCGGCCTCCTGGGGCTGCAACAAATGCGAAACGGGCGGTCTAGCCGACGGTCTTCAGCGACGTGAACGGGTCGACGAAGCCGCCGCTCGCGACGAACTTGCCGTTCTGCATGGTTCCGAGCTGGACCTTCTGGTTGAACATGCGCGGCGCCGGCTCGAACCCGCCGGTGATCGGCGACGTGACGCCCTTGACCTTGTACGGCGCGATGGTGCCGATGTCGACCGGGTCGGAGAGGTTCTCGAACGCCGCCAGGACCTCCTCGTTCGAGCTCGCCTTCGCCTGCGTCGCCACGGCCGCGAACAGCTGGACCGACGACCACGCCTGGATCGAGAAGAAGCTGAGCGGCGCGTCCGGCGCGTACTTCTTCATGTCGGCCAGGAACTTGTCCGAGGCCGGGGACTGCTCGGGGAAGGACGTCTGCGAGGCCACCAGCATGCCGTTGGCGGACGACGCGATCGCCCCGACGACCGGACCGGGCAGCGCGCCGTCGATCGTGGCGATCAGACCCTTGTAACCCTGCGCCTTCAGGGCCGGCACCGACTTCGCCATCGACGGCGGGGCGCCGGTGATGACGATCCCGTCGGTCCCGCCGCTGACCGCCTTGGCGGCAGCGGTGTTCAGCGTCGGGTCCGTGCTGGTGTCGCCGACGACGACGTTGACCGGCGTGATGTTGACCTCGGCCAGGGCCTGCTTGGCGAGCTGGACGATCGAGTTGGCGGCCGGGTTGTTGGCGTCACCGAACAGAGAGATCTTCTTCGCACCATGGTCGAGCAGGTCGTAGACCGCACCGTAGGTGGTACCGACGACCGAGGGTCCCAGCGGGAAGGAGGCCGAGCTCACCAGCTCGCCCGGCTGGTAGGCCGGCGACCCGATGACCGCGGTCTTCGCCTGCTCGGCGGCCTTGTACTCCGAGACACCGGTGCCGGCGATGAGGACCGGACCGACGATCGCGGAGACCTTGTCCCGCAGCAGCGTACGGAAGCAGCCCAGCTCCGCGTTGACCTCGAACTTGCCGTCGCAGACGGTCAGCTTCAGCTGCTTGCCGTTGACGCCGCCGGCCGCGTTGATGCCCGCGACCGCCGCTTCCTGCGCCTGCTTCACCTCGGGGAAGCTCGCGGCGGGAGAGGTCAGCGACACGGTCGAGCCGATGCTGATCTCCGAGCCGGAACCGGATCCGGAGCCCGAGCCGGAGCTGTCCCCGTCGTCGGAACCGCACGCCGCGAGAACGAGCGCGGCCGACGTCATCACTGCCAGCGCGGCCGGCGTACGTCGACGTCGGACCGCGCCCGATGTCCTGGTTTTCATGGCGACTCTCTCTCCGATGTGTTGGTGCGCGCCGGCGAGCTCGCCGAGGCTGACGGCAGGTAGCTTTCGTCCAGCAGGGTCGTGTCGCTGGCCGGTCCGTCCCCGGCCAGCTGGCCGTTCTGCAGCAGGTACCAGCGGTCCGCGACGGCCAGGGCGCGACGGGGCTGCTGCTCGACGAGCAGCACCCCCATGCGGCTGTCCGCGCTCGCCTGACGGATGGCACTGAACAGTCGGTCGACGATGATGGGCGCCAGGCCGAGGGAGACCTCGTCGGCCAGCAGCGCCTTCGGCTGGGTGGCGAGCGCTCGGCCCAGGCTGAGCATCTGCTGCTCGCCACCGGAGAGCAGGCCGGCGGGCCGCGAGAGCAGCCGCTCCAGCTCCGGGAAGTACGCGACGGCGCCGTCCACGCCGCCCGCGCCCAGTCGCAGGTTGTCCTGGACGGTCAGGCCCGAGATCACCGAACGGCCCTCGGGGACGAACGCGAGCCCGTTGCGAGCCAGGGCGCACAGGTTCTTCGGACGACGCCCGCCGAGCCACAGCACCTCGCCGCTGATGAGCGGCAGCACCCCGACGGCCGCGGACATCGTCGTGGACTTGCCCGCGCCGTTCGGCCCGAACAGGGCGACGATCTCGCCGACGTGCACCGTCAGCGACACGTCACGGATCGCCGCGAGATCGCCGTAGCCAGAGGTCATCGACCGCAACTCCAGCAGCGGCTGCGGCGACAGTCCCGGCGCGCCGGCCGCCGCTGCCGCCGGCCCGCTGTCCACTGTGGACGTCACCTGTCCCCCACCGGCTCGCGCGTCGTCATCCGGGACTCACGCGATCGCGGCGGCCGCGTCGACCGGGAGCTGGGCGCCGGAGACGTACAGCGACTCGTCGGAGGCCAGGAACACCACCGCGTTCGAGACGTGCACCGGGTCGATGAACGGGATCTTGAACGGGTTCATGCCGGCGAAGGCCGGCAGGGCGTCCTCGAGCGTCGGCGACTCGAGCTCGGGCCGGAAGATCCGATACAGCGTCTCGTTCTGCACCATCGTCGTCCCGATCGCGTTGGGATTGATCGTGTTGACGCGGATGCCGTGCTGCCCGTACTCGTTGGCCAGCACCTTCATCAGCCCGACCACGCCGTGCTTGGCCGCCGTGTAGCTGGCCAGGCTGGCCAGGCCCTTGGTGCCGGCGAGCGAGCTGATCAGGATGACCGATCCCCCCGGCCCGGCCGCCAGCACGTGCGGCATCGCCGCCTTGACACTGTGCCAGACGCCGGTCAGGTTCACGTCGAGGACGTCCGCCCAGGCCTGCTCGCCGTAGTTGTGCGACTCGGGGGCGTGGGAGAAAATCCCCGCGTTCGCGACGATGATGTCGAGCCGGCCGAGCTGAGCGACGCCTCGCTCCACCGCCGCGGTCAGCGCCTCGATGTCGCGGACGTCGGCCTTCTCGGCCACGATCCGCCGGTCGAGCGCCTCCACCAGCTTGACGGTCTCGGCGAGGTCGGCCTCGGTCGCGAGGTCGTAGGCGGTGACGCTCTCGATGTCCTCGCAGATGTCGACGGCGATGATGTCGGCGCCCTCTTCGGCCATCCGCACCGCGTGGGACCTGCCCTGGCCGCGGGCCGCCCCGGTGACGAATGCGACCTTTCCCTGGAGCCTTCCGGCCATGGTGTCTTCCCCTTCTCCTGCAGCTTGTTGAGATCGGTCGGTGGCGGCGACCGCCGTCAGACGAGCTTCTCCGCGCTGGACAGCACCGAGTTGGCGTCGGCGTAGACCCAGCCGCCACTACGGAAACGGGCGTTGCCGAACTCCACGTCGACGCCCCGGCCACCCGGCTCGGCGTCGACCCGACGGCGAGCGGTGACGGCCACCGCGAACACACCGAAGTCGAGCTTGTCGATGACCTCGCTGTCGCGGATGGCCCCGTTGACGACGACGCCGGCCCACCCGTTGTCGCTGCCGATGCGGGCGAGCCGGTCGCCCAGCACGCCGACCCTGGTGTCGCCGCCGGTGTCGACCACGAGGACCCGGCCGTCGCCGTCCTGCCGCAGCACGTCCAGCACCGAGCGGTGGCCGTGGGTCAGCACCGTCTCGCACCGGCCGCCGAACGTACGGCGGGTGCCGAACCGCAGGAACGTCGTCTCGCAGACCTCGACGCGATCGCCGTGCTCGTCGAAGAGGTCCGCCGTCGTCCACCCGGTCGAGCCGGGGGTGGCACGGCGGTCGCCGCCGTCGCGCTCCATCCGTGTGCTCCCTTCGGCTCGTCGGCTCGTTCAGCCGGCGCGCTGCGCCGGATGGGCCAGCGTCAGCAACCGCTGCCGCTTCTCCCGCAGTCGCTGCTTGAGCGCCGGACTCATGTCGTCGTCGGACCAGTCGAATTCCCTGTCCCAGGCGATCCGTACCTCGCCGACCCCGGGCAGCCCGCCGAGGCGCTCGCGCACCTCACGCTCGAAGTACGGCTGGAAGGTGCACGCCGGGGAGGTGATCCGCAGCTCGACCGCCACGACCGCGTGGCCGTCGGGTGTGGAGCCGACCTCCACCGCCTTGACCATCCCCATGTCCACCAGCCCGGCCGGGACGCCCCGGCCGACGCTGCACGGGTCCAGCACCTCCTGGAGCGCCTCTTTCACGCGGATCACGCTGACGGTCGGCATGGCTCAGGCCGCCCCGGCGATCCGCGCGCGCTTGAGCGCCCACGGCTTCTCGCCGCTCTCGCGCCAGGCGGCCCGCCGGGTGGCGAACTCGTCCTCGGCGAAGGCCTTCTTCAGCTTCTCCACGTCGAGCCCGAGCATCCGGGCGAAGTTCCCGCCGAACAGGTCCGCCTTGAGCTCATCGGTGAGCTCCGGCAGCCCCTCCTCGAGCAGGTCCTCCGGCATCTGGATCTCCGAGATCGCCTCGATGATCGGCTGCGGGTGACCGAGCGGGGCGCCGGTGCCGAACACAACCTGCTTCGGCGCGGCGGCGAGCAGCAGCCCGACGGACTTCAGGAACCGTCGGGGCATCCGGCCGGCCGTGTTCGCGGTGGTCTCGAGGTTGGCGTAGATGTTCGGGTTCATCTGCAGCTGGAAGGCGCAGTCCTCCAGGAAGGCCCAGCCGGAGTGGACGACCTCGAACGTCATGTCCGGGAACGCGGCCGCGGCCGCGGAGACGTCGTCCGGCCGGTCCTGGTGGTGCGGACCCGGCGCGGTCGGCAGCGCCTTGTGCACCGCGATGTGCTTCACCCCGAGGCTGCGCGCGTGCTCGAAGAACGGGAAGATCTTCTCGTCGGCGAACGAATAGCCGAGCGCGGCACCGTGATAGTCGGTGAGGCCGTTGACCGGGTAGAACTTGAACCCGTCGATGCCGGCCGCGGCCCGCTCCGCCATCTTCTCCATCTCGGCACCGCGGTTCGACAGCGGGTCGACGGCGGGATAAAGGAGAACCCGCTCGGGCGCGGCCTCCTTCACCGCGACGCACTGCGGCCACGGGTTGGCGCCGCGCTCGAAGAGATCGAAGAAGTTCACCGCGTGCATGGCGACCATGTCGACGTCGCTCTCGACGAAGAACATCGTCAGGAGTTCCTCGGTCGTCCACCCCCCGCGAAACTCGTCGAGGGACAGCATGTACCCGTTCCTGGTCGACTCCAGCGGCGCGTGCCCGTACCCGTAGAGCCAGGCGATGAAGCCGTCGTAGCCCTCGACCGGCACGGCCGGGCGGCGGTTGTCGACGCTGAAGTCGTACGTGTGACCGACCGCGTCGATGACGAGATTGTTCTTCCACATGTGTTGACCTTCAATCCTCGGCGTTGTCGCTGGCGTCTCGGTACCGGCTGCGGATCTCAGTCGCCGAATGCCTCCACGCCGGCCTTCGCGATCTCCATGTCGTCCGACCAGTGGCCGCCGCTGACCCCGACGGCGCCGACGATCTGGTCGCCGTCCTTCAGCGGGAACCCGCCGCCGAAGACCACCAGCCGGTCGATGCCGGTGGGAGCGCCCAGCCGTAGCGGCGCGTCCCCGTCGACGAAGTCGTACCAAGCGTCGGTCGACAGGCCGAACCCGGCGGCGGTGTAGGCCTTGTCGGTCGCGACCTGAACGCTGAGCAGGGGCGCACCGTCCATCCGTAGCGATGCCTTGACGACGCCGCTCTCGTCGACTACCACGATCACAAAGGCCCCACCGCGCTCGGTCGCCTTGGCGACGCCGGCCGCGATGACCGCCTGGGCGCCGTCCGCGGTGATGCTCCGCTTCTCGAAAGACTGGCTCATGGCTGCTCCTGTCCAGGGCGCCGGTGCACCCGCTGACCGCCGGTGCGAAGGACGATGCCGACCGCGAGATGCTGATTGGCAAGTGCCGAGGAACATACCAAGCACGCGGCCGATTGCATACTATTCCGAGAATCCTCGTTCCGGTCGTATGACCCGTTGCGCGCCCTGGCAGGTTCCGGGCGTCGCATTTGCGCAGGTGAGGGTGCCATTCAAGGCACCGGCTGGACAGCTGGAAGCGAGGTGAATGGAGCACGCCTGTGACAGATTGCATACCAACGGATCGCTAGATGATGCCGCGCTGCTGCCAGGACTCGAGGTCCTCGGCATCATGACCGAGCAGCTCGCAGTAGACGTACCGGTTGTGGGCGCCGACGATGGCGGGTCCGGTCCACTTCATGGTCCCGGGGGTGACGCTCAGCTTGGGGACGAAGCCGGGCACCACGATGTCGCCGAGCTCGGGATCCTCGACGTGCAGCAGCATGTCGCGGGCCAGGAACTGCGGGTCCCGGCTGATGTCGGCGACGTCGTAGACCCGGCTGACGACGACTCCGGCCTCGTTGAGGATCGCCTCGATCGTCTCGGCCTCCCGCAGCACCGTCCACTCCGTGATCAACCGGTCGAGCTCCTCCGCATGCTCGCCGCGGGCCGTGTGGCTGACGAACCGGGGATCGGTGGCCAGCTCCGGCTGGCCGATGGCCTGGCACAGCCGCGCGAAGATCGGGTCGCCGTTCGCCGCGATCACGATCCACCTGCCCTCGATCGAGGGGTAGAGGTTCGACGGGGCGACGTTGCGCAACCCCGTCCCGCTCGGCCCCCGGATCACCCCGAGCGCGTTGTACTCGGTGATCGCACCCTCGAGCAACGCGAAGCACGACTCCGTGATGGACGCGTCGATGACCTGCCCGCGGCATTCCCCCGGGCCCTGCCGCCAGACCAGCGCGGCCAAGATCCCCTGCAACGCGAACATGCCGGCCAGCGAGTCACCGAGCGAAATCCCGGTACGCGGCGGGGGTTCGCCGGGGAAGCCGTTCAGATGCCGCAGCCCGCCGACCGCCTCCCCCGCGCTGGCGAAGCCCACCCGGTCCGAGTACGGCCCGGTCTGCCCGTAGCCCGACACCCTGGCGATGACGAGCCGGGGATTGCGCTCCAGCAGGGCGTCCGGGCCGATGCCCCACTTCTCCAGGGTCCCGGGCCGGAAGTTCTCGATCAGCACGTCGGCATCGGCGACGAGCTCCTTCAGCAGCTGCTGACCCGCTTCGGAGCGCAGGTTCAGCGAGACGCTCATCTTGTTGCGGGCCAGGGACGGCCAGAACAGCGCACGACCCTTGTACCGGTCGTGACCCCACTCCCGCATCGGGTCGCCTCGGCCCGGCGGCTCCACCTTGATGACCTCCGCGCCCATGTCCGCGAGCAGGTGCCCCGCGAACGGGCCGGCGAGCAACTGCCCGAGTTCGATGACCCGGATACCTTCAAGGGCGCCTCCCCCGGAGCTGCCGGTCGGCTGGAGGGTCACGACGTCGTCACGGTCCACGGGTTGAGTCCTTCCAGCATGCATTGATTGCATACAATGATGGGCGGGTGAACACGCGGAGGCACTAAGCTCCGAGCCGTGGTGGTCGGTACGATCCCGGCGGTGCCGGGAGGTCGATCAGCCCATCGCTGCGGCGGGCTGCGGGGCCGGAAACCCGCCGGACCGGTGCAGCATGCCGTCGAGGCGGCGGCCGAGTGCGGTCTCGAGCCAGTTGCCAGTGTCGATGACCGCGTCGAGATCGACGCCGGTCGGCAGGCCCTCGCGATGCAGGAGGTAGACCAGGTCCTCGGTGGCGATGTTGCCGGACGCCTTGGGAGCGAAAGGGCATCCGCCAGCCCCGCCGACCGACGCGTCGAACATCTCGACGCCCAGCTCCAGGGCGGCCATCACGTTGGCGTAGCCGGTGCTGCGGGTGTTGTGTAGGTGTAGCCCGAGCGGCACGCCGAAGCCGGCGGCCGGCCCGATGACCTCCTTGATCTGACGGGGTACCGCCACCCCGATCGTGTCCGCGAAGATCAGCGCGTCGACACCGCGCTCGGCCATCCGACTGGCCAGGGAGAGCGGCACCTCCGCATTGACCTCGCCCTCGTAAGGGCAGCCGAACGCCACGCCGAGCGTGACGGTGACGCGACGCCCGTCCCGGCGGCACTCGTCGACCAGGCCGGCCATCACCGCGAACGACTGCTCGACGGAGGCGTTCGCGTTGCGCCGGTTCAGTGACTCCGTGCACGCGAACACGAGGTGCACCTCATCGACGGCGACCGAGGTCAGCCGCTCGTAGCCGCGCTGGTTGAGCACCAGCGTGCTGAACCGGGTCGGCGACGCGCGCGGCAGCCCGGCCAGGATCTCCTCGGCCCCGGCCATCTGCGGCACCCGTTTCGGGTTGGCCATGCTGGCCACCTCGATGGCCGGGAGGCCGGCCCCGACGAGTCGCGAGACGAGCTCGAGTCGCTGCTCGACCGACAGCGTCACGGCCTCGTTCTGCAGACCGTCGCGAGGCCCGACGTCACAGATTTCGATCATGGGAAGTCCCTGCTGCCGGGGAGTCGAACGCGATCGCTCGACGCGTCGACAGTAGCGCCTCGTGGCGGCTTTGGACAGCGATTGTATGCAACTCGGCATTCTTGCCTCGCACGCGCCGCCGGGGATCCCGCCGTTACGGGAGGTGCGACCGGGCAGCCGGGCGTTGATCAGGTGGTGGTCGGGTCGGGCTCGTCGTCCGGTGGGGCCGGGATGTCGGGCTGGCCCATCGACGCGCGGCGGCGCTCGACCAGGATGTCGCGCCCGAGCAGGATGTGTTCGGCGACCAGGTTGCCGGCGCGGCCCCCCTCCCGGCGGGCGATGGCCTGGGCGATGAGCTGATGGAACAGCAGCGACCGCGCGAGTTCGTCGCGCTCGTACCACTGGAAGTTCTGGAAGACGAGGACCGCGTGGACCGTGCGCTCAAGTAACTGGTTGAGGCGCCAGCTGTTCGCCATGTCGATGAAACCCTGATGGAACCGCCGGTTGACCGCCTCGATCTCCCGTACGAATTGGAGGTCGTCGACGGCAAAGGACGGCAGCAGCGCGGCGAAGTCCTCGTTGGCCTGCTCCAGCACCGACAACTGCTCCGGCCGCGGATCCCGCGCCGCCCGTTCCGCCGCGAGCGATTCGAGCCGCACGCGGAGGTCGTAGATGTCGTAGACATCCTGCGCCGACAGCGAGCGGACGACCGCCCCCTTGTTCGGCAGGCTGACCACGAGCCCTTCAGACTCGAGCGCCCGCAGCGCCTCCCGGACCGGCGTGCGGGACACCTGGAACTCCTCGCCCAGGTTCTTCTCGACCAGACGCTGCCCCGCCCGGTAACGGCCCTCGACGATCGCCTGCCGGATCTGCTCGTACGCGCGCATGCGTCCGCGGGAGCCGTTGTTGTCCGGTCTCGGAACCGTTGACGCCTCCCTGGCAGCCACGTCGAGTCCCCCAACTTCAGCTCGAGTCTGCGTGCGTCCGTCGCACCCGGCCGTGTCCCCGACTCATCGAAACGGTCAAACCGTACCCCGCCGGCGGCCCTGTCGACCTCGACGGGCCGGCGCTCCACGCTACCGGTCCCGCCGCACCGGGAGGAGGTCAGCGTCCCGCTTCGGCCGTCGACCAGAGTCGTTCGAGCAACGGGTTGAGCGCGTCAGGGGCCAGCGTGACGTTGTGCCGGCCGAGCGGCAGGACGACCGGGTCGATCTCCAGCGCGCCGCCGCCAGCGTGGCCCCAGCGGCGGCGTCCATGGGGATGAGACCCGCCGGTGACGACCAGGGCGGGCGGGGATGCCGCGCAGCTGGGCAAGGTCCGGCCGGTAGAGCCACGGCTCTCGCTGGGGTGAACCAGCGGTGATCCAGGACCGCCTCCTCCGCCAGCGCCTCTGGATCACCGTCAGCGGATCTCCAGTCCAGGCCGCACCCCGGATCCGCCACGTGTTCCGGCGTTCCGCGAATCGAGCCGGGCGATGACCGCACGGGGGCGCGGTGTGCGATTCGGCGCGATGGACGTCGTCGGGGTGACTGGGCGGGTCGCGTCGGCCGGCGGGGTTCCTCGACGCGTTCGGCCGCGCGTACGGGATCCGGGGGTCGGGGTGGAGTCGTGGACGCCGCGGGTCGATCTCCTCGACGGGATTGGTCCCGAGCCACTTCCAACGCACCGCGCTTGCACGCGTCGTTCACGCAACTGTGGATCTTGCGAAAGCGCGGCATTGGCCGGTGGCCCGTACTGATGCGGTCGGCATCGTGCGTCGCAATGGCCGACCACCCATCAGCCGGCTCGCCGCCTGACAACAACGTGTCAGGTCACGACAACTAGTGGTTGTTTACGTCGGCATCGTCGGAGCTCATCTTCTCCAGACACGACAGCACGCCGTCGCGCCCGGACCTGCCGGCTCCAGACCAATCCACCAAAGTCTCCTGACAGACCCTATGGTCTCGGATCGTGAGCGATGACGAGGACGCGACCGTCCGCAGGCTCAAGCAGCTTGAGGCTGAACTACGTACGACGACTGATGAGATGTGGGCTCTTGTGGGACCGCCGGACTGGCACCTCCAGGCAGGACCCGTTCGGCTCAGAGGCCGGATAGGAAGTCAGTCGTTTGCGTTGATGTTTACTCTGTTTCATCTGGTCGTCGCAGCCGTTGGTGCGGTCCTGATCTTCGTCGGCAGCTCCGTCGAGAGCCTTGGTGTTGCCCTTGTCGTGGGTGCGCTCTTTGGCTTCGGATCCTTTATCTCGCAGGTGTGGGCGCAGGGGATGGAGCGGGAACGCCAGCTGCTGAGATTTCTCTTTGGAGGTCCGGATTCGCCTCGACTCCGAGCCCTTCGACGTCGCCGACAAGAGGTTCTGGCCGAGATCGACGAGCTTACGGACGAATACGCGGCAGCCACACTCGCTGGGGATGAGGCATCATCGGCACGTGAAGGAGTACCTGATAAGGACGCAGGCGCGTCATGACTAGCCGGCGTTCCCGCGTAGCCGGGTAGCGGAGGTGCTGACGCCGACCGGTGACGAATGTCGGCCGGTCGAGGGTTGAGGAGACTTCCGCCTGCGTTGCGGCGATGTGTATGTCGCGCTCGCCAGCGAGGACGTCGGGTGGCAGGTCCTTGCCGATGGAGACCCAGAGAATCCGGAAGCGTTCGTCGCTCGGGTCACCGAGCAGGTCGCGGACGCCGCCGGGGAGTCCTGCGAATGGCTCCGCGTTGGATAGGGCGACGACGTGTGCTGCGGGCGTCTGTTTGAGCCGCACAGCTCGCGGCATGAGCAAATGTCACGATTTGAGGTTCGGTGATCTCTTCCTGTATGGCGTCGATAAGGGCGTGATAGGCGGTCGTGCTGTCCGGCATGCTAGCCAGGCCGGTGCCGGACGCCACTTCCCGCCACAGGATTTGCAACATCGCGTTGTAGTTCTCGAGCGCCGACCGCACCCTTGATCCCGCGAGCAGCATGACCTCAACCCGTGCCGCCTCGTTTACCTCGAGATGCTGATAAGGCGGGCGCCGGGTTGGGATACCACGACTGCCACATCCTTGGGGTCGTCGCGGTTGAGAGCGTGTAGTTCAAAGACCGATTGTATACGTGGTTTGCGGTTGCGATGTACTTCGCGTCCGTCCGGCGACGTGCCCTGGGCCGTTGATCGATAGGACATCGCAGTGGTGCAGGAGCCGGTCGAGGATTGCGGTGGCCAGGACGTCGTCTCCGAGCACTTGGCCCAATTCTGTGAAGCTCTTGTTGCTGGCGATGATCATGCTGCCGCGTTCGTAGCGGCGGGAGACGAGTTGGAAGACCATGTTGGCTTCGGCTCGGTCCAGTCGTGACCGAGACGATTTCGCCCGTGCCGGAGCAGATCGATACGCAACTCGCCCAGGATCTCGTCGCTCGTGCGCGTGCTGAGGGGGTCGAGTTGGTCGGCCCAGGTGGGCTGTTGACCGGGTTGACCAAGACGGTGTTGGAGACCGCGCTCGAGGCGGAGATGGCTGAGCACCTGGGCTACGACAAGCACGATGCGGCCGGCCGGAATGGCGGCAACTCCCGCAACGGGGTCCGGGCGAAGACGGTGCTGACTGAGGTGGGTCCGGTGGAGATCGAGGTGCCCGGGACCGGGACGGTTCGTTCGAGCCGGTGATCGTGCGCAAGCGGCAGCGCCGGCTGGACGGCATCGACCAGCTGGTGCTGTCGCTGACCGCTCGGGGCCTGACGACCGGGGAGATCGCGGCGCACTTCGCCGAGGTCTACGGGGCCAGGGTGTCCAAGGACACCATCTCCCGGATCACCGACAAGGTCGTCGAGGAGATGACCGAGTGGTGCAACCGGCCGCTGGAGCGGGGCAGTCTCTAGTGATCGTTGTGAACAGGCTCGTTGAATCGGTATCGGCTTGATCGTCGCATGGCCTGGCTGGGCGTGAGGTCGTCGAGGCACCGACGGGCCGGTCGTTGAGCTCGGCCGCGACGAGCCGGAGTTGGTCCGCTGTCCAGGCGTATCCCACTTCGCAGCACGAGTGGCGCCACGCCGAGGAGAGGGCGATCGGCCGAGCAAGGGCGACGAGCGCGTTCTTGCTGCTCAGCCCCTATACGCGTTGTGCCCCCGGCAGGATTCGAACCTGCGACACCCGCTTTAGGAGAGCGGTGCTCTATCCCCTGAGCTACGAGGGCGGACCCGGGCTGGCCGGGCGATTCAGTCTCTCACGGGCGGCCGGGACATCTCACGCAAGACCCGGGGTCAGCGGAAGCGGAGGGTCGAGCCCTGGTCGTGGGCGGGTAGTCGTTCCCGCAGCGGAACACCGCTAGCCGCGGGACTCGAGCGGGCCGAAGAGCGGGGCGAGCGCGGCCTGGGCGCGGGCGACGCCGGCCCGGCCGGCATCGACGGTCTCCCCCGCGGCGGTCACCTCGGCGCGGACCTCGGCGATCCGCGCGGCCGCGGTGGTGTCCGCCTCGGAGACGTCCAGCCGGTCCTGGTGCTTCTCCAACCAGGCGGTGAGCTGGTCGAGCAACTGCGGGATGAGCTCGAGCGAGTAGCCCACGGCGCCGAAGACGGCGTAGACGTCGGCAGCGGTCGCGACGCCGTCCCAGCTCGCGTGCGCGGCCTGGCGCAGGGCCTCCTCCGCGGCGCGGGCGGCGGCGGGTGCGGTCATCGCCTCGGTGATCGGCTGCAGATCGAGGTCCTCCGGCTCGGTCATGCCGATCGGATTACCCACTCGACCCTCGGCCGAACCCGGGTTCCCGCATGCCGCGAGGGTCCGGCGCACCGCTGCCGGACCCTCGCTGGAGTGACCGTCCATTGAGGACGGTCATGGTGCCGCTTAGGGACGCACCGCCCCGACGATCGGCATCATGTCGACGCTTGCGTATCGCACCACGTCACCGGTCTGGGGAGCGTGGATGACCTGTCCACCACCGACGTACAGGGCGACGTGGTGGATCGGGCTTCCGTAGAAGACCAGGTCTCCCGGCTGCAGCGAGGACACCGACACCTTCGAGCCGGAGCTGTACTGCATCGAGGAGGAGTGCGGCAGCGAGACACCCGCCTGCGCCCAGGCCCACATCGTCAGCCCGGAACAGTCGAATGTGGACGGTCCGGCGGCAGCCCAGACGTACGGGCTGCCGAGCTTCGACTTGGCCGCCGCCACCGCGGTTGCCGCGCCTCCACTTGCCGGGACGTTGACGGTCGGAGCGCCCGCTGAGGGGACTGCGCGGGTCTCGTTCCGCGACGCCCGGTCGACCGGTGCCGCCTGCGAGTCGACGAACGCCTGCCGCTCGGAAGCGGACAGCCGGTCGAACATCGCCTTGCTCTGCGCCGCCTGCTTGGCCAGCTGGGTGCGCTTGGCCGACAGGTCATGGGTGAGCTTCGCCGCCGCGGCCTGGGCCGCCTTGGCGTCCTTGGCAGCCTTGGTGGCCGCCGCGCTCGCCTTGCTCGCCTCGGCCAGAACCGCGGCACGGCGGCTCGAGACGACGTCGATGATGCTCGCCTGGGACACGAAGTCGGCGGGCGAATCGCTGGACAGCATCGCCCCGAACGTCCCGAACGGGTCCGAGCGGGTCTCCGAGGCGACCAGCTGCTTGATCCGACCCCGGAACGCCGAGACCGTCTTGGCTGCGGCCGTCGCCTTCGCCGAAGCGGTCTTCGCCTGGGCCGTGCGTTTCGTGAGCAGGATCCGAGCGTCGTTGTACTGCTCCGTGACCTTCTCGAACTGCTCGTTGAACGCCCTCAGCTGTGCCATCGCCTGTGCGGAGGTCGTCGGTGCCGAGGGGGAGGGGGCACCGGGGACCGCCTGGCCGCTGGTGGCGGACAGCCCGACAATGAGGGCGGCCGCACCGGCTACGGACAACGATCGGAACAGGGGGGAAGTGGGTCTCGGTATTGCCACCGAGGCGGCACTCCTTGTCTTCCAGTTCCGCCGACCGGGTTAGCTGACGGGTTCGGGCGTGGAAGTCGCCCTACGGCAGGGCCGTCCGTGGCACGGAGGCTGCCGATTCACCCCAGGGAAGAGGTGGTTCCCCGGCTCACGACACCGTCGCCGGAGCCGTGATTAGGCGGTGACTTCCCGGTGCCACCCCCGACTGGGTGACAGACGGCCGGTAAGCCGCGTGAAGACTACGGCCTGTACGGACGGAGTCAAGGCGCCCTGACCGTCGGTCAGGCTTCGCCGCCTAGAGATCACCCGTTCGGAGCATCGTTTGCCGCACTGAGCAGGGTCAATGCCTCCCGTACGTGACCGCTGGTGTTAGCCAGTGCACGCGCTGCAACCGCCGCCGACACTCCACAGAGGATGGTGAGAAGCGCCACTCTCCCGTCGCCGTCGGCGTTCTCGACCGCATCGGCGCACCTGTCCGGGTCCTCCCCGGTCGCGGCGACCAGGGCCGCGGTGATCCGGCCGCGCAGCTTCGAGTTCGTCGCAACGGCCCCGACCATGAGGTTGGACCAGGTCCGTCCACAGCGGACCATCGTCGCTGTGGACAACGCGTTGAGCGCCAGTTTCTGCGCCGTACCGGCCTTGAGCCGGGTCGAGCCGGTCACCGCCTCCGGTCCGGTGCGAACCGCGACGTGAACGTCCACTTCAGACCCTGCTGCGGCGTCGGGGTTTCCGGACAGCAGCACGGTTGCCGCGCCGTTGTCCCTCGCAGTCCGCAGTGCCGCGATCGCGTAGGGTGTACGCCCGCTGGCGGTCACCCCGAGCAGGACGTCCCCCGGTCCGGCCAGCGTGCCGACCGCCGCGCCGGCGACCGTGTCGTCCTCCCCGTCCACGACGCCGTCGTACGCGGCCACGTGCGCAGTCCACCGCCCCGGCTCCAGACCGTAGGTGGGACCGATCTCGTCGGCGTCCAGCGCGGCCAGCCGGCCCGACGTGCCGGCGCCGACCACGTGCACGCGACCGCCCGAGCGGAGCGCGGCGACCAGCAGGTCGACCGCCGCGGTGAGCTCCGGCAGCGCGGCCGCGACGGCGGCCGGCACGGTCGCGTCCTCTGCGATCACCAGCCGGACCACGTCAGCCGTCGGCAGCCGGTCGATGTCGACGGTGGCCGGATTGCGGCCCTCGGTCGGCGAGTCCACGTGCACCGAAGCGGTCATGCCGGCTCCTCGTCGGTCTGGGTCACCTTCGCCAGGCCGGCCGGGTCGTCCGGGTCGAGCCCGAGGCGGCGGGCCAGCGCCTCGGCCGCGAGCTGGCCGGGCACGACCAGCGCCAGCGGAGCCAGCCGCTCGGGCAGGTCCGAACCCGGCAGCGCGACGTCGGCGACCGCCGCCAGCTCCGGGCCGCCCCCGATGGAGTGCACCGGTACTCCGAGCGCCCGCAGCCGCTCGGCGACGGCGAGCACCCCGGCGAGCACCGGACCGCTGTCCGCGGCGACCAGCAACGCAGGAACTCGTGCGCCGGCGACGGCGATCGGGCCGTGCAGAAGGTCTGCATAGGACAGTCCACTTGCGTCGATGCCGCAGGTCTCACGAACCTTGAGGGACAGCTCCCACGCGGTCGATGCGGCGAACCCGCGACCGGACACCACGAGTCCGTCCACATCGGACAGCGCGGAGACGAGCCGGTCCACATCGGACTCGACGGCGCGGGCAACGGCGTCGGGCACCCGGGCCAGCTCGCCGCGCAGGGCCGGATCGGCGCCGAGGCCGAGCCCGAGCACCACCAGCGCGGCCAGCTGGGTGGTGTAGGACTTCGTCGCCGGCACCGCCCGCTCCGGTCCGGCCTGGGTGACCAGAGCCAGCCCGGCCGCGGCCGCCAGCGGGCTGTCGCCGTCGTTGGTGATCGCGATCGTGCTGGCGCCGCAGTCGGCCGCCCAGCCCAGCGTCTCGACGATCTCCTCGGTGCGGCCGGACTGGGACAGCGCGACCGCGAGCACGCCGTCGAGATCGAGCCGGCGCCGGTAGCGGGTGGCGACCGAGGGCGAGGCGGGCGTGGACAGCCGGCCGGCGGCGACCTCGCAGAGATAGCGGCCGTACAGCGCGGCGGCGTCGGAGGAACCGCGGGCGATGAACAGCACCTGCCTGGTCCGGGCGGCCAGCTCGGCCACCGCGGGCTCGAGCGGCAGCAGCGCGTCCAGCGTGCGCCGCAGCGCGGACGGCTGCTCGCGGATCTCCGCCGCCATCCGGGTCACCGGCGCGGCGGCGGTCGGGATCACGGCAGCACCCGGTCGGCGGCCGGGCTGGTCGCCGCGGCGCCGTCCACCGACCCGGGCAGCCGGCCGAACGCGAGCCGCCCGGCCAGCCAGGTCGCGCGAGCGGAGAGGTCGTCGCCGAGCCAGACCAGGTCGGCGGTGCCGCCGGCCTCGATCCGGCCGAGATCCGGCCGGCCGAGGATGTCGGCGGGCAGCCGGCTCGCGGCATCGACCGCGGAGCGCAGGTCGACGCCGGCCGCGACCACGTTGGCGATGGCCGCGTCCAGCCGCAGCCCGGAGCCGGCGAGCGTGCCGTCGGGCCGGCGGGGCAGGCCGAGCGGGTCGACCGAGACCTGCTGGCCACCGAGGTCGTACGTCCCGGGCGGCATGCCGGCGGCCGCGACCGCGTCGGTGACCAGCACGATCCGGCCCGGCGCCGCCGCGAACGCGAGCCGGCAGATCGGTGCGGCCACGTGGTGCAGGTCGGCGATCAGCCCGCAGGTCAGCCGCGGGTCGGCCAGGCCCTGCCCGACCACGCCGGGCTCCCGGTGGTGCAGCGGGCGCATGGCGTTGAACAGGTGGGTGACCAGCCGGGCGCCGGCGTCCGCGGCGGCCTCGGTCTGCTCGGCGGTGGCGTCACTGTGCCCCACGCTGACCAGCACGCCGGCGTCGACCAGGCGGCGGATCGCGGCCAGCGCACCGGGCCGCTCCGGCGCCAGCGTGTGCATGCGCAGCAGCCCGGGCGCGGCCTCGATCAGCGCGTCGACCGCCTCCGGGGTGGGGTCGCGCAGCAGCGCCGGGTCGTGCGCGCCGTGCCGGTCGGGCGACAGGAACGGGCCCTCGACGTGCACGCCGAGCACCCGGGCCCCGCCGAGGTCGGCGGGCAGCGCGGCCGTCCGGCGCAGCCCGGCGACGAGGTCCGGCACCGGGGCCGTGATGAAGGTCGGCACGAATGACGTGACGCCGGTCTCCGGCAGCCGGGCCGACACCTCGGCCCAGCCGGCCGGGTCGGCGGCGACGAAGTCGACCCCGAAGCACCCGTTGATCTGCATGTCGACCAGGCCGGGAACCAGGACGCCGGACGGGAGGACCACGTCAGGCGGTACGCCACCGTACGTCTCTCCGGCAGCGACACCCAGAATCACACCGTCCGACACGGCGACACAGGCCGGTCCGAGCGGCACGCTGTCAGCGACGACACGCGGCGCGCCTATCACGTGCACGGGTACCTCCCCCGGCCCAGAACATTGACACTGTGCACGACGGTCTGGTCCACTTCCGGACTAGACCGGTCCATACCAGTTGCGGCGACTGTAACCGCGGGAAGGAAGAAGGCGCAATGGCCGCCGGAGAGACCGCGGGGAAGGTCACCATCGACCACCACAGCCCGGTGCCCAAGTACTCCCAACTCCGGGAGATCCTGCTCGACCTCGTCGAGACCGAGCTGGACGAGGACCAGTCGATCCCGTCCGAGCGGGAGCTTTCCGCCCGGTTCGGGCTGTCCCGGATGACCGTCCGGCAGGCGGTGGACCACCTGGTATCCGAGGGCCGGCTCTACCGGGTGCAGGGCAAGGGCACGTTCGTGGCCCGACCGAAGATCGAGATGCCGCTGCGGCTGGCGTCGTTCACCGAGGACATGCGCGCCCGCGGGCTGGAGCCCGGCTCGCGCGACCTCGACCGCCGTACCGACCGGGCCAGTGCCCACCTGGCCAGGATGCTGCAGATCGCGCCCGGTGACGAGGTTCATGTCATCGAGCGGCTGCGGACCGCCGACGGCATCCCGATGGCGGTCGAGCGCTCGCACATCCCGGACGCGGTGGCGCCCGGGCTGTCGGACGAGTCGCTGGCCGGCAGGTCGCTGTACGACCTGCTGGCCTCCACGTACGGGGTGCTGCTCGACCGTGGTGAGCAGACGATCGAGGCCGGCATCGCCGACCCGACCGACGCCGCCCTGCTCGACCTGCCCGCGGGTGCCGCAGCCGTCCTGCTGCTGCAGCGCCGCTCGTTCGTCGGCGACCGGCCGGTCGAGTTCGCCGTCTCGACCTACCGGGCCGACCGCTACCAGCTGCACGTGGCCCTCGAGGTGCCGCGCCGCGGCCGATGAGCCGAGGGCTTCCTACGGCTCGTCGGTGAGGTGGACCGCCGCCTCCTCGGCGGAGGCACCGGCCCCGGAGATGCCGGCGTCGTAAGCGATCATGTCCTTCTCGGTGTCGGACTCCAGGCCCTCGTCCGGCTCCACCAGCCGGCCGGCCCGCGGCTGCTGCTCCTCGAACTCCGGCGCCGGCACGTCGGTGTCGCCGCCCTCCTCCGCGAGCGACGCCGCGATCTCGGGGTCGTCCTCGTCGGCCTCCGTCGCCAGCCGCGCGTCCCGGTCCTCCTCGAAGTCCGGGTCGTCCTCGGTGTCGCGGCGCTGCCCCAGGATCTGGTCGACCGGGTCGCCGAGCTCCCGGTCGAGCACGTCCGGCTCGTCCTCGGCCAGCCTCCGGTCGAGCGACTCGCCCTCGCGCATCTCGGCGAGGGTGTCGCCGTAGTCGGTGCGACGGCTCGGCCGGTCCTCCGGCACCCAGCTCGTGTCGTAGACGGAGAACTCGGGGTCGTTGTCGTTGTCGTTCTCGTCGATCGGGTCGAGGACCTCGTTGTCTTCGAGCGTCGACTCCTCGTCGAAATCGAGGACGGGGTCCTGCGGGTCGCTGCCCGACTCGAGCCCGCCCGGATCCACGCTCATGTGTCGGCTCTCCTCGCTCTATGCCATCGGCCTGTGTTGCCGCCGTGTCGTCAGCGACGCTTCACGCTAGTCACTCGCAGCGGCGTCCCCTGCTGGCAGGTGCTCAAAACCCCGGGCTGGAGCGTGCCTTCCACCCGGACCGGCACTCCCATCGGCGCATCGTTGGCGCCGAGGAGGAGGAACCTCGTGTTGCCCGCGGTGAGGATCTTGCAGCCGGGTTCGACGCCGGCCTCGATCACGCCGTCGACCGTGACCGCCTTCGGCGAGCCGACCGGGATGCCGGTCGGGCCGGGATGGAAGCCGCCGCCGGACGGCACGGGCTTGGGGTTCGCGGAGCTCGTGGGCGCGCCGGCCGACGTACCGGCGGTCGGCCGGTCGGTCGAGCCGGAGCCGGGTTGCACGGTGGCGTTCCCGCAGGCGGCCAGCAGCAGCGCTGCGCTCGCGACGGCGAGAGCGGACAGGGCACGGAACCGGACCGTCACCATGTGTCGTCGGACGTACCGCGCCCCCGCCGGGTTCCCCCGACAGGCGAGCGGTCCGCACGGGCCGTACGGTCGCCGCTGTGACCAGCGTGTTGTGGTTCCGCCGTGACCTGCGGCTCGGGGACAACCCGGCCCTGCTCGCGGCCCGCGACGCCGGCGGTGACGGGGTGCTGCCACTGTTCGTGCTCGACGACGCGCTGCGCCGGCCGAGCGGGGCTCCCCGGCTGGCGTTCCTCTACCGCGCCCTGCGCGCGCTCGACGAGGCGGTCGGCGGGCGGCTGGTCGTGCTGCCGGGTCCGCCGGAGAGCGTCGTTCCCCGCGTCGCTGAGGAGGTCGGGGCGTCGTCGGTGCACGTCGCCGCCGACTTCGGCCCCTACGGGCGGGAGCGGGACGGCCGGGTCGAGGCGGCGCTGCCCGGCGGGGTGCCGCTGGTGCGGACCGGCTCGCCGTACGCGGTCGCGCCGGGGCGGGTGCGCAAGGACGACGGCACGCCGTTGCGGGTCTACACGCCCTTCTACCGGGCCTGGCTGCGGCACGGCTGGCGCGCCCCGGCCCGGTCGGCCGATGTCTCGGTGCGCTGGCTGACCGGGGTCGACTCGACCGGCGTACCCGCCGACCCCGACCTGCCGGCCGGCCTGCGGCTGCCCGAGGCCGGCGAGGCGGCCGCGCTCGACCGGTGGGCCGAGTTCCGCGACTCCGCGGTGGGCAGGTACGCCGACCATCGCGACCGGCCGGACCTGCCGGGGACGAGCCGGCTGTCGGTACACCTGAAGTACGGCACGGTGCACCCGCGGACGCTGTTGGCCGACCTCTCCGGCCGCACCGGCCAGGGAGCTGAGACGTTCCGCAGGGAGCTGGCGTGGCGCGAGTTCTACGCGGACGTGCTGTGGCACGAGCCGCGCTCGGCCCGGGAATGCCTCAACACGAGGTTCGCGGCGCTGGAGCTCGACTCGGACCAGGACCGGTTCGCCGCCTGGGCGGAGGGGCGGACCGGGTATCCGATCGTCGACGCCGGGATGCGGCAGCTGCGGGCGGAAGCCTGGGTGCACAACCGGATCCGCATGATCGTCGCATCGTTCCTGGTCAAGGACCTGCACCTGGACTGGACGGTGGGGGCGCGGGAGTTCCTGCGCCGGCTGGTCGACGGCGACCTGGCCTCGAACAACCACGGCTGGCAGTGGGTGGCCGGCTGCGGCACCGACGCCTCGCCGTACCACCGCGTGTTCAACCCGGTCACGCAGGGACGGAAGTTCGACCCGGCCGGCGACTACGTCCGGCGGTACGTGCCCGAGCTGCGGTCGGTGGACGGACCCGCCGTGCACGCGCCGTGGGAGCTGCCCGACGGACCGCCCGAGGGCTACCCGGCGCGGATCGTCGACCACGCCGCCGCCCGGGCGGAGGCGCTGGCCCGGTATGAGAAGGTTCGCCGATAGTCGCGGTCACACGCCCGCGCCGGCGCGCTCGTCCTGCCGGGCCGCCGCCAGCGCGTCCTTGATCTTCACCCGCGGGCCGCTGCGCAGCACCGCTCCCGCGTAGATCCGCCCGGCCACCCGGATCAGTGCCACCACGACGAGGACCATGAGCAGCATCGACACGCCGACCTCCCACAGCGGGACGTCGCCGGCGGCCCACCGGATCGGCATCACCATCGTGGAGAACGGCGGCACGATCGAGGTGACCCTGGCCAGGCCGGAGTCCGGGCTGTTGAGGACCGAGATGGCGAGGAAGAAGCTGCCCACCAGCAGGATGGTCAGCGGCGCCGTCACGTTCTGCACCTCCTCCTGCCGTGACACCAGCGCGGCCAGCGCCGCGTACAGGCAGGCGTAGAAGGCGAAGCCGAGCAGGAACCAGATGATCACCTGACCGGCCACACCGGCGATCCCGCTGGGCACGTCGATCGCGCCGGTGCCGAGCCCCGCCGCGATCCCGACCAGGCCGGTCAGCACGAGCTGGCCGAGCCCGAGCAGCCCGATCCCGATCACCTTCCCGGTGAGCAGCTGCCACGGCCGCAGCGTGGCCAGCAGCAGCTCGACCACCCGGCTCGACTTCTCCTCGACCACGCCGAGCGCGACCCAGACGCCGTAGCCGATGAGCTGGAAGTAGAGCAGCAGGACGCCGAAGAACGCTGCGCTGCGACGGGCGTCGGAGTCGGGGTCCGGCGGGTCCAGCGCGGTGATCGCGAGCGGCGGCACGTCGAGTGCCTGGCTGACCGCGTTGGCGTCGATCCCGGCCGCGGTGAGCCGGGCCGCTCCCTCGGCCTGCCGATAGGCGGTCTGCACGACCTGCTGGGTCGTGCCGGACAGCTCGTGGTGGACCAGCACCCGGTTGATGCCGACGAAGACGGCATCAGCGTCGCCGGACGACACGGCGGCCCGCCCGGCGGCCTCGTCGGGATAGCGGTTGACCGTGAGCGTCGCGCCTTGCACCTGCGCGGCCTGCTGCAGCGCGGGTTGCACGGTCGACGCGTCACCGACCAGGCCGACGGTGACGTTGTCGTCGTCCGAGTTGAACAGGCTCGGCACGATGACCACCGCGGCGACGATCAGCAGCGTGACAGCGGTCGAGATCAGGAAGCTGCGCTCGCGTATCCGGCTGGTGATCTCCCGGTGCACGACGAGCGGCACCATGCCCCGCGGGGCGCCCCGATCGCTCATCTCCCACTCCTCGGACGGACCCGGCCTCGTGCCTCGGCCGGCTCAGCCCTCGTCGCTCCCCGCTCGCCCTGCGGGCCCTCGGGCTCGCTCACACCCTCACCCCCTGCCGGTCGCGGCCGCCTTCGGCCGGTGCTGCCTGCTCGTCGGCGTCGGTGACCGCCTCGCGGAACAGCTCGGTCAACGTCGGCTGTCGCCAGCTGAAGTGCTCGACCCGGCCGGCGCGGGCCGCGGCGGCGAGCACCTCCTGGTCGTCGACGCCGTCCGCGAGCTCGAGCACCAGCTCGCCACGGCGCTCCGACACCACGGTCACACCCGGGATCACCGCGGCCCAGCCGGCCGGCGCATCCCGCACGATCACCAGCAGCTGCCGGCGACCCTCCTGGGCACGGAGGTCCTCCACGGTGCCGGTGGCGACCATCCGGCCGGCGTTGATGATCCCGACCGAGTCGCAGAGCCGTTCGACCAGGTCGAGCTGATGGGAGGAGAACACGACCGGCACGCCACGACGGGCCCGCTCCAGCAGGACGCCGGCCAGGGCGTCCACACCGACCGGATCCAGGCCCGAGAACGGCTCGTCGAGGACGAGCACCTCGGGGTCGTGCACGAGCGCGGCCGCCAGCTGGACCCGCTGCTGGTTGCCGAGGGACAGCTTCTCGATCGCGTCGGTGCGGCGCTCGGCGACGCCGAGCCGCTCGGTCAGCGCGTCGGCCGAGCGGGTCGCGGTCCCCAGGTCAAGGCCGTGCAGTCGGGCCAGGTAGACCAGGTGCTCGGTCACCCGCATCTTCGGGTAGAGGCCGCGCTCCTCCGGCATGTATCCGAAGCGCCGGCGCGTCTCGAACGTGACCGGCTTGCCCTGCCAGCGCACGACGCCGGAATCGGCGGCCAGGACGCCGAGCATGATCCTCATGGCGGTCGTCTTGCCGGCCCCGTTGGCACCGACGAACCCGTACACCTCTCCCGGACGGACCGAGAAGGACAGGTCGCTCAAGGCGAGCTTGGTTCCGTATCGCTTGGTCAGACCGTCGACTTCCAGCATGCTTTCCTCTCTGGATGGCCGGCTGTACTGCGATCCTCCCCCGAACCGGCTAACTCCCCCACCGGACCAGTCGGCTAATTCGGATGCTTTGGACATAGGGTAGATGTCGGGCCTATGCTCCTCGCCGTCCGGGTAGCGGTGGGAGGGACGGCACGATGGGGCACGGGTTCGTCTCGGATCCGGGTCGGCTCACGTCGCTGGCCACGACGGTCTACCGCCTCAAGCAAAAATACGACGCCGTCACCGTCAGCTCGCAAACGGAGGGTGAGCCGCTCGGAAGCCTGGACGTGGAGAGCGGCGTCACGACCATCCAGACCACCTGGTCCCGGAAGAAGCCCGAGATCGGTCAGTTGCTCGACCAGATCGCGACCGGCCTGTTCGCGGCCGCTCGGGTGTACGGCTGGACCGAGGAGCAGGCTCGACGGGACGCGTCCGACAACCCCGACGGGTCGACTCCTGGTGGGTCCCAGCACCCCGGCGGTGGTGGTGGCGCGGCTGGCGGGTCAGGCTCGGCCGGCGGGGGCGGCGGGGCTGGCGGGTCCAGCTCGCCCGGCGGTGGCATGTCGCCCTCAGGCGGCGGGGGTGGTTCGAGCAGCCCCGGCGGTTCGGTCGACTCCGGGAACGGGTCCGGCGACCCGCAACACCCGGGCAACGGTCAGTGGAAGCCGGGCGACGGGTCCGGCGATCAGCAGCACCCCGGCGGGGGTGGCGGCGGGACCGGGACGGGCGGCGCCGACCCCGCGGATCCCGGCGGTGATCCGGCCAGCCCCGGAGACCCGGCCAGCCCCGGAGATCCCGCGAGCCCGGGCGATCCGGCCAGCCCCGGCGATCCGGCCAGCCCCGGCGACCCGGCCAACCCCGGCGATCCGGCCAACCCTGGAGACTCGGCCAGGCCGGGCGACTCGGCCAGCGCGGGAGATCCCGCGAGCCCGGGAGATCCGGCCAGCCCTGGAGATCCGGCCGGCCCGGGAGATCCGGGGCTGCCGGTCGATACCGACGGGGACGGGACGCCGGACTACCGGGACGCCGACTCGGACGACGACGGTATTCCGGACTCGGTGGAGAAGGGCGGCAACCCCGACGCGTCGGTCAGTCCGGGAGGCACGATGCATCCGGGCGACGTGTCGGCCCAGGGCGGGTCCTCGGGCGGATCGGTCAGCCCGGGTGAGCGGCTCGACGGCGGGAGCACGGACTACGGCTCGGCCGGGACTCCGCCGGCGGCGACCGATGCCGCGCCGAGCGTCCCGACCGGAGTGATCGGCGCCCACAGCGCCCTGGGCGCCGGCGACCCGACCGGGTCGCATCTGTCCGGCTTGGGCTACGCCGGCTCGGATCTGTCCGGCTCGGGGTCGGCGGGCCCCGGCGCGGCGGCGGGCGCGCCCATCGGGGGCGGGTCCGCGGGCGGGGGTGACTCCTCGGTCGGCGGTCCCGTCCCGGACACGGCGCCCAGCACGCCGGTCGACCCCTCCGCGCTCGCCGGCGGCGGGTCGGTCGGGTCCGGACCCGGCTCCGGCGCGGGCACGATCGGCCTCGGCGGCCATGCGACGGCCGGCGGCACCGCCGCCGCGGGCGGCGGGAACGGCGGGCTGCCGATGGCGGCCGCGGTCGCGCCGGTCGGGGTGCTCGGCGCGGCGGGCGCGGCGGCCTGGGCGGTGCACCGCAAGCAGGCCCGGGAGCGCGAGGGCGCCGCCGAGCCCGAGGACGACGAGCTGTGAACGGGACGGTGACGCGGTGAGCGGGCGGAACCAGTGCTACGCGCTGCCCGAGCTGCAGCAGTGGGAGACGGCGACCACCAACCACTACGTCTGGGGTGACCCGGCCGCGATCCAGGCCTACGGCAAGGGGCTTGACACCGCCGGCCACGACCTGGGCGCCATCGCCGACAGCCTCACCGCGATCGACGTCGGCGAGTTCTGGACCGGGGACGCCGCGAACGCGTTCACCGACCTCAAGCGGCGGGTGACGCCGGCCGTGCGCGGGCTGTCCGACCTGCACAAGGACTCGTCGACCGCGCTGAACACCTGGCAGCAGCACCTCGGCGTCTACCAGGAGGACTGCGCCGCCGCGATCACCACCGGCCGCAACGGCTGGCACCTCTACCAGACCACGTCCTGCGACAACCAGGACGCGCGGAACCAGATGAACAACGGCAAGACCGGCATCACCAACGCCGAGTCGGGCCGCGACACCGCCGGCCGCACCTGCAGGTCCGCGCTCGAGGCGGCCGCGGCGAAGGCCGACGTGCCGACCGCCCCGCAGCAGCAGGGCGTGCCCCAGCAGATCTCCACCACCCCCGGCCAGGTCGGCACGGCACCGTCCGGGCGGGAGCCGGTGCCGTTCACCGGGCCGATCACGGCCGGCCAGCCCCGGCCGTACGTCGACCCGGCCAACGGCAGGATCGTCGTCCCCGCGATGGGGCCGTACGCGACCGGCAAGCGGCCCTGGGTGTACCAGAACTGACCGCACCGCGTGTGCCTGATCCCCGGTGGGGAAGGATCCGCGCATGGCGACCACGGAGTTCTCCGTCGCGAAGCCGCCGAGCGGGGTCGGGCTCGACGGTGTGCGCAAGGCGGCCATGCAGTGCCGGGCCTGCCCGCTGTGGGAGCCGGCCACGCAGACCGTGTTCGGCAAGGGGCCGGCGGACGCGCGGGTGGTGTTCGTCGGCGAGCAGCCCGGTGACGTCGAGGACCGCAAGGGCGAGCCGTTCGTCGGGCCGGCCGGGAAGCTGCTCGACCGGGCGCTGGTGGATGCCGGCATCGACCGCGACGAGACCTACGTGACGAACGCGGTCAAGCACTTCCGGTTCACGCAGAGCGGGAAGCGGCGGTTGCACCAGACGCCGGGGCCCGAGCACGTCGCCGCCTGCCGGCCCTGGCTGGACGCCGAGCTCGCGCTGGTCAACCCCGAGCTGGTCGTCTGCCTCGGCGCCACCGCGGCCAAGGCGATGTTCGGGCCGTCGTTCCGGATCACCAAGCAGCGCGGGCAGCTGGTGCCGCTCGACCAGCAGGTCGCGCTCGGCGGCGAGGGGTCACTGTTCGACGAGCCGGAGGACGCCGCGGTCAAGTCCGCGTGGATCATGGCGACCACGCACCCGTCCGCGGTGCTGCGGGTCCCCGAGAAGGGCCGCCAGGACGCCTACGACGCGCTCGTCGCCGACCTCCGCATCGGCGCCTCCGCCCTCGCCTGAACGGCCGGGCGAAGCGCGGACAAGCGGCAGCGCGGCAAGGCGGCAGCGCGGCAAGGCGCCAGCGGCCTTACGAGCGCCGGTCGGAGATGGCGATGTCCCGGAGGGCCTCGTCGTCCGCGGTGACGGGCGTCATCGAAGGCTCGGCCGGTTCCTCCAGCTCCGGCGGGACGGCCGGCTCCGGCAGGACCGACGCGTCGTACCGCCGGAACGCCGGCACCAGCGCCACCGCGAACAGCACCAGCACGACCGAGGCGATCCCGCCCGCCACCCAGGAGAACGTGACCCCGGCCACCGCCGCGGTCGCGCCCGCCCGCAGGTCACCGAGCCGCGGCCCGCCGGCGACCACCACCACGAACACGCCCTGCAACCGGCCGCGCATCTCGTCCGGGGCGTAGACCTGCAGGATCGTCTGCCGCAGCACCGCCGAGACCAGGTCGGCCGCGCCCGCCACGGCCAGCAGCGCCACGGTGACCCACAGGACGCGGCCGAGGCCGGACAGCGCCACCGCCGCGCCCCATCCGACGATCGCCACGGTCAGCGCGATCCCCTGCCGGCGTACCCGGCCGATCCAGCCCGACGACAGCCCGCCGATCACGGCGCCGATCGAGATCGCGGCGAACAGCCAGCCGACCGCGGAGGGACCGCCGAACCGCTCGTCGGCCACCTCGGGGAACAGCGCCCGCGGCATCGCGAAGACCATCGCGATGATGTCGACCCCGAACGACATCAGCAGCACCGGCCTGCTCCAGATGAACCGCAGCCCGTCGACGACCGAGCGCAGGCCGGGCCGGGGCAGGTGCGCCCCGCTGGCCAGCGGGGGCAGCGGCGGCAGCCGGACCGCCGCGTAGAGCGCGACGGTGAACAGCACCGCGTCGGTGGCGTACGCGACGGCGAAGCCGCCCCACTTCGCGATGATCACGCCGGCCAGCAGCGGTCCGGCCACCGTGCCCACGTTGGTGACGGTGAAGTTCAGCGTGTTCGCCGCCGGCACCTCGGAGCGCTCGATGAGCCGCGGCAGGATCGCGTTCCGGGTCGGCGAGGTCACCGCGAACGCCGCCGACTGGATCGCGACCAGCACCATGATCAGCCCGAGGCTATCGAGCCCGAGCAGCGCCTGGACCAGCAGCGCGAGCGTGACGACCCAGGTCACCGCGGCCGAGACCAGCAGCAGCTTGCGCCGGTCGACCGCGTCGGCGACCGCTCCGCCCCACAGCCCGAACACGATCAGCGGCACGAGCCCGACCAGGCCGAGCACGCCGACCCAGAACGACGATCGGCTGATCGCGTACACCTGCACCGGCACGGCCACCGCGGTGACCTGGAAGCCGACGAACGACACCCCCTGGCCGACGAACAGCCGGCGGTAGTCGGGGTGTCGCAGCGGCTTGGTGTCGATCGCGATCGCGCGCAGCCGACCGGTCACGGAGCGAGCCGCTCGACGACCCAGGTCCCGTCCGACCGCCGGTACCGCAGCCGGTCGTGCAGCCGCGCCGGCCGACCCTGCCAGAACTCCACCGAGTCCGGCGCGACCCGGAACCCGCCCCAGCCGTCGGGCAGCGGCACCCGGTCCGGGTGGGTGGCGGCGAGCGCGTCGACCGCCGCCTCCAACTCGGCCCGGGACGCGACCACGGTCGACTGCGGGCTGGCCGCCGACGCCAGCCGGGACTCCGCCGGCCGCGACTCCCAGTAGGCGGCCGACTCCGCCCGGGTCACCCTGGCCGCGGTCCCGGTGACGATCACCTGCCGCTCGGCCGGCACCCAGGAGAAGATCAGCGCGACGGACGGGTTCGCGGCGATCTCCCGCCCCTTGCGGGAGCCGTAGTTGGTGAAGAACTCGAAACCGTCCGCCGATACGCCGCGCAGCAGCACCGTGCGCACCGACGGCCGGCCGTCCGGCGATGCCGTCGCCACCACCATCGCGTTCGGCTCCACCACGAGGCCGGACGCCGCCACCTCGTCGTACCAGCGGGTGAACTGCCCGAGCCAGTCCGCAGCCAGGTCCGCCTCGGACAGGGCACCCCGGGCGTACGTGCGCCGCACGCCGGTCACAGAACTGAGATCAGGCACCAGCCGATTTTCCTCCTCCGGCGACCCCTGCGGCTTCCGGTGTCGTCAACGTGACAGCGGGTGGGCAAGATGGCAGCCATAACGCCAGCCGAGTCGGGGAGTGCGCATGCCCGAGGAGTTCAAGCCGGGGCTGGAGGGCGTCGTCGCCTTCGAGACCGAGATCGCCGAGCCGGACAGGGAAGGCGGCGCGCTGCGCTACCGCGGGGTCGACATCGAGGACCTCGTCGGCCGGGTGGCGTTCGGCAACGTCTGGGGCCTGCTGGTGGACGGCGAGTTCAACCCCGGGCTGCCGCCGGCCGAGCCGTTCCCGATCCCGGTGCACTCCGGCGACATCCGGGTCGACGTCCAGAGCGCGATCGCGATGATGGCGCCGCACTGGGGCCTGGAGCAGCTCATCGACATCGACGGGGACCAGGCCCGCAACGACCTTGCCCGCATCTCGGTCACGGCGATGTCGTTCGTGGCACAGTCCGCGCGCGGGCTCGGGCTGCCGGCCGTACCGCAGAGCGAGATCGACAAGGCCAGGACGATCGTCGAGCGGTTCATGATCCGCTGGCGCGGCGAGCCTGACCCCGGTCACGTCAAGGCCGTCGACGCCTACTTCGTCTCGGCGGCCGAGCACGGGATGAACGCGTCCACGTTCACCGCCCGGATCGTCGCGTCCACCGGCGCCGACGTCGCCGCGGCGATCTCCGCCGCGATCGGCGCGCTGTCCGGGCCGCTGCACGGCGGCGCGCCGTCCCGGGTGCTCAAGATGCTCGACGACGTCGAACGCTCCGGCGACCCGGTCGGCTACGTCAAGGGCGTGCTCGACCGCAAGGAGCGGCTGATGGGATTCGGGCACCGGGTCTACCGGGCCGAGGACCCGCGCGCCCGCACGCTCCGGCGCACCGCCAAGGAGCTCGGCTCGCGCCGGGTCCAGGTGGCCGAGGCGCTGGAGAAGGCGGCGATCGAGGAGCTCACCAACCGCTACCCGGACCGTCCACTCCGGACGAACGTGGAGTTCTGGTCGGCGGTGGTGCTCGACTTCGCCGAGGTCCCGCCGCACATGTTCACGTCGATGTTCACCTGCGCCCGGACGGCCGGGTGGAGCGCGCACATCATGGAGCAGAAGCGGCTGAACAAGCTGATCCGGCCGTCGGCCCGGTACGTCGGCCCTGGACCGCGCAAGCCCGAGGACGTCGCGGGCTGGGCCGAGATGCCCCCCCAGTACAAGACGCCGACGGCGTAGCCGACCATGGAGAGGTGACCTCAGCTCAGATCGTCCTGCCCGACGAGATCAAGCCCCGCGACGGCCGGTTCGGCTGCGGGCCGTCCAAGGTGCGCCCGGAGGCGCTGGCCTCGCTGGCCTCCGCCGGGGCCGCGGTGATGGGCACCTCGCACCGCCAGGCGCCGGTGAAGGACCTCGTGCACCGGACCAGGTCCGGCCTCGCGGCGCTGTTCTCGCTGCCGGACGGGTACGAGGTCGTGCTCGGCAACGGCGGGGCGACCGCGTTCTGGGACGCGGCGGCGTACGGGCTGGTGCGGGAGCGGGCCGAGCACCTCGCCTTCGGCGAGTTCGGCTCGAAGTTCGCCGACGTGACGAAGGGCGCGCCGTTCCTGGCCGACCCCGTGATCGTGACGGCCGAGCCGGGCAGCGCGCCGGCGGTGCGGCCGGAGCCTGGCGTGGACGTGTACGCCTGGCCGCACAACGAGACCTCGACCGGGGTCATGACGCAGATCACCCGGCCGGCCGGGACGGACGACGACGCGCTGGTGCTGATCGACGCCACCTCCGGCGCCGGTGGGCTGCCGGTGGACGTCAGCCGCGCCGACGTCTACTACTTCGCACCGCAGAAGAACTTCGGCTCCGACGGCGGGCTGTGGATCGGGCTGTTCTCGCCGGCCGCGCTCGACCGGGTGGGGTCGCTGGCCGGCTCGGGCCGCTGGATCCCGCCGTCGCTCGACCTGGCCACCGCGCTGGACAACTCGACCAAGGACCAGACGTACAACACGCCGGCGGTGGCGACGCTCTGGCTGCTGGCCGACCAGATCGAGTGGATCAACGCCAACGGCGGGCTCGACTGGGCGGTGGCCCGCACCGCGGACACGTCCTCGCGGCTCTACACCTGGGCCGAGAAGTCGCCGTACGCGACGCCGTTCGTGACCGACCCGGCGCTGCGCTCGCTGGTGGTCGGCACGATCGACTTCGCCGACTCGGTGGACGCGGCGGCCGTCGCGAACGTGCTGCGGGCGAACGGGATCGTGGACACCGAGCCGTACCGGAAGCTCGGCCGCAACCAGCTGCGGATCGGCATGTTTCCCGCGGTCGACCCGGACGACGTCGAGGCGCTCACGGTCTGCATCGACACGGTGGTGGAGAAGCTCGGGTAGATCCGCGTCCTGTCGTGCGGGTGGCCGCCGCCTGCGTGTCGCGACCCGGCGAGACGCGGATGGGTCTTTAGCCTGGACCGACGGCGGATCTCGACGGGGCGGAGGCGGTGCGGATGCGGCAGCTGCGGCTCGTCGGGCTCGCCGAGGAAGGCGACAGCCTGCTGCTGGAGAGCCCGACCGGTGAGTCCTACCGGCTGCCTCTGGACGAGCGGGTGCGGGCGGCCTGCCGCGGCGACCTGACCCGGCTCGGGCAGATCGAGATCGAGTCGGACAACCCGTTGCGCCCGCGGGAGATCCAGGCCCGGGTACGGGCCGGCGAGTCGGCCGAGCAGGTCGCGGCGTCGGCCGGGATGGCCCTGGACCGGGTGCTCCGGTTCGCGTACCCGGTGCTGCAGGAGCGGTCCAGGGTCGTCGCCCAGGCGCGGACGGCGCCGGTGCGTCCGCGCGCCTCCGAGCAGCTCGGCGACCTGGTCGAGGAACGGCTGGTCGGGCGGGGTACGGACGCGGCCACGCTGGAGTGGGACGCCTGGCGCCGGGAGGACGGGCGGTGGGCGGTCCGGCTGAGCTGGCGGCACGGGGACAGCGCGCACGCCGCGCACTGGAGCCTCGACCTCGGCCGGCGCGCGCTGCAGGCGGAGGACCCGGCCGCGGAGCAGCTGAGCGCCGAGGAGTTCCACGCGCGGACGATCACCGCCGTCACCCCGCTGGCCGTGGCCGCGCGGGCGGCGGCCGAGCCGACCGCCCCGCGGGAGACGGACCGGCGGCAGCCGCGCGAAGCTGACCGGCGGGCGCCGCGAGAGGCGGACCGGCGGCCGGCGGAGCGGCGGCCGGCGGAGCGGCGGCCGGCGGAGCGGCCCGGGCGGACCGCCGCCGAGGGCGGCAGCGGCGGGCCGACCCCCGTCCCGGAGCGCGGCACCGGCGACAGGCCGGCGCGCCCGCCCGCCGAGCGGGGCGGCGGGGAACGGCCCGCACGGCGGGCGGCGGCCGACCGCGGCACCGGTGAGCGGGCCCGCGCAGACCGCGCCCAGCACGGGAACGCCGAGGGACGGCGGCCGCGGGAGGCCCGGGACGCCGAGGAGGACGCCGATCCGGCGGCGGAGTCGCGGATCGCGGCCGGTGGCGGGACGGTCCCGCTGGTCGACGTCCCGGGTGAGGAGGATCGCGCCCGGCGGGCGACCGTGCCGTCCTGGGACGACATCCTGCTCGGGGTCCGCCGCCGCCACTGAACCGGCGCGGCCGCGCTCGGGACGGGACGTCCGGGGGGATCTCGGGGGGCGGAGCCCCCCGAGTGGCGGGAAACTCGGATGTCATCGGTGCCGACGTCGGTTAGCGTGGGTCATCGTGTCCCAGCGCCGGTCTTCGTACGCATCCCTCCGGCGCGTCGGGCGGTACGCGCGCCCCTACCGGGCCGGATTCCTCGCCATGACCGGGGCCGCGCTCGCCTCCGAGCTCGCCCCGGCGGCCGTGCCGCTGATCGCCGCGCGGGTCGTCGACGACGCCATCAGCACCGGCGACCGCGGCGCGCTCTACCCGCTGGCCGGGCTGGCCCTGCTGTTCGGTGTGCTCGAGGCGCTGGCGGTGCTGGTCCGCCGCTGGGTGATGAGCAAGGCCGCGCTCGGCGTCGAGACGGACCTCCGCCGCGACCTGTACGGGCACCTGCAGGCGCTGCCGGTCTCCTTCCACGACCGCTGGCAGTCCGGCCAGCTGCTGTCCCGGGCGACCGAGGACCTGGCCACCGTCCGCCGGTTCCTCGGCTTCGGGCTGGTCTTCCTGGTCGTGAACTCCGCGGTCTGCGTGGTCGTCGGGGTCCTGCTGTTCTTCCAGTACTGGCCGCTGGCCTTGCTGGTGCTCGCGTTCGCGGTGCCGCTGGTGCTGACCGTCCGCCGGTTCGAGCTGCGCTACTCGCGCGTGTCCAGGCGGGCGCAGGACCTCAACGGCGAGCTGACCTCCAGCGTCGAGGAGGCGGCCTCCGGCATCAGCACGATCCGCTCGTACGGCCGGCGGCCGCTGGCGCTGGGGCGGTTCATGGACAAGTCCCGCGACCTGCGCGGCGCGCAGCTCGAGAAGGTCTCCGTGCTGGCCTACTTCTGGGTCGTCCTGGAGATCTTCCCGCAGGTCGTGCTCGCGCTGGTGACGCTGGGCGGCGGCATCGCGGTGGCGCAGGGCGCGCTCAGCCTCGGCGGCCTGGTCGCGTTCGTGTCGCTGTTCCTCATGCTGCAGTGGCCGGTCGACTCGCTCGGCTGGTTGGCCGCGATGGCGCAGGAGGCCGAGACCGCGGCCGAGCGGGTGTACGAGGTGCTCGACACCCGGTCCGCGGTGCTCGACCGCCCCGGCGCGCGGCCGATGCCGGCCGTCACCGGCCGGCTGCGGCTGGACGGCGTCGGCTTCCGCTACCCCGGCGCGGACCGGGACGTGCTGCACGACGTCACGCTCGAGCTCTCGCCCGGCGAGACCGTCGCGGTGGTCGGGGCCACCGGCTCCGGCAAGACCACGCTCACCGCGCTCGTTCCGCGGCTGTACGACGCGACCGCCGGCCGGGTACTGATCGACGGCACCGACGTCCGCGACATCCCGCTGGCCCAGCTGCGGCGGGTGGTCGCGACCGCGTTCGAGGACCCGACGCTGTTCTCGGTGAGCGCCCGGGAGAACCTGACCTTCGGCCGGCCGAACGCGACCGAGGACGAGGTGCGCGAGGCACTGCACGTCGCCCAGGCCGAATTCGTCCACGACCTGCCGTGGGGTCTGGACACCAGGCTGGGCGAGCAGGGCCTGACCCTGTCCGGCGGGCAGCGGCAGCGGCTCGCGCTGGCCCGCGCGGTGCTCGGCCGGCCGCGGGTGCTGGTGCTCGACGACCCGCTGTCCGCACTCGACGTGCACACCGAGGCGCTGGTCGAGCAGGCGCTGCGGCGGGTGCTGCACGGCACGACCGCGCTGGTGGTGGCGCACCGCGCGTCCACCGTGCTGCTCGCCGACCGGGTCGCGCTGCTGGCCGGCGGCACGCTGGCCGCGGTCGGCACGCACTCGCAGCTGCTCGCGACGGTCCCCGAGTACCGGGACCTGCTGGCCCAGGAGTCCGACCTCGAGGAGGTGGCGTCGTGACCATGACCGAGACCGAGACGGTGACCGCGGACGAGACGGTCGAGCGGGACTGGCGCGGCGTCTCCGCCGAGGACGTCGACGAGCTGCCGGAGAAGATCGGCATCGTGCTGCGGGCGCGCAGCCGCCGGCTGCTGGCCAGCCTGCTGCGCCCGCACCGGCGGGTGCTCTGGTTCCTCGTCGTCGTCGTGCTGATCCAGAACAGCGCGGCGATGGTCGGACCGTGGCTGGTCGGCGTCGGCATCGACAAGGGCATCCCGGCGCTGGTCGACGGCGACTGGACGCCGCTGCTGGTGATCGGCGGCCTGCTGCTGGCCGCGGCCGGCATCGACGCCTGGCTGCGGGCGGTGTTCCTGCTCCGGGCCGGCCGGATGGGCCAGGCCGTGCTGCTCGACCTGCGCCGCCGGCTGTTCGAGCACGTGCAGCGGCTCTCGCCGGCGTTCCACGAGCGCTACACGTCCGGCCGGGTCATCGCCCGGCTCACCTCGGACGTCGACGCGCTCGACGAGCTGCTCGACGAGGGCCTGGACGGGCTGGTCACCGCGCTGCTGTCGGTCGTGTCGATCGGGGTGATCCTGCTCGTCCTCGACCTGCCGCTGGCGCTGGTGACGCTGGCCACGTTCATCCCGCTTTACTTCCTGTCCCGGTGGTTCCGGACCCGCTCGTTCGCCGCGTACCGGCGGACGCGGGTCGCCAACGCCGCGCTGATCGTGCAGTTCGTCGAGTCGCTGGCCGGCATCCGCGCGGTGCAGGCGTTCCGCCGGGAGCCGCGCAACGGGCAGATCTTCGAGCAGCTCAACCAGGACGTGCGGGTCGCCAACGCCCGGTCGTTCCGGCTGATGGCGGTGTTCGTGCCCGGAGTGGCGATCCTCGGCACGATCGCGACCGTGGCCGCGCTGCTCTACGGCGGCATCCGGGTGCTCGACGGCGCGATGCAGGTCGGCGTGCTCACGTCGTTCCTGCTCTACCTGCGCCGGTTCTTCGACCCGATGCAGGACATCGCGGTGTTCTTCAACTCGTTCCAGTCCGCGAGCGCCGCGCTGGAGAAGCTGTCCGGCGTGCTCGAGGAGCGTCCGAGCGTGCCCGAGCCGGAGCACCCGACGCCGCTGCCCGACCCGCGCGGCGAGGTGACGTTCCGGTCGGTGCGGTTCGGCTACCGCGACGCGGTCGTGCTGCCGCACCTCGACCTGTCCGTGCCGGCCGGTCAGACCGTGGCACTGGTCGGCGCGACCGGCGCCGGCAAGACCACGATCGCCCGGCTGCTGGCCCGCTTCTACGACCCGGACGACGGCCAGCTGCTGCTCGACGGCGTCGACCTGCGGCAACTGTCCGAAGTGGACCTGCGCCGGTCGGTGGTGCTGGTGACCCAGGAGAACTTCCTGTTCTCCGGGTCGGTCGCGGACAACATCGCGTTCGGCCGGCCGGGTGCCACCCGGGCGCAGGTGGTCGCGGCCGCGGAGGCCATCGGCGCGCACCGGTTCATCGAGGCGCTGCCGGACGGCTACGACACCGACGTCCGCAAGCGCGGCGGCCGGCTGTCGGCCGGGCAGCGGCAGCTGGTCGCGTTCGCGCGGGCGTTCCTGGCCGACCCGGCGGTGCTGATCCTCGACGAGGCCACCTCGTCGCTGGACGTGCCGAGCGAGCGGGCGGTGCAGCGGGCGCTGCGGACGATCCTCGCCGAGCGGACCTCGCTGATCATCGCGCACCGGCTGTCCACCGTGGAGATCGCCGACCGGGTGCTGGTGCTGGAGGCCGGCCGGGTCGTCGAGGACGGGTCGCCGGACGAGCTCGTCGGCGGCGAGGGCCGGTTCGCCGGGCTGCACCGGGCCTGGCGGGACTCGCTGGTCTAGGAGCGCTCGGGTCGCAGGTGATAGAGCGCGATCGCGGCGGCGGTGGCCACGTTGAGCGAGTCGACGCCGAACGCCATCGGGATGCGGACCCTGGCGTCCGCGGCGGCGAGGGCCTCGGCCGTCAGGCCGGGGCCCTCGGCGCCGAGGAGCAACGCCAGCCTCGGCTCGGACGCGTCCACGGTGGACAGCGGCACGGACGGCGGGTGCGGGGCGAGCGCGAGCACGGTGAAGCCGGCAAGCGCGGATCGCAGCTCCGGCCAGGACGGCAGCCGGGCGAACGGGACCCGCAGCACGTGGCCCATCGAGACCCGCACCGACCGGCGGTAGAGCGGGTCGGCGCAGCGCGGGCCGAGCAGCACCGCGTCGACCCCGAGCCCGGCGGCGTTGCGGAACAGCGCGCCGAGGTTCTCGTGGTCGTTGACGCCCTCCAGTACCAGCACCCGGCCGGCGGCGGCCAGCAGCGGTCCTGGTGCCGGCTCGGGCGCGCGGTCGGCGGCGGCGAGCACGCCCCGGTTGAGGTGGAACCCGACGGTGCTTGCCAACACGTCCGCGCTGGTCGCGTACACCGGGAACGGCACCCCGGCCAGGTCCGGGGCCAGGTCGGCCAGCCGGGCCGGCACGCCGAGCACCGCCCGCGGCCGGTACGGCGAGTGGAGCAGCCGCCGCACCACCGGTACGCCCTCGGCGATGACCAGCCCCTTGCCGCCGGGCCGGTCCGGGCGCCGGTCGGCGTTGGTCAGGTCCCGGAAGTCGGCGATCCGCGGGTCAGCCGGGTCGGTGACCTCGGTGACCTCGTGCACCCGGGCAGGCTACCGACCGCAAGCCGAACGGCCGCCCCGGTTCACGATCCGGTCACGGAACCACCGGTTCGACCCGGATCACCCCCTACCGTGGCGTACGTGCGGACGACAACTCTGGAGACGACGGGAGCCCCGGTCGGGACCGTGGAGGACCCGCCGCGCCGGACGTCGGCACCGCCGCCGCGCAGCCGCACCCCGAGGCGGCGCTCCGGCGGCGGGGTGATCTTCCTCCCGCCGTGGACGAGGGCGCCGTTCCTGCCGTTCAGGCAGCCCGCGGTGATCCTCGCGGTGCTCGGCGCGGCGCTGATCCTCGCCTGCGCCAGTTCGTCCGGCGTGCTGTTCCTGTCCTCGGCGTCCTCCGAGTCGCTGCGCCGGCTGCTGGCCGTCGAGTGCCCGGACGCCGGCTACCCCACCGTCCGCGCCACCCAGGTCGTCGGCGACCCCGCCACCGCTCCGCCCGGATCGCAGCGCGCCGGCGACGCCACCGTGCGCTCGGCGATGACCGGCGCCGGCCTCGCCGATCCCTACCGGGTGCGCCTCGGCGAGCAGACCACGCAGGTGATCCGCGGTGCCCAGGCGACCGGCGGCCGGATCTTCTTCCGGGACGGGGTGACCAGCCAGATCACCCCGGTCGGCCGGACCCTCCCCGGCCCCGGCATCTGGCTGCAGGCCGGGATGGCCACTCGGCTGGACGCGGCGGTCGGCTCCCGGGTGTCGTTCTCGGTCTCCGGCGAGGGGCAGGGCGCCGGCTACCGGGTGGTCGGCATCTACCGCAACCAGGACCAGGAACCGGTACGGCCGTACTGGTGCTCGTACACGAACCTGTTCCAGAACCCGAGCTACGGCAACGACTCGGTGCCGCCGCCACTGGTGATCCCCACCGACGCGGCCACCTTCCAGGCCGTCCGGGACAGCTACTTCGGCTCCAGCACGGACAGCTGGGTCTCGCCGGCCAAGACCACCGACATCACGCTGAGCGAGGGCCAGGCGGTCGCGGACAAGCAGGCGGCGGCGTACCGGGCGGCCGGCGTGACGCCGTCGCAGCGGCTGGCCGACCTCAACTCCGGCACCGGGCGGATGCCCGAGTTCGTCGAGCGCACCGAGCTGACCCGGGACGGGTTGCGCGGGCCGGTGCTGCCGATCGCGCTGGGCGGGTCGATCCTGGCGTTGCTGCTGGTCGGGGCGGCCGGCTCGTACTGGGCGGACCGGCGGTCGCGGGAGGTGCGGCTGCTGTCCTCCCGCGGCGTCGGTCCGGCCGCGCTGGCGCTGAAGGCCGTGCTGGAGCTCGCCCTGCCGGCGGTCGTGGGCACGGTGCTGGGATGGCTGCTGGCCCGCTGGCTGGTCGCCCTGCTCGGCCCGTCCCCGCTGCTGGACCGGGCCGCGCCGTGGCAGGCCGGGATCACCGCGCTGATCGCGCTGGTCGCCGGGCTCGGCCTGCTCGCCCTGGTCGCCGGGCTGCGGTCGCGGGCGGCGACCGAACGGCCGGTCGGCGCCCGCCGCGGCTGGGTCGCGCTCGTCCCCTGGGAGCTGCTGGTGCTGGCCGCCGCCGGCGGCTGCTGGCTGCGGCTGCGCGGCAGCGACGCAGTCACCCTGGACGCCGGCATCGCCCAGATCAACCTGCTCGTGGTCGCGTTCCCGCTGCTGTTCCTGGCCGGCGCCGCCGTGCTGATCGTCCGGCTGCTCGCCCTCGGCCTGCCCCGGCTCGGCCGGACCGCCGGGCGGCTGGCTCCGGCCTGGTATCTGGCCGCCCGCCGGGTCACCGCCTCCCGGGTGATCAGCGTCGTCCTGCTGGCCGCCGCCTCCCTCCCGATCGCCATGCTGGTCTACGCCGCCGCGCTCACCCAGACCTCCCGATACACCCTCGACGCCAAGGCCGGGCTGATCAACGGCAGCACCACGACCGTGCAGTCGGTCGACCCGGTCCGCCGCACCCCGGCCACCGACGCGGTCGGCACGCTGGTCGTGCGCTACCTGTACGGCAAGGTCGGCAACCAGCCCGACGACGTCACCGTGCTCGCGATCGACCCGGACACGTTCCCGACGACCGCCTTCTGGGACCGCCGGTTCGCCTCCGACTCGCTGGAGGCGCTGATGGCCAGGCTGCGCGCGCCGACCGCCGGCGGCGTGGTTCCGGCCGTCGCCGTCGTCGAGGACGGCCCGGAGTTCCCGCCCGGGGCGTTCGAGCTCGGCCTCGGCACCACCAAGGTCCGCACCGAGGTCGTCGCGCACGCCACCCACTTCTCCGGCCGGCGCGTCCCCGGCGCCATGCTCGTCGTCGACCGCTCCCGCCTCGGCACCGTCGACCGGTACGCCGGCTCCCTGTCGGAGATGTGGTCCCGGGACGCCTCGCCGGACCGGGCCAGGGACGCGGTCACCGCCCAGCACGCCCGCATCTACCTGGTCACCTCCCAGGACACCGTCTTCGAGGTGGCGAACTTCCTCGGGGTGTCCTGGACGTTCGGCTACCTGTCGGCGCTGGCGGCACTGGTCGGCCTGGTCGCCATCGGCGGGCTGCTGCTCTACCTGGAGACCCGGCAGCGCTCCCGCACCGCCTCGTACGCGCTGGGCAGACGGATGGGCCTGACCAGGGCCACCCACCTGCGCTCGCTGCTGGCCGAGCTCGGCGTCCTGCTCGGGCTGGCCTGGGTCATCGGGGCCGGTCTCGCCTGGGCTGCCGTGCTGCTCGTCTACCACCGCCTCGACATCGACCCCACCCGGCCGCCGACCCCGCTGCTGACCATCCCGGTGCTCGCCCTGGCCGGCTCGGCGATCGCCGTCGCGGTCGTCGTCGTCCTGGCCGCCCTCTACGCCCAGCGGTCGGCCGACCGCGCCGACGTCTCGGAGGTGCTCCGCCTTGGCTCGTGACTCGTACGGCAGCGACTCGTTCGGCGCCGACGGCTGGGGCTCCGACTGGGGCGACCCGGACTGGGCCGGACCGGTCGCGACCACGGTCGAGCCGGCGGCGGCCGTCGAGGGCGTGCACAAGACGTACGTCATCGAGGACGAGCGGGTCGAGGCGCTCAAGGGCATCGACAAGGAGTTCCCGCCCGGGCGGGTGAGCACGATCGTCGGCCCGTCCGGCTCCGGCAAGTCGTCGCTGCTGCGGATCCTGGCCTGCGTGGACCGGCCGACGACCGGCTCGGTCCGGGTCGGCGGCCAGGAGATCGCCGGCCTGTCGGTGCGCAAGCGGCGCGCGCTGCGCCGCACCGCGGTGGGCTACGTGTTCCAGAACCCGGTCGACAACCTGGTCGAATACCTGCGGGCGGCCGAGCAGGTCCGGCTCGCGGCCAGGCTGCGCGGGGTCAGGCCGGACGAGGCCGAGATCGACCGGCTGCTCGGCGTGCTCGGGCTGACCGGCCGGGCGGACCACCTGCCGGTGCAGCTGTCCGGCGGCGAGCAGCAGCGGCTCTCGTTCGCCTGCGCGGTGATCGGCCGGCCGGCGATCGTGGTGGCGGACGAGCCGACCGCCGAGCTCGACTCGGCCTCGGCCGACCGGGTGCTGGAGTCCGTGCACGACCTGCGCGACGAGGGCGTGGCATTCCTGCTGTCCTCGCACGACCCGCGGGTGGTTGCCTCGACCGACCACCTGCTGCGGCTGGAGCACGGAGAGGTGGTCGAGTCCTGGTGAGCGTCCCCGCCGACACCGTCGTCGACGTCCGCGGCCTGGAGAAGTCCTACCTGCGCGGCGACGAGCACGTGCACGCGCTGCGCGAGGTGACGCTGGTGCTCCACCCGGGCGAGCTGGTCGCGCTGGTCGGGCCGTCGGGCTCGGGCAAGTCCACCCTGCTCAACGTGCTGTGCGGGTGGGAGAAGCCGGACGACGGCAGCATGCGGTGGACCGCCGAGCTGGCCGGCACGTCCCCGGACCGGCTGCCGTGGGGCCGGCTGGCGATCATCCCGCAGGCGCTCGGCCTGCTCGACGACCTGACCGTGGCCGAGAACATCCTGCTGCCCGCCCGGCTGACCGGACGGCTGGCCGAGCTGCACCCGCGGGCGGACGAGCTGATGGAGTCCCTCGGCATCGCGCACCTGGCCGGCCGCTACCCGAAGCAGACCTCGCTGGGCGAGCAGCAGCGGTGCGCGGCGTCCCGGGCGCTGCTGCTGTCCCCCACGCTGCTGCTGGCCGACGAGCCGACCGCGCACCAGGACTCGGGCTGGACCGACGCGATCTTCGCCCGGTTCCGCGAGCTGCTGCGCGATGGCGGCGCCTGCCTCATCGCCACGCACAACCCGGAGACCTGGGGTTACGCGGACCGGGTGCTGTCCATGCACGACGGCTACCTGACCGAGGGCGCCCCGGACCCGGTCCACTAGCCAACTGCCACCGGCGGCCCCCACTCGGCGCCCGGTCCACCGGGCCGAGTCGTTAGCCGGGCTAACGGTGGGGCATGCTGCCGGTATGGAGTACACCCACCTCGGCCGGTCCGGACTGCGCGTCTCCCGCCTCGTGCTCGGCACGATGAACTTCGGTCCGGAGACCGACGAGCCCACCTCGCACGCGATCATGGACAAGGCGCACGAGTACGGCATCAACTTCTTCGACACCGCCAACGTCTACGGCTGGGGCGAGAACCGCGGCCGCACCGAGACGATCATCGGCACCTGGTTCGCCCAGGGCGGCGGCCGGCGGGACCGCACGGTGCTCGCGACCAAGCTCAACGGCCTGATGGGCGAGCGCTGGCCGAACAACGACAAGCTGTCCGCCCTGAACATCCGGCGCGCCTGCGACGCCTCGCTGGCCCGCCTGCAGACCGACCACATCGACCTCTACCAGATGCACCACGTGGACCGGGAAACCCCGTGGGAGGAGATCTGGCAGGCGATGGACGTCCTCGTCCAGCAGGGCAAGGTCCTCTACGTCGGCTCCTCCAACTTCGCCGGCTGGGACCTGGCCAGGGCCAACGAGGCCGCCGCCCGCCGGCACTCGTTCGGCCTCGTCAGCGAGCAGTCGATCTACAACCTGCTCACCCGCGAGGTCGAGCTCGAGGTGCTGCCGGCCGCCCAGGCGTACGGGCTCGGCGTGATCCCGTGGAGCCCGCTGCAGGGCGGCCTGCTCGGCGGGGTGCTGCGCAAGGAGCGGGAGGGCAGCCGGCGGAGCGCACCGCGCCAGCAGTCGGTGATCGACGAGCACCGCGAGCAGCTCGGCGCGTACGAGGACCTGTGCGAGGAGCTCGGCGAGGAGCCGGCCACCGTCGCGCTGGCCTGGCTGCTCACCCGCCCGGCCGTGACCGGGCCGATCATCGGCCCGCGGACGAGCGAGCAGCTCGATGGCGCGCTGCGGGCGCTGGAGCTGCGGCTGGAGGACAAGGTGCTGGACCGGCTGGACGCGATCTTCCCGGGATACCAGGCAGCGCCCGAGCACTACGCCTGGTAGACACGCTCTCAGCGGGGCGTCGGGCGGCGCGTCCCCACCGTGTCGCTCGGCGTTCCGCGCCACCTCGCGATCGTCTCGTACCGCGGCGAGGAGCCGTGGTGGCTGCGCACGAGCACGACCTCGCCGGCGGTGAAGTGCGGCCCGGCGTAGTTGCCCAGCGCGGTGGCGATCCGCCGGTCACCACGGACGGAGCGCGGCCAGCGACCCACCGTGACGTGCGGCCGGTACGCGCGGCGCTCGACCGCTACGCCCACCGACCGCGCCGCGTCGGCGGCGGCCGCGGCCAGCTCGGCGAGGACCTCGACGTCGCCGTCGACGCCGACCCAGAGCACCCGCGGGTCGCCCTTGGCCGGGAACGTGCCGGCGCCGGCCAACCGCAGGTGCACGTCGACCACGGCCAGCGCCCCGCCGACCGCGGCGCCCAGCGCCGGCACCGTGGTCTCCGGCACCTCGCCGAAGAACGCGAGCGTCACGTGCTGCAGGTCGCGGCCGGCCCAGCGCGGGGCGCCCGGCCGGTCCCGCAGCCGGCGCAGCGCGCCGTCGAGGTGGTCCAGGACGGACTCCGGCGGCACGACGGCCGCGAACAGTCGCTGGTTCAGGGCGTGTCCTGCCGCTTGCGAGGACCGAACCGCAGTCCGGCGTCGCGCAGCTCGGTCTCCACCCGCAACCGTTCCAGGTCGCGGTCCATCCCGAGCGGCAACCCGGCAAGCGCCTCGGGCACGTCCAGCGCCAGCGCCGCCTTGCCCAGCACGTCGTCGTACGCGAGCAGCAGGCCGCGCTTGCGCGCCCGGGACGCCTCCGGCGGCACGTCCCGCAACGCGGTCGACAGCCGGCACAGGTCGGCGGTGATCTTCTCCAGCGGCACCCGGGCGGGCGGCGGGACCGGTCTCGGCCGGGGGGCCAGATGGCACCAGCGCAGCAGACGAAGCACGACCCGACTGACCCTGCCGAAGTTGATCATCACGTAGAGCACCGCGACCGGCAGGAGCGCGGCGGCAACGAGCTTGATCACGCCCACGGTGACAGAGGTGGCTGACGCCCCCATCTCTGAACGGTAAACCGCCCCGGACCCGCGTGCCACCGGTGTTTTCAGCCGGCCCGGCGCGGTTCCGCCACCGGGTCGACGTCCGCGGGGATGCCGGCCCCGTCCGGCTCGTCCGCGCCGGCCCACCGCGTCCGCAGCGAGGGGTGCGGCAGCACCTGGCCGACCTGGGTCCGCAGGGTGAGCCCGCGGCGGCGGCTGAGCACGACCGTGGCGGCGACCGCAGCCAGCGCCGAGATGGCGCCACCCCACAGCACGCCGGCCCTGGCGCCGAGCGCGTCGGAGATCACGCCGACCAGCGGCGCGCCGATCGGAGTGCCGCCGGTGAAGCACATCATGTAGATCGCCATCACCCGGCCGCGGAACGCCGGGTCGCTGTTGAGCTGCACGGTGGAGTTCGCCGCGATCGTGAACGTCAGCGCCGCCGCGCCCATCGGGAGCAGCATCACGACCGTCGACCAGTACGTCGGCATGAGGCTCACCAGCATCTCGATGAACCCGAACGCGAAGCAGGCCGACAGCAGCAGCCGCGTCCGCGGGACCGCGGTCCGCCGGGTCGACATCAGCGCGCCGCCCAGCGAGCCGACCGCGATCGCGGTGGTGAACAGGCCGTAGCCGGCGGCGCCGCGGCCGAAGACCTCCTTGGCCAGCAACGCCATCGTGACCGGGTAGTTGAGCCCGAACGTGCCGATCACGAACACCAGCACCATCGGCAGCACCAGGTCCGGGCGGCTCTTCACGTACCGCAGGCCGTCCCGGAGCTGCCCCGGCGTGCGGCCGGTCGGCGCCGAGCGGAACAGCTCGCCGGCGCGCATCGACGCGAGGCCCACGATCACCGCGATCGTGAAGACCGCGTTGCCGAGGAAGACCCAGCCGGTGCCGACGACCGCGATGAGCACGCCGGCCAGCGCCGGCCCGACGATCCGGGCCAGGTTGAACGTCACCGAGTTCAGGCTGACCGCGTTGGGCAGGTCCCTGGTGCCCACCATCTCCACCACGAACGACTGCCGCACCGGCACGTCGATCGCGCTGGTGATGCCGAGCACCGCCGCGAGCAGGTAGACATGCCAGAGCTGGACGGCGCCGGTGACGTCGAGCACGCCGAGCACGGCGGCCTGCGCGATCATGGTCGACTGGGTGACGAACAGGATGCGCCGCTTGTCGTACCGATCCGCGAGCAGGCCGCCGAGCATCGAGAACAGCAGCGTCGGCCCGAACTGCAGGGCCAGCACGAACCCGATCGCGGCACCGGAGTTGCCGGACAGCTCGAGGATCAGCCAGTCCTGGGCGACCCGCTGCATCCACGTACCGGTGAGGGAGATCACCTGGCCGCCGGCGTAGAACCGGTAATTTCGCACCCGCAGGCTTCGGAACATCTCCGCTGCGGCGGCCACGTGCACCCTCTGCTTCCTCCGCGTCCCCGCGGACGGTCCGGCCCCTACTCGGAGGCCACCAGCTTGTCGATCACGGCGCTGGCCGCGCGCAGCACCTCGCGGTCCGGTTCGGACAGCTCACCCAGCCGTCGAGCCAGCCAGGCCTCGCGGGCCCGGACCTCGCCGTGCAGCAGGTCCCGCCCGGCGCCGGTCAGCTCGACCAGCACCTGCCGGCCGTCGGTCGGGTGCGGCCGCCGGGAGACGAGCCCCCGCTCCTCCAGCACGGCCAGCACGCGTGTCATGGACGGCGGCGTCACCTTCTCGTGCGCCGCCAGCTCGCCCGGTGTGAGCGCCCCGTGCCCCTTCAGCGTCGACAGCGCGGCCAGCTGGGTGAGGGTCACCGACGTGTCGGCACGCTGGCCGCGGAGCCGGCGATTGAGCCGCACCACGGACAACCTCAGCGAGCTGGCGAGCGCGGCGTCGATCGTCGCCGACCTCACCACATCGTTAGCATATCAAACGATCCCTTCGGGGGGCTTCGCCCCCCGAGTGCCCCCTTGAGGGGAGGACCCTGCGGGGCTGCGCGTCAGGTGATGCCGAGCAGGTCCTCGATCGGCGCCAGCGCGAAGTAGACCACGAACAGCGCGGCCACCACCCACAGCAGCGGGTGGATCGTCCGGGCCCGGCCGCGGGCGGCCTGCAGCACCACGTACGAGACGAAGCCGGCGCCGATGCCGTTGGTGATCGAGTAGGTGAACGGCATCAGCACGATCGTCAGGAACGCCGGCAGCACCAGCCCGAAGTCGGTCAGGTCGAGATCGCGTACCTGCATCATCAGCAGGCAGCCGACGATGATCAGCGCCGGCGTCGCGGCCTCCGACGGCACCAGCGACACCAGCGGGGTCAGGAACAGCGCCAGCACGAACAGCAGCCCGGTGACCACGCTGGCCAGCCCGGTACGGGCGCCGTCGGCCACGCCGGCGGTGCTCTCCACGTAGCTGGTCGCGCTGGACGCGCTGGCCGCACCACCGGCCGCCGCGGCCAGCGAGTCGACCAGCAGCACCCGCTGCACGTCCGGCGGGTTGCCCTCCTCGTCGAGCAGCCCGGCCTCCGCGCTGACCGCGACCACCGTGCCCATCGTGTCGAAGAAGTCGGCCAGCATGAGCGTGAAGACGAGCAGCACGGCGCTGAGCACGCCGATCCGGGCGAACCCGCCGAACAGCGAGAACTGCCCGACCAGCGAGAGATCCGGCATCCCCGCCACGCTCTTCGGCCAGGTCGGCACCGTCAGCTGCCAGCCGGTCGGGTTGATCGAGCCGTCCGGGTTGACCGCCGGTCCCGGGTGCGCGATCGCGTCGACGATCAGTGCGATGACCGTGCCGGCCAGAATGCCGAGCAGGATCGCGCCGCGGACCCGGCGGGTGACGAGGATCGCGGTGATCGCCAGCCCGAGCACGAAGACCAGCACCGGCCAGCCGCGCAGGTTGCCGTTGACGCCGAGCTGGACCGGCACCGTACCGGCCCCGGTACGCCGCACGATGCCCGCGTCGACGAACCCGATCAGGGCCAGGAACAACCCGATGCCGACGGCGATCGCCGTCTTCAGCTGGCCGGGGATGGCGCGGAACACCGCGATGCGGAAGCCGGTGAGCACCAGCAGCGTGATGATCAGGCCCTCGAGCACGATCAGGCCCATCGCATCCGGCCAGGACATCTGCGAGGCCACCGCCACCGCCAGGAAGGCGTTGAGCCCGAGCCCGGTCGCCAGCGCGATCGGCATCCGGCCGAACACGCCCATCGCGATCGTGGTCACCGCGGCGACCAGCGCGGTCACGCCGGCCACCTGCGGGATGCCGAGGACGCGGCCGTCCGCGTCCTTGGCCAGGCCGATGATCAGCGGGTTGAGCACGACGATGTAGGCCATCGTCATGAAGGTCACGAAGCCGCCGCGCACCTCGCGGCGGACCGTCGAGCCGCGCTCGGTGATCCGGAAGTAGCGGTCGAACCCGCTCCGGGTTCCGGTGGGGGCATCGGTCGTCGTCGCCACGGCGGCTAGCCTTGCGTATGTGTCCGATCAGGCCAATCCGGCATCCGGGGAAGTTCCCCGGAGCCCGGCGGCCGAAACCGGCCAGCCGCCCGGCCGGGCCGGGCTCCGGCCGGCGCCTCCGCCGCTGGAGGCGGACACGTTCGTGCTGGTCCTGATCGGGATCGTGCTGTGGGCGATCGCGTTCCTCGCCCTGCTGCCGGTCCGGCACGAGCACCGGCTGTGGCTGGAGATCTGCGCGGCCGGGTTCGGGCTCGGGTTCATCGGGCTGTGGCTGACCCGCGATCGGCGGTTCCGGCACGGCCGGCCCCGCTAGGGACGTGCCTCCCCCGCTTCCTGCTGGTCCGGGACGGCGTCCACCGCCCATGGGGAGACACCGGCTAAGCGAGGCTGTCCTCGGCCCGGAGGGTCGGGTCGTCCGGGTCGGTCAGCGCCTCGACCGCCGCGGCCCGGGCCGACCAGGCGCCGAGCCGCCAGGCCAGCGCACGGCCGGCCGCGTACGGGCTGCCGTCGGTGTGGTCGGTCTCGCCGTCCGGCCACCAGCGGACCGGGGTGCCGCCGACCGTGAGCCGCTCGTGCACGGCCACGATCGCGTCCGGGACCGGGCCGCCGCAGCGGGCGGCGGCCAGGTCGGCGCCGGGGACGTCGGCCCAGCGGACCGTCCGCGCCGGCCCCTGGTCCGGGGCGAGCGGGCCGAGCAGCTCGCCGGCGAGCGGGAGGTCGAGCAGGTCGGCCACCGGCCCGGGCGCCTCGTCGGCCGGCACCGGGGTGCGCTCGTCGCCGAGCAGTGGGAGCAGGTAGGGCAGGTCGAGCACGACCGCGGCGTCCCTCGGCACCGTGGTCGCCGGGTGGACCCTGACCCGGTCCGGCGGGTCGACGGCGTCCTCGAGGACGAGCGCGAGCCGCGGGTAGACCGTGCGCAGGGTGGCCGCCGGGACCGTACGGGCCGGGTCGCCGAGCCGGTCGAGCAGGTCGAGCGCGCGGTCCGGGTCGGCGACCACCTCGTCCAGGCTGTGCGCGACGCCCAGCAGCGCCAGCGTCTCCGGCGCCGCCTCGGCCACGTCGTACAGGCCGTCGAGGTCGGTGGCGGTCGGCGTACGTAGCTGGTCGGGGCGGCGGCTTAGGAACGTACGGTGTGTACTCAACCACCAGGTGGTGTAGGAGGGTGCCTGGACGTGGCTGCCGTCCGCGAGCTGGACGTCGGCGGTGGGCTCGACGCCGGCCAGCAACGGCAACGCGCGGTCCCAGTCGACGACCAGCTCGAGGTCGCGGACCGCGACGAAAGTGGCGAGCCGGGGCGGCACCCGCTGCTCCGGCAGCCGGTCCAGCATGGCCTCCATCCACTCGGCCTCGCGGTCGAGGTCGTGGTCGGCGGCGTCCGGGTCGAGCTCGAGCTCGCCGCTGCGCAGCACCGGGAACGTGCGCAGCACCCCGACCGCCGCCAGCACGTCCGTGCCGTGCCGCCGCACGAGGTCCGCGGCGACCGTTCCGTACGGGGCGTCCGGGCCGACCGCCGCGGCCAGCGCGGAGCCGGGCAGCAGCAGCTCGCCGGCCGGGTACCAGTCGGCCTCCTCGGCCGGTAGCGCGAGCTCGGCCAGCTCCGGCACCTCGCCCGGCGCCAGCCCGGCCGCGGCGACCAGCGAGAGGACGGCCTCGGCGATCGGCTCCGGGTCCTCGGCGTCGTACGACTCCGCGACCGCGGCGAGCACCCGGTCGTCGGCCAGCACGCCGCGGGCGGTCGCCTGGGTCGCGCCGAGCCGCTCCAGCAGCGGGTGGGTGGCGTCCGGGTGCGCGATGCGCAGGCCGAGCGCGGTGGCGGCGTCGGCCGGCAGGTCCTTGTCCGGCAGGAGGACGCCGCGGGCACCGGTCACGGTCCGGCCGTCGGCGAGCGGGACCGGCAGCGCGGCCAGCGCCTCCCGGTCCGGCCGGTCGGCGAGCGCGTCGTAGAGGGCGCGCCACCAGGCCGGCGGGCGGTCGGCGCCGGAAACCAGCTCGACCACGTCCGCGGTGCCGAGCCGGCGCACGCCGAGCGCGGTGAGCGCGGCCGCGGCGCCGCGCCCGGACCAGGACGCCGGCAGCACGCCGGGCACCAGATCGGCCAGCGCCGCCGCCAGCTCCTCCGAGGCGGCGTCGACCACGACGGCCTCGGTCGGCGCAAGCCGCCCGACCCGACCCGCCTCCGCCGCAGCGACCAGGTCGCCGTCCGGCACCGGACCATCGGCGTCCGGCACCGAGCCACCGGCGTCCGGCACGAGGCCATCGGCGTCCGGCACCGGACCACCGGCGTCCGGCACGAGGCCATCGGCGTCCGGCACCGGACCACCGGCGTCCGGAACGAGGCCATCGGC
>Ga0207643_10000125_pt1 | contig 53016 bp, 44 predicted proteins | sample KBSMisM62_FD_184313 | JGI IMG/M metagenome (GOLD analysis project Ga0207643, IMG submission 184313) | Miscanthus rhizosphere microbial communities from Kellogg Biological Station, Michigan, USA - KBS Miscanthus M6-2 (SPAdes) (version 2) | ecosystem: Host-associated > Plants > Roots >... | reverse complement strand
GGCGAGGACGCGGGCGCGGAGAAGGCCGTCGACGCCGGCGGGGTGGTCGGGGCCGAGGGAGCGGGCAACACCGGCGGCGCGGACGTCCAGCCGGACTGCCGCCACGGACTCTCCCCGCCGCCCGGCGAACCGCCGGACGCACCGGCCGCGGGCCGCTCGCCGCTCGGCGCCGGGTCCTCGGCCCCCGATTCCGGATGCGGTGCCCCGCGGTAGCGCGCCATCAGCGAGCCGCGCCCGGAGGTCGGATCCTCGTCGGCCGGGTCCTGCTCGGAGGACCGTGGAGTGCGGCTCTCCCGTCCGTTCGACCCGCTGGCACCACCGTCGAGAAATTGCATGGCGAGCACCGTAGCCGCAGCCGCAGCGTCGTCCCACCGAGATCGACCCGGCTCACCCGTCCGCAGCAGCGCTCGGCGCCGCCGGCCGAGCTCAGCGCCGCGGGTCGAGTTCAGCCGCGGGGCCGAGCTCAGCGCCGCGGGTCGAGCACGAGCTTGCCGGTGCTGCGCCGTTCCAGCAGTGCGCGGTGGGCCTCGGCCGCCTGGCCGAGCGGGTACGTCCCGCCGACGACCGCACGCAGCCGCCCGTCCGCGACCATGGCCAGCAGCTCCGTCATCGGGCCGTCCAGCCAGCGGGCCGGGTCCCGGAAGCAGTGCGCGAGCCAGAAGCCGACCACCGCGGACGAGTGGGCCATCAGGCTGCGCGGGTCGACCGGCGTTGGCTGGGTCCGGGACGCCATCCCGTAGGTGACGAGCCGGCCGAACGGGGCCAGCGCCCGCAGGCTCGCGTCGAAGACCGGGCCACCGGTCATCTCCAGCACCACGTCCACCCGGGAGCCGCCGTTGGCCTCGCGCAGCGCCGCGGTGAGATCGTCCGCGGCCGGGTCGACGGCCACGTCCGCGCCGAGGGAGAGGGCCAGCTCACGCTTCTCCGCCGAGGACGCGGTCGCGATGATCCGCCCGGCACCGAAGGTTCTGGCCAGCTGCACCGCGACCGTGCCGACCCCGCCGGCCGCGGCGTGCACGACGACCGACTCGCCGACGGCCAGGTGGGCGCTGGTCCGCAGCAGGTGCCAGGCGGTGACGCCCTGCAGCACCATGGCCAGCGCCGCGCCGTCCGAGACGCCGTCCGGGATCGGCCAGACCAGCACGTCGGCGGCCGCGACCCGCTCGGCGTACCCGCCGGCGCCGCAGAGGCCGACCACCCGCCGCCCGTCCGGCCCGGTCCCGGCGAACTCCGCGCCCGGCACCAGCGGCAGCCGCTGCGGGGCCAGGTAGCTGTCCTCGGTCTGGTGCGTGTCGGCGAAGTTGACCCCGGACGCGGTGACGTCGTAGACGCGCATCCCGGGACCCGGGCGCGGATCGGGCAGCTCGACCGTCTCGAGCACCTCGGGACCGCCGAACCGGGTGATCTGGATGCCACGCATGGCTGGACTATAGGGTTCGCCTCCGTGACCCGATCCGTGCTCGTCACCGGCGGCAACCGCGGCATCGGCCTGGCGATCGCGCGGGCGTTCGTCGCCCAGGGCGACAAGGTCGCCGTGACCCACCGCTCGTCCGGGCCGCCCGAGGGCCTGTTCGGGGTGGAGTGCGACGTCACCGACACCGCCGCCGTGGACGCCGCGTTCACCGCGGTCGAGGCCGAGCACGGCCCGGTCGAGGTGCTGGTGAGCAACGCCGGGATGACCGAGGACACGCTGCTGCTGCGGATGAGCGAGGACCAGTTCAGCCGGGTGCTGGACACCAACCTCACGGCGGCGTACCGGGTGTGCAAGCGGGCGGCCGGGAGGATGCTGCGCGCCCGCTCCGGCCGGATCGTGCTGGTGTCCTCGGTCGTCGCGATGACCGGCAGCGCCGGGCAGACCAACTACGCGGCCGCGAAGGCCGGCCTCATCGGGTTCGGCCGGTCGCTGGCCCGCGAGCTCGGCTCGCGCGGCATCACGGTCAACATCGTCGCGCCCGGCTTCGTGCAGACCGACATGACCGCGGTGCTGCCCGAGCAGGAGGTGGAAAGGGTCAAGGCGCAGATAGCGCTGCAGCGGCTGGCGACCCCGGACGAGGTGGCCGGGGTGGTCACCTTCCTCGCCTCGGACGCCGCTTCGTACATCACCGGAGCGGTGCTGCCGGTGGACGGCGGACTGGGGATGGGGCACTGAGATGGGGCTGCTCGACGGCAAGCGACTGCTGGTCACCGGGGTGATCACCGACGCCTCGATCGCGTTCTCGGTGGCGAGGGTGGCGATCGAGCAGGGCGCGTCGGTGGTGCTCACCGGCTTCGGCCGGCTGACACTGGTGGAGCGGGTGGCGAAGAAGCTGCCCGGGCCGGCGCCGGTGGTCGAGCTGGACGTGACCAGCCCCGAGGACCTGGCCGCGCTGCCCGAGCGGGTGCGCCAGCACGTGGACGGGGTCGACGGCGTGCTGCACTCGATCGGGTTCGCCCCGGCGTCCGCGCTCGGCGGCGACTTCCTGGAGACGCCGTGGGACGACGTCGCCACGGCGGTGCACGTCTCGACGTACTCGCTGCCGGCGCTGGCGAGGGCCGTGCTGCCGCTGCTGCCGGAGCGCGGCGGCTCGATCGTCGGGCTCACCTTCGACGCGACCGTCTCCTGGCCCTCGTACGACTGGATGGGCGTGGCGAAGGCGGGGATGGAGTCGGCCGCCCGCTACACGGCGCGCGAGCTCGGCCCGCGCGGCACCCGGGTCAACCTGGTCGCCGCCGGGCCGCTGCGGACGATGGCGGCACGGTCGATCCCGGGCTTCAGCAGGTTCGAGGACGTCTGGGACGAGCGGGCGCCGCTCGGCTGGGACATCAGCGACCCGGAGCCGGTCGCCCGGACCTGCGTTGCGCTGCTGTCCGACTGGATGCCCGCGGTGACCGGGGAGATCGTGCACGCCGACGGCGGGTTCCACGCGACCGGCGTGTAGACATGACGGCGTGAGCTCCGAGTACGACGCGCTGCTGCTGCTGTCCTTCGGCGGTCCGGAGGGACCGGACGACGTGCTGCCGTTCCTGGAGAACGTCGTGCGCGGGCGGGGCGTGCCGCGGGAGCGGCTGCTCGAGGTGGCCGAGCACTACTCGCACTTCGGCGGCGTGTCGCCGATCAACGAGCAGAACCGGGCGCTGCTGGCGGCGGTCCGGGCCGAGCTCGACCTGCCGGTCTACTGGGGCAACCGCAACTGGCACCCGCTGGTCGAGGACACGGTCGCGACCATGCACGCGGACGGCCTGCGCCGGGCGCTGGTGTTCGTCACGAGCGCCTACACGTCGTACTCGGGGTGCCGGCAGTATCAGGACGACCTGGCCAGGGCCAGGGCGGCGGTCGGGGAGGGGGCGCCGGAGCTGGACAAGCTGCGGCACTACTTCAATCACCCCGGGTTCATCGAGCCGGCCGCGGACGGGGTACGCGCCGCGCTGGTCGGCCGCCCGGACGCCCGGCTGGTGTTCACCGCGCACTCGATCCCGCTGTCGATGGAGGCCGCCAGCGGCCCGCCCGGGCACCTCTACACGGCGCAGCTGCGGGAGGCGTCCCGGCTGGTGGCGGAGGCGGTCCGCGGGCCCGGCGCCGAGTTCGACGTGGTCTGGCAGTCCCGGTCCGGGCCGCCGTCGGTGCCCTGGCTGGAGCCGGACGTCAACGACCACCTCGCCGCGCTCGCCGCGGCCGGCGCGGCAGCGGTCGTGGTGTCGCCGATCGGCTTCGTCTCCGACCACGTCGAGGTGCTCTGGGACCTGGACGAGGAGGCGGCCGCGACCGCGGCCAAGCTCGGCCTCAACTACGCCCGGGCCTCGACCGTCGGCACCGACCCGCGGTTCGTCCGGATGGTGAGCCAGCTGGTCGAGGAGCGCACGTCCGGCGCGCCCAAGCTCGCCCTCGGCCCGATGGGCCCGAGCCACGACGTCTGCCCGCTGGACTGCTGCCCGGCCCCGCGCCGCCGGCCCTGACCGCGACCAGGTCGGCGCCAGGCACGCGCACGGTGATCGCCTTGAAGGCACGGAGGCTGGCACTGCGCGCACGTCGGATCGTCGTGACCCGGTACGACGGAGACGGCGGGGGGTGCGGTCAGCGGTGCCGGGACGGCACGGCGTTGTAGGCGGCCTGGCGGGCCCGGCGCACGGCCGTCGCGAGTGGACGCAGCGCGTCGTCGCGGGCGCGCGCCTCCGCGCCGGTGACCGCGCCGCCGGGGGCGTCGGCCCGGGCCAGGTCGAGCACGGCGGCCAGCCGGTCGGCACTGGCCAGCAGCCGGACCGCCCGCCCGTCGTGGCCCGGCGGCAGCTCCGGGGTGACCCCGCGGCGCATCCGGGCCAGCTCGTCGGCGATCTCCGGCCGCCAGCTGGCCACGTCGAGCGCGGCCAGCGCGGATGCGGCGTCCCGGGTCGCGGCGGTCAGGTCGTGCTCGGCCTCGGGCACGGTCAGCGGGTCGGGCGCCGGCTCGACCAGCTCGTACGCCGTCCACAGCACGGTGCAGGTGCGGTCCGCGACCGAGCCGTGCTCGGTGACCCGGGGCACCAGTCCGAGCCCGCGACCGACGACCGCCTCGCCGGCCTCCAGCGCCGCGGTCGTGAACGGGCCCGGCCCGGGCAGCCCGCGCGGGTCACCGGCCACCGGCAGCACCGCGCGCACGCCCTCCGGCGAGCGCTCCCGCAGCACCGGCAGCGCCCAGCCCAGCGGGGTCTCGCCCGCCACCCCGGGCAGGCCGGCGACCCGGTGCGGCTCGTCGTCGCCGGTCACCCGCGCGACCACGTCGTCGTACGCCGCCTCGCCGGCCAGCCAGGCCGACGTCCACGCGGCGAGCACCCCGGAGCGCACCCTCACGCGGCAACCCTACGTGCTGGCCGACCGCCGGTCACCGCACCGGCGCGTCACGCCGGCCACGGTCCCGCCGGGATCGTACGGTCGCCGGCGTGCGCAGCAACGACTACGGCACCGACGTGCTGGCCGGTGACCGGCGGCGGAAGAAGGTCGTGCCAACCGTGCCCGCCGAGCCGGACCTCGTGGTCGAGGAGGCCGGCACCGGCTTCTGCGGCGCGGTGGTGGAGTGCGCGAAGGACGCGGTGACGCTGGAGGACCGGCACGGCCGGCAGCGGGTGTTCCCGCTCGGACCGGCCGGGTTCCTGCTCGACGGCAGGCCGGTGACGCTGACCCGGCCGGTCGCCACGCCGGCCCCGCGCCGGCCGGGCCGGACCGCCTCCGGGTCGATCGCGGTCGAGCACGCCCCGGCCCGGGTGGCGCGCGGCAGCCGGATCTGGGTCGAGGGCGTGCACGACGCCGCGCTGGTCGAGCGGGTCTGGGGAGACGACCTGCGGGTCGAGGCGGTCGTGGTGGAGCCGCTGGACGGGATCGACGACCTGGCCGGCGCGGTCCGCGCGTTCCGGCCCGACCGGGCGCACCGGCTCGGCGTGCTGGTCGACCACCTGGTGCCGGGATCGAAGGAGAGCCGGATCGTCGCCGCGGTCACCGACCCGCACGTGCTGATCGTCGGCCACCCGTACGTGGACGTCTGGCAGGCGGTGAAACCGGCCGCGCTCGGCATCCGCGCCTGGCCGGCCGTGCCCCGGGACGAGGACTGGAAGACCGGTGTCTGCCGCCGGCTCGGCTGGGGTGATCCACGCGACGGCTGGCGGCGGGTGCTCGGCTCCGTCGGCTCCTACGCCGATCTCGAGGTTCCCCTGCTCAGGGCGGTGGAGGAGCTCATCGACTTCGTGACCGCAGGCGGCGGCGGTTAGCCGAACAGTGAGACAATGACACTGTGCCTGCGTGGTTGATCTGGCTCCTCGCCGCCGGTGTTCTGGCGATCGCCGAGGCGCTCTCGCTCGACCTCGTGCTGATCATGCTGGCGATCGGAGCGCTGGCGACGGCCGGTGCCGCCGCCCTGGGCGCCGGGGCCGTGGTGCAGGTCGCGGTGTTCGCGGTGGTCTCGCTCGGCCTGGTCGTCGTCGTGCGCCCGCTGGCCCGGCGCCGGATGCAGGTGCCGCTGACCCACGCCCAGCGCACCGGCATCGAGGGGCTCAAGGGCCGCAACGCGGTGGTGGTGCGGACCGTGGACCAGCACGGGGGCCGGGTCAAGCTGGCCGGCGAGGAGTGGTCCGCCCAGTCGTACGACCCGCTGCAGGTGCTGCCGGTCGGCAAGACCGTGCAGGTGATGGAGATCCGCGGCGCCACCGCCGTCGTGTGGTCGCACGAATGAGAGACCGGGCCGCGCCGACCCGGCACACATAGGAGCAGTCAATGGAAGCCGGCCTCATCGCCCTGCTCGTCGTCATCGCGTTCGTCGTCGTGATACTGCTCCGGAGCATCCGGATCGTGCCGCAGGCGCGGGCGGGTGTCGTCGAGCGTCTCGGCAGCTACTCGCGGACCCTCGACCCCGGCCCGCACGTGCTGATCCCGTTCGTGGACCGGGTCAGGCAGATGATCGACCTGCGCGAGCAGGTCGTCTCGTTCCCGCCGCAGCCGGTGATCACCGCGGACAACCTGACCGTGAACATCGACACGGTCATCTACTTCCAGGTCACCGACCCCCGGGCGGCGACCTACGAGATCGCCAACTACATCCAGGCCGTCGAGCAGCTGACCGTCACCACGCTGCGCAACGTGGTCGGCGCGATGAACCTGGAGCAGACGCTGACCTCCCGGGACGAGATCAACACCAAGCTGCGCGGCGAGCTCGACGACGCCACCGGCAAGTGGGGGATCCGGGTCGCCCGGGTCGAGCTCAAGGCGATCGACCCGCCGCCGTCCATCCAGGACGCGATGGAGAAGCAGATGCGGGCCGACCGGGACAAGCGGGCGATCATCCTGCAGTCCGAGGGTGCCCGGGAGTCGTCGATCAAGACCGCCGAGGGGCAGAAGGCAGCGCAGATCCTCGCCGCCGAGGGCGCCAAGCAGTCCGCGATCCTCGCCGCCGAGGCCGAGCGGCAGTCCCGGATCCTGCGGGCCGAGGGTGAGCGGGCCGCGCGCTACCTGGCCGCGCAGGGGCAGGCCAAGGCCATCGAGACCGTGTTCGCGTCGATCCACGCGTCCGACCCCGACCCCAAGCTGCTCGCCTACCAATACCTGCAGACCCTGCCGCAGATCGCGCAGGGCGACGCGAACAAGGTCTGGATCGTGCCGAGCGAGTTCTCCAAGGCGCTGGAAGGGCTGGCCGGGCTGACCGGCAACGGGGCGGCGGCCGGCGAGGCACCGTCCTGGCTGGCCGAGGCGGCGAAGTCGACCGGCGGGCGGCCGACCGCGCCGAAGGAGACGCTGGACACCAGCGACTGGTTCGACTCGAAGCTGCCGCCGGCCCGGTTGCAGCCGGAGGCGGAGATCCGGGCGTCCGACCGCGACGACGAGACGGCCAGCGCGCATGCCGGGCTCTCGTACGACCGGCCGGACGGCGAGGACGATCTGCCGGACGACGACGGGCCGCGGGCGCTGCCGCCGACCCCGCCGCAGTACGCCGGGCCGCCTCCCGGGCAGCAGGACTACCCCGGGCGGTCGCCGCAGCAGCGCGGGCCCGGCTACGGCCAGCCGCCGGCGGGTAACGGCCGGCAGACCCCGCCCCGCTAGGACTCCGAGCCGGCGCCCCGGCCCGGACCGTCGGGGGGCGCCGGTCGTGCGGGCGAGAGCAGACCCGGCACGCGACACGGGGCGGTGACCGGCTGGTCACCGCCCCGTGCTGGGCCGGCTGCGTCAGGACGCGACGGCGGGGACCGGGGCGAGCCCGGCCGCGGGGACCGCGGGTGCCGTCGCCGGGCGGCGCTGCTCGGGGCGGGTGCCGAGCCAGCTCGCGGCGAGCAGGATCCCGATCGTCATCGCGGCCACCAGGACGCGGAAGTCGACGACCGCCACCAGCGCCGCGCCGAGCGCGATCGACAGGCTCTGCGGCCCGCTCACCAGCACGTCGACCGCGGAGAACGTCCGGCCCTGCAGGTGCGTCGGGGTGAGCAGCTGCAGCGTGGTCGACATGCCGGCCACCAGCGGCGGAACGCCGAGGCCGACCAGCACCAGCCCGCCGACCGCGACCGCGTCGACCGGCACGACCAGCAGCCCGATGCCGACCGCGACCGCGGCCAGCCCGGCGGTCACAGCGTGGCCGGCCCCCAGCCGGCGGACCACGATGGCGGCGAGCAGCCCGCCGACGACCGAGCCGGCGCCGAAGCCGAGGTCGAGCACGCCGAGGAACGCGGGGGAGTGGTGCAGCCCCTGGTCCACCACCGCGAACATGACGACCTCGATGAACCCGATCACCAGCATCGCCAGCGCGACCGCGGCGACGATCTGCCGGAGCACCACCGTGCGGCGCAGGTGGGTGAGCCCGGCCACGACCTCGGCCCGCCAGTGCCCCTCGGCCGGCACCGGTGCGGGCTCGCTGACCCGCAGCAGCAGCAGGCCGCCGGCGGCGACGAGGAACGTGGCCGCGTCGAGCAGCGCGACCGAGTGCGGCCCGACGGTCGCGTAGAGCCCGGCCCCGGCGATCGGACTGAGCAGCCGGGACAGCGCGGCGACCGTCTGGAGCGCGCCGTTGGCGGCCAGCAGCTCGTCGCCGTCGGTGGCGATCGTGCGCAGCAGCGCCGACTGGGCGGACCGCAGCAGCGCCCAGGACGCGCCGTACAGGGCGGCCACCGCGTAGATCAGCCAGAGCTGGCCGGCGTCGCGCACCAGCAGCAGCAGCGCCACCGCGGCCGCGTTGGCCAGGTTGACCATGACCAGCAGCGGGCGGCGGCGGACCCGGTCGACGAGCATCCCCGCGGCCGGCGCGAGCAGCACCGGCGGCGCCAGGATCGCGAAGATCACCATGCCGGCGGCAGCGGTGCTGCCGGTCAACGACTTCACCCAGATGCCGAGCGCGAGCCAGAGCGCGCTGCTGCCGGTCAGCGACAGCACGTCCATGCCCAGGAAGATCCGCAGGTTGCGGTTGCGCAGCACGGAGGTCATCGCACGTCCCTCTCGTCGTCGTCGGCGGGCAGCCTGGTCGGCACGGCGAACAGCCCGAACGCGACCGGCAGCGTGCCGGGCCGGGCCTCGTCGCCCTCCACGTACGGCTGCAGCAGTTCCTCGATCCGCGCGCCCAGCTCGGCCAGCTCGGTCGCGGTCAGGTGCAGCGACGTCCGGATCTCGGTCGCCGCGGAACGCCACTCCTTGGGGTAGTCGGCTCGGGTCCGGCCGTAGGCGAGCAGCCGGTCGTTGTCGCGCGCCCGGATCAGCTCCAGCAGCGCGTCGGCGGCGAGCTTCGCCTCCGCCGACAGCTCGTCGCCCGGGATGTCGACGTCGCGCCGCACGATCTGCCAGGGGCGCTGCCGGCCGCGACCGCCGGGCGCCTCCTCGACGTAGCCGTACTTGGCCAGCGTCCGCAGGTGGAACGAGGCGTTCGCGGGCGACTCGCCGATCCGCTCACCGGCCTCGGTGGCGGTGAGCGGACCTTCCTCGTCCAGCAGGGTGAGGATGGTGAGCCGGGTCGGGTGGCTGAGCGCCCGCAGCTCGGTCGGCGAGGTGAGATGCCGCCGCTCGGAAGACATGTTTCGAAGTGAAGCTTTCGAAACAAGCCTTGTCAAGTACCCCGGTCAGAAGTGCAACGTCGCCCAGGGCGCGCGGTCGGCGCCGAGCAGCCGGTCGGCGGTCGCGACCGCGCCCGGGCTGTGCTCGTCGACCAGGCCGGCGGCGGCCAGCGTGCCCAGCCGGTGGCCGCCGAGGTATGCGCTGCCGAGCGCGGTCGCGGGCAGCGTGAGGCCGGCGGACTCCGTGGTCGGCCGGCAGGTCGCGCCGTCGGGGGAAGCGTCGAGCGCGAACCGGCCGGCCGCGTACCCGGCCGGGTCGACGACGTCGAGCACGACCCGACCGGCGCACAGGTAGTCCCGGCCGGACAGTGCCGCCGGCACGTCGAGCACCCGCAGCCAGAGGTTGTCGTAGCGCTCGGTCTGCCGGACGTGGCGACCGTCAGCCACCAGCCACGGCAGCGCCTCGTCCACCCGGCGCGCCTCGGCCTTGACGGTCGTGATCAGGTCGACGGCCAGCGCGAACCGCCACAGCTGCGCGTACGCCTCGTCGGTCGCGGCGACCAGCTCGTCGACGGTGAGCGTGTTGTCCGGGCCGTCGCCCCACTCGGCCCGCCAGCGCAGGTAGCCGTCGACCTCGCCGTCCGCGCCCCGGTGCACGACCGCCCGGCCGTCCCAGCCCGGGTCGCCCTCGGGCCGGAGCAGGCCCAGCTGCCGCCGCCAGCGCACGTCGTCCCGGTCCAGACCGCCGGCCCGCTGCCGCCGGGCCCGGTCGTACACCGGCGCGCCGAGCTCGAGCAGCCGCTCGGTGCTCACCTGCTCCAGCCCGCCGGTCGGGACCGGCGCCCCGACCCGCAGCTTGTCGATCGTCCACTCGGCCGCCTCGGTGGCCGGGCCGAACCCGTACCGGCCGTAGATCCGCCACTCGGACGCGATGAGGATGCTCACCGCGTCGCCCCGCTCGGCCGCCGCGGCCAGGTCCTGCGCCATCATGCCGGTGAGCAGGCCGCGGCGGCGGTGCGTCGGCGCGACGGTGACCAGCGTGACCCCGTCGGCCGGGACCGTCCCGCCGCCGGGCACGGTCAGCTCGAACGGCACGCTGCGGAGACTGCCGACCGCGCTGCCCCGGTCGAACGCGGCCCAGGTGCGCTGCAGGTCGGGCTTGACCTGGTCGATCCAGAACGTCGCCATCGCCGGGTCCCGGCTGGGCGGCGCGAGGAAGGCGGTGTTGATGCTGCGCAGGAGGTCGCCGGCGTCCTCCGGCTCGGGGTGGCGGATCTCGATGGTCACGTTCCGACGCTAGCCGGGAGCGCCAACGGGTTTGCCGGCTCCGGATAAGCTGCGGCGTGGCCGGAGGACCAGGCGGCGCCGCCGGGCGGGACGAGACGGAGGCGCAACGGCTCGACCGCAACTACGGCGAGCTGCTGCAGGAGCTGCGCGTGGCGCAGATCGGCGTGCAGATCCTGTTCGCGTCGCTGCTGACCGTCGTGTTCTCCCAGCGCTTCGCCACGATCAGCTCGCTGCAGCGCGGCGCGTACGTGCTGACCCTGCTGTCCACCGCCTGCGCGGTCGCGCTGCTGGTCGGGCCGGTGGCGTTCCACCGGATCGTCTTCCGGCACAGCCAGAAGGACGACCTGGTCCGGGTGTCGCACCGGATGGCCCTGGGCGGCCTTGGCTGCCTGGCCGTCTCCATGGTCGCGGTCGTGCTGTTCATCCTCGAAGAGGTGCTCGGCAAGACCCCGGCGATCTGGTACAGCGCCGGGGTCGGCGTCGTCTTCCTGCTCCTCTGGCTGGTGATCCCGGTGGTCAGCCGTACCCGCGAGGAGATGGACGGGGACGACTGACCCGGCTACGGCACCAGCCTGCTGACCGACTCCGTCGCGCGCCTGATGTCCGACCGGTTGACCCGCACCGGGTACTCGTCGTCGGTCAGGTACGCGGGCAGCAGGTCGAGGTAGTGCCGGTCGGTCGGGATCGCCGAGGTGCCACCGGGCAGCGAGCTGAGCCCGACCGGGCCGGACCGGGTGAGCACGCCGATGTAGCGGCGGGCCGGGCCGGAGCCGAACGTGAACCCGTCCGGCGAGTCGGCCCGCGGGTCGTGCGCGGCCGCGTCGACCGTGCCGTACCCGCCGTCGACCGGGACGCCGGACAGCCCCGGCAGCGGCGCCGGGAACCGGCCGAACGCCGGCGGCGCCGAGAACGGGCCGCCCAGCACCGAGCCGAGGGTCAGCCGGTGCAGCGTTCCCCAGGTGTAGTCGGAGATCCGGGTCGAGCCGCCGTACGCGGCCGCGAAGTCGGGGCTGGCCAGCCGGTCCAGCGCGGCCCGGACGGCCTTGAGCATGGCCAGCGCCTGCCGGTCCTTCGGGTCGGCGACGCCGGGAGCGGCGAAGAAGTCGACCCCGGAGGCGGACGGAACCCCGGACAGCGCGCGCTTCAGCGCGGTCAGCGCCCGCTGGCCGTCCACCACCGGCGCGTCCAGTTGCCGCGCCACGGCGTCGGTCGTGGACGCCAGGAACCGGCTGCGCCACACCGCGTAGAGGGTGGCCGCGACGCTGTCGGCCTTCTCCCGCGCGGACGGCGCGGACAGGTGCCCGTTCACGTCCGCCGCGTCGTACCCCTGCGGGATCCCGGTCGGCGTCGAGTGATCCCAGGCGGCCAGTCGGACGACGGCCTCGACGACCTTCGGGTCGCGCGCCAGCGCGCGCAGCTGCGGCTCGCCGGACGTGCGGGCCCGCAGCAGCGCCGCGCCGATCCGCGGCGCGAAGAACTCCGCGTCCAGCAGCACGGTGTCGTCCTGGATCCGCTGGATGTCGCCCGCGTCGAGCTTGCCGTGCCGCAGCGCCGCCTTGAGCGCCTCGGTGATCCGGCCGGCGCGCAGCCCGTCGTAGCCGGGGTTGAGGTAGTAGATCCCGCCGTCCGGCCGGAGCTGGTCGAGCGGGTCGTTGTCCAGCGTCGTGCCGGCCGGGTCGTTGTTCGCGCTGACGAAGAACCCGTTGCGCGGGTTGACCGTGTGCGGCATCTCGGCCATCGGCAGGATCTCGTACGGCAGGGCCTGGCCGGGGTAGTGGTGCACGGCCGGCAGCCACTCGTTGCCGCCGGTCCCGTTCCGCACCAGGTACGGCGGGACGCCGTCGACGTGGCCGGCCTGCAGGTCCTCGCGCAGCGGCAGCTCGCCGCTGGTGAAGTACGCGATGTGGCCGCGGCGGTCCGCGTACGACCAGTTCTGCGAGCCGACGTCGAACGACCGCAGGCCCTTCTCGAAGTCGGACAGGTTCTTCGCGCGCATCCAGGTGAGGAACGCGTCGAGCTCCTGGGTCGCCGAGTACCCGGCGTACTGGATCGACAGCGCGGTGCCGGCCGCCTGGTCAAGCTGCACGATCGGGCCGTGGTTGCGGCGCGGCACGATCAGCGTCGCGGGCGGGATCCCGTTGCCCGGCGGGACGACCGACACCTGGCCGCCGTTGTTGGCCCGGAACGTCTCCGGGATCGCCTGCACCGGCTCCAGCCGTCCCTCGTAGACGGTGGCCAGCCCGCTGGGTGAGGCCGGGTCGGGCCGGACCTGCTCCAGGTAGGTGTCGGTGACGTCCATCGGGTTGGTCGTCGAGCCCCAGGCGATGTCGCGGTTGGCGCCCTGCGCGACGCCCGGGGTGCCGGCGAAGCCCTCGCCGGCGACGTCGAGTCCGGGCGCCTGCAGGTGGATCGGGTAGAAGATGGACGGGTTGCTCAGGCCGAGGTGCGGGTCGTTGGCGAGGATCGGCCGGCCGTCGCGGGTCAGCCGGCCGGAGACGACGAACTCGTTGGACCCGGTCGCGTGCTCGCCGCGGTCCTGGATCGCGCGCAGCAGCGGCACCGTCGCGGCGACCGCGCGGTAGCGGGCGGACAGCGTGGCCGCGGCCGCGACGTCCTTGCCGGACAGGCTCGTCGCCGGGCCGTCGCGCGGCGGTGTGCCGGTCGCGTCCGGCACCGTCGAGGCGGAGCTGAACGGCGCGTGCGCGACCAGGTCCTGGAGGTAGAGCTTCTGCCCGTCGATCCCGGCCGCCGCACCGCCGGCCACGTATGCCTGCAACTCGGCGGTGGTGTCCGCGTCGAGGTCGAACGACAGCTGGAACGCGACCAGCTTGCCGATGACGATCGTGTCCACCGGGGTCCAGGGCGCGACCCGGGTCAGCTTCAGCGCGCCGTACTCGGGCGGGAGCGGGCCGCCGGTGGCGAGCTTGGCGTTCACACCCTCGGTGTAGCTGGTGACGGCCGAGCGAAGCTGCGGCGAGGCGGCTGCCCACGACCGCTCGGCCGCCCGGCGCAGGCCGAGCGTGCGGAGCTGGACGTCGCTGGGCAGCGCGCCGGGCCCGAGCAGCTCGGCCAGCGTGCCCGAGGCGGTCCGGCGCAGCTGGTCCATCTGGAACAGCCGGTCGGTGCCGTGCACCCATCCCTGGGCGAAGAACAGATCGTGCGCGTCCCGCGCGGACAGGTGCGCGATGCCGTCGGTGGTGCGGGTCAGCGTGACCGGCGCGTGCAGTCCGGGCGCTCTGATCGTGCCGGCGGCGCCGTCCTGGGCCGGGGCGGCGCCGGCGGCGACCACGAACGTCAGCGGGAGCAGAGCAACGGCGGCGCCGACGGTGAGCGCGCGGAGAGGGCGCACTGAGCCTCCTCGTCGAGGCGGTGAGGGAGGGACGCGCCAGCCTGGCACGGCCGGGACCGGCGCGGGAAGTACCGCGCCGGGTCGCGTTCGTGCGGGTTTCTACGGGCCGGTCGTGCTGCCCGCCGGCACCACGACCGACGCGTCGGCGGCCGTCGCCGGGTCGCTCCCGACCGGAGCATTGTCGGTGTTGCCGACCCCGCCGGTGTTGCCGACCCCGCCGGTGTTGCCGACCCCGCCGGTGTCGCCGACTCCGCCGGGGTCGCCAGCCCCGCCGGTGTCCCCGACATTGCCGACGCTCGCGTCGGGCGTCGTCGGCGGGACCGTCGTCGGGTCAGCCGGCGGGGGCGACGTCTGCACCGGCGGATCGGTGGGGGACGGAGGAGCTGGCGAGGGGGAGCTCGTCGGCGGCGGAGGCAGCGGCGGCCGGCTGGTCGGAACTACCGAAGTCTGGGTGGGCGCCGGCCTCGTCCCGGTCGGGCCAATGGTCGCCGGCATGATCGGCGGCCCGAGCCCGCTCGCCGCCGGCGCCGTCGGGTAGACCGTCACGTAGACAATGCGGCCGTCCGGCCCCCGAGACGGGCTCAGCGACGGCGAGGGACCGGTCTCGTGCGCGGTGAGGCCGGGGGCGTTGGGGTTGGGGGCGACGCGCTCAACCTTCTCGGGTCCGCGTGCGGTGTGGATTCCGTACATCACGCCGCCGACGACGGCGACCAGTCCGAGCGCGGCCGCGAGCGCGACGGTCTCCCGCCGGCGACCGGACGGCTGGCCGACCAGCACCTCCTTGCCCGCGTCCAGGTCGGCGTGCTGGTCGTCGATCATGACGTGGGCGAGCTCGTGCTCGATGACCTCCGCGACCTTCGCCTCGGGCAGCGCGCGGTTCACCAGGACGGTGCGCTCCTCCGGCACCCACAGCCCGTCGGCGCCGTCGAGGTCGGCGAAGCAGATCGTGACTCCGCGATCGGCGGCCCGCCGCAGCAGGGACTGGTCGACCACGGAACCCCCGGGGGATGCGTGCATGACGAAGGGAATCGCTCGCCTACGAAACCACACCGGGGCCCCGGCACCAAGTCCTTGTCCGGTTGGTGCTGGGTGTGCCGCGCACCCGGCTCAGCGTCGCTGGTCGTCCGCCTCGTCGAGGAAGACCACCTGCCGGCCCGAGCGGGCCGCTTCCTCGCGCGCCAGCCGGGCCTGCTCGCGCACCCGTGCCTGCTGCTCCTGGGTCAATTTCGCCCCGCCGTACGCCGCGTAGCGCAGCGGCTCGGCGGGCTCCTCGACCGCCGCAGCGGGCTCGACCGCGCGTGGACCGTTCTGCGCGCGCAGGAACGTGGCGAAGCCCTCGAGCTGCCGGACCTGGTCGATGGTCAGGCCGTCGGTCGAGATCCCGACCTGCACCGGCGCCGGCGGCTGCGGCGCGTCCTGCAGCTCGGCCTCCTCCAGGCTGAGGTAGCCGGCCGCGACGATGAGCTCGAGCATCGGCACCCCGAGCACGGGGCGGACCCGGCGCAGGTTGGGCACGTCGGGCTGGTTCAGCCCGCGCAGCCACCGGGAGACCATGGACTCGGCCAGGCCGCTGCGGCGGGCGAGCTCGGCCTGGGTGAGGCCGGCGCTGCGCATGGCTGACTCCAGGTACGCGGCCCACTCGCGCCCTGACTCCGTGCGGATATGGCGAACGATGGCTCGGCGCTCCCTGACGACTCCGGGACCGCGGACGGCCCCCCGACTGATCGCTGCCGCCATTGTGGCCTGAATTGCTTGCGCGCGCATCCCCCTATGGCTAGTCTTCCATGCGTGCAAGCAAGGTAGCTTCGAGCTGCCGCCCGGTTCATGGGACGCGACCACCCCTAGAGCCGGGCGGCGTCGGCGGTGTGGATCTCCCGCACCGACACGGTCGACGGGCCGTGGGGAGATCTTCCGCCGGCGCCATTGCTTTCTCGGGCCCTGAGGGGAGGTCCGAGGAGCGCACACCGAGGAACCGCCCCCGCCCAGTCGCATCCGTGACCTCGAGTGGGTGGGGGCGGTCGGTAGACGGGCCCGGGTTCGCTGATGTGGGGGGAGCGACCCGGGCCCGTTCTTTGCCGGCATACGGCCGGCATACAGCGGGCGCACAGGCGTCCCTGCTTCACTGGTTCCCGTGACGCGTACGGATCCGCCGTCCCGGCTGCCGGTCACCGCGGCCGATCCGGTCGGATCCGTCCCGGACACGCGGCCGTCCCGGTGGCGGCGGCTGCGGCACCGGCTCGCGATCGACCCGACGCCGCCCCCGGACAGCACGCTGGCCCGCCCGGTGCTGCGCAACGAGGTGCTGCTGGTCCTCGCGGTCTCGCTCGGCGCGTCGGCCGTGTACGCGGTGCTGTCGCTGCTGCGCAAGCTGCTCGCGCCGGTCCCGCTCTCGCAGAGCGAGGCCACGCTCAACGGCTCCGTGGTGCCCAACCAGGCCTGGCTCGACCTCGTCTACCAGCTGGTCGGCATCGGGTTCGGCGTGGTGCCGGCGCTGCTCGCGCTGTACCTGCTGGCCCGGGACCGGATCCGGCCGGCCGCCATCGGTGTCGACGGCACCCGGCCCCGCTGGGATCTCGGCCGCGGGGCACTGCTGGCCGCGGTGATCGGCATACCTGGCCTGCTGCTCTACCTGGCCGCGTACGCGCTGGGGATCTCGGCCACGATCGTGCCGTCCGGGCTGCCGGACGTCTGGTGGCGGGTGCCGGTGCTGGTGCTGTCCGCGGCGATGAACGCGACCCTCGAGGAGGTCGTGGTCGTCGGCTACCTGATCACCCGGCTGCGGCAGCTCGGCCGGACGGTGCCCTGGGCGATCGGGCTGGCCGCCGTGCTGCGCGGCTCGTACCACCTCTACCAGGGGTTCGGCGCGTTCATCGGCAACGCGCTGATGGGCGTCGTGTTCGGCTGGTTCTTCCTGCGCACCAAGCGGGTGATGCCGCTGATCGTGGCGCACACGATCCTCGACACGGTCTCGTTCGTCGGCTACACCGTGCTCGCCGGGCACGTGTCCTGGCTGCCTTAACCCTCCTCGTCGGCCGGGCGCTGCGCGTGCCGGCCGCGGCGGACGCCGTCCCGGTAGCTCGCCAGCCGGCCGCGGACGTCCTGCGGTGAGCGGTGCGTCTCTCTCGGCGGCGGCGGCGCCTCGCCTGCGGTCGACCCGCCGACCGCGCCGGGCACGACCATCGCCTGCGGGCGGCGGCGGGGCAGGCCCGCGGTGGTCGTGCCCGCGGTGGTCGGCTCGGCCAGCCGGGCTGCGGCGGCCCAGCCGTCGTCGGCGGCCATCTGCCACGACTCGGCCTTGGCGCCGGCCTCGCGCTGCACGAACCACTCCGACTGCAGGTCCTCGAAGATCGACAGCCGGACGTCCTCGGCGGCACCGGCCGGGGCCGGCGGGAGCGTGCCCTCGGCTCCGTCGCCGCCCCGGGTGCGGGACCGGCGACCAGGGCCGACGGCATCGCCGCCGGGCGGTGGCAGCGCGGCGCCCGGCCGCCGGGTCGCGGCGAACAGCTCGGAGCCGCCGAGCGAGTCGCGGCCGGGCTGGCTCCCGCGGTAGGGGTTCGGGCCGGGCTCGGCGCCGTTCGTCCGGAACGGGTCCGGCGCCGGGTGGCCCGAGGTGTCCGGACGGTACGGGTTCGGGCCGCCGCGGCTCGGCAGGTCCGGGGTGAAGTCCGGGGCGTCGCCGGTCGGCGGGGGAGTGCGGTAGGGCGAGGTGCCCCGGGCGGGCGTCTCGCCGCCGGGCACCGCACCGGGCGGTGGCAGCGCGCCGGGCTCGCCGAAGCCCGGCCCGGCGCCGCGGCCGGGCAGGCCGGAGCCGGGCCCGACGCCCTCGTCCGGGCTCCGGGCTGGTCGTCCGGAGAACCCGGACAGGCCGGAGAGACCGGCCAGGTCGTCGAAGTCCGGCCCGGTGCCGTTCTGGCGGCCGGGTCCGGCCGCGGGCGCGTCGCCGGCCGGCGGCGCGGGTGCCGGCAGCGCACCGGAGACCGGCGGCAGCTCACCAGCACCGCTGCGGCCGGCCGGATCGGCCGGCCCACCCCGACCCGGCACATCCGCCGGGCCGCCGCGCCCCGGCAGGTCGGCTGGACCGCCGCGCCCCGCCAGGTCGGCCGGACCGCCTCGTCGGGGCAGGTCCGCCGGACCGCCCCGGCTGGGAAGGTCGGCCGGACCGCCCCGGCTGGGAAGGTCGGCCGGACCGCCCGGGCCCGGTCGCCCACTGGGGCCGAAACCGGACTGGTCGGCCGGGCCGCCGAAGCCGGACTGGTCGGCGGGTCCGCCGAAGCCGGACCGGTCGGCCGGCCCACCAAAGCCGGGCAGGTTGCCCGGGCCGCCGAAACGGGCTGGGTCAGCCGGACCTCCGGGACCCGGCAGGTCGGCCGGGCCGCCGAAGCCGGACTGGTCGGCCGGCCCACCGAAGCCGGGCGGGTTGCCCGGGCCGCCGAAACGGGCTGGGTCAGCCGGACCCCCGGGACCCGGCGGGTCGGCCGGGCCGCCGAAGCCGGCCGAGCCGTTGCGGCCGGGGAGGTCCGCCGGTCCCGGCCGGCCAGGGAGGTCTCCGGGACCCGCCCCGAGCCGGTCGGCGCCCGTCCGACCCCGGCGGTCGCTCGGGCCCGGCGGGTCGGCGCTCTGCGGGCCGGGAAGGTCGGCCCGGCCGGCGAAGCCGAGAGGGTCGGCGCCGGTGCTGCCCGGGAGGTCCGCGGGGCCCGGCAGGTCGGTCGGCGCGAGCGACCCGTTCGGGCCGGGGCCGAACGAGGGCGTCCCGTTGCGCGGCGGCAGCTCGGCGCCGGTGCCGTTGGTCCCGTTGAGCCCCTCCGCGCGGACCCCGTCCGCCCACGGGTCGCGGCGCCCGTTGCTGCGCGGCGCCGGCTCCGGCGGCAGCGGGTCGAACAGCGGGTCCGGCCGGCGCCCCGGCTCGCCCGGACGGCCCGGCGGCGCGGCGGGCGGCCCGGACGGCGCCGCCGCGGTCACGCCCGGCACGGCCGCCGCGACCCGCCGCGCGGCGCCCCCGAGCGCGTCGAGCAGCAGCCGCACCGCGGGGTCGGCGATCCGGGTCCGCCGCACCGCGGCCAGCACGGTCCGGCGCAGCCCGCCGTCGAGCACGGTCAGGAACCGCACGCCCTCGGCTCGCGACGGCGCCGCCGACGCGGGCAGCAGCGCGACGCCGAGGCCGGCCGCGACCAGCGTCAGCGCGAGGGCGTCCTCGCCGACCTCCGCGACCACCCGCGGCGCGAACCCGGCAGCGGCCGTGGCCCGTTCCAGCGCCACCAGCGTGTCGCCGGCACCGGCGATCCACGGCTCGCCGGCCAGCTCGGCCAGCCGGACGCTGGCGCCGGTGGCCCGGTGCCGGCTCGGCACGGCCAGCAGCAGCGGCTCGGTGAACAGCTCCCGCCGCTCGACCGCGGCGTCCGGCCGGTGCGGCACCGCCGATCCGTACTCCCCGACGACGACCGCGTCGAGCGTGCCGTCGAGCCCGCCCACCGACTCGTCGGCGAGCTGGCGCACGTGCAGCCGGACGTCGGTCGACCGCAGCGCCGCCAGCGTCTCGGGCAGCAGCACCCGGCCGGCGTCCGCGCCGACCCCGACCCGCAGCGTCCCGGCCACCCGCCCGGCCACCGCGGCCGCATCGGACTCGGCCGACTCCAGCTGGCCCAGCAGCGCGCCGGCGTGCTCGGCCAGCCGCCGGCCGGCCGGGGTCAGCCGGTCGCCGTCGACCAGCGGGAGGCCGAGCTCGCGCTCCCACTCGGACAGCTGCCCGGCGACGTCGCCGGCCGGTCGCCCCAGCGCGCGAGCGGCGCCGGACGACCCCCCGTGCTCGGACATCGCCAGCAGCGCGCGGAGTCGACCTACTTCGAGCATGGTGGGCAGGCTAACGGTCCCCGGGCTGGGTGTGGGTACCTCGGTCCACAGCGATGCGCGGAAATCGCCCCGAGATCACCAACCGTGCGCGCGTCACGACTGTGCGTCGAAAGTGCCGCGTGAGTGGCCTCACACCCGGGAGCGGTCGTTGGCCGCGTACATCTCGTCCAGGACAGCCTTGTAGCGCCGCTCGACGACCCGCCGCTTGAGCTTGAGGCTGGGGGTGAGCTCGCCCGCCTCGATCGTGAGGTCGTGGTCGAGGATGCGGAAGTCCTTGATCGTCTCCCACCGGTTCAGCCCGGCGTTGAGCTGCTTCACGCCGGCCGCGACGACCGCCCGGACGTCGTCCCGGCGGGCCAGCGCGGCCGGGTCGCGCTCGGCGACCCCGTTCGACTCCGCCCACTGCGCCAGCGCGTCCGGGTCGAGGGTGACCAGCGCGGTCACGTAGTTGCGCCCGTCGCCGTGCACGACGAACTGGCTCGCCAGCCCGCAGATCACCGGGAAGGTCACCTCGATCGGCTGCGGCGCGACGAACTTGCCGCCGGAGGTCTTGATCATGTCCTTCTTGCGGTCGGTGATCTTCAGGAAGCCGTCGGCGTCGAGTTCGCCGATGTCGCCGGTGTGCAGCCAGCCGTCGGCGTCGAGCGCCTCGGCGGTCGCCTCCGGCAGGCCGTGGTAGCCGCGCATCACGCCAGGACCACGGATGAGCAGCTCGCCGTCGTCGGCGATGCGCAGCTCGGTGCCGGGCAGCGCCGGACCGACCGTGCCGAACCTGAACCGGCCGGGCAGGTTGACCGCGGTCGCCGCCGAGGATTCGGTCATCCCGTATCCCTCGACGATGAGCATGCCGGCCGCGTGGAACCACTCGGCGATGTCGCGGGACAGCGCCGCGCTGCCGGAGACGAACAGCCGGATCCGGCCGCCGAACCGCTCCCGCAGCTTGCTCAGCACGACCTTGTCGGCAACGGCATGCGAGACCCTCAGCGCCGGTCCCGGCCTGCGGCCCTGCTGCTCGACCGCCGACCACTTCCGGCCGGTACGGAACGCCCGATCGAACAGCGTCGCCTTGATCCCGCCCTCGGCCTCGACCGCGGCCACCACGCGGTTGTGCACCTTCTCGAACACCCGCGGCGCGCCCGCCATGAACGTCGGCCGCACGGTGGCCAGGTTTTCCACGATCTTGTCGATCCGGCCGTCCACCGCGGTGGCGAAGCCGATCTGCAGCTGCGCGGCCAGCAGCACCTTGCCGAACGAGTGCGACAGCGGCAGCCACAGGTATTGCAGGTCGTCGGGCCGCAGGATGCCGAGCCGGTCGACCGCCGCGCCCTCGTACGTCCAGTTGTCCTGCGTCAGCTCGACGCCCTTGGGCCGGCCGGTGGTCCCGGAGGTGTAGATGAGCGTGGCCAGATGGTCCGGCGCGATGCCGGCGACGACCGTGTCGACCGCGTCGGGCGTGTCGGCCAGCAGCACGCGGCCCCGCTCGGCCAGATCGTCCAGGGAGAGTTCCCGATCAGTCCCACTGCCGGCGCCCTCGAGCAGCACGACGTAGCCGAGGTCGGGGGTCTTGTCGGCCAGCTCGCGCAGCAGCGCGGCCTTGGTCTCGTCCTCGACGAAGGCGATCACCGCGCCGGAGTCGGACGCGATGTGCAGCACGTCCTCCGGCTGGGAGGACGGGTAGATCGTGGTCGTCGCGCCGCCGGCGGTGTTGATCGCCAGGTCGGCGAGCACCCACTCGATCCGGGTCGCGGAGTAGACGACCACCCGCTGCTCGGGCCGCAGCCCGAGCGCGAGCAGGCCCGCGGCCAGCTCGGTGACCCGCTCACCGGTGCGCGCCCAGGTCATCGACTCCCAGCTCTCCGTACCGTCTGCGCCGGCCACCGGCCAGCGGAAGGCCTCCCCGCCCGGGGTCGCGGCCACCCGGTCGGCCAGCATCCGCGCCACCGAGGGCGCCCGCTGGATCGCTTCGGTCACCGTTGACCTCCTCGTGGCCGCGGACTTGGGCTGCTTCTCAGGTTGCCAGATTCCGCCGGGAACCGGTGGGGACCGGCCGGAACGGCGGGAGAACGCCGAAGCGGCCAGGAGCCCACGGGGGGAGGCTCCTGGCCGCGACGAGGAGGATAGCGGTACCGGCGAGTAGGCGCATGCATGGCCCCCCATCCGGGTGGTGGTGTGCACGCGGGCCCGCGGGGAACAACCACTCCATGTGGTTGTTCCTGAGCCGCCGGTTCAAGGCGTTCCTGTTCACGCTCGCACTCGGACTGGCCGCACCGCGGATCGCGGGGCTGCTGCGCGCGTACGGGCAGCGGCGGCGCCGGGCCGGCGGCGGCACGCTGACCACCACGGTCCCGCTGACCACCGCCGACGCGCTGGACCGGATCGCGATCTGGGCGCGCCCGCCGAAGAAGCGCCGCTGGCGGTAGCGCGCCGCGGTCCGTCAGGGGTCCGCGGGTGCGGCCCGTCAGGCGTCCGCGGTCCCGCCGGCGCGGCCCGTCAGGCGTCCGCGGTCCCGCCGGTCCGGTCGAGGCCGTCCAGCGCGGCCATGTCCGCCGCCGGCAGCGCGAAGTCGAAGATCCGGGCGTTCTCGGCGATGCGGTCCCGGTTCGCCGACTTGGGGATGACCGGGATCGCGCGCTGCACCGCCCAGCGCAGCAGCACCTGGGCCGGCGTCCGCCCGTGCCGCTGCGCGATCTCCGCGATCACCCGGTTCCCGAGGTCGTGCCCGCGGGTCAGCGGGCTGTACGCCTCCAGCACGACGCCGCCCGCCTCGCACGCGGCCAGCAGTCCCCGGCGGAACTGGAACGGGCTGAACTCGACCTGGTCGACCGTGGGCGGCACGTCCGCGCCGAGCAGCCGGCCGAGCTGGTCGGCGGAGAAGTTGCTCACCCCGACCGCCCGGGCCAGCCCGCGCTCGGCGATCCGCTCGAACGCCGGCCAGTGCCGGGTGGCGCCGCCGCTGGGCCAGTGCCACAGGTAGAGGTCGACGTGGTCGAGCCCGAGCAGCCGCAGGCTGGCCTCCACCGCCCGCTCCGGGTCGGGGTCGCGCGGGTGGAACTTGGTCGCGACGAACAGCTGCTCGCGGGGCACGCCGCTGTCCCGGATCGCCCGGCCGACCGAGCGCTCGTTGCGATAGAGCGTGGCCGTGTCGATGTGCCGGTATCCGGCGTCCAGTGCCCACCGCACCGCCTGCTCGGTCGGCCGGCCGTCCGGGATCTGCCAGACGCCCAGCCCGAGCAGCGGCATCGGCACGCCGTTGGTCAGCACCACGCCGGTGCCGTCGTCGGTCAGCGTCGCCACTGTTCCTCCTCGGTCACATGCTCGGTGCCCACCGCGGCATCCGCAGCCCTTCCCGGTACGGCGCGGCTCACTCGGCGGCCAGTGTGATCGCGGTGCCGAGCAGCCCGCCGGAGACCGCGTACCGGCCGCGCAGCGTGCGCACGGGCCGCCCGCCGACCACCGGTGGTGTGTCTACCAGCAGGTCGGCCGTGAATGTCCCGCGCTCCGGCCGCGGGCCGGGAGCGAGCAGCAGCGCCGCCTCCTCGAAGCCGAGCCAGCGGCGCGTCAGCGGGAACCAGGTCTTGTAGACGCTCTCCTTGGCACTGAACAGCAGCCGGTCCCAGTGCACGCCGGGCGGCAGGTCGGCCAGGTGCGCCCGCTCGGCCGGCAGCGTCACCCGGTCGAGGATCCCGGCCGGCAGCGGGTCGTGCGGCTCCGCGTCGATGCCGATCGCGGCGACCTCGCTGGCCCTGGCCACCGCGGCCGCCCGGTAGCCGTCGCAGTGCGTGATGCTGCCGACGACGCCGGCCGGCCACAGCGGCTCCCGCTTCGGCCCGGACAGCAGCGGCGCCGGCGGCAGCCCGAGCCGGCCCAGCGCGATCCGGGCGCAGGTGCGCACGGTGGTGAACTCGGCCCGGCGCTTGCCGACCGCGCGGGCGACGAGCACCTCCTCCTCGGGCAGCAACGCCTCGCCGGGCAGCGGGCCGGTCGCGTCCGCGACCTCGACGCCGGCCGGCACGATCAGCGCGATCATCGGCCGGTCACCACGGTTCCGGGACCGGGTCGACCGCCGGCAGCACGTCCCGCAGCACGCCGCGGCGGATGCCGTGCCGCCGCCACTCCCGCGGGTAGCCGAGCGAGACCTCCTCGAACCGCACCCCGTCCTCGTACGTCGTGCGCGGGATGTGCAGGTGGCCGTAGACCACCGCGGTCGCGGCGAACCGGGTGTGCCAGTCGGCGGTCAGCTCGGTGCCGCACCAGATCGCGAACTGGGGGTGCCGCAGGACGCGGGTCGGCAGCCGGGTCAGCGGCCAGTGGTTGACCAGCACGGTCCTGGTGCCGGCGGGCAGCGCGGCCAGCCGGGCCTCGGTCGCCATGACCCGGGCGTGGCACCAGGCGGCGCGGTCCGGGTACGGGTCGGGGTGGAGCAGGAACTCGTCGGTGGCCACCACGCCGGCGCCGTACGCCGCCGCCAGCGCCTCGTCCGCGTCGGCCTGGCCGGGTTGCCGGAACGTGTAGTCGTAGAGCAGGAACAGCGGGGCGACGGTGACCGGGCCGCCGGCACCGGACCAGTGCGGGTACTCGTCCTCGGGCGTGATCACCCCGAGCCGGCGGCAGAGCGCGACCAGGTGCTCGTACCGGTCGAGGCCACGCAGCCGGACCGGGTCCTTCGAGTGGGTGTAGAGCTCGTGGTTGCCCGGCGACCAGAGCACCTTGGCGAACCGGCCGGCCAGCGTGGCCAGCGTCCACTCCACGTCGGCCGGCTTCTCGGCGATGTCGCCGGCCACGATCAGCCAGTCACCGTCGCCGGCCGGGTGCAGGTCGTCGGTGACGATCCGGCGGTTGTCGGCGTACCCGACGTGCAGGTCGCTGGTCGCCCACAGCCGCGCCTCGCCCACGCCCCGACACTAACGGCATCCAGCGACCGGCCCCGGCCTCGCCGGAGGCCGGGGCCGGTCGGGAGAGCTCAGCGCTCGGCGATCGGCACGTAGGCCCGCTCGGGCACGCCGGTGTAGAGCTGGCGCGGCCGGCCGATCTTGGCCTGCGGGTCGTCGACCTGCTCGCGCCACTGCGCGATCCAGCCGGGCAGCCGCCCGATCGCGAACAGCACGGTGAACATCCGGTCCGGGAAGCCCATCGCCCGGTAGATGAGGCCGGTGTAGAAGTCGACGTTCGGGTAGAGCTTGCGGGAGATGAAGTAGTCGTCGGAGAGCGCGACGCCCTCGAGCTCGATCGCGATGTCGAGCAGCTCGTCGCGCTTGCCCATCGCGTTCAGGATCTCGTCGGCGGTCTTCTTCACGATGGCTGCGCGCGGGTCGTAGTTCTTGTAGACCCGGTGCCCGAAGCCCATCAGCTTCACGCCGTCCTGCTTCGACTTCACCTTCTGCACGAACTTGGTGACGTCGCCGCCCTCGGCCCGGATGCGCGCGAGCATCTCGATGACCTCCTGGTTGGCCCCGCCGTGCAGCGGGCCGGACAGCGCGTGGATGCCGGCCGAGACGGAGGCGAACAGGTTGGCCTGGGCGGAGCCGACCAGCCGCACGGTCGCGGTCGAGCAGTTCTGCTCGTGGTCGGCGTGCAGGGTGAACAGCATGTCCAGCGCCCGGACGATCGCGGGGTCGGCCTCGTACGGCTCGGCCGGCAGCCCGAAGGTCATCCGGAGGAAGTTCTCCACCAGGCCGAGCGAGTTGTCCGGGTAGAGGAACGGCTGCCCGATCGACTTCTTGTACGCGTACGCCGCGATCGTCGGCAGCTTGCCCATCAGCCGCAGCATCGGCAGCTCGAGCTGCTCCGGGTCGGTCGGATCGAGCGAGTCCTCGTAGTAGGTGGACAGCGCGGACACCGCGGAGGACAGCACCGGCATCGGGTGCGCGTTGCGCGGGAAGCCGTCGAAGAAGCCCTTGAAGTCCTCGTGCAGCAGCGTGTGCCGCTTGATCTTGTCGGTGAACTCGGCCAGCTGCGCCGCGGTCGGCAGCTCCCCGTACAGCAGCAGGTAGCTGACCTCGGTGAAGCTCGCGTTCTCGGCGAGCTGGTCGATCGAGTATCCGCGGTAGCGGAGGATGCCGGCGTCGCCGTCGATGTAGGTGATCTTGGACGAGCAGCTCGCGGTGTTGACGAACCCAGGGTCGTAGGTGACCAGGCCGCCCTTGGACAGCAGCCCCGAGATGTCGACGCCGGGTGCGCCCTCGGTGGGGTGCACGACGGTCAGGTCCTGCGCGCTTCCGTCGGTGTGGTGCAGGCTCAGGGTTCCTGGAGCGGGAGCATCGGGCATGGTGGCGCCCCTTCTCGAACGGTTCGCGGCGGGGTCTGGTGTCGCAAAACGCTGTTACCTGACGGTAATCGATCTGGCTCCGGCCGACACGATCGGGTGCCCGTGACGGCCGGCACAACCTGCCGACCACCTTGCGGTGAGGGTTCGAGTGTAGGCGCCTGGACTGGGAGGTTTACCGGGCCAGTGTCCGGGCCGGCTGCTCGCCCGCCTCGTCCTGCGGGCGGGCCTGCCAGGCCGCCCAGTCGGCGCTGACCGCGCTGGCCGCCTCGCGCAGCGGCGGCAGGTGCCGCTCCAGCAGGGTCCGCACGCTGGTCTCGGCCGAGTGGACGGTCACGTTCATCGCCGCCCGGACCGCGCCGCTGCCGTCGCGGACCGGCACGGCGACCGAGCGGATGCCGGGGGCGAGCTCGTCGTCGGCCAGAGCCCAACCGCGGGCGCGCACCTCCCGCAGCATCGGCTCGACCTCGGCCGGCCGGTAGGTCCGGTAGGGCTCGATGCCCGACCGGCTCGGGAGCGCCAGCACGCCCGGCACGTCGTCCGGGTCGAGCGCGGCCAGCAGCACCTTGCCCTGGGAGCAGACGACGGCGGGGAACCGGGTGCCGACCTCCACCCGAAGCGCGATGATCTTCGGCACCGCGACCCTGGCCACGTAGACGATGTCGCTGCCATCGAGCTGGCTGATCGAGGACGACTCACCGGTCGTCGCGACCAGGTCGCGCATGTGCTGGCGGGCCACCTCCCACAGGCCGAGCGAGCCGACGTAGGCCATGCCGAGCTCGAGCACCCGCGGGGTCAGGCTGAACACGTTGCCGTCCGAGCGGACGTAGCCGAGCTCGGTCAGCGTGAGCAGGATCCGCCGGGCGGTCGGCCGGGCCAGGTCGCTGGCGGCGGCGACCTCGGCGAGGGTCATCCGCGGGCGGTCGGCGCCGAAGGCGCGCAGCACGTCCAACCCGCGCGCCAGCGCCTCGATGAACTCGGGGCCCTCTCCTCGACCGGCCATCCGCGTTCCTCCCCGTCCCCGCGGCCGGAACCGGCCTGTCCGCTGCACGAACAGTAGACCGCGGACGTGACGCCGTGTTTCGGCTGTGAGGCTTGACAGCAACACAGCTCGACTCCATTGTGATGTCACCTCAGTGTCCGTATGCCGGACCACTGTCCGCAGATGAAGACCCCCACGTCAAGCGGCACCTCTGGACCCGATCCATCGATCACCCACCGCCCGCCCCGGCGAGCGGGGGCCATCCCGGCGTGCGTGACGGCCCGTCGCGTACGCACCAGACACGGCGGAGGCCCACATGAGCGAGCCCGACGAGACCCGGCCCGGCATCTCCCGGCGGACCGTGCTGCGCGGAGCGGCGGTGGCCGGCGCGGCCGCGGCCGGCGGCGTGCTGTCCGCCGGCAGCGCCGAGGCGTCACCCGGCCGGGGCGGACACGGCACGGAGGGCTCGTTCCGGGCCGACCTGATCCTGCACAACGGCCGGATCCACACGATGGACGACCGCGACCGGGTGGTCAGCGTCGTCGCGATCAGCGAGGGCCGGATCGTGTACGCCGGCAACAACGTCAACACGGCCAAGCACGGGTTCGAGGACAAGCCGCGGCTGATCGACCTGCGCGGGCGGACCGCGATCCCCGGCATCATCGACTGCCACAACCACATCGTGCTGATGGGCAACCGGCCCGGTCACCACACCCCGCTGGAGAACGCGTACTCGATCGCCGACGTGCAGGCGACCTACCGGGCCAGGGCGCGCGGCATCCGCGACGGCGGGTTCGTCACCACGATCGGCGGCTTCCACGTCAACCAGTTCCGCGAGCACCGGCTGCCCACCCTGGCCGAGCTCGACGCGGCACTGCCGGACACCCCGGCCTACCTGTCGATCGGGTTCTCCGGCCCGTCGGTGACCAACAGCGCCGGCCGGGACTGGTTCGCCGCCAACGCCGCGCTGCCGCCGGTCGTCGGCGCGGACGGCTCGATCGCCGCCGGCACCGAGACCGGCAAGGCGACCCTGGCGCTGCGCCAGGCGCTCACCTTCGACGACCGCAAGCGCAGCGTGCTCGACGCGATGGCGTACGCGACCAGCCTCGGCGTGACCACGCACCTCGACCAGGGTGCCTTCCAGGCCACCAACACCCCGTCCGACGGCGCGGCGCACGAGGACAACTACTCGATGCACCTGCCGTTCCTGGCCGTGTACGACGAGGGCCGCGGCACGATCCGGCTGCGGATCAACTTCCTGCACATGGACACCGAGCCGGACGTGCCCACACTGCAGCAGCGGCTGCTCAACGCCTTCAAGTTCTTCGGCGGCGACATGGTCCGCACCGGCGGGATCGGCGAGTTCATCGCGGCCAGTTACTTCGGCGGCCCGGTGTTCGTCGAGGCGGCCCGGCGGATCGCCAGGGCGGGATGGCGGACCGAGGTGCACTCGCTGACCGGGACCGACTTCCAGACCCAGATCCAGGGCTTCGAGCAGGTCGACCAGGAGATCGGGATCAAGGACCTGCGCTGGGTGGTCGCGCACGTGCCCCGGATCACCGAGGACTACGTGAACCGGCTCAAGGCGATCGGCGGCGGGGTCAACCTCACCGGCTGGCAGTACCTGGCCGGCACCGGGCCGCAGTCGGGGCCGCCGTTCCGGATGATCGTCGACAACGGCATTCCGGCCGGCATGAGCTCCGACGGCATGCAGATCGCACCGATGAACCCGTTCATCCACGCCTACTACGCGACCACCGGACTCAACGCGCTCGGCAACCAGATCAACTCCGGCCAGCAGATCAGCCGGCAGGAGCTGATGGCGCTCTACACCCGGGACAACCAGTGGTTCCTCGGCGACAAGGACGAGGGACTGCTCGGCAGCCTCGAGGTCGGGCGGCTCGGCGACGTCGCCGTGCTCTCCGACGACTACTTCACCGTGCCGGTGGACCGGCTGCGGCAGGTCCGTTCCGTGCTCACCGTCGTCGGTGGTGAGATCGTGCACGACACCGGCGCGGTCCACTGACGATTGAACCGTCTACTCAGGACAGTCCTCTTCAGACAGGCGGAACCATGCAGAAGCGAGTACGGCTCGCCGCGGCGCTGGTGGCGCTCGTGGCGGCCACCGCCGCGTGCAGCTCCCGGAGCGACGACTCGGGCTCCGGCTCCGGGTCCTCGGACAAGCCGATCGTCGTCGGCTCGACGCTGTCGCTGACCGGCATCTTCGCCGCGACCGGCAAGATCCACCAGATCGCCGGCCAGGAGTACGTCGACCGGCTGAACAAGAACGGCGGCCTGCTCGGCCGGCAGGTGCAGTGGAAGGTCCTCGACGACCAGTCCGACCAGGCCAAGGTCGGGCAGCTCTACGAGCAGCTGATCAGCCAGGACAAGGTCGACCTCGTCATCGGCCCGTACGCGACGCCGAACATCCTCTCCGCGATGGCGGTCGCCCAGCGGCACAACTACGTGCTGCCGCAGCACACCGCCGTGCTGGCGCCGCAGCTCACCTACAGCTGCCAGTTCCCGGCCTGGTCGTACGGGCCGCGGCCGAACGAGTTCATCCCGACCCAGCTGTTCGACGCGGTCGCCTCGCTGCCGGACGCGCCGAAGCGGATCGCGGTGGTGACCAGCCAGAGCGGCTCGGCCGCGTTCGTGACCGACGGCTTCGGCTCGGACAAGACCGGCATGCTGACCATCGCCCCGCAGAAGGGCCTGCAGGTGGTGGCCAACGTCCACTACCCGCCGACCACCAGCGACTGGGCGCCGATCGCGGCCCAGGTGCGCGCGGCCAAGCCTGACCTGGTCGTCAACAACGGGCTCGGCGTCGACGCGGTCAACCTGCTGCAGGCGATGAAGCAGCTCAACTACCGGCCGCCGATGATGTTCGCGCTGTTCCCGGCGCCCGGGCCGCTGCTCGGACTCGGTGACCTGAGCGCGGGCACGCTGACCACCTCGCTGTTCCAGCCGGACCAGGCCGGCAAGCTCGGCGGCGACGTGCAGGCGATCGTCGACGACTTCAAGACCAGGGCGACCGCGGCCAAGCTGCCGTACCCGGTGTTCGAGACCCAGGCGGCCGCGTCCTGGAACGCCTGGGACATCCTCGCCGACGGCGTGAAGGCGGCCGGCTCGCTCGACCAGCAGAAGATCTGCGACTCGCTGCACGCGGACGGGGCGCAGACGACGTTCTCCGGCAAGGTCACGTTCGACCCGGCCGACCACAACTTCTGGGCGGGCACCGAGACCCTCGCCCAGATCCAGGGCGGCAAGTGGGTCACGGTCTGGCCGCAGGACAAGGCGGCCGCGCAGCTGCGCGGACCGGCCGCGGCCTGAGCAGGGGACGCCGGTCGCCATGACGATCGCCCAAGCCGCGCTCACCGGCGCACTCATCGGTGGGCTCTACGCGCTCATGGCGACCGGCCTGTCCGTCACCTGGGGGGTGCTGCGGGTCATCAACCTCGCGCACTTCGCGATGATCCTGCTCGGCGCGTACCTGACCTACCAGCTGGCCACCTCGACCGGCCTCGACCCGATCCTCACCGTGCTGATCACCGGCCCGGTGCTGTTCGTGGTCGGGGCGGCCGTGCAGTGGGCGTACGACCGGCTGCACGTGGCCGAGTTCACCTCGCTGCTGGTCAGCTTCGGGCTGCTGATCATCGCCATCCAGGCGGTGACGCTGATCTGGAGCGCCGACTTCCTCCGGATGCCCGGCGACATCAACCCGTACGCGACCGAGTCCTGGACGGTCGGCCGGTTCGTCTTCCCGGTCACCACCGTGCTCGCGTTCGGGTTGGCGCTCGTGCTCGTCGCGGCGCTGCACCTGGTGCTGCGGCGCACGTTCGCCGGCCGGGGGATGCGGGCGATCGCCCAGGACCGGGCGGTCGCGGCCGCGTTCGGGGTGGACCACCAGCGGCTCAGCCTGGTGCTCGGCGGGGTGGCCGGAGCCAGCGCGGCCGCGGCCGGGATGGTGTTCGCGCTGACCAACGCGCTCAGCCCGACCGCGGCGTACGAGTGGTTCGGCATCGTGTTCGCCGTGGTCATCCTCGGCGGGATCGGGCAGGTCGTCGGCACGTTCGCGGCCGGCGTCGCGGTCGGCGTCGTGTCCGCGGTGGTGTCCGCGGCCTGGTCGCCGGCCACCGCGCCGATCGTGCTGTTCTCGGCGATCGTGCTGGCCCTGGTGCTGCGGCCGCAGGGGCTGTTCACGCTGCGGTCGGTGGTCGGGGCCGGCCGGTGAGGCGGTACGGCGGCTTCGGCCTCGCCTTCCTCATCCTCGCCGCGATCGGGCTGTGGGGCCGGGACGCCGGCGTGCCCGGGTTCGTGGTGCCGCTCGGGATCACCGCGCTGTTCTGGATCGCCCAGGCCACCAGCTGGAACCTGCTGTCCGGGTTCAGCGGATACTTCAGCTTCGGCCAGGCCGCGTACGTCGGCACCGGGGCGTACGCGGTGGCGGTGCTGACCGGGCGGCACGGGGTCAGCCTGGTCTGGTCGGTGCCCGCCGGCGCGGCCCTGTCCGGGCTGCTGGCGCTGGCGATCGGCGCGGTCGCGTTCCGGCTGCGCAGCCTGCGCGGGGAGATCTTCGCGCTGCTCACCCTCGCGGTGCCGTTCATCCTGGCCGCGGTCGCCAGCATCAACCGGACCATCGACGGCGGCCAGGGCACCACGATCCCGCTGCCGTCGGTGCCCGGCTGGATCGACGGGTTCCCGCAACTGCTGTTCGTGCTCGACGCGGCCGTGGCGATCGGAGCGCTCGCGGTCGCCGCCGCGGTGCAGCACGGCCGGCTCGGCTGGGGCCTGACCGCGATCCGGGACGCCGAGGACGTCGCCGAGGGCATCGGGGTGGGCACGCTGGCCTACAAGATGTGGGCGATCCTGCTGTCCGGGCTCATCGGCGGGCTGTCCGGCGCGCTGTACGCGCTGCAGATCGGCTTCGTCACCGTGGAGGGCGTCTTCGGGCTGACGATCCCGCTGCTGGTGATCGTGATGAGCGTGCTCGGCGGCCGCACGCACTGGCTCGGGCCGGCGATCGGCGCGCTGCTCATCGTGACGCTGCAGGACCGGCTGGCCGCCTCCGGCTACACCGACTGGAACCCGATCGTGCTCGGCGCGGTGCTGGCCGTGCTCGTCGTCGTCGCCCCCGACGGCCTGTACGGCAGGATGCGGGCCCGACCGTGGGCGGTGATCGGAGCACTGGTCGTCCCGATCGTCGCCGGCTACTACATCCCGTACGGGGACCTGCAGAACTGGGTGCTCGCCGGGATGCTGCTGGCCGCGCTCGTCGCGGTGGTGCCGGCGCGCTGGCTGCCGGCCCGGCTGCTGCGGCCGCCGCGGCCGGAGCCGGTGCCCGCGGTCGACCGGCCGGCCCCGCCGGAGCCGGGGCCGCCGGGGGAGACCGTGGTCGAGTGCCGGTCGGTGGCCCGCTACTACGGCGGCGTGCACGCGCTCGAGGACGTCTCGCTCACCGTCGCCGGCGGCGAGCTGGTGGGCCTGGTCGGGCCGAACGGGTCGGGCAAGACGACGTTGGTCAACCTGCTGTCCGGCACGGTCCGGCCGAGCCGCGGCGCGATCGCCGTCGCCGGTCAGGACACCGCCCGGCTGGCGCCGCACCGGATCGCGCACGCCGGCGTGGCCAGGACCTACCAGATCCCGCGGCCGTTCGACTCGATGACCGTGCGGGACAACGTGGCGATGGCCGGCATGTTCGGCCGCCGCCGGCTGCCGCTGGCCCAGGCGCGGGCGGAGGCCGGCGCGCACCTGGAGACCGTGTCGCTGGACCGGCTGGCCGGCGCGTACCCCGGCTCGCTCAACCTGCACCAGCGGCAGCTGCTGGAGATGGCCAGGGCGGTCGCCTCCGAGCCGCGGGTGCTGCTGCTGGACGAGGCGATGGCCGGGCTCAACCCGGCCGAGATCGACGAGGCCGTCGAGGTGATCCGGCGGATCTCCGCGGCCGGCGTGACGATCGTGCTCGTCGAGCACCTGCTGCGGGTGCTCAACCAGCTCGCCACCCGGCTGGTCGTGCTCGACCGCGGCCGGCTGCTGGCCGACGGCGAGCCGCAGGCGGTGCTGGCCGACCCGGCGGTCGTGCGCGCCTACCTGGGGAGGCAGACCCGTGTCTGAGTCCCTGCTCGAGGTGCGCGGGCTGGACGTGCACTACGGCGATGCGCAGGCGCTGTGGTCGGTCGACCTCACCGTCGGGCCGGGCGAGACGGTGGCGGTCGTCGGTCCGAACGGGGCCGGCAAGTCCACTCTGGTCAACGCGATCGCCGGGCTGCAGCCGACCACGGCCGGGGAGATCCTCGTCGCCGGCACCGACGTGTCCCGGCTGGTGCCGCACCGGGTCTGCGCGTCCGGCGTGGCGATCGTGCCCGAAGGGCGGCGGGTGTTCGCGCAGATGACCGTGGCCGACAACCTGGCCCTCGGGGCCTACCGGCCGGCGGCGCGGCGGGAGCACCGGGCGACGCTGGCCCGGGTGCAGGCGCTGTTCCCGCGGCTGGCCGAGCGGGCCGGGCAGCTCGCCGGGTCGCTGTCCGGCGGCGAGCAGCAGATGGTCGCGATCGGCCGGGCGCTGATGGCGCGCCCGACCCTGCTGCTGCTCGACGAGCCCTCGCTCGGGCTCGCCCCGGTCGTCGTCGACGAGGTGTACGCGGCGATCGCCGCGATCGCGGAGTCCGGGGTCAGCGTGCTCGTCGTCGAGCAGGACGTGCCGCGGGCGCTGGCGGTGAGCCAGCGGGCATACCTGCTGTCCGAGGGGCGGGTGGCGACGACCGGCACGCCGGCCGAGCTGACCGACAGCGCCGAGGTCCGCCGGACGGTGCTGGGGTTGTGAGCGCGGCGCACCGCCCCGGTCCCGTGCTGCTGGCGGGGCGGCGGGCGGTGGTGGACGGGCGGGCGGTGTGCGAGGGCTGCGGCGGCCCGGTCGTCCCGGTCGGGCCGGGGCAGTGGGCGCACGGGCGGGAGCCGACGGCGTTCCTCACCCCGGTGGACCAGGCCTCGGCCGGGCTGTCGTACGCGGAGTTCCGGCGGCGGCACCCGTGGGCCGTCGACCCGGACTACGGCCCGGTGACGTCGGACGCCGACTGGGCGGCGGCGCGCGACCGGCTGGCCCGGTACTGGTCCGCGGACGGGGCGTCGTATCCGGACCGGGTCGCGGTGCTGGCCGGCGGGCGGCCGCCGGTCGGCGGCTGGGACCTGTCGCCGGGACTGGCGCAGGCGCTCGACCTGCCGGCGCGCCGGCGCGAGCTGGTCGCGCGGTTCGCCTGGGCCATCCCGGGACCGGCCGCGCTGGCGACGGTCGCCGACGCCGGTCCGGTGGTCGAGGTCGGCGCCGGCACCGGCTACTGGGCCGCGCTGCTGCGTGACCGCGGCGCCGACGTGGTCGCCACCGACCCGGCCGCCGGCGGCGGGAACCCCTACCACGCCGCAGGTCCACTGTGGACGGACGTGGAGCCGGTGGACGGGGTGGCCGCGGTCCGCCGGCACCGGGACCGCACGCCGCTGCTGTGCTGGCCGCCGCCGGAGGACGACGCGGCCAGCTGGTCGGTGCTGCGGGTGTACCGGGGGGACGTGCTGCTCTACGTCGGCGAGGGGATCGACGGGCCCGCCGGCACCGCCCGGTTCCACCGGGAGCTCGCGCTGAACTGGACGGCCACCGAGGAGGTCGCGATCCCGACCTGGCCGGGACTGCGGGACCGGCTGGCCGTGTTCGAGCGCAACCCGGTGCGCCGGCCGCACCGGCTCCGGGACCGCTGCCCGGCCTGCGGCCGGCTGGTCCGCACCGGCAGCCTGGGCCGCTGCGACCACTGCGTCGCCACCCGGCCGGCGGCGCTCACGCTGCGGTCGGGACCGCACCGGATCGAGTACGACGAGGCCGGGCTGGCCGCGCTGCCGGCGCCGCTGCGCACTGCCCTGCTCGCCAGCCCGAACCGCATCCTGGGCCCCGCGGACACCAGGCAGTGATCGCCGCCGCGGCGGCTTGCGAGCCGAGCAGCCGGACGCGGCGGCCGGCGACCAGGTCGAGCCCGGCCCTCGACGGCCCACTGCAGGCGCGGGAACCCGGCGATGCCGACGACCCGGACGGTGACGGCCTCCCGCGGGTCCCGGCCGGCGTACTGCACGGGAGGCATCGTGCCGCCCCGGGACGGCGCGTGCCGCGCAGCCCCGGCGTCAGCGGCGGCTTGCCGCGGCCCAGACGGTGGCGAGCGTCGCGGAGGTCAGCGCCGGGCGCCGGTACTGCGGGCCGACCGCGGCCAGCGCGACCATCGAGGCCGCGTGCAGCGCGTCGACGCCGGCGCCGAGGCGGACGAGGACCGCCGGGGGATCGGTCGCGGTCAGCACGGCCTGCCCGAGATCCCGTGCGCCCAGCAGCCGCAGCAGCAGTCGCGCCCGCCGGTCCCCGGGGGCGAGCCCCATCGCCCGCCCGACCACCGCCGGCGCCGCCAGGCACCCGGCGCCCCACGTCGCCCGCCCGACCAGCACGCCCCGGCGTACCGCCGACGATGTCATCCCCGCTCCCGGTCCCGCAGGGGCGCCGTCACCGGCGACCGCGGGCGAGCAGGGTGACCGCGGCGGCGGCACCGGCGAGGGTGCCCAGCACCGACCGGCGGTGCAGGCTCAACCACGTCTCCGGGCTGCGCTCGTGCGCCTTGTAGTCGAAGTCGCCGTGCGCCCCCTGGTCTCCCGGCACCGGTGCGTACAGGTTCTCGCCGATCTCCGGCCGGGTGTCCTGCGGGCTCTGCTGCCCCTCGTAGCCGGTCCGGGCCAGGTACCGGTCCAGCAACGGCGCGGCGACCCGGTTGCCGAGCACCGTGTACGCCGTCGGCAGGCCGACCCAGGTGCTGCGGCGCGGGTGCTCGGCGACCCGCACGATCGCGGCCGCGCCGACCTCCGGCTGGAAGATCGGCGGCACCGGCTGCGGGTGGTGCGGCAGCTGCGACTTCACCCAGTTGAACTGGATCGTGTTCAGCGCCGGCATGTGCACCATCGCCACCCGTACCTTGCTGTGGTCGTGCAGCAGCTCGGTGATCACGCTCTCGGTGAAGCCGACCATCGCGTGCTTGCTGCCGCAGTACGCCGCCTGCAGCGGGATCCCGCGGTAGGCCAGCGCCGATCCGACCTGGACGAGCACGCCGCGATCACGGGGCTTCATCCGGCGCAGCGCCGCGCGGGTGCCGTTCACGAAGCCGAAGTACGTCACCGCCGTGGCGCGCTCGAAGTCCTCCGGGTCGGTGTCCATGAACGGCGCGAAGATCGACGTCATCGCGTTGTTGACCCACACCTCGATCGGGCCCATCCGGTCCTCGACCTGCGCCGCGGCTGCGTCGACGGCCCGGTGGTCGGCGACGTCGACTGCGAGGCCGAGCGCCCGCCGCCCGGCCCCCGCGACGTCGGCGACGGCGCCGGCCAGCCCGTCCTCGCCGCGGGCGAGCACGGCCACGTCGTAGCCGGCCGCGGCGAACGCCCGCACCGTGGCCCGGCCGAGACCGGCCGAGCCGCCAGTGACCACCGCCACGCCCTTCTTCGCGCTCTCGCCGTCGAGCGACTCGAGCCGGTCGGCAGTGCTGGACGTCATCGGCGTACTCCTCGCGAATCGGGAACGCCGATGTGCTTGCCCGCAAAGGCGGCCGGTGAATCAGCCCTCGCGCCGCGCCGGCACCACGACCACCGGGCAGGTCGCGTGCTGCACGACCGCGTGGCTGACCGAACCGAGCAGCAGCTGCTTGAACCCACCGCGACCACGGGAGCCGACCACCAGCAGGTCGGCGTCGTTCGACGCCTCGACCAGCGCCTCGGCCGGGTGCCGGTCGTCGATCACGACCCGTTCGACCTCGACCCCGTCGAGCGCGTCGCGCTGCTCGTAGAGCGCCGAGCCGAGCAGCTCCGCGGCGGTGTTGCGGGCGAGCTCCTCGTATCTGGTCCGGTCCTGCAGCGTCGCGGACATGTCGGGCGCGGCCACCGCGGCGGCGTCGTAGCCGTCGAGCGCCGGGTTGACCCCGCCGCCGACCAGCCCGTGCTCGGTCGGCACGTATTCCGGCGCGGCGAGCTCCCGCGCATGGAAGGCGTAGACGACCTGCAGCACCGCCTGCCGCAGTCGCGCCTCCCCGGCCGCCCAGGCCAGGGCTGCCTTGGAGCCCGACGACGCGTCGAGTCCGACCACGATCCTGGCCACCGGCGCTCCCTCCAGGCCAACCCGATCGGGTGGCGCGCTCAGCTGGGCGAGATCATCACTATCCCAGAACCGCGGCCGGATGGTCGAGACTGTGCGCCGACACCCCGCGACCCTCGAGGACTGGCAATGGCTGACTTCCCGACCTGGCTCGCCGCGCTGCGCCGCTCGCACGAGCGCATGACCGCGCTCGTCGGCGGGCTGACCGACGAGCAGGCGGCGCTGCGGTCCTACGCGGACGAGTGGTCGCTGGCGCAGGTCGCCTCCCACCTGGGCAGCCAGGCCGAGGTCTTCGAGCTGTTCCTCACCGCCGGCCTGACCGGCACCGATGCCCCGGACGCCGACGCGATGGTGCCGATCTGGGACCGCTGGAACGAGCTGTCCCCCCGCAGCCAGCTCGCCGACAGCGTCGAGGCGAACGAGCACTTCATCGCCCGGCTCGAACACCTCGAGCCGGACCAGCAGGACGCGTTCGCGCTCAGCCTGTTCGGCAGCGACGTCGACCTCGCCGGGCTGACCGCACTGCGGGTGGCCGAGCACGTCCTGCACACCTGGGACATCGCGGTCGCGCTCGACCCGGCCGCGACCCTCGCCCAGGATGCGGTCGAGCTGCTCATCGACACCCTCCCGCGGCGCGCGGCGGCCGCCGGTCTGCCCGTACCCGGCGGGCGGCCGGTGCAGGTCGTCACCGTCGACCCGGTGCGCACGTACGCGCTGGCCCTGGACCCGAAGGTCACGCTGACCACGCTGGACGCGGTCACCCCGGACGCCGCCGTGGCCCGGATGCCGGCCGAGGCGTTCCTCCGGCTGGTCGCCGGCCGCCTCGACCCCGAGCACACCCCGCTCGGCGTGGACGCGCCCGACCTCGACCAGTTGCGCCAAGCCTTCCCCGGATTCTGACGGCTTTCCCGCATCGCCTCGGCGGTCCAGCCGCACGAAGCCGCTGGAGGGATGACTCTCCCGGCGCAAACGCGAACGATCCCGGGGAAAGGGCAGCCTGAGGCCACCGGAGGAGGTGTGCCGTGTCGGATACCACCACCGAAACCACCACCGCGCAGACCACTGAGGCCCCACCCGGGCCGGCCACCCCACCCTTGCGCCGGGGCCGGGGACGGCGTTCGTGGCTGGCGGGGACGTTCGCGGGGGAGATGCTCGCCGAGTTCTTCGGCACGTTCGTCCTCATCGCGTTCGGATGTGGTTCGGTCGCTGTGGCCGTCGTCGGGCTGCCGGGGTCGGGACGCCAGAGCGTGGCGTTCGGCCCGGCGAACTGGCTGATCATCGCCTGGGGATGGGGCCTCGGCGTCGTGTTCGGCGTGTACGTGTGCTCCGGCATCAGCGGCGGTCACATCAACCCGGCCGTGACGCTGGCCTTCGCGCTGCGCCGCAAGTTCCCGTGGCGCAAGCTGCCCGGCTACTGGCTGGCCCAGCTCGTCGGCGCCTTCGCCGCCGCGGCGGTCGTCTATGCCGTCTACGTCGCCGCGATCAACGCGTTCAACCAGACGAACCACTTCGCGGACAGGCCGCAATCGCTGCCGACCTTCTCGATCTTCGCGACGTTCCCGGCTCAGTACTTCAACGGGTCGTGGGTCGGACCGTTCGTCGACCAGATCGTCGGCACCGCGATGCTGCTCGCGGTCATCGCGGCCCTGCTGGACCGGCGCAACAGCGCGCCGGCGGCCAACCTGACGCCGTACATCGTCGGCCTCGTGGTCGTGGTCATCGGGCTGTCGTTCGGCACGAACGCCGGCTACGCGATCAACCCGGCGCGCGACCTCGGCCCGCGCATCCTCGCCTGGATCGCCGGGTGGGGGCACCAGGCCTTCCCGGGGCAGGGCCAGTACTTCACGAACTACTGGTGGATACCCATAGCCGGGCCGCTGATCGGCGCGGTCGTGGGGATCGTCGCCTACGACCTGTTCGCCGGCCGCGCCCTGGGCCACGTCCAGGAGGACTGACCGGCGCGGCCGCCCTCGCACCGGCACGCCGCCACCACGCCGTCGTCACCGCCGCCGGCTCCTCGAGCAGCTCCGGGAAGAGCCGGCCGGCGACCTGCGCGCTGCCGCTGACGAGCGGGTGGCGTCCCGCTCGAGGACGCTGACCCGGTCTTCCGCGTCGCCCGCCACGCGGCATCGAACACGCCGCCCAGCCCGGCGCCGGGGACCACGGCACGCTCGCCGCGTCTGACACCGCCGCCAAGCCCGCACCCGCGCTGGCTCTAGGGTGTCGCTGTCCCAGGCTGGAGCAGAAGGAGGCGGCGCGGGTGCGTCGAACGCTGGTTGCACTGATTGCGGCACTCACATCACTGGTGGCCGGATGTGGCGGGTCCGCACCGGCCGGCACCTCCTCGGGGAGCGCGCCGGCGAAGGGGTCGATGATCCTCGCGACCACGACGAGCACGCAGGACTCAGGCTTGCTCGATGACCTGCTGCCGGTGTTCACGAAGGACACCGGCTGGACGGTGAAGACGCTCGCGGTCGGCAGTGGTCAGGCGCTCGAGTTGGGCCGGCGCGGCGAGGCCGACGTGCTGTTGGTGCATTCGCCGGCGGCGGAGATGAGGTTCATGGCCGAGGGAAAGGCGGGCCGGCGCCGGCTCGTGATGCACAACGACTTCGTCATCGTCGGACCGCCCGATGACCCCGCCGGGATCAAGGGAATGGACAGCGTCGACGCGATGAAGAAGATCGCGTCGGCGCCCGCGGTGTTCATCTCCCGCGGCGACGACTCGGGGACCAACGCCAAGGAGAAGGACATCTGGGCCAAGGCGGGGATCACCCCCAAGGGGGCCTGGTACCAGTCCACCGGCCAGGGCATGGGCGCCACGCTGCGGGTGGCCGATCAGAAGGCCGGCTACACGCTGTCGGACCGGGCCACGTACCTGGCTCAGCGCGACACGCTGAAGCTGCAGATCCTCAGCGAGGGCGACCCGAGCCTGCTGAACGTCTATCACGTGATCGAGATGACCACGAAGGCCGGAAGCCGGGTGCAGCCCGACGCGGCGAAGGCGTTCGCCGACTGGATCGTCTCGCCGGCGATCCAGCAGCGGATCGGTGAGTTCGGGAAGGCAGAGTTCGGCCAGCCGCTGTTCACTCCCGACGCCGGCAAGGACGAGGCCAGCCTCGGGGGCTGAGCCGGCTGGAGGAGGCCCGTTCGTGGACGTCCTGGTGCAGGGAGTGCTCGACGCGGTCCGACTGCTCGCATCCGGCGACGAGGACACCTGGTCGATCACCGCGCTGACGCTGCGGATCTCCCTGACGGCGACCGCGATCGCGTTGCTGCTCGGCGTGCCGGCCGGGGCTGGTCTGGCGCTCGGCCGGTTCCGCGGCCGGCGGATCATGCTGGCGGCTGCGAACACCGGCATGGGCCTGCCGCCGGTCGTCGTCGGCCTGTTCGTCACCGTGTTGCTGTGGCGCAGTGGCCCGCTCGGTGAGCTCGGGCTGCTCTACACGCCGACCGCGATGGTCATCGCCCAGGCCGGGATCGCGACGCCGGTCGTAGCGGCTCTGACGGCAGCGGCGCTGCAGCAGGTGGATCCAGACTTCGTCGTGCAGATGCGGGCCCTGGGCGCGACCCGGCCACGGGCGCTGGCGGCGCTGCTGGCCGAGGCCCGCCTGCCCCTGCTGGCCGCCGGGATGGCGGGGTTCGGCGCGGTGGTCAGCGAGGTCGGGGCTGCACAGATGGTCGGCGGCAACATCGAAGGCCAGACCCGCGTGCTCACCACCGCAGCCGTCCTGGCGACGAGCCGCGGCGAGTTCTCCCTCGCGATCGCCTTCGGCATCCTCCTGCTGGCGATCGCGTTCGCGGTGAACCTCGCGGTGACGATCGTGCAGCAACGGCAGACCGTACGACGGTGACCGCGGTGAGCATCGGCTGCCGTGACCTGGTCGTCTCCACGGGCGACCGGGTGCTGCTCGACGTCGCCAGCCTCGAGGTCTCCGCCGGCACCACCCTCGCGGTGCTCGGACCCAACGGCGCCGGCAAGTCCACCCTGCTGCGGGCGCTCGCTCACCTCGGCGGTATGAGCCGGACCGGTGATGTGCTGCTCGACGGTCAGCCGGCGACGGCATCGCAGCTGCGTGCCGCCAGTGCGGCCGTGTTCCAACGGCCGGTGTTGCAGCGGGCTTCCGCGCTCGACAACGCCGCCGCCGGACTCCGCCTGCGCGGCACCGCCCGGCGGGAGGCCCGGCGGCGGGCCCGGCCGTGGCTGCGCGCGCTCGGAGTTGGCCACCTCGCCGACCAGCCCGCGCGGACGCTGTCCGGAGGGGAGGCGCAGCGCGTCGCGATCGCCCGCGCCCTCGCCGTCGAACCCAGGGTGCTCCTGCTCGACGAACCCTTCACCGGCCTGGACGCCACCAGCCGGGCCGACCTGATCGCCGACCTGCGGACCGTCCTGCACCGACTGGGCGCCGCCGTCCTGCTCGTCACCCATGATCGGGAGGAGGCCCGGGCCCTGGCCGACCGCACCGCCTTGCTCGTCGCGGGCCGCCTCCGCCAGGTCGGCGGGACCGCGCACGTGCTCGATGCCCCGGCCGACGCCGACTGTGCTTCCCTGCTCGGCTACACCACACGCCTCGCACCGGACCTCACCGGCTGCGGCGAACTGCTCGTCGCCCGACCCGAACGATGCCAGCTCCTCGACCCTGCGGCGTCCTTGCCACCGAACACGATCGCCGTCGGCGGCACGGTCCGCCGCACCGTGCCCCTCGGCGGGACCACCCGGGTCGACGTCGACACCGCAGCCGAGCCCGTCGCCGTGCTCACCACGGCCGAGGTGACGGCGTTGCCCGGACAAGCCGTGCGGGTCGCCGTCGACCTCGAGCATGTCCGGCGCATCCCCGCGGCAGTCCTGTCGTCGAGCGGTGCCCCACCGTCCCGGAACGCGGCGGCAGACCCGATGGACTGAGGTCAGCGGACCGTCACGCGCGTGCGCCTAGGATCGGCTGATGGCGGGTCCAGTGGCGGGAGTGGTGCTCGCCGGCGGCCGGTCGTCGCGTATGGGCCAGCCCAAGTCGGGGCTGGAGTGGCACGGTGCGACGCTGCTGTTCCGCACGGCCGCCGTGGTGGCCCGCGCGGTCGACGGGCCGATCGTCGTGGTACGGGCTCCCGGGCAGCAGCTGCCCGACCTGCCCGAGGGCGTCGACACCGCGGAGGACCCGGTCGAGGGGCTCGGGCCGATGCAGGGCGTGGCGGCGGGACTGTCCGCGGTGCGGGACCGGGCCGGCGCGGCGTTCGTCTGCTCGACCGACCTGCCGTTCCTGCACCCCGCGTACGTCCGGGCCGTCGTCCGCGGGCTCGACGATCCCGCCGTGGACCTGGTGCTGCCGACCGTGCGTGGGTATCGGCAGCCGCTCGCGGCGGGGTACCGGACCGCGCTGACCGGACTGATCGAGGCGCAGATCGCCGAGGGCAACCTGCGGCCCGGCATGTTGCTGAAGCACTGCTGCGCGGTGCAGCCTGACGACACCGCGCTGCTCGCCGATCCCGCGGTCGCCGCGACCGACCCGGCGCTCGACTCGGTGCAGAACGTCAACACCCGGGAGGAGTACGAGCGGGCCCGGGCCCGGCCCGCTCCCGACGTCACGGTCCAGTGCTTCGGCGCGCTGGCCGGAGTCCACCGGCGCGGACCCCGGACGGTGGCCGCGGCCAGCCTGGGCGAAGCGGCGGCGGCCGTCGACCTCGCCCTCGACCGGCACGTGGTCGCGGCGATCAACGGCGACCACATCGTGCGGGATGCCCGGCTGCCGCTGGTCGCCGGCGACACGGTGGCGTTCCTCTCGGCCGACGCCGGGGGCTGAGCAGCCGGGCGGGTGCGCGACATACAGTCGGGGCATGGCACCGGGCGGGTATTTCGGTTGCGCGCTGGTCGTCGACGTCAACGGCACCGCGGCGACCGCCCACGGCCTCGACCTGGACGAGCGGGTGCTGCGGGGGTACCTCGGTGGCGTCGGGCTCGGCACCTGGCTGCTGCACCGGCTGACCCCGCCCGAGGTCGACCCGTTCGGCCCGGACGCGGCGCTGGCCTTCGTGTTCTCCCCGCTGGTCGGCACTCCGCTGACGACCAGCGCGAAGTTCGCGGTGGTGGCGAAGTCGCCGCTGACCGGTCTGCTCACCGACGCGCTGGCGTCCAGCCAGTTCGCGATCGCCGGCAAGCTCACCGGCAACGACGCGATCGTCGTCCGCGGCCGGGCTCGCCAGCTGTCGGTGCTGCTGGTTGACGCGGACGGCGTCCGGCTGGAGCCGGCTGCGGACCTGACCGGGCTGTCCGCGGCCGAGGCCGAGGCGGCGGCGAAGCAGCGCTTCGGCCGCGGCTGGCGGACGGCGGCGATCGGCCCGGCCGGCGAGCGCGGCGTGCGGTACGCGACGATCTCCCACGACGGCCGGCACGCGGGCCGCGGCGGCCTCGGTGCGGTGCTCGGCGCCAAGAACCTCAAGGCCGTGCTGGTCAGGGCCGGCGCCAAGGTCGCCGTCCACGACCAGGAGGCGGTCCTCGCCGCCGCTCGTGACCTGCGCGCGCGCAGCTTCGGCCCGGCCACTGCGAAGTACCGCGAGCTGGGCACGCTGGCCAACCTGCTGGCTTTCAACGCGGTGAGCACGCTGCCGACCCGCAACTTCACCGCCGCCACGTTCGCCGAGGCCCCGAAGCTGGCGGCCGAGCAGCTGCACGAGCTGCGCGGTGTGGCCCGCAACAGCTGCGCGTCCTGCTCGATCGGCTGCGAGCACATCTACTCCCGCAAGGGCGGCGGCAGCCAGCGGATGGAGTACGAGAACGTCTTCGCGCTCGGCCCGCTCTGCGGCGTCTCCGACCCGGACGACGTCTTCGCGGCCAGCGCCCGCTGCGACGAGCTCGGCCTGGACACGATCTCGGCCGGCGGCACGATCGCCTGGGCGATGGAGTGCGCCGAGCGGGGCCTGATCGACGCGCCGTGGCTGCGCTTCGGCGACGGGCCGGCGGTGCTGCGGGCGCTGGACGAGATCGGTGCCCGGGAAGGTCTCGGCGCCCTGCTGAGCGAGGGATCCCGGCGGGCGGCGGAGGTCGTCGGGCAGGGCTCCCTCGACTTCGCGCCGCAGGTCAAGGGCATGGAGATGCCCGGTTACGAGCCCAGGACGCTGCAGTCGATGGCGCTCGGGCTGGCCGTGAACGCTCGCGGCGCCGACCACAACCGATCGGGCGCCTACGAAGCGGACCTGTCCGGCAGGCTGGACCGGTTCAGCGGCGGCGAAGCACATGTCCTGGCCGCGGTCGACACGGAGGACCGCGCCGCGGTGATGGACTCGATGATCCTCTGCAAGTTCCTGCGCGGGGTGTTCGACGAGCCGTTCCCGGAGTGGGCCCGACTGCTGCGTACCGTCACCGGCTGGGACCTCGACGAGGACGAACTGAGGGCCGTCGCGCGCCGCATCGTGCGGGCCAAGCGGGCCTTCAACCTGCGCGAAGGAGCGACCGCGGCCGACGACCGGCTGCCGGCCCGGATGCTCGAGACCCCGCTGGAGCTGGGGTCGGGCCGGACCGCGACGCTGACCGCGGAGCGGCTGCAGGCGATGGTGACGAGCTACTACGAGGCGCGGGGACTGACCGCTGACGGCAGGATCCCGGCCGCTCGGCGCGCTGAACTGCTGCTGGATGGATGACGTCTGAAAGCATGAACACGTGGCAACCGACGGAGGTCGAACCGTGACCACCTTGGAAGACCCTGGTACGTCCGTACGGACGATCACGGCCGAGATCGACGGCCGACAGGTCACCGTGCCCGACGGGACCAGCATCTACGACGCGGCCAGGCAGATCGGCGTCGACATCCCGGTGCTCTGCCACAACGAGCGCTACGACCCGGTCGGAGTCTGCCGGATGTGCGTCGTCGACACCGGCGGGCGCGCGTTCGCCGCTGCCTGCGTGCGGCCGTGCGAGGACGGGATGACGGTCAGGACCGACACCCCCGAGCTGAACCGGAGCCGGGCCACGCTGACCGAGTTGTTGATCGCCGACCAGCCGCCGCGGGCCGAGGACCCCAAGCAGAACACGACCGGCGACAACCTGCTTCTGGAGCTGGCCGACCGGTTCGACGTGGCCCGCGAGACCACCGGGCTGCCCCGTGCGAGTGGCCGCGGCACCGACTCGTCGAACCCGGTCATCGACGTCAACCACGATGCCTGCATCCTCTGCGACCGGTGCGTGCGGGCCTGCGACGACATCCAGGGCAACGACGTCATCGGACGCTCGGGCAAGGGCTACACCACCCGGATCGCGTTCGACCTCGACGACCCGATGGGCAACAGCTCCTGCGTCACCTGCGGCGAGTGCGTCCAGGCCTGCCCCACCGGCGCGCTGACCAACAAGCCGATCAACCTCATCCCGATCCAGCCGCGGGAGCGGCTCGACGCGGTCGACAGCGTCTGCCCGTACTGCGGGGTCGGCTGCGCGCTGACCTACTACGTCGACCGGGAGCGCAACGCGATCTCGTTCGCGGAAGGCCGTCCGCAGCCCGGCTCGCAGAGCCGGCTGTGCGTGAAGGGCCGGTACGGCTGGGACTACGCGGCCTCGCCGCAGCGGCTGACAGTGCCGCTGATCCGGATCGACTCCTCGTATCCCAAGGGGGCGCTGTCCGCGGACGTGCGTGGCGACATGGACAACGACCGGGGCCGGGCCGGCGCCGGCGGCGACCGCAGCGGCGGCGGCCGGTCGGCGAAGAAGGGCCGGGACGGCCGGCGCAAGCCCGGCGGCCTGGTCGACTACGACGAGGTGCTGCCGCACTTCCGGGAGGCCACCTGGGAGGAGGCGCTGGACCTGGTCGCCCGCCGGCTGCTGGAGGTCCACGCCGCCGGCGGTCCGGGCGCGATCGCCGGGTTCGGCTCGGCGAAGTGCTCCAACGAGGAGGCGTACCTCTTCCAGAAGCTCATCCGGGTCGGTTTCGGTACCAACAACGTCGACCACTGCACCCGGCTCTGCCACGCCTCCTCGGTCGCCGCGCTGTTCGAGGGCGTCGGCTCCGGTGCCGTCTCGACCACGTACGGGGACGTGGCCAACGCCGAGGTCGTCATCATCACCGGCTCCAACCCGACGGCGAACCATCCCGTGGCGAGCTCGTTCTTCAAGCAGGCCCGCCGCCGCGGCACGAAGATCATCTACGTCGACCCGCGGGCGAGCACGGTCGCCGAGCACGCCGACTATTACTGCCAGGTCAAGCCGGGCACTGACGTGGCGTTCTACAACGCGGTCATGCACGAGGTGATCCGGCTCGGCCTGATCGACCGCGAGTTCATCGCCGACAGGACCTCCAACTACGAGGAGCTGGCCCGCACGGTGGCAGACTACCCGCCGGAGCGGGCCGCGCAGATCACCGGCGTCGACGCGGATCTCATCCGCGAGGTGGCGCGGGTCTGGGGGGAGGCGAAGGCCGGCATCATCTACTGGGGGATGGGCATCTCCCAGCACACGACCGGCACGGACAACGCCCGCTGCCTCATCGCGCTGTGCTCCATCACGGGCAACGTCGGCAAGCCCGGCGCCGGCCTGCACCCGCTGCGCGGGCAGAACAACGTGCAGGGCGCCTCGGACGCCGGCCTGATCCCGATGTTCTACCCGGACTACCAGGGTGTGGACGCCGAGAAGACCAGGCAGCGGTTCGAGCAGGCGTGGGGCCGGCCGCTGGACCCCAAGCGGGGGCTGACGGTCACCGAGATCATCAAGTCCGCGCTCGCGCCGGGCGGCGTGCGGGGCATGTACATGCTCGGCGAGAACCCGTTCCTGTCCGACCCGAACATCAACAAGGTCCGCAAAGCCCTTGCCGCGCTGGACTTCCTCGTCGTGCAGGACATCTTCCTCACCGAGACCGCCGAGTTCGCCGACGTGATCCTGCCGGCCTCGTCCTACCTGGAGAAGGACGGCACGTACACCAACACCGATCGGCGGGTGCAGCTCGGCCGCAAGGTGATGGATCCGCCGGGCCAGGCGAGGGTCGACTGGGAGGTGGTCCAGGACATCGCCAACCGGATCGGCCTTGACTGGCACTACTCCTCGCCGAGCGAGGTGTTCGACGAGATGGTCGCGCTCATGCCGTCGTACAAGAACCTGCGGCACGACAACCTCGGGCTGTCCGGGAAGCTCTATCCCAACGACGACCCCGAGACCCTCGACGGCACGATCGTCATGTTCGACGAGCGGTTCAACACCGACGACGGGCTGGCGCACCTGGTGCCGGCGCACTGGCTGCCGGCCAAGGAACTGCCGGACGGCGAGTATCCACTGGTCCTCAACACCGGCCGCCTGCTCGAGCACTGGCACACCGGCTCGATGACCCGCCGGTCCTACGCGCTGGACACCATCTCGCCGATCGCCGAGGTGTACATGCACCCGAAGGACGCGGCCGACCGCGGTCTGGCACACGGCCAGATGGCCAGGGTCCGCTCCCGCCGGGGGACGATCGAGTTGCAGGTGCGCGTCTCGCACCGGGAACAGCTCGGTAACTGCTTCATCCCGTTCCACTTCCGGGAGGCCGCGGCGAACCTGCTGACGATCGACGAGATCGACCCGTACGGGAAGATCCCCGAGTTCAAGTTCTGCGCCGTGCAGGTCGAGGCGCTGGGAGTGCGGGCATGACGGTCAGCTCGGAGCGGTCCTCCGGTGCCTGGTCCCGCCGCGTGCCCGGGGTCGAGGCCAGAGCCGGGAAGTTCCCCGGCCCGTCCCTGATCCCGGCTCTCAACGCCATCCAGGAACGGCTCGGCTGGCTGCCCCGCGAAGAGCTGGAAGAGCTCGCGCGCGACGTCCGCCGGCCCCTGTACGAGATCGAAGGACTGGTCTCGTTCTACCCGCACTTCCGTACCACTCCGCCGGCGAGGGTCGCCCTGCACGTCTGCCACGACCTGTCCTGCTGGCTGCGCGAGGGCGAAGACCGGCTGGCCGACCTGCGCGCCCGGTACGGTGAGGACGCCGAGGTGGAGCTGGTCGAGGTGTCCTGCCTCGGCCGGTGCGACATCGCCCCGGCCGCGGCCGTCAACGAACGACCGGTCGCGGTGTCCGGTGTCGACGATCTCGTCGAGACCGCCCGATCGTCCTCTGTGGAGGAACTCGTCGCGGCGTCCCGGGCCGAGCCGTGGCCCAACGACCCGTACCCGGCCGGCTCCGGAGTCGCCGAGCGGTACGCGTCGCTGCGGGCGCTGCTCGCCGGCGACCTCGACCCCGACGACGTCATCGGCACCCTCAGGGACTCCGACCTGCGTGGCATGGGTGGCGCCGGCTTCCCGACCGGACAGAAGTGGGGCCTCGTCCGCGCGGCCGGCGGCGTCACCTACGCGATCTGCAACGCCGACGAGTCCGAGCCCGGCACGTTCAAGGACCGGCAGATCCTCGCCGACCAGCCCCACCTCGTGCTCGAGGGTCTGTTGCTCGGCATGGCCGTGGTCGGGGCCGAGCAGGGCTGGGTCTTCATCCGGCACGAGTACGGCCCCGAGGAGGCGGTGCTCCGCGCCGAGATCGAGGCCCTTCGCGACGCCGGCGTCATCGGCCAGGACGCCTGCGGCAGCGGTCGGCGGCTCGACGTCGATGTGTTCGTCTCGCCCGGCGGCTACATCCTCGGCGAGGAGACCGCGCTGCTGGAGTGCATGGAGGGCCACCGCGGCGAGCCGCGCAACAAGCCACCGTTCCCTGGCAACTACGGCCTGAACGGGCGGCCCACCCTGCTCAACTCCGTCGAGACGTTCGCCGACGTGCCGGTCATCCTGCAGCGCGGTGCCGACTGGTGGAAGAGCCAGGGCATCGGCGACTCGGCCGGATGGAAGTTCTTCGCCGTGTCCGGCCACGTCGCCAACCCGGGCATGTACTGCGTGCCGATGGGCACGACGGTGGGGCAGCTGATCGACGCGGCCGGCGGCGTCCGCGACGGCGCCGAGCTGGCCGCGGTGCAGCCCGGCGGCGCGTCGTCGAACTTCATCGGCCCGGATCGGCTGGACGTTCGACTCGACTTCGGCGCGCTGGCCGAGGCCGGCACGATGCTCGGCTCCGGCGCGATGGTCGTCATCGCCGAGGGCACTGACCTGCTCGCGGCCTCGACGAACGTGCTGCGGTTCTTCCGCGACGAGTCGTGCGGCAAGTGCGTTCCGTGCCGGGTCGGCTCGATGAAGGCGCATACCCTCCTGCGCGAGACGCTCGACGCCGGCCGTCCGCTGGACCAGGACCGGCGGGAGACCATCCTCCGGCTCGAGGAGACGATGCGGAAGACCTCGATCTGCGGGCTCGGTCAGGTCGCGCTCGGACCGGTCGTGTCGGTGCTCGGCCTGGACAAGGGCGGCGCCGCCGCTCGCGAGCAGCCGCGGCCCGAAGGGGCAGCGGGACAGCCGGACCGGTGAGCGGGAGGGAGTTCTTCACCGCCCGCACCGTCGCCGAGGCCAGGGCCGGGTTCCGGCCCGCCAACCGGACGGACATCGAGACCGTCCCACTGGCCGAGGCGTTGCGCCGCGTGCCGGCTGAGGCCGTCTCGTCGCCGAGCGCGCTGCCGGGTTTCACGCGATCCACCGTGGACGGTTTCGCGCTCCGCGCCGCCGACACGTTCGGCGCTTCCGACGGGCTGCCGTCCTACCTCGAACTGCTCGGCACCGTACGCATGGGGGCGACGCCGGACGTCGCCGTCCGACCCGGGAGCTGCGTCGCCGTACCGACCGGGGCGGCGTTGCCGGACGGGGCCGACGCGGTGGTCATGGTCGAGTACACGGCCGAGACGATGCCGGGCACCATCGAGGTGACCCGTCCGGTCGCCGCCGGCGCGGGGCTCGTCCGAGCCGACGAGGATGTCGTCGCCGGCGGCCCGCTCGTGCCTGGGGGGAGGCCGCTGCGCCCGGCCGAGCTCGGTCTGCTCGCCGCGGCAGGCGTCACGTCCGTGCCGGTGCACAGGCGACCTCGGGTCGCGATCGTGTCGACCGGCGACGAGGTCGTCCCGCCGGACACCGCGGGACTCCGGCCGGCGCAGGTCCGCGACGCCACGGCCCCGGCGCTGGCCGGACTGGTCGCCGACGCCGGCGGTGTCCCGGTCTACGCCGGCATCGTCCCGGACGAGCGCGGCGCGCTGGAGAAGACCCTTGCCGGCCTGCTCGACGAGGCCGACGTCGTCGTCGTGTCCGCCGGGTCGTCGGTCGGCGCCCGGGATGAGACCACCGGCGCCGTCTCCGCGCTCGGCACGGTCTGGTGCCACGGGCTCGCGATCAAGCCGGGCAAGCCGACCCTGCTGGCCGAGTGTCGCGGCGTACCGGTCGTCGGACTGCCCGGGAACCCGCTGTCCGCGCTGGTTGTGTTCCGCCTGGTCGGCATGCCGCTGGTCTGGTCGGTCGCGGGCTGCACATCGGTGCCACCGGAGCCGTCCACCCGCGCCCGGCTGTCCCGCAACCTGGCCTCGGCCGCCGGCCGGCTCGACGTCGTCCAGGTCCGGGTGCGGGACGGGGTGGCCGAGCCGGTGTTCGGGCCGTCCGCCCTGCTGTCGGTCCTCACCCGCGCCGACGGGTACGTCGTCGTGCCGGAGCCGGCTACCGGCCTCGACGGCGGCGCGGACGTCGAGGTGATCCTGTACCGGTGAGCGCCGAGAGCCCGTACGTCTCCGACGTCCCGGCGGCCGCCGCCCTCGTCGCCTGGCGCGAGGCGCGCTCGGCGGCCGGCTGTCCGGCCCGGGTCGAGGCGGTGTGCCTGCCGGTTGCCGAGGCCGTCGGCCGGGTGACCGCCGGTGCCGTGTGGGCCGCCCGCTCGTCGCCGGCGTTCGACTCGGCTGCCATGGACGGGATCGCGGTCCGCGCCGCTGACACCGTCGGCGCCTCGGACACCCGGCCTATCGTCCTGACCGACGGAGCGTTCGCAGTGGTCGACACCGGCGACCCGATGCCGCCCGGATACGACGCCGTGATCATGCGTGAGGACGTGCACGGCGTCGCCGACGCCGAGATCCGCGCCGCCGTCCCGCCGTACCAGCATGTCCGCTCGATCGGCGAGGACATCAGCGCGGCCGAGCTCCTGCTGCCGGAGGGCCACCGGCTCCGTCCCATCGACGCCGCCGCCTGCGCCGCCGCGGGCGTCACCGAGGTGGAGGTACGCCGGCAGCCGATGGTCGTCGTCGTGCCGACCGGCGATGAGATCCGGCCCATCGATGCCGAGCTCGCGCCGGGCGAGATCCCGGATACCAACTCCCTCATGCTCGCCGCCCAGGCGCGCGAGGCCGGCTGCGTGGCGTCGGTGACCGACATCGTCCCGGACGACCCGGACCTGATCACGGCCGCGCTTCGGGATGCGGCCGAGCAGGCCGACCTGGTCATCCTCATCGCCGGGTCCAGTGCCGGCCGGGACGACTACAGCGCCCGGGTGATCGCCGCCACCGGGACCCTCGCCGTGCACGGCGTCGCCGTCCGGCCCGGGCACCCCGTCGTGCTGGGAACCGTCGGGACCACGCCGGTCCTCGGCGCCCCGGGCTTCCCGGTCTCCGCCGCCCTCACCTTCGACATCTTCGCCGCCCCCCTGCTGGCCGAGCTCGAAGGCGCCGCCCCACGGCAGCGATCGCTGATCACCGCCCGGCTCGCCCGCAAGCTGCCGTCCGTTCTCGGTATGGACGACTGGGTCCGGGTCCGACTCGGTCGGGTCGGGGGCGAGATCGTCGCCACCCCACTGCCCCGGGGAGCCGGCGTGCTGACCTCGCTCGTCCGTGCCGACGGTCTGCTCATGGTCCCGGCCGGCACCGAAGGACATCACGCGGGCGAGCGGGTCAGCGTCGAGCTGCTGCGGGGACCGGCCGAGATCGACCGGACCATCGTCGCCATCGGCTCGCACGACCTCGTGCTCGATCTCGCCGCGTCCCGGCTCCGCGCGGTCGACCCCTTGATCACGCTGGCGTCGTCGAACGTCGGCTCGCTCGGCGGTCTGGTCGCTCTCCGGGACGGACTGTGTCACATCGCCGGCTCCCACCTGCTCGATCCGGTCACCGGCGAGTACACGTTGCCGTACCTCGACCGGCTGTTCGCGGCCGAGGACGAGATCGCCGTCGTCCGGCTCGTGTACCGCCAGCAGGGCCTGATCGTCGCACCGGGCAACCCGCTCGGACTGACCGGGATCGAGGACCTCGCCCGACCCGGGTTGCGGTACGTCAACCGGCAGCGCGGCGCCGGGACGCGGATGCTGCTCGACCAGGAGCTGGCCGCTCGGGGAATCGACCCGGCCGCCGTGAGCGGCTACGGCCGCGAGGAACATACCCACCTCGCCGTCGCGGCCGCGGTTGCCGCCGGCATCGTGGACACCGGGCTCGGCATCCTCTCCGCGGCCCGCGCATTCGGTCTGGACTTCGTACCCGTCACCGAGGAGCCGTACGACCTGGTGCTGCGGGCATCCAGCCGCACGGATCAGCTTCTCGCCCCACTGTGGACACTGCTCGACCAGCCCGACTTCCGCGACGCGGTCGAAGCCCTCGGCGGCTACTCCTGCGCCGAAACAGGCCGCCGCATCCGCTGAGGTCGTCTCGCGGGAGTCCCCTACGCCACCTCACCCTCGGACCACTCGGTGACCCACGGCCACCGCTGCATCAAGAGTCGCTCCTGCGTCCATTACGGGCAGAACCTGCCCGACGGGACGCCCTGACGATCCAGGCCGCGGAGTCGAACCAAACCCCGTCACCGGTGCGGTGCTGCGCCATCAGCTCCCGCAGCCGGCCGAGTGC
>Ga0207643_10000123_pt1 | contig 53091 bp, 45 predicted proteins | sample KBSMisM62_FD_184313 | JGI IMG/M metagenome (GOLD analysis project Ga0207643, IMG submission 184313) | Miscanthus rhizosphere microbial communities from Kellogg Biological Station, Michigan, USA - KBS Miscanthus M6-2 (SPAdes) (version 2) | ecosystem: Host-associated > Plants > Roots >... | reverse complement strand
AAGTGGAAGTGCGCGTGCGAATATTCGTAGGCCTGCACGCAGGTGAAGGTGAGGCCAAGCAGAATGGTGAGAATCAGGCCCCATTTCAGGCCCTGCCGGTCATCCTCAAGGAGTGCGTGATGCGCCCAGGTCACCGTCGTGCCCGAAGTGAGCAGGATCAGGGTGTTGAGCAGCGGCAAATGCCAGGGGTCGAACGTCTCGATTCCCTTTGGCGGCCATACACCGCCGGTCACCGCGAGCCGGCCGACTTCATGGGCCTCGCCGGGAAACAGCGCGGTGTTGAAGTAAGCCCAGAACCAGGCAACAAAGAACATCACCTCCGATGCGATGAACAGGATCATGCCGTAGCGGTGCGAGATCTGCACGACGCGCGTATGGTATCCGTCGTACTGCGCTTCGCGGATCACATCGCGCCACCAGGCGACGAACGTGTAGAGCACGCCGATCACGCCGACGCCGAACACCAGCGGCGCTGCCGGGTACATGTGGTGCATCCAACTGATCGCGCCGACCGCGAGAATGAAGGCTGATACCGATCCGACCGCCGGCCATGGGCTCGGATCGACCAGATGGTAGTCGTGATGCTTGGCGTGGGCGTCAGCCATCGTCCTCGTCTCCGTCTATTGTTGGCGCATGATCTTATCCGAAAACCGGTCTCCACTTTTCGGGATCATGCGCTATAACTTGCTCGAATTCGTAGCGGGCGTTTCAGCGACCGGGCGCTCCTGATCGCGCGTCCGGTAGAAAGAGTACGACAGTGTGATCGTAGTGAGGGTGTCCTGGTCGCGGTCCTTGACGATTGCCGGATCCACATAGAAGACGACCGTCATCTCGCGCGTCTCGCCCGGCTTCATGCGCTGCTCGGTAAAGCAGAAGCAGTTGATCTTGCTGAAATAGGCGCCAACCGTCGGCGGTGACACATTGTAGGAAGCTTGCCCCACGATTTCGCGCGCCACCTCGTTGACGACCTTGTAGTTGACGGTCGCCACCTCGCCGATCCGTACCTTGATCTCGTTCTGCTCGGGCACAAATTTCCAGGGCAACCCGGGAGTGACGTTGGAATCGAACCGGATCGTGATCGTCCGCTCAAGCACATGATCGGGTGCCTTTTCGGAAACCTGAGTTGTGCCGCCGAATCCGGTGGTCTTGCAGAACCAATTGTAGAGCGGCACGGCGGCATAAGCCGCGCCGACCATGCTCACCACAACGGCACCGCAACAAGCTGCAACCAGCGTATCGCGCCGCAGCGGCTTTCGATCGGATTGGTGCGCGGGTTCAGCCATTGTTTCGCTCAGATCGGGCGCATCAGAACGCCGGGCCCTTTCACCAGCGTCATGGCGTAGAACAATATGACCAGCGCCGCCAGCGCCAGAGCAATCGCGATCGAGCGCGAGCGCCGCGCGCGTTTTTGCGCTTCGGTCAGGACGATGCCGTCATCGTCGTGCGGCTCGCTCATGGCGACTCCCGTGCTCACGTGGCCAATCGGGCAATCAGCCCGCCCCATCCGCGATCGGCCAGCAGCACTGCAAAGAGCAGAAAAAGGTACAGGATCGAGAAGGCGAACAGGTTCCGGCTGGCGCGCTCCGCGGGCGGTCGCTCGCGCAGCACCTGCCAGCCGAGCATTAGCATAATCGCGCCGCTGATGGCCGCGGTCATTCCGTAGATCGCGCCCGTGTAGCCGAGTGGCCAGGGCGCAATGCCGAGCGGCACAAGAATCAGTGTGTAAAGCAGGATCTGCCGCCGTGTGCTGGCATCGCCGCTCACCACCGGCAACATGGGAATGCCGGCGCGGGCATAGTCGTCGGTTTTATAGAGCGCGAGCGCCCAGAAATGCGGCGGTGTCCAGAAGAAGATGATCAGAAACAGCAGAAGCGGCTCAAGCGACAGCGCGCCGGTCGTCGCCGCCCAGCCGATCATCGGCGGAAAGGCGCCGGCGGCGCCACCGATGACGATGTTCTGCGGCGTGGAGCGCTTTAGCCATGCCGTGTAGATCGCGACATAGAAGAAGATCGTAAACGCAAGCAGGCCGGCTGCGAGCCAATTCACCAGCAGGCCGAGCGTCGCAACGGAAAATCCGGCGAGCGTGAGACCAAAGGCAAGGGCTTCGCCCGGCTGCACGCGGCCCATCGGCACCGGACGACGGGACGTGCGCGTCATCACCGCATCGACGTCGGCGTCGTACCACATATTGAGCGCGCCGGCGGCGCCTGCCCCGACCGCGATGCAGAGCAAAGCCGTAAAGGCGGTCACCGGATGCAACGAGCCGGGCGCAACGGCCAGGCCCACCAACGCCGTGAACACCACCAGCGACATCACGCGCGGCTTCATCAGCGTGAAATAGTCGCCGACCGTCGCCAGGCTCGGCTCGGCAAGGCCGGTGCCTGCCGAGAGCGATCCGCGGTAGTCTGCGCCTTCGCTGACGAGCGACATGAATGCGCCGATGGCCCTACTTGATGCGCGGCAACGTTTCGAACTGGTGGAATGGCGGCGGCGACGACAGTGTCCACTCGAGCGTGGTTGCGCCGACGCCCCATGGGTTGTTGCCTGCCACCCGCTTCTTCGCGAAGGCCTCGATCATGCCATAGAAGAAGATGAGCACACCGAAGCCGGAGATGTACGAACCGTAGGACGAGATCATGTTCCAGCCGTGGAACGCGTCCGGATAGTCGACGTAGCGGCGCGGCATGCCGGCAAGCCCGAGGAAGTGCTGCGGGAAGAACACCAGGTTCACGCCGATGAAGGTGACCCAGAAATGCAGTTTGCCGATCGTCTCGTTGTACATGTAGCCGGTCATCTTCGGGAACCAGTAGTACCAGCCGCCGAAGATCGCGAACACGGCGCCGAGCGAGAGCACGTAGTGGAAGTGAGCCACCACGTAGTAAGTGTCCTGCAGCACGCGGTCGACGCCCGCATTGGCAAGCACGACGCCAGTCACGCCGCCGACCGTGAACAGGAAGATGAAGCCAAGCGCCCACAACATGGGCGTTCTGAATTCGATCGAGCCGCCCCACATCGTCGCGATCCACGAGAAGATTTTCACGCCGGTGGGCACCGCGATCACCATCGTGGCGGCGATGAAATAGGCCTGCGCACCGGTCGACATGCCGACCGTGTACATGTGATGCGCCCAGACCACGAAGCCGATGCCGCCGATCGCAACCATCGCGTAAGCCATGCCGAGATAGCCGAACACCGGCTTGCGGCTGAAGGTTGCCACGATCTGGCTGATCATGCCGAAGCCCGGCAGTATGAGGATGTACACTTCCGGATGGCCGAAGAACCAGAACAAGTGCTGGAACAGGATCGGGTCGCCGCCGCCATCATTGGCGAAGAACGTCGTGCCGAAATTGCGGTCGGTGAGCAGCATGGTGATCGCGCCGGCAAGCACAGGCAGCGCCAACAACAGCAGGAATACCGTTACCAGGATCGACCACACGAACAGCGGCATTTTGTGCAGCGTCATGCCGGGGGCGCGCATGTTGAAGATGGTCGTGATGAAGTTGATGGCTCCGAGAATCGAGGATGCGCCGGCCAGATGCAGCGACAGAATGCCGAAATCCACCGCCGGACCTGGATGCCCGCTGGTCGAGAGCGGCGCGTATAACGTCCAGCCGGCGCCGACACCGTTGGAGCCCGGTTCGCCCTCGACAAAAGCCGAGGTGAGCAGCAGCGCGAACGAAGCCGGCAGCAGCCAGAACGAAATGTTGTTCATGCGCGGGAAGGCCATGTCTGGCGCACCAATCATCAGCGGCACGAACCAGTTGCCGAAACCTCCGATCATCGCCGGCATGACCATGAAGAAGATCATGATTAGGCCGTGGGCGGTGACGAACACATTATATTCATGCGGCGTCGGGAAGATCGTCACACCGGGATTCTGCAATTCCATGCGAATGGCGACCGACATCAGGGCGCCGATCACACCGGCAACGAGCGCGAACACAAGGTACATCGTGCCGATGTCCTTATGGTTCGTCGAATATACGAAACGCCGCCAACCGGTCGGATGATGCTCGTGGGCATCGTGTGCGCCGTGTGCCGCAGCCGTATTGCTCGCCATCTTGATTGTCCTTCGACTCGTCGTTGTCGCCCGCGTATTCGCTATTTCGCGCCGTCAGCCGCAGCCACCGCGGTCGGACGGCTGCCATTGACCGCGAATTTCTTCTTCGCCTGCTCGATCCACGCCGTGTATTCCTTGTCGCTTACCACCCGTACGACGATCGGCATGAAGGCGTGATCCTTGCCGCAAAGTTCCGAGCACTGACCGTGATATGTGCCTTCACGCTCGGCTTTGAACCAGGTCTCGTTGATGCGGCCGGGGATCGAGTCAATCTTGATGCCGAACGACGGAACCGCAAATGCATGGATCACGTCGGCGCCGATCGTGAGCACGTGGACCACCTTGTTCACCGGCACGACCATCTCATTGTCGACGGTGAGCAGACGCAGCTGACCCTGCTTGAGATCCTTCTCCTGCACCATCAGCGAGTCGAATTCGAACTTGTTGTCCGGATAGCTGTAGGTCCAGAACCACTGCTTACCGGTCGCCTTCACCGTCACGTCCGCCTTCGGCATGTTGAGCTGGAAGAACAGCAGGCGGAACGATGGGATTGCGATTGTCACCAGGATGAGCACCGGCACGACCGTCCAGAGCACCTCGATCGTCGTGTTGTGTGTGGTGCGTGAGGGAGTCGGGTTGGCGCGCGCGTTGAACTTCACGACCACGATGACGAGCAGCACGAGCACAAACAGCGCGATCGCCGTGATCAGCCACAGCAGCAAGTCATGAAACCAGATGATGTCGTCCATCACCGGCGTTGCGCCCTTCTGCATCCCGAGCTGCCAGGGTTCCGGTTGGCCGGCCGTCGCGGCAAGCGCCGCACTTGCCGAAAGTGCCGTCACGCCCATGATGATGAATGCAACCAACCGCTTGAGCACCAGCATTGTCCAATGCGCTCCTTCGACGAGAAAAACGGCCTGCTCAGGCCCCTTTTTTGCCGCCCACCACTGGCATGATGTCCGGCGCGGTCCCGCTGAGCACGGCATTTGCCACGGGCGTGGCAGCTTGGGCGGTGCGGCGGGACGGGGGAAAATCCCGGCCTCTCAAACCATAATTCCTGCCCTGCCGCAATGCACCTCATTATCTCCCGTCTGCGACAAACGGCGTACCCGAAACCCGCTTTCTGCATCGCATTTCCGGGTCTTCCAGGTCTCCGCCGCAATACCCTCGCCGGGTCGCTTGCTTGACAGGATCGGCCGGGCATGACCCAACCAGAACAAAATACGTGCCGACCGGGCGACGATTCGCTTAGTCTGCGCCCCCGAAAGGGCTGATAGCCGGATGTCGAAGGAACTTACGATGCGATTTTCCAAGCATGACAGGCATGCACGTTTCGGCACGCGCTGGCTTGAATTACTTGGACCTTTGGCGCTGACCGCGCTGCTGGCGCTCGCCCCCGCGAACTACGCCTTTGCCCAAGGCGCCGTGAAGTCTGTGCATAAAGACTGGCAAATCCGCTGTGATACGCCGCCGGGCGCCAAAGCCGAGCAGTGCGCCCTGATACAAAGCGTCACCGCCGAGGATCGCGCCAATGTCGGCCTCACCGTGATCGTGCTCAAGACCGCCGATCAGAAAAGCCGGCTTATGCGCGTGGTCGCACCGCTCGGCGTGCTGCTGCCATCGGGCCTCGGGCTCAAGATCGATCAGGCCGATATCGGCCGCGCGGGCTTCGTCCGCTGCCTGCCAAACGGCTGCATCGCGGAAGTGATCATGGACGACGAGCTGATCAAGAAGTTGCGCTCGGGCAAGACCGCGACATTCATCATCTTCCAGACGCCGGAGGAAGGAATCGGTTTCCCGATGAGCCTTGCCGGGTTCGGCGAAGGCTACGACAAGCTGCCGTAAGTCCCCACGCTGCCCACGTCTCTGAAGCGTCCTTTCATGGCCGGCCTTGTGCCGGCCATCCACGTCTTTAGTGTTGAGTGTTAAACCTAGTGAAGATGTGACGAAGGGAGGCACGTTTCGTGCAGTTGGGTTTTGTAGGGCTTGGTGCAATGGGGCAACTGATCGTGCCGCGCCTCATGGCGGCGGGGCATGAAGTCACCGGCTGGAACCGATCCCGAGATAGAGCTGGAGCGTTGATCAAGTCCGGCATGCACTGGGCGGACACTCCGCGTGCGGTAGCCGAACGATCTGAAATCGTATTTTCCATCGTGACCGACTCAAAGGCAGTGCGCGCTGTGGCTCTCGGCAAAGACGGTATCGTCGCCGGATTGCGCGTCGGCGGCATCTACGTCGACATGAGCACGATTGAACCGGACGAAAGCCGCGCAGTTGCAGCCGAATTCGGCAAGGCCGGGTCGATCATGCTTGATGGGCCTATCTCGGGCTCACCCGTCACAGTCACTCAAGGCAATGCGTCGGTGATGATCGGTGGCGACGAGCAGGCTTTCGAGCGCATCAAGCCGGTGCTGCTCGCGATCGGGCCGAAGGTGACGCGCATCGGCGGCAATGGGCTCGCGTGCCAGATGAAGATTGCAATCAATCTCTTGCTGATGGTCGAGGTCATCGCCTTCGGCGAAGCGGTCGCACTGGCCGAAAAAGGCGGTGTCGCCCGTGATGTGGCGCTCGATGCCATTCTCAAGAGTGTAGCAGCGTCACCGGTACTCGGTTATCGCGGACCATTTATCCTGGAAGGAAAAATGCCCGCCGTACCGCTTGCCGACGTCACCTTGCAGCAAAAAGATATGATGCTGGCGCTCAACCTTGGCCGCATGACCGGAAGCCCGGTGCCGCTCGCGGCCGCAGCTAACGAGATGATGAACGCCTGCCGTGGATTGGGGATCGACGGGAACGATTTCGTAGTGGTGCATCAAGTGTATCGGCGCCTGGGAGGACAAAAATGACGTCATCTGCCGAGAAGATCGGGAGTGCTCTTGGAAAAGCGGTGAAAAGCACGGTGGCCAAATGGAAAGAGGGCCAACCTGCACCAGTGATGTATCGCACCAATCTGCGCGACGTGCCGAAGGTCGAGGGCCTCAAGCGCGATGACGGCTGGGTCGATATGCAGGTGCAATTTCTAATCGACAAGAAAACCGCAGATGCCGATCATGTTGTCGGCTGGACCGTGCTCAAGCCCGGCGCCCGGCACGAAAATCACCGCCATCATAACTGCGATGAGTTCTTCATCGTGCTCAAGGGTCACGGGATGATCTACACGGAGCATGGAGACAAGCCGTCGGTCGAAGGCGACGTCGTTTATTCGCCGCGTGGCTGCTGGCATGGCTTCAACAACACCTCGAACGAGGACGTCGTGCTGGTCTGGGGCTGGATGGGCGCAGGCTCGATCGATGCCTCCGGTTATGAAGTGCACCCCGAGAGCCACAAGTGAACCCCTGGGACGCCCCGCTCATCAAGAAAGGCATGAGTGCACAACTTGCGAAGCGGCGTGCACGCATTGCCGCCGGTGAGAAGCCCCTTGGCTGGAAAGTCGGATTGGGTGCGCCGGCGACAATGCAAAAAATGGGTCTCGTGGCGCCGATCGTCGGTTACTTGATGCAGCGCGCGCTCCTCCTGTCGGGAAGCGCAGCGTCGCTCAAAGGCTACATCAAACCAGTCGCGGAGCCGGAAATCTGCGTACGGATGGCGCATGATCTTCCGTCCGCAGCTTCGCCCGCTGAAGCAGCGGCTGCGGTAAAGGAGATTTTCCCGGCTATTGAATTGGCCGACCTTGATCCGGTACCCGCGCCCGACAATCTCGATGCCGTTTTGGAAGGCGATATCTTCCAGCGTCACGTCATTTTGTGCGGCAACACCCGCTTGGGCGCGAGCACCTCCGGACTGACGTCACGTGTGTTCCGGCGGGGCGCCGAGGCCAACGTCTCAACCGATCCGGAAGCTCTCACCGGCAAGCTGCCGGAGATCGTCGCCCATGTCGCGAATACCCTTTCCGCATTCGGCGAAAAGCTTTCCGCAGGCGACGTGATCATCACCGGCTCGATCACACCGCCGCTCATGATAGAACCGGATGAGAACGATTTGACGCATGTATTGGAGCCAATTGGCGAAGTCTCGGTGAATTTCAGCCGCGATTAGCCCGCATTTGGGTCCTCGCAGAATCGCCATGGTCCCCTTATCTAGTCCGACAATGATCTCACGTTGGAGCAGCCAATGGATCCCGCCATATCATCACTGATCGACCGAGCGGGCCTCGACCGCGCCAAGGTGCGCCAGTTGATCGGCCGCGGACTCGATGGCGCCGACGATGGCGAACTGTTCCTCGAATACCGCCAGGCCGAGGCGCTCACTTTCGACAACGGGCGGCTCAAGCAGGCAACATATGACACCGCGCAGGGTTTTGGCCTGCGTGCGGTGAAAGACGAAGCGGTCGGCTATGCGCACGCTTCCGACCTTTCGGAAGGCGCGATTGCACGCGCAGTCGAGGCGGTTCGCGCAGTCAAAGGTGGACATAACGGCACCTATGCCGAGGCACCGAGCCGCACCAACCGCAAACTCTATACCGACGACAATCCGCTCGGCGCGCCGGCCTTCGATGCAAAAGTGAAGTTGCTCGAGTCGATCGACGTTTATGCGCGCGGTAAGGATGCCCGCGTACGTCAGGTGACGGCGAGCGTTGCGGCGACCTGGCAGGTCATCGAGATTCTACGCGCCGATGGCGAGATCTACCGCGATATCCGTCCGCTCGTGCGGCTCAACATATCGGTTGTCGCAGGTGACGGCGACCGTCAGGAATCCGGCAGCTACGGTTTCGGCGGCCGCGAAGGTTTTCAACGGTTCATCACGCCCGATGCCTGGCAAGGCGCCGTTGACGAAGCCGTCCGGCAGGCGCTGATCAATCTCGATGCGGTCCCCGCCCCTGCCGGTGAAATGGACGTCGTACTTGGCTCGGGCTGGCCGGGCGTGATGCTGCACGAAGCCGTCGGCCACGGGCTCGAGGGCGACTTCAATCGCAAGAAAACATCTGCATTCGCCGGTCTGATGGGCCAGCAGGTCGCGGGAAAAGGTGTAACTGTCATCGACGATGGCACGATGCAGGCGCGCCGCGGCTCGCTCTCGATCGACGACGAAGGCACGCCCACCAACCGCACGGTCTTGATCGAGGACGGCATACTCGTCGGCTACATGCAGGATCGGCAGAATGCGCGGCTGATGGGCATGAAGCCGACCGGCAACGGACGGCGCGAGTCGCACGCGCATGTGCCGATGCCACGGATGACCAACACCTACATGCTCGCCGGAAAACACGACCCGAAGGAGATCATCGCCTCGGTGAAGAACGGGCTTTTCGCTGTCAGCTTTGGCGGCGGACAGGTCGACATCACGTCGGGAAAATACGTGTTCCAGTGCACCGAGGCTTACAGGATCGAGAACGGCAAGATCGGCGCGCCGGTCAAAGGCGCCATGCTGATCGGCAACGGCCCGACCGACCTCCATCGCGTCACAATGATCGGCAACGATTTCGCCCTCGATCCGGGTATCGGAACCTGCGGCAAGAACGGCCAGGGCGTGCCGGTCGGGGTCGGACAACCGACGCTGCGGATGGACAAGATCACCGTCGGCGGAACGGCCTAATTCGGGAGTTGAGAAATGCAGAAGAAACAGTCCGGCCTGCGCGGCTGGATCAGGACTATTGCCGATATAGCGGTCATCGTGCTGATCGTGCTCGCGGCGAAAACCGCGATCGCCGAGCCGTTCTACGTTCCCTCCGGCTCGATGGAACCGACACTGCTCATCGGCGATGAGCTGCTGGCGATGAAATATCCTTACGGTTACAGCAGCGCATCTTTTCCCGCTTTCTTCGTTTTCCCAAACACGCATCGCGTCTTTGCGGCTCTCCCGAAGCGCGGTGATGTCGTCGTATTCCGCTGGCCCGGCGATCGCTCGCAAATTTGGGTCAAGCGCGTGATTGGATTGCCCGGCGATCGTATCGGTGTGAGCCACGGCCAGGTCCGCATCGACGGCAAGCCTGTCGCTATTGAGTCCGCAGGCGCGGGCGCGATGGAGACCGAGGATGGCAGCACGATTGCCGCCGCGCGCTTCACCGAGACACTGCCCGGCGGACATCAGCATCCGATCTTCAAGATGACCGCACACGGCGAGTTCGACGATATGCCGGACGTCGTCGTGCCCCCCGGCCATCTCTTCGTCATGGGCGACAATCGCGACAATTCCGCCGACAGCCGCGTGCCGGTCCGCGCCGGTGGCGTCGGATTGCTGCCGGTGGAAGATCTGGTCGGCCGTGTCGACGCAATCGTCGGCTCGTGGGATCTCGCCGTCAAAAGCCGGCCAATTCAGGAATGGCCGGCGGGCCTTCGGCTGTCGCGCTTTTTCACGTCGGTGCACTGAGTGCATTTTTGCGGCGCATGATCTTTTCCGAAAACCGGTACCCACTTTTCGGGATCATACGCAGCTAACGCACGACACCCGAAATGCAGCACGGCTTGTGCCGCGGCCGCGTGAGCCTGTCCTTGAGATAGCAGCGCGCATTAGGGCTGATGTAGCCCTGCCGCACATAGGTCCAGGCACGGCATCTGTTGTCCGCCTCGCATGCCGCCTTGCATGTGGCGCCGGTTGATTCGGCCGCCACATCCAGATTGCGGTAATCGCCACCAAGCCGATCAATGGAATATTCCACCGGTCCCTTGCGGGGCTCGATCACACCGGAGCCGCGGACACCGGAGACGCAGCATTTATCCTCGACGCGCGTCGGCACCTGGCTTTTCAGCCAGCAGGTCGCGGCCGTGTTGGCGGTGCGCGGATAGGAGAAGCTCCAGGCGCGGCAGCGTGCGTCGCGTTCGCAGCGCGCCGCGCAGACGGCCGGATCCCCGTTGCGGATCTGGAAGCTCAGATAGTCGCCGCCGATGCGGTCAAATCCGCTTTGGGCTTGCGCGTGACCGGCAAGCGCAAGCACGGCGAGTGCGAGCGCGGCCCCTAGCTTGATCGGTGTTCGCATTGCGCGTGCGATCAACCCTGAAATGAGTCGTTATGAAGCGTTGCCCCAAGCTCATGGTAACCCAGTCACCCGCCGTTGTGCAGACACAACAACGTCAGCAATGAATCTTCGTACTGCGAAGTAAATTCAAATAAAGCGCCCGCCGGAGGGGCCGGCGGGCGCGGATCCGGCCGCGAGAGGGGATGATCGCGGGTGTCGGATCGAGCGGCCGATGAGAGGGCTCGGCCGTTTACTTGATTCCGTCGGGGCGCCAGACGCGCCGACTAGGCCTTGGTTGAGCGGCGCGCACTCAGATCGAATTCAGCGCGCCTGATGGCGTGACCCAGGCGCCGTTCGAGTGCGCGCTCGCGCAGGAGCGCAGTCGGGTCGTCCCAGAACGGCTCCGAAAAGGCATCGCGTACATCGGCGCGGGTGATGCCGATATCGGCGAGCATGCGGCGGTCCAGCCCGGCCAGAACATTGGCCTCACGGCGATGACGCCTCGCCCGCGCTATTTCTTTGAGCCAATGGGTGACCAGGGCCACCAAGGAGGCAAACGCCCGCAAGAGCGCGCCGCCGGCGACTGGTAGAACGGGGTATTGGGCGCTCATAACAATCTCCAATCAGTCCAGTGGTTACGGTGCCAAAATCGCTATTTGCACCGCCCAGAACCACCCGAAATCCCCACCCGATTCCTCTGGAACTCAAATATATTGCACTGCGGGGATTGATTAGTGAAACGAATGTTTTTAATCTGATCGATCAGAAACGATGATATGGCCACCCCGGCCCGGAAATGGGCCTTTTCAGGATCCGCCGCCATGACCGCAATGCTCGACGTCGACCAGTTGCGAACCTTCATCGCAATCTCCGAAACCGGCAGCTTCACGAAAGCAGCGGAGGTTGTGAACAAGACCCAGTCGGCCGTCTCGATGCAGATGAAGCGACTGGAGGAGCGTCTCGAGCGTCCGATTTTCTCGCGCGACGGGCGCGCCTCGAAGTTAACCGAGGACGGCCAACGACTGCTCGATTACGCGCGGCGAATCGTGAAGCTCAATGTCGAGACGCTGGCGGCGTTTTCCGACGCCGAATTGTCCGGTCGCGTGCGTATGGGAGTGCCCGACGATTATGCCGACCGTTATCTCCCCGAGATCATGGCGCGCTTCTCACACAGCTACCCGGCAGTCGAGCTGTCGGTGATCTGCGAACCGTCTGTCGATCTGCTCGAGCGCATCGATGGCAACGAGATCGATCTCGCCATCATCACCAATTGCGAAAGCAAGCGCGCGTCGGAAACATTCCGTCGCGAACGGCTGCTCTGGGTGACATCGAATCGCCATTCGACTCATCTCGAGGAGCGCATGCCGCTAGCGCTCGGGCGGCCGAGCTGCACCTGGCGCCGCATCGCCATCGAACGGCTGGAAGCGATTGGCCGTCCGTTCCGTGTGCTCTACTCGAGCTCGAGCGCCGGCGCGGTCGCCGCTGCCGTGCTCGCCGGGCTCGCGGTCTCGGTGCTCCCTGAATCCGGCCTGCGTCCCGGGATGCGCGTCCTGTCCTCGTCAGATGGTTTCCCCGACCTGCCCAGCTGCCGCATCGGGCTGGTGCGTAACGCGCACGAGAGCTCGGCGCTCGCCGATGCGCTCGCCGAGCACATCATCTCGTCGCTTGACAACCTGTCGGATGCAGCACAGGCGGCTGAATAGCTCGCGCCGATCAGTACGCGTATTCCTCGAAGATCGGATCGACCGAGCCGCCCCATTCGCCATGGAAGCGCTCAAGCAGTTCCTCGGCCGGCGTGATGCCGCGCGCAATCGATTCTTCGAGCGGACGCAGGTAGCGCGTCTCGTCGCGGCCGTTGCGGTCGAGTCGCCGGCGTCGTCCCAGCCCTTGCGAGCACAGCCGCACCAATTCATCCGCCAGCGAGAGCATATCGCGATTGCGGACCTGCGCCTTGAAGCCGAGCTTCGGCACGTCGTCGCGCAGCCTCTGTCGTTCCTCGGCGGTCCATGATTTGACCAGATCCCAGCAGGCTTCGAGCACATCGTCGTCATAAAGCAGCCCGACCCAGAAAGCCGACAGCGACGGCAGACGCCGCCACGGCCCGCCATCGGCGCCACGCATCTCAAGATACCGCTTGAGCCGGACTTCCGGGAAAATCGTGCTCAGGTGATTGGCCCAGTCGGAAATCGTCGGCCGCTCGCCCGGCAGTCCCGCCAGCTTCCCCGCGAAAAAATCCCGGAACGATTTGCCCGCCACATCGATGTATTTGTCGCCGCGCTTGACGAAGTACATCGGAACATCGAGCGCGTAATCGACCCAGCGTTCAAAGCCCATGCCGTTTTCAAACGCCCAGGGAAGCATGCCGGCGCGCTGGTTGTCGGTGTCTGTCCAGATCTGCGACCGGATCGACAGGAAACCGTTGGGCTTACCCTCGGTGAAAGGCGAATTGGCGAACAACGCGGTCGCCACCGGCTGCAGCGCGAGCGACACGCGCAGTTTCTTGACCATGTCGGCTTCACTAGCGAAATCGAGGTTCGCTTGCACCGTGCACGTCCGGTACATCATGTCGAGGCCGAGCTTGCCGACCTTCGGCATGTAGGCGGTCATGATCTTGTAGCGGCCCTTCGGCATCTTCGGCATGTCGCCGCGCGTCCAGTTCGGCGTCATGCCGATACCGAGAAAGCCGATGCCCAGCGGCTTTGCCACCTCGCGCACCTGCGCGAGGTGCGCCATCAGCTCGGCGGCGGTCTGATGCACGTTGTCGTACGGCGCACCCGACAACTCGAATTGGCCGCCCGGCTCCAGCGAGATGGCGCCGCCTCCGGTCACGTCGAACATTCCGATGATGTTGTCGCCCTCCATGATCGGCTCCCAGCCGAGCAGCTCATGCATGCCATCAAGCAGGGAGTGGATGCTGCGCCTGCCGGAATAAGGCACGGGCCGATGATCGGCGACGGTGAAGGCGAACTTCTCATGCTCGGTGCCGACGCGGAATTGTGCCTTCGGCTTGCAGCCTGCTTCGAGCCAGGCGACGAGTTCGTCGCGCGTCTCGATTGGCGTCATGTCGACTTGGTCACGAGCCATGCAGGGTCCGGGCAAAAAAGGTCGCGACCTTAAACATGGGAACCAGCAAAGGGCAATGTGAGGATCGGAATTGTGATTCTGCGCCTTTGCATGGATTTCGCCCGCCTCCGGTCCTCGCTCTGCTCTAGGAATATATACCTTCTCGGGTTGGCTCCCAAAGATGTTCACATTCCGTTCTTTTCCTTCTCGTCGACTTGCTTTATTGATCAGGCCGCATGCCCCAGTTCACGCCCCACCAGGATAACGCCCTGAAATCCGTGGCCGATTGGCTCAAAGCCGGTCCGGGCCGCAACGGCACGCGGCAGGTCTTCCGTCTGTTCGGCTACGCCGGCACCGGCAAAACCACGCTCGCCCGCCACATCGCCGAGGATACGGACGGCGACGTGAAATTCGCCGCCTTCACCGGCAAGGCCGCATCGGTGATGCGTGGCAAAGGCTGCAGGGGCGCTTCCACCATTCACAGCCTCATCTACCGCGCGCGTGAGAGCGGCGAGGAAATCCCGAACTTCGATCTTTGGGATGAGGCGCCGGCATCGAAAGCCGAACTGATCATTATCGACGAGTGCTCGATGGTCGACGCCGAGCTCGGCCGCGATCTGCTTTCCTTCGGCGTGCCTGTGTTGGTGCTCGGCGACCCCGCGCAGCTGCCGCCGATCCAAGGCGGCGGTTTCTTCACCGAGGCCGAACCGGACGCGATGCTCACCGAGGTGCACCGGCAGGCGCAGGATGATCCGATCGTGCGGCTGTCGATGGACGTCCGCGCCGGCGAATATATCGAGACGGGCCGCTATGGTGAGACCAATGTGCTGCGCAAAGCCGATCTCGATCCGCAGCGCGTGCTCGAGGCCGATCAGGTCCTGGTCGGGCGCAATGTCACCCGACGATCCTACAATAAGCGCATACGCGAGCGGCGCGGCTTCGAGGACGACATGCCGTCGGCCGGCGACAAGCTTGTGTGCCTACGCAACAACCGCAAGAAAGGTCTGTTCAATGGCGGGTTGTGGACGGTCAAGGAACGCGGCGGACGCAAAGGCGCGAAGGCCGGAATCATGACGATGCGTTTGTTGCCCGACGACGACACCGCAACGCGCGGCGTGAAGGTCTCCGTGCGGCCGGAGTGTTTCACTGGGGGCATCGAGCATGTCGACTGGCAGCGCCGCAAGCCCTACGACGAGTTCGATTACGGTTACGTGCTCACAGTACACAAGGCGCAAGGCTCGCAATGGGACGACGTCGTGCTGTTCGACGAGTCGTTTGCGTTCCCCGAGAGCCGCGAGCGCTGGCTCTACACGGGCATCACGCGCGCGGCGAAGAAACTGACCGTCGTCGTGTGATCAGCCGACTCGTCTCCGGATCAAAGGCAGCGCCGCAAGTGCTACTGCGGTGATCAGTGCGCCGGCGAGAAACGTGCCGCTTGGCCCGATCACATCCCAAAGTAAGCCGGCGATGATGCTCGCGAGCAGCAGCGCGATGCCGCTCAGCAAATTGAACATTCCGAACGCGGTTCCGCGCAGTTCCGGCGGCGCAGTGTCGGCGACCATCGCGGCGAGCAGGCCCTGCGTCAGGCCCATATGCAGGCCCCACAGCGCCACACCGATCAGCACGGCGACCACACCAGTGCCGAGCGCCAGCACGAGATCGGCGAGGATCAGAATGGCAAAACCCGCCGTCACGACCAGATAGCGGCCGACACGGTCCGACAGCGCACCGGCTGGCCACGCCGAGAACGTATAGACGGCATTCATCACCACCATCACGATCGGCACGAAGGTCAGCTGGAGTCCGGCTGACTGCGCGCGCAGGAGCAGGAAGGCTTCGCTGAAACGCGCCAGCGTGAAGATCGCCGCCACGCAGACCACCAGCCAGTAAGCCGTGCTCAGCCGGCCAAGTTCGGCTCGCGAAAACGGGGACCGCACCTTGCGTGAATCCGGCGGAAACTCCGGCTCGCGCACGATGAAAACAATGATTGCCAGCGATACAAAGGCAGGCACCACCGCGATCCAGAACACGGCGGTGAAATTGTCAGCGAGCAAGGCCATAAAAACAATTGCGAGAAGTGGGCCGATCATCGCACCGACCGTGTCGAGCGATTGCCGCAGGCCGTAGGCGGTTCCGCGCAAATCCGCCGGCGTAAGATCGGCTACCAGCGCATCGCGCGGCGCGCCGCGGATGCCCTTGCCGACTCGGTCGACGAAGCGTGCGGCGGTTACCCACGCAATGCTGGACGCGAGCGGGAAAACCGGCTTCGTGAAGGCAGCCAAGCCATAACCCAGCGCCGCGAGAAACTTGCGCTTTCCGAGATAGTCGCTGAGCGCGCCGGAAAAGATCTTGGTGATCGAAGCGGTCGCTTCCGCGATCCCCTCGATGAAGCCGACGGTCAGCGCCGATGCGCCGAGCACACCGACGAGATACAGCGGGAGCAAGGCATGAATCATCTCGGAGGAGAGATCCATGAACAGCGAGACCAGCCCGAGCGCCCAGACGCTGCCGGGAATTTCACGCCAACGGAAAAAGGAACGAGGTCGCGGGGGCATGGCTGTCACAGCCTAGTTTCCGCGCATGCCAGCGCAATCCGCTGCGTTATGCAGCCTCTTTCTTCTTCACGGGCGCGAAACGGTCATAGAAGCCCTCGCCTTTCGCGGCGAGATCAAGCAGTAGCTTGTTCGGCGCAAATCGTGCGCCGTACTTCTTCTCGAGCTTGCGGCACACCGCAACAAAGTTTTTCGTGCCCATCATGTCGATCCACGACAGCGTACCGCCTGAAAACGGCGCAAATCCGAAGCCCAGGATCGAACCGACGTCCGCCTCGCGCACGTCGGTGAGCACTTTCTCCTCGAAGCAGCGCGCGGTTTCCAGCGCCTGGATGCCGAGCAGGCGCAACTTCAGTTCCTCGATGTCGATCGTGTCTGGATCAAGCTTTTTCGGCTGCAAATCGGCGAGCTCGGGCCACAGCTTCTTCGGCCCGTTCGCCGGGTAGTCGTAAAACCCCTTTCCGTTCTTGCGGCCGAAGCGGCCGCGTTTCTCGACCATCTCCTGCAGAAGCTTTTTCTGCCGCGGATCGATCGCCTTGGCACCGAGATCGGCCTCGGTCGCTTTCAGGATTTTCCAGGCGAGGTCGACCGCCACCTCGTCGTTGAGGGCGAGCGGGCCGACCGGCATGCCGGCCATGCGGCCGACATTCTCGATCATGGCCGCAGGAACACCCTCGGTGAGCATCAGATGGCCTTCGCGGATATAGGTGCCGACCACGCGCGAGGTGTAGAAGCCGCGCGAGTCGTTCACGACGATCGGCGTCTTGCGGATGGCGCGCACATAATCGAGCGCAACCGCGAGCGCCTTGTCACCTGTCTGTTTGCCCAGGATGATCTCGACCAGCATCATACGGTCGACCGGCGAAAAGAAATGGATACCGATGAAACGCGCCGGATCCTTGAACTCGGACGCAAGCGAGCTGATCGGCAGCGTCGAGGTGTTGGACGCGAAGGTGGCCTTGTCGCCGATCACGGCCTGAATCTTCGCGATCACATCGGATTTGACCTTGCGATCCTCATACACCGCCTCAATGACGAGATCGCAGTCCTTCAGCGCCGCGTAGTCGGCCGCCGGCGTAATGCGCGCAAGCAGATCGTCGCGCTCGGCGCCTTTCATGCGGCCTTTCATGACGCGATCGCTGAGCGCCTTGTGCAAGCCGGCCTTGCCCTTGTCGGCCGTCTCTTGGTCGCGGTCGATCAGCGCCACCTGCAGGCCCGCCGCGGCGGTCACCTGAGCGATGCCAGCCCCCATGAACCCGGCGCCGACAACGCCGATCTTCTTCAGGCTTGTCGGCGGCTCGTTCGCCGGCCGGCGCGCGCCTTTGTTGAGATCCTGCATCGACACGAACAGCGTGCGAATCATTGCGGCCGCTTCCGGCGAGCGCAGGATTTTCGCGAACCAGCGCGACTCAACGCGCAGGGCCGTGTCGATGGGCAGCTGCAAGCCTTCGTACACAACCTGCAGAATCGCCCGTGCGGCGGGATAATTGTCGTAGGTCTCGCGCCGGTAGATCGCGTTCGCCGCCGGGAACGTCATCATCCCGGCCTTGGAATAGACCGGGCCGCCAGGCAGGCGGAAACCCTCGGTATCCCATGGCGCCTTGGCCTTGCTGTTGGCCTTGACCCAGTCCTTCGCGGTTTTAATCAGGTCGGCTGCCGGCACGACGGCGTCGATCAGCTTCATGGCTTTGGCGCGGTCGACCTTAAGCTGGTCGCCTTTGAGCAGGAATTGTAGCGCGTCGGCGGGCTGCAGCATGCGGGCGACGCGTTGCGTACCGCCGGCTCCGGGAAAGAGGCCGATCTTGATTTCCGGCAGGCCGAGCCGCGTCTTCGCTTCGTCGGCCGCGACCCGGTAGTGGCAGGCGAGCGCGAGCTCGAAGCCACCACCCATCGCCGTGCCGTTAAGCGCGCAGACCCAAGGCTTGCCGCAGGTCTCGATGCGCCGATAGAGCTGCGAGAGCTTGCGGCTTTCGTCGAACACCATTTTGGCCGCCGCTTCCTCGCCCTGCTTGCTGACCATGTCGGTGTAGAGGCCGCGTATGCTTTCGAGCATCGCCAGGTCGGCACCGCCGCAGAACGCCGGCTTGCCGGATGTGATCACCACGCCCTTGATCGCGGCGTCGTTCGCCACCTTGTCGACGATCGTGCCGAGTTCCGCGATGACATCCATGGTGATGACGTTCATCGAGCGGTCGCCCATGTCCCAGGTGACGAGCGCAATGCCGTCGCTGTCGACGTCGAGTTTGAAGCTGGCCATCGGGATCCCCTCGTTTTCCTAAGCTAGTACGGCTCGCCGTTCTTCTTCGTGTAGCGCGCGCCCTTGTCGTCGCGCGTCACCATCATGTCGATGTCCGAATAAAATGCGCGTTCCGCCGCCGCCCGCGTTCCCACTTCAATGAAGACCGCATCACGATTTGATTTATTGATGATGCAATGGCCGTTTTCGACACCGGCCTTCCACGCCGCCGCGTCGCCCGGCTTGAGCACGGTCTCGCCACTGTCTTCGCATAAGACGACTTCGCCCTGGAGCACGTAGACGAATTCATCTTCTTTCTCATGCCAGTGACGCTGCGACGAGGCCGCACCCGGCTTGAGCGTGCAGACGTTGACGCCGAAATGCGTCAGGCCGGCGGCGCGGGCAAGCCGCTTGCGCGAGCGCCCTTCCACCACCTTGTTGAACGGCGGCGGGTAGCCGGTCGCGGTGTCGATCGCAACCTTGTCGATATCGATCTTCGGCATCAGACGCGCTCGATGATGGTCGCGGTACCCATACCGACGCCGATGCAGAGCGTGATCAACGCTGTCTCCTTGTCACGCCGCTCGAGTTCATCGAGCACGGTGCCAAGAATCATGGCGCCAGTCGCACCGAGCGGATGGCCCATCGCGATCGCGCCGCCATTCACGTTGATCTTGTCGTGTGAAATATTGAGCGCCTGCATGTAGCGCAGAACCACCGATGCGAAAGCCTCATTGAGCTCCCACAGGTCAATATCCTTCTTTGTCATGCCGGCTTTCTTGAGCACCTTTTCGCTGACTGGAATCGGGCCGGTGAGCATGATGGCCGGCTCGGAGCCGATATTCGCGAACTGGCGGATGCGGGCGCGCGGTTTCAGCCCAGCCGCCTTGCCCGCGGCCTTGCTGCCGATCAGCACGGCAGCTGCGCCATCAACAATGCCGGACGAGTTGCCGGGCGTATGCACGTGATTGACCGCCTCAACTTCCGGGTAACGTTGCACCGCGACCGCATCGAAGCCGGCCATCTCGCCCATCTGCACGAAAGACGGTTGCAGGCTGGCAAGCGTCTGCATGGTCGTGCCTGGACGCATATGCTCGTCCTTGGCGAGGATGGTGAGGCCGTTGACGTCCTTCACGGGCACGATCGAATTCTTGAACCGGCCCTCGTCCCAGGCTTTCGCCGCGCGCTTCTGGCTCTCGACGGCGTAGGCATCAACGTCATCACGCGAGAATCCGTACTTTGTCGCAATCAGGTCGGCAGAAATGCCCTGCGGCAGAAAATAGGTTGTGACAGCAATGGATGGATCGACCGGCCAGGCACCGCCGGATGCGCCGATGCCGACTCGGCTCATGGATTCAGCACCACCGCCGATCGTCATCTCGTGCTGGCCCGACATCACCTCGGCCGCCGCGAAATTCACCGCGTCGAGTCCCGAGGCGCAAAAGCGGTTGATCTGTATGCCCGGTACTTCGTCGCCGAAGCCCGCTACAAGCGCAGCCGCGCGCGCGATGTCACCGCCGGCTTCCCCGACGGGGTCGACGCAGCCAAGAACGACGTCGTCGATCAGCGCGGGGTCGAGCTTGTTACGGTCCTTGACGGCCGCCAACGTCTGCGCAGCGAGATTAAGCGCCGTCACCTCGTGCAGCGAGCCGTCGGCTTTTCCCCGTCCGCGCGGCGTGCGGATGGCGTCGTAAATGAATGCGTCGGCCATGGGGCCCTCCAATATCTGACGCGCGTCAAAGGCTTCGCGCGATCAGCAATTTCATGATCTCGTTGGTGCCCGCGTAGATACGCAAAACGCGCGCATCCCGGTACATCCGGGAGATCGGGTATTCGTCCATATAGCCATAGCCACCAAACAATTGCAGGCACCGGTCGATCACTTTGCCTTGCGTGTCGGTGAGGCGGTATTTGGCCATCGAGGCTGTCACGGTGTCGAGTTCGCCCTTGACGTGCCTTTCGATGCAATGATCGAGGAAGACCTTGCCAATGGTCGCATCGGTCTTGCACTCGGCAAGCTCGAACTGTGTGTTCTGGAATTCGATGATCGCCTGGCCGAATGCCTTGCGTTGCTTGACGTAGTCGACAGTGAGCGCGATAGCCCGCTCCATCATCGCGACCGCGTGGATGGCGACGATGAGACGTTCCTGCGGCAGTTCCTTCATCAGCTGATAGAAGCCTTGCCCCTCCTCGGTGCCGAGCAGGCTCGATGCCGGCAATTGCACGTCCTCGAAAAACAATTCGGAGGTGTCGGCCGAATCCATGCCGAGCTTTTTCAGCTTGCGCCCGCGGCGAAAGCCCTGCGCGTCGTCGGTTTCAACTACAAAAAGCGACGTGCCCTTCGCGCCGGCTTTCGGATCGGTTTTTGCGACAACGACGATCAGGTTGGCGTGCTGGCCATTGGTGATGAACGTCTTCGAACCGTTGAGAACATAGCCGTTTCCCGATTTCTTCGCTGACGCGCGCACACCCTGCAGATCGGAGCCGGTGCCCGGCTCGGTCATCGCGATTGCGCCGACGAACTCGCCGGTCGCGAGTTTCGGCAGCCACCGCTTCTTCTGCTCTTCGGTGCCATAGTGCAAAATGTAAGGCGCGACGATGCCCGAGTGGAGCGGCGCGCCGAACGTGTCGAACCCGGCAAGTGCGAACTCGCGGTTGATCACCGCCTCATGTGCAAACGTTCCGCCGGCACCGCCATATTCCTCCGGCATGGAGGCGCAAAGGAGTCCGGCCTCGCCGGCTTTGGTCCACACGTCGCGATCGTAAATGCCGGCTTCGTGCCAGCGGTCAAGGTGCGGGACAAATTCGTCGGCAATGAAGCGTCGCGCTTGCTCCTCGAGCAGCACGACATCTTCGGTCATCCATTCCGGCCGCGGCAGATTGAGAGCGTTCATCGGGCGACTCGCCTTTCATGCACAATAAGGCCGGTCGCCCATGCGCGCGAGGGGTCAGCCGCCTGGTGGCGGCTGACTTTCGCGGCACAATCTACGGCTACTTTGCCGGATCCTTGACGTTCTCGATCTTGTCAAATTCCACATTCTGGGTGGCGTCGCCGACTTTCTCCACCCGGCGGATGTAGACGTTCTGCACGATATCGCGGGTGTTTGGGTCAATCAAAATGGGACCGCGCGGGCTTTCCCAGCTCATCCCCTTGGCTGCAGCGATTAACGAGTCCCCGTCGGCCTTGCCGCCGGTTTTCTTCAAAGTCTCATAGATCAGATGCATGCCGTCCCAGCCTCCGATCGAGAACACGTCGGGATTTCGTTTGTATTCGTCCCGGAAGGCCTTCACGAAAGCCTCGTTCATCGGCGACTTGTGCTCCCAGCCGTAGTGAAAAATCGTGCGGATGCCGATGGCAGAGTCGCCCATGCTCTTGAGCGCATTGTCATCCATGGTGATCTCACCCTGGCCGAGGATTTTGCTCGGCGAGATGCCACGCTCCTGCATCGCTTTGGCGATGGCTGGAGGCTGCGCTCCGCCAGGAATGAAAATGAAAATCGCCTCGGGGTCGACGTCCTTCGCGCGCTGCACGAAGGCCGAGAAGTCAGGACTGGCGATCGGCATGCGAACCGATCCGACGATCTGCCCTCCCGCATCCTTGAAGCTCTTGACGAACCACGTTTCCGCGTCGATCCCCGGACCGTAGTCCGAGACCATCGTGTACACCCTGCGCACGCCACTCTTGTACACCCAGGCGCCGAATGCATTCTCGAGCTGCGGAATGGTCAGCGATGTGCGCGCGATGTACGGGGACTTGGCGGTGATGATGGAGGTTGCCGCATTCATCACCACCATGAGCTTCTTGGCTTCAGCGGAAATGTCGGCCGCTCCGAGGGCTTCCGGTGTAAGCGTGAAGCCGGCGAGGATATCGACCTTGTCACGCACCACGAGCTCCTGCGCCAGCCGCTTGGCGACATCCGGATTTGGTCCATTCGTATCCTTGCGGATGAGCTCGATCTTCTTTCCGGCTACTGTGTCGCCGTGCTGCTTGACGTAAAGCTTGATGGCATTGTCCATCTGCGTCGCGGTATCGGCGAATTGACCCGAATAGGCCATGATCAGGCCGATCTTGACGGTCTGCTGCGCGTTCGCTGAAGTGACCGCCAACATTGTCGCCGCAGCAAAAAGCAAAGTCTTTCGCATGCACGTTCTCCCAAGAGCCGTTTCGGCTAACAGGCTAGCGGGCTTTTAGGCCGGCGTCACGGAGCCCCTCGGCATGATGAAGTTTGCGATCTTCGACCATCTCGACAGTGATGGTGGGCCGTTGGGCCAATTCTTCGAAAATCGTCTGCGCCTGCTCGAACTAATTGAGCAATCGGGCTTTCACGCCTACCACATGGCGGAACACCACTCGACGCCGCTCGGCATGGCGGGGAGCCCGAGCGTCTTTCTGGCGGCGGCGATCCAGCGCACCAGCAAGATCAGGATCGGGCCGCTTGTCTATGTCCTTCCGCTTCATCACCCGCTGCGCCTCTACGAAGAAATTTGCATGCTCGACCATCTCAGCGGCGGCCGCCTTACGGTGGGGGTAGGTCGCGGCGGAGCATTGATCGAACATCAGCGTCTTGGCGTCGATCCCGCGCTGGCGCCGGCGATGTATCACGAAGCATTCAGCGTGCTCATGCGCGCTTTCGAGACCGACGTCGTCAATTTTGAAGGGCGTTTCTACAACTACAAGGATTATGTCGTGCAGATGAAACCGGTGCAGCGTCCGCACCCGCCACTCTGGTACGGCGCGCCGAACGCAGACGCGATCGCATGGGCAGCACCGCGCGGCGTGAACGTCGTGTCGCTGGGACCGGGCGCCCGCGCGCGGGCGATCAGCGATCGTTATCGCGAGGAATGGAAAAAGCTCGGACGCGACAGTGCCGCGCTACCGGGGATCGGAATTACACGGCATATCGTCGTCGCTGACACCGACGACCAAGCGCAGTCGATTGCGCGCGTCGCCTATCCGCGTTGGCGCGAAGCAATCGAGCACCTTTGGCGACGTGCGGGTGTTGATTTTGTCCTGAAGGAAATCTACCCGACGGATTTCGAAGCACTCCAGCGCATCGGCCACGGCATTGCCGGCTCGCCGGTCACCGTTCGTGACTATTTGGCGCGTCTGCAATCGGAGACCGGCATAAACACCGTCTTGTGCCAGATGGTGTTCGGTGACATGCGTTTCGAACATGCCACGCATTCAATTCGGCTGTTCGGGCGCGATGTCGTTCCGGCTTTCGCATAGCGGATCGATGGTTGTCTGGAATACTCCTTCGCGCGGTGTTACCACCCCCGGGCAATGCCGGGTTCTCAATCATGATCGCACGAACATCTGAAGCGCACGGCGTCGTCGATTCGCCTACCGCATGGTTCCGCCTTGTCGTGGCGATGGTAATTTCCACCATCGGCGGAGTCGGCATGTGGTCGATCATGGTGGCGTTGCCGACGATTCAGACCGACTTCGGTGTAAGCCGCGCCAACGCATCCCTGCCCTTCACCATGGTGATGTTCGGCTTTGCCGGCGGCGGCGTGCTGATGGGACGGCTCGCGGATCGCTTCGGCATCGCCGTGCCGCTCGCCATCGGAACGCTGGCCGTCTCGGCGGGCTATCTCGCGACCGGTTGGTCATCCAGCCTGTGGCAGGTTGCTCTTGCGCACCTTGTGATCGGCATCGGCTGCTCGGCCAGCTTCGGCCCGCTGATGGCGGATATTTCGCATTGGTTTGTCCGCCGGCGCGGCATCGCCGTGTCGCTGGCCGCCGTTGGAAATTACATCGCCGGCACAATCTGGCCACCGTTATTGCAGCATTTCATCGCAACGTCCGGATGGCGTGCGACCCACATCGTGGTCGGTTTGTTCTGCCTGGTGACGATGCTGCCGCTGGTGCTGTTCATGCGTCGCCGTATCGAGGACCACCATAGTGACGAACCAAGCGCAGCTGCGGCGCAACGTCAGGCCGCCATGCCGCTCTCGCCGATGGCCTTGCAGGTGCTGCTGTGTATCGCCGGCGTCGCCTGCTGCGTGGCGATGGCAATGCCGCAGGTGCACATCGTGGCCTACTGCGGTGACCTCGGTTATGGTGTTGCGCGGGGCGCCGAGATGCTGTCGATGATGCTGGGCTTCGGCATCATCAGCCGTGTTGGCTCGGGCTTCATCGCGGATCGCATTGGCGGGGTGGCAACTTTGCTGCTCGGCTCGGTGCTGCAAGGTACCGCCTTGTTTCTTTTTCTTTGGTTCGACGGCCTCGTTTCGCTCTATATTATTTCTGCGCTGTTCGGCCTGTTCCAGGGCGGCATCGTACCGAGCTATGCCATCATCATACGCGAGTATTTTTCGCCACGCGAAGCCGGCACACGCCTCGGCATTGTACTTATGGCCACACTCATCGGCATGGCGCTCGGCGGCTGGCTGTCGGGCCTGATCTTCGACCTCACCGGTTCCTACCGCGCGGCCTTCTTCAACGGCCTCGCGTGGAACCTGGTGAACGTGTCGATCATGGCATGGTTGCTGCAGCGCTCGCGCCGGCGTGGTCAACTCGCCGCAGCATAGAGTTCAAAACGCGTCGTCCGGCAATTCCATCGTCGAGCCGGCGCCCGCCTTGATGCGTGCAAGCCGCGTGGCGGTTTCAGGCAACAGACGGTCCATGAAAAAACGTGCGGTGACGAGCTTGGCATCCATGCCCGGCGCCGCGCCATTTCCCTTCCTGGCGAGCGCAGCCTCGGCAATCAGGCACCACATGTAGCCGAGCGCAACGAGTCCGAAGAGGTGCATGTAATCGTATGAGCCAGCGCCCGCGTTATCGGGCTTTGCCATCGCGTTCTGCATGAACCACATCGACGCTTCCTGCAGGTGCGCCAACGATTGGCCGAGTGGCTTGAGATAGACGTTCATCGCGTCGTTGTTCGTGCGCTCCTTCAGATAGGTTTGCACCTCGTTGAAAAAGGCCATGATGGCACGCCCGCCGTCCTTGCCAAGCTTGCGGCCGACGAGGTCGAGAGCCTGGATGCCGTTGGCACCTTCGTAAATCTGGGCGATGCGCGCATCGCGCACGAACTGTTCCATTCCATGCTCGGCAATGTAGCCGTGGCCGCCGTACACCTGCTGTGCCATCACCGCGTTGTTAAAGCCGCCATCGGTGAGCACGCCCTTGATCACGGGCGTGAGCAGGCCCATGTGGTCGTCGGCGCTTTTGCGATCCTTTTCGTTGTCCGAGCGATGGGCGATGTCGCTCTTTAGCGCGGTCCACATCACCAATGCGCGCGCGGCTTCGTTGAAGGCACGGATCGTCATCAGGGTCCGCCGCACATCCGGGTGCACGATGATTGGGTCGGCCGGCTTGTCGGGGTACTTCACGCCGGAAATCGCGCGGCCCTGCACGCGTTCCTTCGCGTAGATCGCCGCGTTCTGATACGCGACTTCCGACAGCGCGAGCCCCTGCACGCCGACGCCGAGGCGCGCCTCGTTCATCATCGTGAACATGGCGTTGAGTCCGCGGTTCTCCTCGCCGATCAGCCAGCCGGTAGCGCCGTCGTAGTTCATCACACAGGTCGAATTGCCATGAATGCCCATCTTCTCTTCGATCGAGCCGCACGTGACCGCATTGCGCGCGCCGATCGCGCCATCGTCGTTTACGAGAAACTTCGGCACCACGAACAACGATATGCCTTTCGTACCCGCCGGCGCGCCTTCGATGCGGGCGAGCACGAGATGGACGATGTTCTGCGAAAGGTCGTGCTCGCCGGCGGAGATGAAAATCTTGGTGCCGGTGATCTTGTAGCTGCCGTCGCCCTGCTTCACCGCTTTCGCGCGCAGCAGGCCGAGATCGGTGCCACAATGCGGCTCGGTGAGATTCATCGTGCCGGTCCAGACGCCTTCCACCATCTTCGGCACGTATTTTTTCTTCAGCGCATCGGAAGCGTGCACCAGCAGCGCAGCAATGGCGCCTTGCGTGAGGCCTGGGTACATGGCGAAGGCCATGTTGGCCGAACACAAAAACTCATTGACCATGACGGTCATCGTGGCTGGAAGCCCCTGGCCGCCGTATTCGGCCGGCACTGAAATACCGATCCAGCCGCCGTCGATGATTTGTTTGTAGGCGTCCTTGAAACCTGTCGGCGTCGCCACGCTGCCGTCGGCCGCACGTTTGCATCCTTCCTTGTCGCCAACGCGATTGAGGGGGGTGAGCACCTCCTCGCTAAACTTGGCGGCTTCGCGAAGGACCGCCTCAACCACGTCGGGCGAGGCATCGGAGAAACCGGGCAGATTGCCGTAACGATCGATATGGAAGACGTCGTTGAGCAGAAACAACGCATCATCCACTGGAGCCTTGTAGGTCGGCATGATCCTCTCCCCGGCAAGACGCCGCGAGATGTTAACAGAGTATGAAGCCCGCGGTTTCCCCCGGGCGTTGATGCCGGGATTATGAAGGTAGGCGATTTACACCCGCGTTAAGGGAGACGGAAGTGGCGCAAACACGGGCGTTCAGCCCTCGCCGTCTGTGGTCGCGTCCGCCTTGCGCGGCGCTTCCGCGATGCCGAACATGTCGACGTAGATCTGGCGCAGCTCTGCCAGCGCGCGGTCGATGTCGTTGCGCTGTTGCTCAAGCAGCTTGATCTGCTCGCTGCATTTCTTGCGGGTGACCGGCAATGTACCGACAACGCCGCGGGCGCGCGCGTCGAGCATTTCCCGAATTTCCGCAAGCGTGAAGCCGAGCCGCTTTCCTCGCAAAATAAATTCGACGCTGTTTCTATCGTCCTGGCTGAAAAGCGCGGCCTGCCCTTCGCGCCGCGGAAGCAAGCCCTTGCCCTGATAGAATCGTAGCGCGCGTACCGTGACACCGGCCTCCTGCGCCAATTCAGCGATGGTAAACCCGGCGGATATCGCCGGCACTCGCGCATCTTCCCCGGTACCGCCAATACCGCCGCGCTTGTGGCTGCGGCTTTCGTTCTCCATCCACGCCCCGCTGCAAACTTGAAATTCTTCCCGACTCAGGCAAATCCTAGTCCTGCAACTTACGGCGTCGGTAGCATCGGGGTGTTCTGCCCCGAAAATCTTACTTCCGTCCTGCCCAAATTTGCGCCACTAGCGCATTCCAAAAGTTGCATTAGTGCATCTAAAAGCGCGCCGAACGCTGGACGTTAACCGCTTGTTTACCGCAACCGGCAAAAAGTCAGGGCGTGGACGAAGAACCGGACCCTGTCTCAACCCGTCATTAACGTGCCCCGGTTCCACGAGAGTCGATCCGGACTCTCAGCGCCTCCACCTCGGATGCGGGTGTGAGCATGAGATTTGGTCTTCCGTGGCGCGTCGAAGGTATTCGACATGAAGCCCGCGAAACCGCAGAGGCTGCGGCGCGCCAGGCCGGGCTGCCTTTGAACGAATGGCTCAACACCGTCATCCTGCAACAGGCTGGTCGTCAGGAACCGAGACCACAGCCGCACTCCGCTGCGTACAGCGACGAACGCGCCGATGATTTCTCCAGGGTGCAGCTGCGCCTCGACGACCTCACCCGACGTATCGAACATGTTGCGCGCACGGGTCCGGCCGCTTACGCACCAAAGCGAAATCTGTACGACACCGAGCAGATTGCAGACCAGGTCGAGCGGCTCGAGCAACGCGTCCGCGAGGTCGCATCTCATCGGCCGGAACTCGCACCGCAGGGTGCGCAATTGCCGCCGACCCTCGACCGCGCCGCAGACGCGCTCACCTCGCACCGAGGTGCACTGAGCGGCGAAGAGATGCCCCTGCGCACGCCGGGGACGCCGTTCAGACTCGATGGATTGGAAGAGCAGCTGCGCCACATTACCGAGCAGATTGAGACCCTCAAGCGCCCGGCCCTCGAAGAAGCAATACAAGCCCTGCGCGCCGAGCTCGGCGACATCGGCCGTGCGCTGAACGAGGCACTGCCGCGCCACGCGATTGAAACGCTCGAGATGCAAATTCAGGTTCTGGGACGGCGCATTGCGGAAGGCCGCGAAGCCGGCGTCGACAGCGGCGCACTCATCGGAATCGAAAACGGACTGGCCGAGGTGCACGATGCCCTGCGCGAGCTTATGCCGGCTGAAAATTTGGTCGGCTACAACGAGGCCATCAAGGCACTTACGCAAAAGATCGATCTGATCGTCGCCGACAGGAACCCGGCGACGATGCAACAACTCGAGCGCTCGCTCAGCACGTTGCGTGAAATGTCGGCGCACGTCGCATCCAACGATACGGTGAGCAGGCTGTCGGCGCAGGTGCAGACACTCGCTGAAAAGATCGATCGCCTCGCCGTCGGACCGCGATCCGAGGTCAAGCTCGATAATCTCGCAAGTCGCATCGACGCGCTTACCCGCGCGCTGGGGGAACGCACCCAAGTTGAGATCGCGGCGCCACAGCGCCTGGAAGCGCTCATCCAGACGCTGTCGGAAAAGATCGAGGGGCTGCAAAAATCGGACGCCGGCAACATCGCCGCCGACCATCTCGAAAATCGTATCGTCAAGCTGATGGAACGGATCGACGCGTCCGATTCGCGTCTTGACAAGCTTGACGCAATAGAGCGGGGCCTCGCCGATCTCCTGGTACACATCGAAGAATTACGCGCAAACAGAAAATCATCGGCCATCCGCGCCGAAGGGCCCGGTATCGATTCACTCAAGCAGGATATTGTCTACACCCGGAAATCGGTGGACGCCGTCCACCGACGGCTGGGCGATCTTTTCGATCGCGTTGCGATCATCGAAAAGGAAACTCACGGAAGCGAGGCAGATAAGCCCGCAATGCCTAAGTCCGACACGACGCAACGCGACACCTTCCAGTTTGCCCCAGCCGTGCAGCCGATATCGGCTGAAATTCCGATCGCTCCGGAAGCGCCGATTGAACCAGCTGTCGCGCTGGAGACGCCGGCCCGGGAGGATTCTCTTTTCTTACCAGACTTCGCACCGCCGCTAATTCCCGCCGCGCTCCCTGTTTCAAATCGTATTGAGACGCCAACACGTATCGATCCGGGATTGCTGGCCGATCAACCACTCGAGCCCGGATCAGGGCCACCCCGCCGCCCTGTTCCACCAACGTTGCGGATTGCGGCCTCGGAGGCCGCACTCGGAGGAGCGCGACCGACCGCGGGGGCTTCCGCCAGCAAGGCGAGTTTCATTGCGGCGGCTCGCCGGGCGGCCCAGGCCGCGGGCCAGGAACAAGGCGGCCGAATCTCGCGCGCCGATATGCGCAATGCTCCAGACCATGTGACACCGCCCATGCGGAGGAGGGTCGCAGGGCGGGTCAAGTCGGCGCTGCTGGCTGCGAGCATCGTCGCCATCATCGTCGGTTCGTTCCAACTCCTGGGCAACATTTTCGATTTCAGCCTTTTCGATACGATCGAAAGCAAGCTCGCCGCAAATATCGATTCCGACGCCGCCGAGGCTGACGAGGGCGGTGCCGCAAGCGTCGCCGCCATTCCAAACGATGAACCGGCCGCACCGGGCGCCGTCGACGCTGCAACGCCGGCCGCACCGCGCTCCGCCGATGTCACCGCCAGCCTGCTGTCGCCGCAGTCGTTGCCGAGCCTGACGCCTGCGCCGCCTATCGGCAGCCAACCGGCCCCGCAGCAGGCAGCGCCATCTCTACTTGCGCCGATGTTGAGCGTGCCAGGTCCGGTCACCGCCGCGCCGGGCGGCGACGTCACCGGTTCGGTAGCACACGCGCCGGCCAAGCAGGCGGCGCCGCCGCAACAGCCGGGGGCCGACCGGCTTCCCGCGAACATCGGCAGCCCGCGGCTGCGAAACGCCGCGCTCGGCGGGGATGCCGGGGCAGCCTACGAAGTGGCGATGCGTTTCATCGAAGGCCGCGGCGTTTCGGCCAATCTAGAGGAGGGAGCCCGCTGGTTCGAGCGGGCCGCAAGCAAGGGCTTGACGCCCGCGCAGTTCCGCTACGCGAGCATGCTCGAAAAAGGTCAGGGCGTAAAAAAGGACCTGGCAGCAGCGCAGAAGCTCTATATCGCCGCCGCCAGCAAAGGCCACGCCAAGGCCATGCACAACCTGGCGGTCCTCTACGCAGAAGGCGCCGAGGGCAAGCCCGACTTTGCCAATGCCGCCCAGTGGTTCCGCAAGGCCGCCGAGCATGGCGTCGCCGACAGCCAGTACAATCTCGGCGTCCTGGCAGCCCGCGGGCTCGGAACCGAACGGAACATTGCAGAATCCTACAAATGGTTCGCCCTGGCCGCCGCCCAAGGGGACAAAGAGGCTGCCCGCAAGCGCGACGACGTCGCCGCCCAACTGGATGCGCAGACGCTCGCATCCGTTCAGCAGGCTGTGAAGAGTTTCGCCCCGACGCCGCAGCCCGCCGAGGCCATCCAGATCACCGCGCCGCCGGGCGGATGGGACCGCATGACCCAGCCGGCGCAGGAAAAGCAGCGTGCGGCAGGGCCGGTCTCGATCGGTGCCTCTGATTCAGGAAAGCTGTGAACCGGCACGTCCGATCGCGAGAGAACGTAAACTTCCGCGGTTTCATCGGTTAAATTCAGTCGCACTGGACCGCCCGGTCCTCAATCGAGTCGTGCCGGTCGGTGCTGCCGACGTTTGCACGCGTCCCGGTGTTAGTTGTCATATGAAGCGTTGGGGCGCAGCACCAACAGGCCGCGTATCGACTTAACCGCTGGACCACCCGCTTGCAGATCTATCTTCCAATCGCCGACCTGCCCGTCAATATCTTCCTTGTACTGGGGATGGGTCTTGCGGTCGGTTACATCTCCGGCATGTTTGGAATCGGCGGCGGGTTTCTCATGACGCCGCTGCTGATTTTTATCGGTATTTCACCCGCAGTTGCGGTGGCGACGGTCTCAAGCCACATCGCGGCATCTTCTTTCACCGGCGCGATAAGCTACTGGCGCAAGCGCGCGCTCGACGTCGCGCTGGCGATGATGCTGCTGAGCGCCGGTATCGTCGGCACGGCGACCGGCGTCTGGCTATTTACCGAGTTGCGCGCACTCGATCAGCTCGACCTCGTGATTGGGCTCGCCTACGTCACACTGCTCACCGTGGTCGGCGGTATGATGATCTACGAAAGCGTGCAGGCGGTGTTGCGCACGCGGCGCGGTGGCCCCGCGACATTGCGGCGCCCCGGCAGCCATACCTGGATCCACGGCCTGCCATTCAAGCTGCGGTTTAAGCGCTCCAAAATCTACGTATCGGCAATTCCGGTCTGGGCGATTGGATTTTCGATCGGGTTCGTCGGCGCGATCATGGGCATCGGCGGCGGCTTCCTGCTGGTGCCGATGCTCATTTATTTCCTGCGCGTGCCCACCGCGACCGTGATCGGCACCTCCATGGTGCTGACGCTGATCACGATGGCCTCGGCGACGGTCATGCACGCGGCTACCAATCACCTGGTCGACGCAGTTCTCGCGCTGATCCTCATGGTCGGCGGCGTCATCGGCGCGCAATTCGGGGCACGTACCGGGCAGAAAATGCGGGGCGAACGGCTGCGGCTGCTGCTCGGTTTGCTGGTCTTTGCCGTCGGCCTCCGCTTCGCATACGAGCTCGTCGTGCCGCCGGACGATCTCTTCTCGCTCCGCTACATAGGGAGCGGATGATGCAACGGCTTGCAACCGCTCTCGCTCTCCTGTTCGTCGCCTGCATCGCAGGACCGGCCTCTGCGGAACGGCTGGTCGTGTCGTTGTCGAATCATCGCGTCGCAGTAACATCAAACTTCGTCGGCGAGGAGTTGGTGCTGTTCGGTACCATTGAGCCCGATCCCGTGAGGAGCGCGTTAGGCCCGCCCTATGATCTTGTAGTCACCGTCACCGGACCGCAGCAGACACTGCGCACGCGCCGCAAGCAGCGCGTGCTCGGCATCTGGGTCAATGTCGACTCGCGGGAGTTCGTCAGCGTGCCGTCTTATCTCGCAGTGCTCAGCAACCGTCCCGTCATCGAGATTGCCGACCAGGAAACCTTGCGCAAACTGCAAATCGGACTCAACTATTTCCTGTTGCCGCAGCGGATCGGTCCTGATGTCGCCGACACGGTGGCCGACGACCCGTTCCGGCAGGCCTTCGTGCGGTTGCAGAGGCAGCAGGGCCTCTATCGGGAATCGAGCAACGCCGTGACATTCCTCACGCCGACCGTATTCCGCGCCGCCATCGCGATGCCGGCGGCCGTCCCCACAGGTAACTACGGCATCGAGGTTGAGTTGTTCTCGCAAGGCAAGCTCGTCGCACGCACGAACACGGCGTTGGAAGTCATCAAGGCCGGTTTTGAGCAATATGTTGCCGATGCCGCGCGCGATCACGGCTTGCTCTACGGCATGGCCACGGCGTTGATGGCGCTGATGATCGGCTGGTTCGCGAGCGTCGTGTTCCGCCGCGACTAGCGCGCCGGACCCACGGTTGAGGGAACGCCCGGCGTCAGCATGTGCAGCCGCTTGTCGAAGCCGAGCGCCTTGAAGGCCTTCTGCAGGTCATCGCCGCTCTGCCTGAAATGCGCCCAGCCTTCGTGGTGAACAGGCACGATCGTTGCATCGGGAAATGCGGCTGCGGTTTCGATGGCGTCGTTCGTATCCATGGTCAGGTGAAACGGTCCTCGCGTCTGCGCCGAGCCGGCGAACAGCAGCACGATACCGGCCTTGAACCGGCGCGCCACCTCGGCAACGCCGTCGTACCAGACGGTATCCCCGTTGATGTAGACCGGCGCAACCGCCGGGTCATTGCTGGTCAGCACGAAGCCAATCACGTCGCCTGCCAGAGGCTCGATACCGGCGGGGCCATGATGGGCCGGCGCGGCCGTGACCTGAACCGATTTGCCGTCCTTGCTTAAATTCACGCTTTGCCACGGCGCCAATCCTTCGGCATTTCCCCCGAGGCGCTTTGCTCCCACTGTCGTTGTCAGCACGCGCGGCGCCTTCCGCAAAAAATCGCGTCCGGAATTGTCGAGGTTATCGGCATGCTGATCGTGACTGAGCAGCACGGCATCGACCGGACCAACATCGGCTGCAGCGATCGCCGGCCGTGACGTCTTGGTCAGCGTGACGTGCGGTAGTTGATAGTCGCCAGGCCCGTCGAAGGTCGGATCGGTCAGCAAGCGGAGCCCCCCGAACTCAACGAGCGCGGTCGGGCCGCCGATCAAGGTAATACGCGCCGTCATCGTCATCTCCTTAGCTGCTGGCCGGCCGCGTCACCAGATAGATGCCGAGCACAACCGGAATGATCCCGAGTAAATCGAGCGGTGACACGTGTTCGCCCAGCAGCAGCCAGCCAAACAACATACCGAGCGGCGGCATGAGGAAGTGATAAGAGCTTGCCGCCGTCGCACCCGAAGCTTTCAGGATATAGAACCACAGCAGGAAAGCGAAGATCGACACGGCAAGGCCGAGATACAGCACGGACGCAAGCAGCCGCCAGGTCGGTACGATGTCGCCTACGCTCTCGAATGTGAGTGCGAATGGCAGTGACGCGACACCGGCGGCGAAGCTTTGCACGCCGTTGCCGATCCAGAGCCCATCCTTCGGTGCAAAGAGCTTGAATATCAGCGTGCCGCCCACCAGTGCGAACAAGCCACCAACTGTGAACAGGATGCCGCGCAGGCTGTCGCCTCCGAGCGAAAGACGATGCGATACAATGAAGGCAACGCCGCCGAAGCCGAGAAGCAACCCGACGGCCTTGCGCCAGGTCATCCGCTCACCGAGCAGGAAGACGGCGAGGATGGCGATGAGAATCGGATTTGAGCTCGCGATGAGCGTCGAGAGGCCCGCCGAGATCTCCTGGAGACCGATATAGCCAAGGCCCAGATAGAGTGCCTGGTTGGCAATGCCGACGACGGCGAAGAAAAGCAGGTCGCGGCGGCTCAGTGTCCACGGCGTTCGTCGGATCGCGGCGAGCCCGAGGATCAACACGCCCGCAATGAGAAAGCGCGCGCTCAGTAGCAGCAGCGGTGGGCAGTCCATCACGGCGGCCTTGGCCACGGCAAAGGCCGCGCTCCAAAGCACACAGAACGTCACGACCATGACGGGAAGCGGCAGGGTCCAGGAAGCGGGTTGGACAGTAGGAACGGCAGGCAGTGCGGAGCGCATGGGAATTTCCTTTCGCGCCGCAACATCTATCGCCGGGTCTGTACATTTGGAAATTAAATGATAGAATAACGATCAGTGGTTTCGTAAATGGACGTAACCATATGATGGATATGGAACTTCTCCGCAGTTTCGTGTCGGTGGTCGATGCCGGCGGCTTCACCAAGGCCGGTGAGCGGGTCCACCGCACCCAGTCGACGGTCAGCCAGCAGATCAAGCGGCTCGAGGATCAGCTCGGCCGCCCGTTGCTGCAGCGGACCGGCAAGCAGGCAACGCTCACCGAGGAAGGCGAGCGTCTTCTCTCTTACGCGCGGCGGATTCTCGCGCTCGAGCAGGAGGCGCGCGACGTGGTGGCACGGCCGATGGCCGATGGCGTTGTGCGCCTCGGTATTCCAGAAGACTTTGCAGCCTACCGGCTGACGGAGTTGCTATCGGACTTCGTGCGCGCGCGGCCGACGCTTCGGCTCGACGTCAGCTGCGGCCGCAGTGTCGTGCATAAACACGCGCTCGAGGTCGGCGAACTCGATATCGCCCTCTACAAGCGGAATGCCGGCGACGGCAGTGCTATCGCGGCATGGCCGGAGCGGCTGCAGTGGGTGACGAGCCGCGTGCACCCGGTCGATCTCAAACGCGATCCGATACCACTCGCCGTCATGGAACAGGGGTGCCTCTACCGTAATCGGTTGATTCACGCGATCGAGGCGGCGGGCCGCACCTGGCATATCGCTTACACGAGTCCGAATCTGCCCGGCATACAGGCCGCCGTCTCTGCCGGACTTGGCGTGAGCATGCTGCCCGACGTTGCAATTCTGCCCGAGCACAAGATCATCACGCAGACCGGCTTTCCTCCAATCACGAATACCGAGCTTGCACTCGTTGTCGCCGATCATGCCAGCCCGGCAACACGGCATCTGGCGGAAGTGCTGGCGGAGTTCTGTTCGAACTTCGATCCGCGCGACGGCGGAGGATTTCAGTCGGGCAAACAACGCTTGGCGGTAAACGCATAAAGCCGGCCATCGCCGAGCAAGTGTGCCTTGAAGGCAAGCGTACCGAACACATCGGCAAACATCGCATCGCGTATGTTGAGCCCGCCCGTGTATGCGCCGAAGGCCGGCATGATCATGCGGCTAGCATCCGCCGCGAAACAGCGCCGGCTCACCGCGCGGCCGCGGTGAGCCACTCTTGCGACCGGATGCAGATGGCCGCTGATCTCGGCGGGAGCGCCCGTGGGCAAATGACGGAAAGTCAACGCGCCTGAGGTCATCGTCGCGGTGAAAGCTCCGCCGATACCGGTCGCCGGCTCGGGATCATGATTGCCGGTGATCCAGATCCATTCGCGGCCGCGCTGCATGATGCTTAAGGCTTCGCGGTCCGCGTCGGCAAGCCGCGCCGGTCCGCCGCCGTCGTGGAAGCTGTCTCCCAGCGCAACGACGCAACGCGGCGCGTAATGCGTGACCAGACGCGCAAGCCGTGCCAGCGTCGCGGCGGTGTCATAGGGCGGCAGCAGCACGCCACGCGCGGCAAAGCTCGAGCCTTTTTCCAAATGCAGGTCAGCGACCGCCAAAAGCCCCTGTTCCGGCCAGTACAGCGCGCCTTCCGGATCGGCGAGGAGCGAAGCGGAACTGACCGAAATGGCATGGTCCGCCTGTTTCCGTGGGGTGCGGTCGGCGCGAGAATGGACGGGGAATGCGGTCACCTCATCGCCTCTTTGATCAATTCATCGGCGGCTTCAGCCAATAGCGTATCCGATGCCTCGCCGTAGACCGTCTCGCGCCCGATCTCCAGCAGCACCGGAACCGAGAGAGGCGAGACGTGGTCGAGTGCTTTATGGACGATTCGACCCTTGATGCGCGAGAGCATTTCGCCAAGCCGCTTGATGTCGAGCAAGCCGGTGGCGGCATCGGCCCGCGCGGCGCGTAGAAGGATGTGGTCCGGCTGGTGCTTTCGCAGCACGTCGTAGACGAGGTCGGTAGAGATCGTGAGCTGGCGGCGCGACTTTTCCTCGCCTGGGAACCTCTTCTCAATCAGCCCGGCGATGATCGCGCAGCTGCGGAAGGTGCGCTTCATCAGGGCCGATTCCGCGAGCCAGGCCTCGAGATCGTCACCCAGCATGTCCTCCTCGAACAGCTGCGCCAGCGAGAAATCGCCGTTGGCGATGCGCCAGGCGACATCGCCCAGGCCCCACACCGCCAGTGCGTATTCGTTGGCAACGAACCCGAGCGGGCGCAGGCGTGCGCGCTCGAGACGGCGCGTGAGCAGCATGCCGAGCGTCTGGTGCGCGAGGCGGCCCTCGAACGGATAGCAGACCAGGTAATACTTGGCGGCGCGCGGGAAAGTTTCGACCAGCAAATCGCCGGCCTTCGGCAGCATCGAACGCCACTGCTGGATTTCGAGCCATTCGCGCACCTGTTGCGGCAAGGCGCGCCAGGCGTCCGGCTCTGCCAGCAGCGCGCGCACACGCGCGGCAAGATAAGTCGAGAGCGGAAATTTTCCGCCCTCGTAGGCAGGAACCTTCGGATCGGTCGCGTCGGCGCGCGACACATAAGCCTCGTCCTCGACCAGCGCCTCGTATCTCAAGATTTCGCCCGCAAACACGAAGGTGTCGCCGACCGTCAGCGTTTCGATGAAATACTCCTCGACCTCGCCGAGAATTCGTCCGCCGCGCGGGACGACCGCGCCGCTGCGGCGCGAGCGCACCAGCCGCACCTTGATCATGTCGGCTTCGACGATGGTGCCGATGTTCATGCGGTAGCGCTGCGCCACGCGCGGATGCGTGACGCGCCAGCGGCCATCCTTGCCCTGCCTGATCTTGGCGAAGCGCTCATAGGCTTTCAGCGCATAGCCGCCGGTCGCAACAAAATCGACCGCGGTGTCGAAACCCGCACGCGCGAGCGCGGCATAAGGCGCGGCCGTGCGTACTTCCGCAAAAAGCTCGTCGGCAAGGAACGGCGCGCCAACCGCGCGGCCGAGAATGTGCTGCGCCAGGACGTCGAGCGCGCCGGTGCGCAGCGGCGGCGTGTCCTGCGCGTTCTCGGCGACGGCATCGATTGCCGCCCGGCATTCTAACACCTCGAAGCGGTTCGCCGGCACCAGCACGGCCTCGGAGGGCTCGTCGAGCCGGTGATTGGAACGCCCGATCCGCTGCAGCAGCCGCGAACAGCCTTTCGGCGCGCCGACATTGATCACCAGGTCGACGTCGCCCCAGTCGACGCCGAGATCGAGCGAGGACGTGCACACGACCGCGCGCAACTTGCCCTCGACCATCGCGCCTTCGACGCGGCGGCGTTGCGCGACGTCGAGCGAGCCGTGATGTAGCGCAATCGCAAGGTTGTCGTCGTTCACGCGCCACAGCTCCTGGAACAGAAATTCCGCCTGGCTGCGCGTGTTCACGAAGATCAGCGTGGTTTTGTGCGTCTTGATGAGCCCGTAGATTTCACCGAGCGCGTGACGCGCCGAGTGGCCGGCCCAGGGCAGGTGCTCCTCGGTGTCGAGCATCGCGACATTCGGCTGCGCACCGGCCTTCGCGATCACGAGATCCGCACGCGCCTCGCCCTGCGGCGATTGTGGCACCAGAAAACGGCGCAGGTCGTCGGGCTCGGCAACCGTCGCGGACAGTCCGACCGTCGTGAGCTGCGGCGCCAGCGTGAACAGCCGCGCCAGGCCGAGCGACAGCAGCTCGCCCCGCTTGGATGTGACCAGCGAATGCAGTTCGTCGAGCACAACGCGCCGGAGCGTGCCGAACATGTAGGGCGCATCGGCGCTTGCGAGCAGCAGTGCAAGCTGCTCCGGTGTTGTGAGAAGGATATCCGGGGGATCCCTACGTTGACGTTGACGCTTGGATGTGGGCGTATCGCCGGTACGCGTTTCGAGCCGGATATTCAGGCCCATCTCGCGCACCGGGATTTCCAGGTTGCGCGCGATGTCCACCGCAAGCGCCTTCAGCGGCGATATGTATAAAGTGTGCAGACCCTGTGAGCGCATCAGCGCGCGTCCGGTCGATCTTAGGTTGCGCGGCCGCACATCGCGCTCGCTCAACTCGACGAGCGTCGGCAGGAAGCCTGCGAGCGTCTTGCCGCCGCCGGTCGGCGCGATCAGCAGCGTGGATCGCCCTGCCCCCGCTTTCGCCAGCAAGTCGAGCTGATGCACGCGTGGCTGCCAGCCCCGGCTTGCGAACCAGCGCGCAAAGACATCCGGTAGCGGGTGCGTCGTGTCGAAGAGATCGCGCGCGGGTTCCATCGTTTCAGTGTATTGCCAACACGATCAGCCCGGGAACAGGAACGCCCTTTTCCGTGCGGGTCGAAACGGAATCGAGACTGAACGGCTTCAGGCCGGCTGCCGCCACCGCCAGCAGCACATGAGCCTTGCTGTGTGCATAGCGCAACGTCTCGCGCAGCAGAACGCCGTCGCCATCATGCGTCTCCACGCTGAACGCAAGCTGCCCCACTGGAGCGACGACCTGCGCGGCGGCCTTGAGCACTGGCCCGAGATCGTCGAAATACATGAAAACGTCCGCGGCAAGCACGAGATGGTAGCGAGCGCCGATCTTCGCTTCCTCGGCGAGATAGCTCTGCACTTCGGCTTCGATAAGCCGGTCGTAGAGCCCTTTCCCGCGCGCCTGTGCCAACATCGCAGCCGACAGGTCGACACCGACCATCCAGTCGCTGAACGGCCTGAAGGGGAGCGCGGCCAGTCCGGTGCCGCAGCCGAGATCGAGCACCGAGCCAAATTTCATGCGCGCGCCGGCATGCGCTGCCTGCACTGTGTCGAAAAGCAGCTCGGGCGCGCGATAGCCCAGATCTTCTGTCAGAGCCTTGTCGAACCCTGGCGCATAACCGTCGAACAGCGCGCGGACATATCCTTCCGGCATTGCGGCCATCGCGCGCGCGCCGAGCCACATGAGATGAACCGTAGCGCCATGATGGTCAGAAGGGTCTGCTGCCTTCGCGTGCTCGAAAGCCGCAATGGCCCCGGCGCGGTCGCCGAGCTTTTCACGCAACTCGCCGAGGACGAACCAGGCCGAGCCATAGCCGGGCGCCAGCTCAAGCGTCTGCATCAACAGATCGGCGGCGCCGGCAAGATCCCCCTTCGCCTCACGGTCCCGCGCCCACTCGAAGCGGCGGTCGGCGATCAAACTTCCGGACGACAAGTGAAACGGGCGCAGCTGCAATGCCTAACCTCGGTTGCTGGCGCCGGCGATTTTAGGGCATATCTCCATGCCGCGCGCGTGGTAACATCCGGCGTGGAGTGAAAGGACTGGCGCATGAGCGACGGAACGATGTCCAAGGTTTTAGGCGGCTCGCCGCTTGGCGTGCTGGCCCGGCTTGCTCTGGTATCGATCTTGGTGGGCGTCATTCTGTCCGCGTTCGGACTCGATCCTTTCGACATCGTGCACAGCATCCAGCGCATGATCCGCACGTTGTGGGACCTGGGCTTCGATGCCTTCCGCTGGCTGTGGCGGTACTTCCTGCTCGGCGCCGTGATCGTGATCCCGGTCTGGATCCTGATGCGACTGTTCAACGCGCCGCGCGGCCGCTAGCCCGGCCAGCTTTCCGCGGTGATCGTCGCCGCGTCGTTGCCGATCATCGAGGCAAGGGAATTGCGGTAGCCGCGCTTGATCGCGGCGGCGAGATCCGCCTTGATCTCGTTCACCACTCCGATACCACGGTAGACCATGCCGGTATAGAGCTGCAGCAGCGTCGCGCCAGCCTTGATCTTGGCAATCGCGGTTGCGCCGGAATCGATGCCCCCGACGCCGATCAGCGGGAACGCACCTTCTGCACGCACAAAAGTTTCCGCCAACATACGCGTTGACAGTTTGAACAATGGCCGCCCCGACAAACCGCCCTGCTCGCGCGCATGGTCGCGCTCGCGCAGCGCTGTGGGCCGTGTGATCGTCGTGTTGCCGACAATCATGCCGTCGACGCGGCGCCTGCGCGCGACGCCGACAATATCGTCGAGATCAGAGAGCGTGACGTCAGGCGCGATCTTGAGCAGAACCGGAGTCACGCCGGCGCGGAAGCGATTTCGCTCGCGTGCATCGAGCACCCGTGCAAGCAAATCGTCGAGCGCCTTTGCCTGCTGCAGATCGCGCAGGCCCGGCGTGTTCGGCGATGACACATTGACGGTGAAGTAGCTTGCGACCGCAGCGAAAGTCTCGACCAGCCGCACGTAGTCCTCGGCTCGGTCGACGGAATCGCGGTTGGCTCCGATATTGACACCGAGAATACCTTCCGCGTTCTGCCGCGCGACGAGCCGCGCGTGGACGGCGGCAGCGCCGTCATTGTTGAAGCCGAGCCGGTTGATGACCCCCTGATCCGCGTCCAGGCGGAAGAGCCGTGGTTTCGGATTGCCGGATTGCGCGCGCGGCGTGATCGTCCCAACCTCGACGAAGCCAAAGCCGAGCCGCAGCAGCGCGTCCGCCACCTGCCCGTTCTTGTCGAAACCCGCGGCCAATCCCACGGGGTTAGGGAAGTTGAGACCGAAAGCCTGCACGCGAAGCTCGGCGGCGTCGGGCAGTGATTTGGCCAGCGGCACGTAACGCAGCGCTTTGACCGTAAGCGCATGCGCATCCTCGGGATCGAGCGCCCGCAGGAACGGACGCGACAGGCGGTCGAAAAGGCCAATCACAAAATCCCACTCCAAACTTGTGCGCGAGCCAACCCTATCGGCATGGCACAAGGCTTATTCAAGGCAGCAACTGGAGGAAACGGTTGCGCCCCGGGGGCGACTCAAGGTTATAATTCCTAACTGATCGTATCACAGTCACGGTGGTGCCCGCGCCTATGGCCATGCTCACCCACAACCAGATCTGGACGGCGATCGACCGGCTCGCCGCCCGCGCCAAGCTGTCGCCATCGGGGCTTGCCAAGAAAGCCGGCCTCGACCCGACGACGTTCAACAAGTCCAAGCGCGTCACGCCGGAAGGACGGCAACGGTGGCCGTCGACGGAGTCGGTCGCCAAAGCGTTACAGGCGACCGGCACCAAGTTCGACATCTTCGTGACGCTGATCACCGACGGCGGCAAGGCCGCCATACAGAACGTGCCGCTGATTGGATTTGCACAGGCCGGTGCCGGTGGATTTTTCGACGACGGCGGATTCCCGGTGGGCAAAGGCTGGGACGAGATCGCGTTCCCGGCGGTCACCGATGAGCATGCCTATGCGCTGGAGATTTCGGGCGACTCAATGAAGCCGGCGTACCGTGCCGGTGACGTCATCATGGTCTCGCCGGGTGCGACGGTGCGCAAGGGCGATCGCGTTGTCGTGAAAACGAAGGACGGCGAGGTCATGGTGAAAGAACTCAAGCGCAAGACCGCTAAAGCTATCGAGCTAAAGTCGCTCAACGCCGAGCACCGCGACCGCACCCTGCCGATGTCTGACGTTTTGTGGGTTGCGCGCATCGTCTGGGCGAGTCAGTAGCTAGGCCGAACGCGCTAGCGCGCCGTCGATCATATCGATGGTGTTCTGTAATCCGTAGACCGCGACAAACGACCCGAAGCGCGGCCCCTTCTCCTGCCCGAGCAACACCTGGTAGAGCAGGTTGAACCAATCGAGCGAAACGCCGGGCTTGCCGTCCTTTGCCTTCTTTTTTTGATCGAGGAACGGCTCGCGGCGGCCGACTTCGTAGACAACGTTCTGGATGTCCTCCGCAGTGGCGCCCGACTTCAACTGCGAGAGCGCATCGCGCAGGTCGATCAGGGCCGCACGCTCCGCGCCGCCTGGCTCACGGAATTTCTTCTCCGGCCGGACGAAGTCGCGGAAATAATGAACGGCATACTCGACGAGCTCATTGAGCTTGGGATGCGTCTTAGGCGTGACACCCGGACGGTAGCGGCCGATGAATCCCCACAGCGTATCGGCGTTCTCTGCATTCGACGACGACACCAGCGTGAGCAACATCGCAAACGAGATTGGCATGTCGATCTTCGGGGGATCGCCAGAATGAATGTGCCAGACCGGGTTGGACAGCCGCTGCCGCGCGTCCTGCCGCCCATAACCGTCGAGAAACTGATGGTACTCATCGACGTTGCGCGGAATCACATCGAAGTAGAGCCGCTTGGCGGCCTTCGGCTCGCGGTACATGAATAGCGACAGGCTCTCGGGGCTGGCGTAGCGCAGCCATTCCTCGATGGTCAGGCCGTTGCCTTTTGACTTCGAGATCTTTTGACCCTTCTCGTCGAGGAAGAGCTCATAGTTGAAGCCTTCCGGAGCGACGCCACCGAGCGCGCGGCAGATTTCGCCGGACAATTTGACGGAATCGATCAGGTCTTTCCCCGCCATTTCGTAATCGACGCCGAGCGCGACCCAGCGCATCGCCCAATCCGGCTTCCATTGCAGCTTGCAACGGCCGCCGGTGACCGGTGTCGTCACCGTCTTTTTGGTGTCCGGATCCTCGTATGTAATGGTGCCGGCCTTCGCATCATGCCCGGTCACCGGCACCTGCAGAACGATGCCGGTCTTCGAATCGATCGGCAGGAACGGCGAATATGTTGCCGCACGCTCCTCGCGCAGCGACGGCAGCATAATCGCCATCACTTCATCGAAGCGTGAAAGCACTTTCAGCAGAGCCTGGTCGAAGCGTCCCGACTTGTAGCATTCGGTGGACGACAAGAATTCGTATTCGAAGCCGAAGTGATCGAGAAAGGCGCGCAGCCGTGCATTGTTATGCTCGCCGAAACTCGGATGCGTGCCGAACGGATCTGGTACCTTGGTCAGTGGCTTGCCGAGGTGCTGCTCGAGCATCTCCTTGTTCGGAACATTGTCCGGCACCTTGCGCAGGCCATCCATGTCGTCGGAGAACGCAATCAGTCTCGTCTTGATCTTGTCATCGGTCAGCACCCGGAAGGCGTGACGCACCATCGTCGTGCGCGCGACTTCACCGAAGGTCCCTATATGCGGCAGGCCAGAGGGTCCATAGCCGGTCTCGAAGATCACTTCATTTTTTGAATGCTTCTTGAGTCGCGTGACGATCTTGCGCGCCTCCTCGAACGGCCAAGCATTCGATTGCTCGGCGGCCTGACGCCAGATTGCGGCGGTTTCGGCGACTGCCATCATGATCTCCGGGCGCGGACACTAGAAATGCCGCGCGAAAACGTCAAATTCGAAGGCTCAAAACGGACTGACCGGGAAATAGCGCAGCCACAGATCGGTGAAGCGGCCCTTCTCCCAGATGCGGAACAGCGCCCAGTTGAACGCCTGCCGTAAAAGATCGTTGCCGCGCCTTACAGCAATGCCGACGCCTTCACCGAAGAAGCGGCTTTCGAGATAGGGACCGCCGCGAAATTCGCAGCAGTTCGCGGAGTCGGTACCGTTAAGCCAAAAGGCAAGTGAAATCCCGTCGCCGAACAACAGGTCCACCTCACCGCGCTTCAAAGCAAAACGTGCCGCGTCCGCATTGGGATACGGCCGCATCTCGGCCTCGGTAAACAGGGTTTTCAGGTAAGCCTCGTGGGCAGTGCCGGCGACGACCGCGATCTTCTTGCCCTCCAATGCCTCCGGGCGCACATCGTCAATCGGACTGTTCCGGAGCGCAACGAAGCGCGCCGGCGTGCGGTAATAAGGATCACTGAAATCGACACGCGCGCGCATCTCCGGCGTTTGCGCGATCGAGGCAATAATTGCGTCGCCGTTGTTACTGTTGAGCGCGCTGATCAGCGTGTCAAACCGGCGCATCTGCACGGTGCATTGAACCTTGATCTCTTCGCAGATCATCCGCGCGAGATCGACGTTGAAGCCAACCGGATTGCCGTCAGGGCCGGCGTAATTGAACGGTGGATAGTCGATCTCTGTGAGAAAGCGAATGATGGTGATGCGGGAAAGATCCGGCCGCTCGGGCCGGCGCCGAGGATCCCAGAAGCCGGGGATAGCCATCGGGTCGGATGTCACGGCCGGCGTGTTCGGCACTGCCGGGCCGACGTTCGGAGGCGGTGGGCCCAACTGCCGCGGCGTCTGGGCATGCGCAACCGTGGCCGCAACGAGCAGCACAACGATGGCGCATGCGGAGCCGCCACGCGGCCACGTGCTGAATTTCGACGTCATCCCGTTGGCCCTTCCCCGGAATCGCGCGGACCATATCATCGCCGTAGCGGTCGGCTAGTCATATTCGGGGTTTGATTTTGCCGGTCAGACGGCGGTCAAATGCCGTTCGATCTCATGTACCGGCATTTTGACGAAATCCTTGTCGACCTCCGCGCGCACAGCGCCTTTTAATGTCTGGGAATAGGCGGGGCGGATCATGCCCAGCGCACGTGGTGGCGCCACCATAATGACAGACTTGGCCTTCCCGGCCGTAACAGCGCTGTCCAGTTGCTGCGCAAGATGAACAAGGAAGGTCCGCTCCGACTGGTCGTGCCAATCGGTTTGCTCGACCGCACTGCGCGCACTGCTGACGGAATTAATGGTGCGGCCGGGGGCGTCGGTGTGAAGCGCGTGCGTCGGCAAATCTCTTTGTTCCAGCACTTTGATGGTCTTCAGATTGGGAAACCTGGTGTCGCCTGCATTTTCCAAAATCAGCGCCTTGGCACCATCGCAGACCACAACCCACTCGCCATGACGTATCAACAACTCAACCATCGACTGACCTCCAACTACCGTCCGATAATACGCCACGCGAAGGGCTGACATTTTGCTCTAAGTCAAACCTTTAGGGGTCCGATTTGTTGGCGAGGGCGGGTCAGTTCGTGCCGTCGAGCAGCCGCCGGGCAATGACCTGCGCCTGGATTTCGGCGGCACCCTCGAAGATGTTGAGGATGCGGGCGTCGCAGAGAATGCGCGAAACCGGAAATTCGAGGGCAAAGCCGTTGCCGCCATGCACTTGCACGGCATTGTCGGCCGCCGCCCAAGCGACCCGAGCCGCGAGCAGTTTGGCCATGCCGGCCTCGAGGTCGCAACGGCGCCCGGAATCCTTCTCGCGCGCCGCATAATACGTGAGCTGGCGAGCGATCATGATTTCCACTGCCATCATAACGATCTTGTCGGCCACGCGCGGAAAGCCGACGATCGGGCCGCCGAACTGCGTACGATTCTGCGCATAGTCCAGCGCTTGCTCCATCGCCGCCTGCGCGACGCCGATGGCACGTGCTGCCGTCTGAATTCGGGCGGACTCGAACGTCTGCATCAATTGCTTGAACCCGAGGCCCTCGGCCCCGCCGAGCAAATTCTCCGCCTTCACCTCGAAGCCGTCGAAGGCAATCTCGTATTCCTTCATGCCGCGATAGCCGAGCACCTCGATCTCGGTTCCGCTCATGCCTTTCGCTGGGAATGGATTCTTGTCGTCGCCGCGGGGCTTTTCGGCAAGCAGCATCGACAGCCCGCGATGGCCGCTCTCCTTGGGATTGGTACGCACCAGAAGCGTCATCAGATCTGCACGCACCGGGTGCGTAATCCAGGTCTTGTTGCCGTAGATCTTGTAGACGTCTCCCTCACGCACTGCGCGCGTTTTGATCGAGGCAAGATCGGATCCGGTATTCGGCTCGGTGAACACCGCGGTCGGCAGGACCTCGCCGGATGCGATCTTCGGCAGCCATTTCTGCTTCTGCACATCGGTGCCGCTGCCAAGGATCAGCTCAGCAGCGATTTCCGAACGCGTGCCAAGCGAGCCAACGCCGATGTAGCCGCGTGCCAGCTCTTCTGAGACGACGCACATTGACTCCTTGCCGAGCCCCATGCCGCCGAAGTCTTCAGGAATGGTAAGGCCGAACACACCCAGCGCGGACATCTGCGCGATAACATCGAGCGGGATGTAGCTGTTAGTGAGGTGCCATTTCTGCGCTTTCCCTATCACCTCGGTGTCGGCGAACTTGCGCATCTCCTCACGGATCGATTCGAGCGTATCGTCGAGTCCGCACGCCCCGACAGTGGCGGCATGGTGTGCGCACATTAATGCGATCAGGCGGGCGCGCCGCTCGGCACTGTTGCAGCTGACCATGAGGTCCTCAACTGCTGGGGTCATCCGCGCCGCAACCTGCGCTCGTGTCACGCCGAGATCGGTCAAACGGACGACTTCGCCCTGGCTCATCGGAATGCCGCCGAATATCTGCGCCAGATATTCGCCGAGGCCGATGCGGACCAGTAGGTCTTCTGTTTCGCTGAGCTTGCCAAGCCGACCGATGCGCTCGGCGTAGGTGGCAAGTTGCCGGACGGCCTCGACATAGGTCGCGAGCCAGGCGAGCCCGTGGGTCGCCCTTTGCTCGCGATCGAAATTCGCGCCGTCTACCTGCCCTTTTGACGACACGCGCTCGCGCACTTTCACCGTCGCTTCCGCCAGTAAGGCGTCCAGAAAGGCCGTCGCCTCACGGATTAGCCCAATCAGTTCGGAGTCTCTGTTGATACGGTTGGCGGCAGTGGACATACAAATTATTGAGCGATGGCGACCTTGGAGACACTACGCGTGCAGTGCACAAAAGCAAAGCCGTAGGGATTCCCGGCAGTTATCAGCGCCCCGCCCCGTCGTTTACGGAGAATTGCTATAAAAATTAACCATTGCGGCTTTACATCTTTACCTCTGCGCAGCGCCACACTTCCATTTGGCGAGACCAGATCCAAGCCGTATGCAGCTCACCCAATTTTTGCTTCCTTTCAATTGGTTGACGCGGATGCTCGCATCGTTCTCGGTGCGCACGCGTATCGTCCTCCTGGCGCTTATCCCTGTCGCGGGCTTTGTAGCGAACGGTTTCACCTACACCTCCGGTGAAGTTGACGTTGGTCGCACGTTCGACACGTTCACCCGCTCGGCCGCGCTCGCCGATGCGAGCCGCGACTTCAAAAGTGCGGTTGCGTCGATGCGCATCGTCGTCAAGGACTTCAGCGTGAAGCCCGGTGACAATCTGGTGGCGGGCTTCGAATACGCGTATGCCGTGGCACTGAGGAACCTCGATACGATCGAGGCATCGATCGACAAAAACCGCGCCGAGAGCATTGCCGGCATGAGCCGCGATCTGAATGCCCTACGCGAAGAGTTCAACAATCTTGTGCGAGAACAGAATGCGCTGGGCTTCGACGAGTCATCCGGCCTGCGCCGCCAGCTGCAAGTAGCGGGCAGAGCCGTCGAGCGCATCATCAACGACAATGTGTCGTGGCTGCCGGAAGCCGATGCCAGCAAATTGATGGTGACGCTTCTGTCCATGCGGCACCACGAGGCCGACTTCCGCGTGACCGAGAGCGAGCTGGCACGCCAACAATTTCAGCAAGCGTACAAGGCCTTCACTGACATCATCCGACCAATCAACGCCACGCCAGAAATGAAGGCTGCGCTCGATCAAGTGGTGAAGACCTATGCCGAGACATTTGACAAATGGGTCGACGGCTATGACAAGGTACGGCCGTTGCATGCGATGATCGACATCGACAGCCAGAACATGCTGCCGCGCGCCGACGATATCATTACCTACGCGCGCAAAACCGCCGAAAACGCCGGGCAGCAGCTCACCAAATCACAGGACCGCACGCGCAACGGTATTATCAACGTCGGTATCGCCATGGTGGCGCTGGGACTCGGCTTCAGCTGGCTGATCGGGCGCAGCATCACGCGGCCGCTGAACGGTCTCGCCCGTGTCATGACGCGTCTTGCCGACGGCGATACCACGGCGCGCATACCGGCGACCAGCGCTCGTGACGAGATCGGCGATATGGCGCGCACCGTCATCGTATTCCGAGACAACATGATTGAGCGAGAACGGCTAGCGCAGACGCAAAGTGAGGCAGGCCGTGCGCGTGAGCAACGCGGCGAGGTAATCGCGTCGACGATTTCACAGTTCAAACATTCCGTCGAAAGCGCGCTCGGCAAGCTTCGCGGCGCGTCGATGAAGCTGGAAATGAGCTCATCCGACCTCAATAAGGCTGCCGACATTGTCTCCTCTGAGGCGGATACTGCGACGAGCCGGGTGACCGCCGCTTCCGAGAACGTCACAGCGGCTGCGAGCTCGGTCGAAGAGCTTGCGGCTTCGATCGGCGAAATTGCCGCGCAGGCCGCGAAGTCAACCGACGTCGCAGGACGCGCCGTCTCCGAAGCGCAACGCACCGTCACGACGATGTCCCAGCTCGGCACTGCGGCCACGCGCATTGGGGAGGTGGTCGGGCTCATTCAGGCAATCGCCGGGCAAACCAATCTGCTCGCGCTGAATGCAACGATCGAGGCGGCGCGCGCTGGCGAGTCCGGCAAGGGCTTTGCCGTCGTTGCGGCCGAAGTGAAGTCGCTTGCGGGACAGACCGCCCGGGCGACAGAGGAAATCGCGGAGCAGATCGGCTCAATTCAGTCGGCAGCGACCGATGCGTCGCAAGCCATCGGGCAAGTCGACGCCATCATCCGCGAAATGTCGACGATCGCCACAATGGTGGCAGCCACCGTGGATCAGCAAAATTCCGCTGTCGCTTCCATTGCCGAAGGCGTCAATCGCGCTTCGGGTGAGGCTCGCGTCGGGGCGGAGGCAATGAGTCGGGTGGCAGGCGTCACGACAGATGCACGGTCTACGGCCTCCGACGTCAAAGATCTCGCCGACGCGGTCGCCATCGAAGCTGAGGGTCTCGAGGCCCAGGTCCGGCAATTCCTGACCGACGTGCAGGCCGCCTAACTTACGTTTCGCCTGCGCGGGCCGACAACGGCCTTGCAAAGCCAGCGCCGATGGATGATCTGAAAGGCGTAAGGCCTGTAGGAGCAGTCATTGAAGCGGGCAATGCAAGTTGCGGCCGGGGCCTTCCGGCATTTTACCGATGACGACGGCTGGGCGATCGCAAGTCATATTGCGCTATCGACACTGATGGCGTTGTTTCCGTTCCTGATCGTCGTTACGGCACTTGCCGGATTTTTTCTCGGTTCCAAGGAACTTGCCGACGAGGCTGCGCGCCTTTTGCTCGAGGCGTGGCCGAGCCAGGTCGCCGAGCCAATCGCCCGCGATATCACCGGCGTTCTAACGTCGACCCGCGGCGACGTGCTCACTCTCGGTGTCCTCTTTGCGCTTTACTTCGCTTCCAGCGGGGTCGAGAGCCTGCGCATCGGTCTCAATCGTGCCTATGGCATGAAGGAGTTGCGCGCGTGGTGGCTGCTGCGCATCGAATCGGTCATCTATGTGCTGGTCGGCGCGGTCGCGATTCTGGCATTTTCTTTCCTAGTCGTGCTGGCGCCGTTGATCCTGGCAAAACTCGTGCGCTTTGTGCCGGCGCTGGAGCGTTTCGGCGATCTGATCACGTTCGCGCGCTATGGCGTAGCCGCACTGGTCCTCGTGTTCGCCTTGATGATCTTGCATTTGTGGCTGCCGGCGGGCCGGCGCTCATTCGGGCAGATCGCGCCCGGCGTCATTGCAACGCTGCTGCTTTGGCTCATTACGGGTGCCGCTTTCGGCCGCTACCTGGCCAACTACGCCTTTGCCTACGTGTCCATGTACGCGGGCCTGGCGTCGGCGATGGTCGCGCTGGTGTTTCTCTACGCCTGCGCGTCGATCTTCATTTACGGCGGTGAATTAAATTCTGTAATTTTGCAGGCCCGTACGAAGAAGAGCTAACGCGCCGCTTCCTGCGCGTCCTCGAAAGTTCTCAAGCCGGTGCGCGGCGCGTTCACCATCACCGCCATGTTGCCGGGCGGATGCTGGTTCTTCCACATCTTGACGTGAGCGAGTGGGATGCTCTCCCACGGGAAAACTTCGCTCATGCAGGGATCAATGCGCTGCTCAAGCACGAACTGGTTTGCCTGCGAGGCCTGCTTGAGATGCGCAAAGTGCGATCCCTGAATACGCTTCTGTCTCATCCACACATAGCGCGCATCAAACGTGAGATTGTAACCCGTCGTTCCCGCACAGAAGACAACCATGCCGCCGCGCTTGACCACGAGGCATGACACCGGAAATGTCTGTTCGCCCGGATGTTCGAAGACGATATCAACATCACGTTTTCCGGTAATTTCCCAGATCGCCTTGCCGAAGCGGCGCGCTTCTTTCGTCCATTCGCCGAATTCCGGCGAGTTCACCGCTGGCATCTGTCCCCAGCACTTGAAATCTTTGCGGTTGATGACGCCCTTGGCGCCGAGGTTGAGGACGTATTCAATCTTCGACTCGTCCGAGACAACCCCGATGGCGTTGGCGCCGGACGCAGCGACTAGCTGGACACCGAATACGCCGAGCCCGCCCGAGGCGCCCCACACCAGAACGTTGTCGCCGGGCTTGAGCGTGTGCGGAGGATGCCCGAACAGCATCCGATACGCGGTCGCAAGCGTAAGCGTGTAACAGGCCGATTCTTCCCACGAGAGATGGTTCGGCTTCGTCATCAACTGGCGTGACTGCACGCGACAGAACTGCGCAAACGATCCGTCTGGGGTCTCGTAGCCCCAGATACGCTGGGACGGCGAAAGCAAGGGATCGCCGCCATTGCAGTCCTCGTCGTCGCCATCATCCTGATTACAATGGACGATGACTTCGTCCCCGACCTTCCAGCGCTTGACCTTGGTGCCGACGGCCCACACCACGCCAGAGGCATCGGAGCCGGCGATGTGGAATGGATGCTTGTGTCCGTCGAGCGGTGATATCGGAATACCGAGGCCAGCCCAGACGCCGTTGTAGTTCACGCCACCTGCCATCACGTAGACGAGCACTTCGTCGTCACCGATCGGCCAGGTCGGCACAACCTCAAGCTGGAACGACTTGTCGGGTGGTCCGTGCCGCTCCTTGCGGATGACCCATGCGTGCATCTTCTCCGGCACGTGCCCGAGCGGTGGAATCTCCCCGATCTCGTAGAGGTCTTTGAGCGGAGCCACCCCCCGCGCTTTGGCGACTGCCGACATCACTATTCCTCCCTGTCCATAACAATCTGACGTAAATTATGTTGCATCGCAATAATACCTTTTGCGTCCGCAAAAATGCTGCGGCGGCAACCGGTTACAAAGGCTGGGACTATTTCCGGACCCGATATAAGGCGAATCGGGGCGCTTCCATAACGAACGCGAGCCGGTCCGGCATCGGGTTCGGGATCGATGGGCCGATCAGATAAAGGTAGTCGAAATCGCGCTGCCAGTTCTCCACGAACGCTGGAGTGCCTGCGGGCGTGCCGCGCTCGGCGATATGCGTGAGAAACTTGACCGGCAGAAATCCACGTTCGGGAAATTCGAACTGTTTCCAGGGCGTGCGCGGTGAGACCGGCTGTTTCCCTGGCATAGTGAACAGGTGCGGCACGAAGGCATCGGCATAGTGAACGGCAAGCGTTGGCACGTTGAACATCGGGTAGATGCGTAGGTCGGCAGGTGGATCACCGCCGTCGCCGGTCTGCGCCGCCAGCACGACGGCGCCTTTCGGAAGAAGCTCGAACGATTTCCTGGCTGCCGCGAAATCGTCGCGGTACGAGAGCCACACGCTCGTAAGCTCGGCAACGTTGATGATCGTGATAGCGGCCGCGAGCGCAAGCGCGATGCGTCGCCAGGTTAGGTCTGGGAACGACACGGAAACGAACGCCGGCATGATCAGCCCCAGGACAACGATTATTCGCATGTCGACGAACGCCGTATCGAACAGTCTGAAAGGTATCGCAACATAGAGCGCGGAAAAGCCAGTCAGCAGCCACACCGCCGACTGCTCAAATCGCAAGGCACTCCGGCGAGCGAGCGCAACGATCAACCAGATCAGCGCGAGAACGCCGATCTCTGATACGATCATGCTATATCCGCTAAGGATATGCAGGATCCATGTCGCCTTGTAGCTGAAGGCCCACACGTTCCCGGAGCCACCGACACTGCTGTGTGCAGCAATCATCAAGGCGGCGAGCAACATGGACGGAATCGCAAGGGCGGAAAAGCGCGCGAATGTTTCGCGCAACGAAGCGTGTCGCGACCAGGCCCGCCAGAGCTCGTGCAGGCCGACAGCAAAGCCGTAAATTCCCAACGCAAACATATGCGCCACGAAAAGCAGCGCGATGAACGCGGTGTGCGCAGCAAGCCGCACAAGCCATGATCGGTCCTGCAGCCACATGGCACAAGCAAATCCCCAGAGCGCACAGCCCAGCCCGAATTCGAAATTCTCGAAACCAAACGCGAACGGCATGCTGTAGAGGAAAATCAGCGCGACGAACCCGGCAATTTGCAGACGCCCCTTGACGGCGCGCTCGAGCGCCATCGCACCCGTCACGATCAGAATCTGGCTGAGCAGATAGAAAAGCCGATTCGCCATCTCGACGCCGACGTGACGGCCAATTCCTGGGACGATCAGGTCCATCGCCAGATTGGGAATGAGCGACCAAGTGACCTGATAATAGGGATGGGCTTGAGCGGTGCCGTCGCGGGCGAGCACGAACATGCGCGC
>Ga0207643_10000121_pt1 | contig 53239 bp, 37 predicted proteins | sample KBSMisM62_FD_184313 | JGI IMG/M metagenome (GOLD analysis project Ga0207643, IMG submission 184313) | Miscanthus rhizosphere microbial communities from Kellogg Biological Station, Michigan, USA - KBS Miscanthus M6-2 (SPAdes) (version 2) | ecosystem: Host-associated > Plants > Roots >... | reverse complement strand
CTCGCGCAGCGTACGCAACTGGGTTTTGCGTCCGGCGCACGATGGCGCATCCGGCACGCACGTCCGACGGATCTCGCTGCCGGCGAGATCACCCTGTTCGACGTGCTGGAACAGGCGCGCGCCGCGCGGCGATTGCTGACGACGGCACGCGGCGTGATGCCGCAGGACCTGTCGCCGCCGTCGCGGACTTCGACAGCCGTGATCGATCTCGTGGAGCTGGAACAGCGCGTGACGAGCGCCGAGGCCTCGCTGCGCGATGCGCAGCGCGCGCTGGTGGCGCTCGTGCAGTCGAGTGTCGCACCGGGTGCCGGAACCCTTTCCGCAGCGATCCTGAAACTGGGCGATTTCGGGCTGCCCTTAACCGTTCCGGTCGTTCCCGCGGATGACGATCCGTCCGCGCGCAGCGCGCTGTTGCAGCAGGCGACGGGACTGTCGGTCGAGGCCGGCAAGCGCGTCGCCGAGAGCGCGGCGCTGGCCGCAGCGGGGGCGGCGACCGACTCGCGCGCGCGGTGCGTGCAGCTGGCCGACCGGATGCGCGCCGTGTTCGGCGCGTCGTTCGTCGTACTGCCCCGATTCACGTGCGATATCGCTACCGCCAATGAGCTGGCCGCAGCCCTTGCCGGCAGCAGGGCGATGCAGGGCGGCGACGAGCTTGCCGTCTATACGTGGTTCACGCGTTACGCGCGCGTGCGCGAGCCACTGGCACGACTTTCATCGTGCGTTACCGGTGCGGAGGTGCTCGATGCGGGCGAGCGCCTTGCGCTGCGCGTCGCGCAGCTTCCCTTCGATGCCCGCGAACAATGGATCGGCCTGCCGCTCACTTCGGGTGACGCGATGCCGGCCGGCAAGGTGTCGGTGGTCGTTCAGGCGACGACACTCGACTTTTCGCAGCCACTTCGCGGTCTGTGGATCGACGAATGGACCGAAGTCGTGCCGAGTCGCGAGGAAACGACCGCGATCACGTTCCAGTACAACCCGCCCGATGCGTGTGCGCCGCAGGCCATGCTGCTCGCGGTGCCGCCCGTGCCCGATGTGGACTGGACCATCGGCACGTTGCATCGCGTACTGGCGGAGACGCTCGACCTCGCGAAGCTCCGAGCCGTCGACAGCGATGCGCTGGCCGACTGCGGACAGTTCCTGCCGGCGCTGTGCTTTGCCTTCAACGCGAAGGACGATGCGGTGTCCACCGACTTCACGCCGTTGACGCGATAGAGATCCACTCGAACGCCATGGCGCAGCCACCCGATCCGCCGCATCTGCCCAAGAATCCACCGGAGCCACCGGATCCGCCCGATCCGCACCCGCACCCGCCCCATCCGCCGCACCCACCGCATCCGCCGGAACCACCGGATCCGCAGCCACCGCAACCGCCGGCGCCACCGCAACCTGGAGGCACGCCGTCGATCACGAGCTGGACGCGGCTCGAGCCGCGCTCGCGCGAGGCCGACATGCGGGTGTCCCTCAGCGCGCGCGTATTCGATCCGCTGTGGCTGCTCACGCGGCAGTGGCAGGTGGGCGAATACCAGGCGGAGGACGCCGGGGCACCAGTTGCGGCGCGTGTGCGCGCGTCGAGCGCGACGTTCTCGCGCTGCCACCTGGGCGTGCTCGCACCCGATACGGTAGAGCAGGCGCCGCGGTTCGACGTGCAACGGATGCCGCTCGATGCGCTGGTCGAGCGCAGGCCGATGCGGCCCGCGAGCGCAGACGATCCGCGGATGCTGACGCTCGCAATCGAAGCCGGCCTGCATTTCCTGCGGATGCTCGATCGGCAGCCGATGTCGCGAAGCTATCGCAGCGCGTTCATCGATCTGTTCGCGCTGCAGGTGCCGCAAATGACCGAAGCGTCCGATGCCGTCGACGCCGACGTCGCGCGCTTTGCGCAGAGCATGGCGGGCCGCGCGCTCGATGCGCGCCTTCTTGCGGCATCGTTGCGCAGCGCCGGCGCTGCCGCCGTCGCGGCGAATGCCACGCTGAACATCGATCCCGGCGATCGCGCCGAAGTCGAGCAGGCCGCAACAGTGTGGCTCGCGTGGTACGACACGCTGACGCTCGAGCCGCAGGGTGGCGAGCCCGACGCGTGGGTGCCCGAGCGGATGGAATACGCGGTGTCCATCGCGGCGCGCCTGTCGCCGCGCCCTGAGGACGAGGTCACGCTGACGGCGAACGAGTTCGACGACGGCGTGCTCGACTGGAGCAGCTTCGACGTCAACGCCGAAGTGAACATGGGCACCGACGCTGCGCAGGGCGTCGCTGCGATCACGCAGACGACGATACCCGCGCCGCTGACGTTCCGCGGAACGCCGGCGCCGCGCTTCTGGGAGCTCGAGGATGCCGGCATCGATTACGGCCTGACGCCGGTCGGTCCCACCGACCTCGCGCACCTGATGATGATCGAATACGCGAACAGCTATGGCAACGACTGGTTCGTGGTGCCGCTGACACTGCCGGTCGGATCGCTGACGCGGATTGACTCGCTGGTGGTGACCGACAGCTTCGGTGTTCGCACGCTGCTGCGGCCGATCGGTGACCGCGCATTGCCGCGTTCGAACTGGTCGATGTGGCAGATGGCCAATCGCCGCCGTCCCGGCCAGGAACCGATTGGACCACCGGCGGCGAACCTGTTCTTTCTGCCGCCGACATCCGGCCAACGGACCGAGGGCAACGCGCTCGAGGATGTGCTGTTCATGCGCGACGAGATGGCCAATCTCGCGTGGGCGATCGAACGCGTGATCGAGAATGCGCTCGAGCAGCCGAAGCCTCGCGTCGAGCGCGATATGGACGCAGCCGCAGATGCGCCCTCCGATCAGCCGACGCAGGCGCCGCCCCACTACCTGTTTTCCTCGCGCGTCCCGAGCTACTGGATACCGCTGCTTCCGCTGCAGACGCGCGGTCCGGACGGCAAGGTCGTCTCGCGGCTTCGCCGCGGCGCCGTGCTGCAGCCCGACGGATCGCAGCGCGTCCATCGGTCGCAAAGCGATGCGCTCGCCGCTTCGGGCGAGCTGCTGCTCTTCGACGAGGAGGTGCCGCGCGAAGGGCAGCACCTGACGCGGCGCCGCGTCGTCGCGCGCTGGACCGACGGGTCGACGTGGATGTGGACCGCGTTCCGCAAGGAGATCGGGCGTGGCGAGGGATCGAGCGGGCTCGTGTTCGACCGGCTGCGATAGGCGTCGAGCCACGAGAGGCCGGCGCGACCGACCGTTGCGAGATCCAATGCAACGCGAGCCGACGTAGTTGCGCTTGGCGTCTCCGGTGACCTCCGGGCGCGGGCGCGGCTGAGGAATGCCCGCGATTGTGGAGAATGTGCGAAGAACGCGAGTTGGCGGGGCGCTCACTGCGCGGTCGCCCCAAAATAGCGCTTGTCTGCACCTATAGGAGCCCGGCGGCGCGGCGATGGCGTGCCGGTTCGACTGCAATGCGCTTCGGAATCACTTCCAGGCTGTTCGCGACGATCCTGATCACCAACGTGGTGATTGCCGTCGCATTCGGTGCCGCCATGCAGTTCAGCGTCAAGCGGGGATTCCACGAATATGTGAAGGACCGCGAGTTGCGCCGGCTGCAGCAACTCGCCGGCGTGTTCGGTGCCGCATACGCGCAGCATTCCGACTGGTCGTTCGTGCGCGACGACGAGATGTGGCGACGGCTGCGAGGCAGCGATCGGCCCGCGCGTCGCCGCAACAACGTCGATGACAAGACGGCAGTACTGGAGCGGCCGCCGCTCCAGCCGAATCAAAATGGCGCAGAAGTCGAGTCTCGGCCATCGGCGCCGCCGGATACGTTGCCGTTTGGCAGCGTCGCGGCGGCGAGACCGGTTCCGGGATATCCGCTCCCGCGCGATTTGCCGGATCGCGCGGACCCCGACCGTTTCGGAGGCGGTGCGCCGCTCACGCTGCTGGATGCGACTCAACGGTTCGTTCGCGGCAACGCGCTCGGTCCTTCGGGCCCGGCGCTCTCGGTGCCCGTGCTGTTCGAGGGCGCGATAGTCGGCTACGTCGCGGTGCCGCAGCTTCCGTTCGCAGCATCCGATGACAGCTTCCTGCGCCAGCAATCGAGGACGAGCTGGATCATCGGTTGTATCGCGCTGCTCCTCGCGGCCGCGGTTTCCGTCGTGCTGGCGCGAGGCTTTCTCGCACCGATCCAGCGCCTCGCGCGCGGGACGCATCGATTGGCAACCGGCGATTATGCGCAGCGGATCACCAACGACCGCACCGACGAGCTTGGCCAGCTGATCGACGACTTCAACGGACTCGCGGCGACGCTGGACCGGGCGGAGTCGGCTCGGCGCGAATTTCTCGCGGACGTCTCTCACGAACTGCGCACGCCGCTCGCCATCCTGCGCGGCGAGCTGGAAGCGCTGGAGGATGGCGTGCGGTCGCTGACGCCCGAGGCGATCAAGTCGTTGCAGGTCGAGGTCGCTGCATTGGCAGGTCTCATCGATGATTTGCGCGATCTCTCTGACGCCGACGTCGGCAACGTCAGTTACGAGCGCAACGACGTGGACCTCTCCGAGCTGCTGCGCGCGACGCTGTACGCGTTTCGCGACCGGTTCGTAGAACGTCGCCTGAGCGTGGACACGACAGCGATTTCCACGCGCCGCGTTGCCGTGGTGGGCGATACGCGGCGGCTGACGCAGCTCTTCAACAACCTGTTCGAGAACACGCTTGCGTACACCGATACCGGCGGGCAGGTGCGCTTGAGCCTCGCGCCGAACGACGGATTCGCCGTGCTGGAGCTCGAGGATTCCGCGCCCGGTGTTCCTGCTCATCTGCTGCCTCGGTTGTTCGAGCGACTGTTCCGCGTCGAGCACTCGCGCAGCCGCGCGCACGGCGGGGCGGGTCTGGGGCTGGCACTGTGCCGGAGCATCGTCGAAATGCATCACGGCGTGATAGAGGCCAGTGCGTCGAAGCTCGGAGGTTTGCGCATGCTGATCCGGCTGCCGCTCGCCGGCACAAAGACGTGAGCGAGCCCGTGTCGCCTATCGTGCTTGTCGTCGATGACGAGCCGAAGCTCGCGCGCCTGCTGGCCGACTATCTAACGGCGGACGGCTTCTCGCCGCGCTGCATCGACGACGGTCGCGCCGCCGTCGCCGAGGCGCGCAAGCACGAAGCCGCGTTGATGCTGCTCGACCTCATGCTGCCCGGTCAGGACGGCGTCAGTGTCTGTCGCGAAGTGCGATCGTTCAGCGCCCTTCCGATCATCATGGTCACGGCGCGCGTGCACGAGATCGATCGCCTGCTGGGACTCGAGCTCGGCGCCGACGATTACATCTGCAAGCCGTTCAGTCCGCGCGAGGTCGTCGCGCGGGTGAGGGCGGTATTGCGCCGCGCACGTGCGGCGACCGGCGCTTCGTCGCCGGCGGCGGACGCGAACGCGGGCCGGCTCGTCGTCGACGAGTCGCGATTCGAGGTCAAGCTCGACGGTGCCACCGTGTCACTCACGCCCGTCGAGTTCCGCCTGCTGAAAACGCTCGCAGCGGCACCGGGACGAATCTATTCGCGCGATCAACTGATGGACAAGCTCTACGAGGATCGCCGGGTCGTACTGGACCGGACCGTCGACACGCACGTGAAGAACGTGCGCAGGAAGCTCGCTCGGATCGCACCCGAGGAAGACATCATCCGGTCGATCTACGGCGTCGGCTACAAGCTCGAATTGCCCTGGCCGTAGCTGAAGGAGCAGGTGCCCGGCTATCAGTGCGCTGTTGCTAGGCGCAGTTTCGGTCCATCGTGCCGATTCGCGACGCACTGCTCAACATGAGCAAGTGACGGTTCGTCACCCCATCGCTGCGAGGATCGCCGCGCTGGCCGACGTGCCGATGCGACTGGCGCCCGCATCGATCATTGCCATCGCATCGGCCAGCGTGCGAATGCCGCCCGATGCCTTGACGCCGACGTTCGCTCCTACCGTTTCGCGCATCAGCCGGACGTCGTGAACGGTCGCGCCGCCGCTCGCGTGGAACCCCGTCGACGTCTTGACGAATGCCGCACCAGCCGCAACGGCAATGCGGCACCCGAGGCGCTTCTGCGCATCGTCGAGCGCGGACGTTTCCAGGATCACTTTCACCGGCACACCGGAGACGGCGCGCACGACCGCTTCGATGTCGGCCGCCACCACATCCTCGCGACGACTGCGCAACGCGCCGATGTCGATCACCATGTCGATCTCGCGCGCGCCGTCGCCGACGGCCCGCGCGGCCGCTTGCGCCTTGACGTCGGGCAGGTCGCATCCGTGCGGGAAGCCGACGACGCTGACGACGCGGGCATCGGTGCCTGCGAGCGCGCTTGCCGCGAGCTTCACCCAGCACGGCTGCACGCAATAGAATCCGACGCCGAGCGCGCGCACGGCGTCGATGCCGGCCTGAATGTCGGCTTGCGTCGACTCCGGTTTCAGCACGGAGTGATCGAGGATGCGGGCGAGCTCCGCGCGGGTCATCGCGGCCCTTTCTCGTTACGGGCGCGGGTGATGCGATCGCCGAGATACGCATCGAGCTTGGCGTGGTCGGCGAACTCCGGCGTCGTATCCGGTACACCGAGATAGAACACGGTGAGCTTTGGCGTCCCGGATTGCGCGCTTTCGGCCGTCGCGTAGAAGCGAAGCTCGGTGCGCGGAAGCTCGGCGAACCGCGTGCGCGGCACCTGCACGTCGACGCTGCGGTCGAGCGCAACCGGTGGCTGCAATGGCTGCTCGGCTTTCGAGAACGGATTGATGCCGTACACGGCGACCGACGCGTATGCCTTCGCATTCGCAACGATGCGGATTACGATCATCGTATCGGCGTCCGACGCACCGCGCAGCACGCCCCACACCAGCGCGACGTCCGGTGCGGCGTAGACGTCGGAGCTGCCGTGCACTTCGGCTTGCGCCCATGCGGGCGTCGCCATCGACGCGAGCAGTGCGAGCGCTACAAGCAATGCGCGGGCGGTCATCGATCGGTCTCCGGAAGCGCAACCAGCGCCTCGTCGGCGAAGCGCAATGCGACGTGATCGCCGACGCGGACGGCATCGTCGGCACCGCCGCTCGGCCGAATGACCTGCAGGTCGGTGTCGGCGCAGCGGAGGCCGTACTCGACTTTCTCGCCGAGAAACGTCCGGGTGGTCACGCGTGCAGCCAGGCCGTCGGTCTGGTCGATGACAATGGCCTCGGGGCGCAGCACCAGTCGCGTGCGTGCGCCTACCGCAAGTGCCGCAGCGCCGACGCGCGCCTTGAACAGCCCGCCCAGTGCGGCGACCGATGCGACGCCGTCGCTGCATGCGACGACGCTGCCGCGCAGCAGGTTGACACGTCCGACGAACGTCGCGACGAATTCCGACGCAGGGCGGTGATAGAGATCCTCGGCCGTGCCTTCCTGCACGATGCTGCCCCGGTTCATGACGACGATGCGGTCCGAAACGGCCATCGCCTCTTCCTGGTCGTGGGTGACGTAGATTGTCGTGATCGCGAGCCGACGCTGCAGGTCGCGGATGTCGCCGCGCATCTGTACGCGCAGTTTCGCGTCGAGGTTGGACAACGGTTCGTCGAACAGCAGCACACGAGGCTTGATGACGATCGCGCGCGCCAGCGCGACTCTCTGCTGCTCGCCGCCCGACAGTTGCGCTGGGAACTGCTGCTCGTAGCCGGCGAGCCCCACCAAGGCGAGAACTTCACCGACACTGGCCGTAACGCCGGTTGCTTGCTGCCCGCGTACCTGCAATCCGTAGGCGACGTTCTCGAACACGGACAGGTGCGGAAACAAGGCGTAGTTCTGGAACACGAAGCCGATGTTGCGCTGGTTGACCGGCAATCGCGTGACGTCGTCGTCGCCGAAGCGGATGCGACCCTCGTCGGGCTGTTCGAAGCCGGCGATCATCCGCAGCGTCGTCGTCTTGCCGCAGCCCGATGGACCGAGCAGCGTGACGAACGCGCCGGGCTCCGCCGTGAAGCGCACGTCGCGGGCCGCCCACACCTCGCCCTTCACGCGGTGCGTGAAGCGCTTGGAGACGCCGTCGACATTCACGGCGATGGCCTCGTGCGTCATGGTTATCCTCGGCCTCCTTTCGGGCATCGCCATGTGAGCAAAAGCGCGTCGGCCTCCGCGGAATCGCGCGGCGCCGCCCCCTTCGGGCCTCGGCTCGGCTGTGCCTCGCCCGCCACGCTCATCCGCCGAGCATGCTCGTCACCCGCGGCGCGCCCTGCGCGCGGAACAGGCTCAGCACGCGGCCGATCAGCGCGATCATCGCGAACACGATGACGACGACGAGCACGGAGAAGGCGGCGGCGGGTCCCAGTGCAAGTTCCGTCATGTCCTGCAGGATCTTGACCGTGATCAATGTCCAGCCGATCGACACCAGGAAGATCGTCGCGCTGATTGCCGTCATCGAGCGGATGAACACGACACCCAGGCCCGCGAAGAAGGCCGGCAGAATCAACGGCAGCGTCACCCGGCGGAACGTCGTGCCGCTGCCGGCGCCGAGCCCCCGCGATGCCTCCTCGAGGCTTCGGTCGATCTGCTGCAGCAGTGCGACCGTCGTGCGGATGCCCGTAGGTCCATAGCGAAAGATGTAGCACGCGATGATGATGAGCGCGGTGCCCGTGATCTGGAGCGGCGGCTCGTTGAACGCGATCAGGTACGCGATGCCGACGATCGTGCCGGGCAGCGCGTAGTCGATCATCGATGTGATCTCCATCGTGCGGCGACCCGGGAACGACCCGCGCGTGACGAGATAGCCCACGAGCACGCCGTACAGGCCGCCGAGCGGCATCGCGATGCCAGCGATGATCAGCGTGTCGCGGATCGCTTTCAGTCCCTCGGTGAAGATCACGCGATAGTGGGCGAGCGTGAACGCGTGGTTGGCGCCGAGTGCGACCACCAGCGACGCGTAGAGCAGCAGTGCATAGAAGTACAGCACGATGCCGGCGATCAGCGCGCATGCCATGAGCAGCGCGTTGCGAACCCACGGTGCCACGCTGTCGAAGGGCGTCTGGCCGGCGCCTTTGCCCGTGATCGTCACGTAGAAGCGCCGGCTGACCCAGTAGCGTTGCAGGAGGAACACGATCAGTGCCGGCACCAGCAGCAGGAACGACAGCACGGCGCCGCCCCGCAGGTCGAATAGTCCCGTGATCTGCAGGTATGCCTGCGTAGGCAGCACCGGGAAGTTGTTGCCCGCGAGGATCAGCGGCGTCGCGAAATCGGCGAGTGACGCTGCGAACAGCAGCAGAAACGCGTTGGCGAGGCCGGGAATGGTCAGCGGCAACGTCACCGTGCGAAACACGCGCCAGCGCGATGCGCCAAGGGACAGCGCCATTCCCTCGATGTTCGAATCGATGCCGGCCAGCAGCGGCCGCAACGTCAGGTAGGCGATCGGGAAATACGTGATCACTTCGGAACACAGTGTGCTTGTCAGACCATAGACGGTGACGCCCTTCAACCCGAGCAGCTCGTAGGTGATGAGGCCGCGCGGCCCGAACGAGAAGATCATTGCGATCGCCGATGTGAACGGCGGCGACACGAGTGGCAACAGCACCGCGGCATCGAGCGTGGTCAGCAGTGCGCGGCTCAGCTTGCCGCGCGATGCCGTGAATGCGAACAGAAATCCCACCAGCGTGCCGCCGATCCCCACGCCAAGGCCGAGCAACAGGCTGTTGCCGAACGCGCGCAACTGGTGCCGGTCGGTGAGGATCGCGGCGATCCCGTCGGGCGTGAATCGGCCGTGGTCGAACAGCACGCGCGCGAAGAGCGCCGCGAGCGGATACACGACGAACAGGCCGAGCAGCAGCCATAGCACCAGCACCGTCAGCGAGACGGCCGGGTCGCGCCGCAGTCCGGCCGCGGTCGACGGCAAGCTCGCGATCCAGCGCTACGGGTTCAGCACTTCGGCGACCCAGCGATCGACGATCTTCTTGCGATTGGCGCCGGCGTACGCCGCGTCGATCGCGAAGATGTTCGCGCCCTTCAGCACCGCAGCGAGGCTTGGCTCGACCGCGACGTCGGGATGCGCCGGCACGAAGTTGATCTTGTACTTTGCGAACTGGTTCTGCATGGCGGGCGACGTGGCCCAGTCGATGAGTTTCTTGCCGAGCGCGGGATTCTTCGCGCCCTTGATCAGCGCGATACCCTCGGCCGCCGTACCGATGCCTTCCTTCGGAAAACTGATCGTCACGTCGTAGCCCTTCGCCTGCGTGTCAAGGGCGTCGACGATAAAGAAGATGCCGCCACCCGCCTGGCCGAGCCCCACCGGCAAGGTGCCGCCGCCGCCGCTCTTCGTGTAAAGCTGCACGTTGGGTCGCAGCTTCTTCATGTAGTCGAATGCCTTGTTCTCGTCGCGGCCGTTCACTTCGAGCACCGAGAAGATCCGCGTGACCGCCGTGCCCGACGTGCGCGCATCCGCCATCTGCAGCATGTTCTTGTAGGGTGCGGCGAGCAGGTCGTTCCACGACGCGGGCGCCTTCAGGTTGTTCTCCTTCAGGAACTTGTTGTTGGTCATGAATACGAGCGGGTCGTCCGCGATCGCCGTCCACATGCCATCCGCGTGCTTGAAGCGCGGCGGCAGCTTGTCGAACGACGGCGGCTTGTACGCCTCGAACACGCCGTCGTTGATGCCCGCGGCGAACGTCTCGACCGGACCGCCGAACAGCACGTCGACCTGCGGATTGCCCTTCTCGGCGATGATCCGCGTCAGCGCTTCGCCCGACGAGAAGCGCACGAAGTTGACCTTGATGCCGGTGGCTTTCTCGAATTCCTCGAACATCGGCCGCGCCCAGTTCTCGGGCCAGATCGAATACGCGTTGAGCGTTTCCGCCGCCTGCGCGGACAGGGGTGCGGCGGTTGCGATCAGCAGCATCGACAGTACGGCTGGCCCGCGCGCGAGCCAGTGCCGGAAGCGGCGCACGATCTTCATGGTTCCTCCCTCCATTGTTGGATTCGTCATCCGGCGATGCCGCTCACGGGGTCGTGCACTTGCCGACATAACCGTCGGACACCGCCGATTCGCCTTGTGGCGGCGCAACGCTCTGTCCGTCGAACATCACCGGGATCTGCGCCGGCGTGCCGAACTTGCTGTCGCTGCGCCGCTTCTCGTTGATCATCCGGAAGATGTTCCACTCGTCGTGCGCGCCGCGGCTCACTGCCGACGATGCACGCAGCGCGTAGTACTTGCGGAAATTCGCCTTGGTGAGGCCGCCCTGCACAGCCTTCGCGAAGTCGGCGTCCGAAGCGACGCGCTTGTCGAAGTACGCGTCGAGCTTGCCCATGTCGTTGGTGCCGTCGAAGCCGAAGTAGCGCGCGAAATCCTGCGGTCCGGCGAAGTAAACGAAGTCGAAATCGCCGGTGCCGTCCGGGCCTTCGAGCAGTGTGGTCCACATCAGCATGTAGTCGGGACCGGTGCCCTTCGGCAGGTCGGCCTCGAGCGTTGCCGGGTTCAACACGTAGACGAACTCGGATCCGAAGCGCTTTTCGAGCGCGGCGCGTGCGGTGTCGGCCACTTCCTTGTTGATGTTGAAGTTGCCGCCGCCGCCGGAGGTCAGCGGCACGCTGAGGTAGCCAACGGCCTTGCCGGCCTTGCGCTGCTCGGCGATCGTCTGCCGGAAGCGGTCGACTTTCGCCTGAATCGTCGCCTTCAGTTCGTCGTTCACGCAATAGCAGATGCCGACCTTCGTGCATTCGGTCGCCTTGGCGGCGAACGCGCCGGACGAGGCGCTGCATAGAGCGATGGCAGCGGACAGGCACGCGAAGCGAATGACGAGACGCATGGCAGGTTCCTCAGGGCTTGGCGGGGCACGCCACGGTAATCTTAACGCGGCGGCAACGCAACGACGGCCGCAGTGCATACTGGCTGCTGCTGGTTCGCCTGCAGGGAAACGATGCTGAACGTCGACGACATCCGGTCCATTCCGCTGTTCGCGGCACTTGCCGATGCCGATCTCGATCGCCTCGCGCAGACGTCCGCCGACCTGCACCTGAAGGCGGGCGAATACGCTGTGCACGAGGGCGCGGAGCGCGCGCTCTACGCGGTGCTCGCCGGCAAGATCGAGGTCGTCAAGATGGTCGACGGCATTGAGCGCACGCTCGGCTATCGCGCACCGGGTGCCATATTCGGCGAGGTGCCGCTGACGTTCGGCACGGTGTTCCCGGGCGCGTACCGGGCGGCGGAGCCGTCCCGGGTGCTGCGGGTGGATCCGAAGGACTACTACGCAGTTGCCGCATCGTCGCCGGCGATCTCCGCGATGATCGGCGCACTGGCACTCGAGCGGATCGGCGGCCTGAAGGGCATCGCGGCCGAGCCGCCGAAAGTGCGCGCGACACTCTTCGGCGATCGGTGGGATCCCGCGTGCAGCGCCTTGCGGCATTTTCTCGCCCGCAACCAGATCAGCTTCGAATGGATAACGCCTGACGCATCGGACGTCTCGGCGCGCTGGCCCGGCACCTGTCCGACGAGCGGGGATTGCCCCGCACTGAAGCTCGGCGACGGCACGCTGCTTACGCGGCCCGAAACTCGCGACATCGCAGAGCGCATGGGCCTGCAAACCCGGCCGCGACGGGCGGAATACGACACGATGATCATCGGCGGCGGCCCGGCCGGCCTCGCAGCGGCGGTTTACGGCGCGTCCGAAGGGTTGAGCACGATCGTCGTGGAACGCGAGGCGCCGGGCGGCCAGGCGGGAACGTCGTCACGCATCGAGAACTACCTCGGCTTTCCCAGCGGCGTTTCGGGCGACGAGCTCGCGAGTCGCGCGCTGCAGCAAGCGAAGCGCCTCGGCGCTGAAATCATCGTCACGCGGTCGGCCGCGCGCATCGACCCGGTCGCGCGTGAGATCCTCCTCGACGGCGATGAATCGGTGCGCGCGCGAACGATCATTCTCGCCACCGGTGTGACGTGGCGCCGGCTCGCTATCGACGGATTCGAACGCCTGATCGGCAAAGGCATTTACTACGGAGCCGCGCGCAGCGAAGCGAGCGGGGCGCACGGGCTCGACGTCTACCTGATCGGTGGCGGAAATTCGGCCGGGCAGGCCGCGCTTCACTTCGCTCGTCACGCGCGGAGCGTGACGCTCGTCGTCAGGGGCGATTCGCTGGCCAAGGGCATGTCGCGCTACCTGATCGACCAGCTGGCCGAGCAGGACAACGTCAAGGTCGAGCTCAATTCGGAAATCGTCGCGGCGCGTGGCGACACGCACCTCACGTCGATCGACATTCGCAACGGGAGCGGCGACGTGCAATCGCGTGACTGCGGCGGGCTGTTCGTGTTCATCGGCGCCGATGCGGAAACCGACTGGCTGCCCGGCACCATCGCACGCGATTCGCGTGGCTATGTGCTGACCGGCGACGACGTCGTCAAGGCCGGGCGGTGGTCAGGGGACCGCGATCCCTACCTGCTCGAGTCGAGCATCCCGGGGGTGTTCGCGTGCGGCGACGTCCGGTGGAGCCCGGTCAAGCGCGTCGCGTCCGCCGTGGGCGAGGGCAGCATGGCGATCGCATTCGTTCACAAGTATCTGCAGCGCGGCGCGACGTAGCGCAGCGCCGCCGTTCCGAACGACTTTCCGCCGCGATGCTAGCCCGCGGATTCGCATGTGGCGGCTTTCGATGAGACGGTGCGCTGACGCATCGCCGTTGCGCTCGCAACGACGAGGATCGCCACCGATCCTGCAAGCCCGGCCTGCAGCGACTGGGTGACATCGGCAAGCCAGCCGGTCAGAACGGGCCCGATTGCCTGGCCGATCGCGAAGACGACGGTGAACACCGACACCGCGGAGCCCCACGACGTCTTGGGCAGCGACGTCTTGACGAGATCGGTCACTGCCGCGGGTGCGGTGAACATCGCGCCCCCAAAGAATACTGCCGACATCAGCATCGCAGGGCGCGAAGTGCTGACCAGCGGCAACGCGGCACCGATGCCGAGGACGACGCCTGACGCAGCGAGCACGGTCGCCGCACGCCACCGCGCGCGCGGAACGCGCCACGCGAGCGGCGCGACCAGCGTTGCGATGCCGAGCGTTCCCCACGTCAGCGAGACGTCGAGTGCCGCGCGGCCGTGCGACACCATCCAGGCGACGACGAACGTCATGTAGGCGATGTAACCGGCGCCGAACAGGAAGTAGCTGGCGAGCGCCGCGCGCAATTCGGCGATCGGCCACGCGCCGCCGCGCGCGCCGCTCGACGGCTCGTCGATCTGCCGCGCCGCCCATATCGCGAACACGGCGAACAGCGCCGACACGATGCCGATCGCAAGCCATGCGCTGCGCCAGGCATCGTCACCGGCGATCGCCAGCAACGGCGGCACACCCGCCCCCGACAGCAGGATGCCTGCGCCTGCACCACCGAAGTACACGGCAATCGCGCTCGACGCCAGGCGAGGCCGGTCGGGAAAGATGTTGCTTGCCAGCACGGCGCCGCAGATGAAGACCATCGCGCCGCCCACGCCCGCGACCGTGCGCAGACCCAGTTGCGCGACGAAGTCACCGGTCAATCCGGAGCCGAGAATCGCAATGACGGTTGCGACCATGCCGGTGCAGAACAGCCGCCGGTTCCCCAGCGCGGAAACGTACCGCGCCGCGAACAGCGCGCCGCCGAGGTAGCCGATCGCGTTGGCGGTGTTGAGCGCGCCTGCTTGCGAGTAATTGAGCCCGAGATCGGCGCGCATCGCCGGCAGCATCAGCGCATACGCGAATCGCGCGAACGAATTCGACACGGCGGGTCCGAGCGAAAGTGCAGCGACGACGCTGAAGCGGTTCCCGAACGACATCATGGATGCGAAGGAGGGCGAAGCCGCAGTCTAATGCAGCGGTTCGACACGAAGCCGGCCGACGTGTCGTGCGCTGTGAACGTCCGTGCACGCCGTGGCAGGCGTGTCGGCACTGAACGCTCGTTCGCCCAGGCTGGCTCATGTGGTGAGCCACCCAGGCCGGATGATGGGTACGTGGCGCCAAGGTGGCGTCGCATCGGTTGCCAGCGACGGTTGCATTTGCGCCGTCGGCCACCGGACACGCCGTCTTCGGCGAGCCAAGGAAAACATCATGGATCTCATGCTTGTGGTTGCGATAGGGCTTATTGCCGGCGGCGTGGCGGTCTGGATGACGCTGCGCCATCAATGCTCGGAGGCATTCGAGCGTGGCAGGGGGTCGACGGATGCGGAGCAGGCGGCTCTCTTCGAACGGATCGCTGCGCGTGACCGGGACGTCGCGCGGTTGCAAGACGCGCTATCCGATGCCCAGTCGCGTTGCGAGGCAATGACCGGGCAACTGCGCGAAGGCGGCGCCGACTGCGCGCGACTTCATGCAGAGCTCGACGCCGAGCGCGCATCCACGCGCGACAAGCTCGCCGTTCTCAACGATGCGCAGGAGCAGCTCACGGTTGCATTCCGGGGCCTGTCCGCGCAGGCGTTGAAGTCGAACAACGAGACATTCCTCGACCTCGCGCGGCAGACGCTGGGCAACTACCAGCAAGGCGCGAAGGGTGACCTCGAACGCCGGCAGCAGGCGATCCAGGAGCTCGTCGCTCCGGTGAAGCTGTCGCTCGACAAGCTGGACGGTCGCATCCACGACATCGAGAAGCTTCGTGAAGGCGCGTACCAGTCGCTGCTGACGCAGGTGCGCTCGCTCTCCGATGGACAAGGCGACTTGCGCCGCGAGACGCTGAACCTGGTGAAGGCGCTGCGGCAGCCAGCCGCACGAGGCCGGTGGGGCGAGCTGCAGCTGCGTCGCGTCGTCGAGATGGCGGGGATGGTCGAGCATTGCGACTTCGTCGAGCAGGCGAGCGTGACCGGCGAGGACGGCCGACAGCGGCCCGACGTCATCGTGCGGCTGCCGGGTGGCCTCAACATCGTCGTCGATGCCAAGACGCCACTGTCCGCCTACCTCGAGGCCGCGGAAACCGACGATGACGACCTGCGCAAGCAGCGCCTGGTCGATCACGCACGCCAGGTCCGCGATCACATGACACGTCTCGGACGCAAGGCGTATCAAGCGCAGTTCGATCCGACGCCCGATCTGGTCGTGCTGTTCCTTCCCGGCGAGATGCTGTTCTCGGCTGCCTTGCAGCAGGATCCGGCACTCATCGAGTTCGGTGTCGGCGAAAAGGTGATGCTGGCGACCCCGACGACGCTGATCACGCTGCTGCGCGCGATTTCCTGTGGCTGGAAGCAGGAAGCGCTTGCACGCAACGCGCACGAGATCAGTGAGCTCGGCCGCCAATTGCACGACCGCATCGCGGTGATGGCGGCACACTGGGCGAAGGTCGGCAGGAGCCTCGGCGACGCCGTCGGCGCGTACAACGGTGCGGTCGCGTCGCTCGAGACGCGTGTGCTCGTATCCGCGCGGCGTTTCCGCGAGCTGCACGCGGTTCCCGACGATCGGGAGATCGCCGTGCTGGAACCCATCGAGCGGTTGCCGCGCGCACTGCAGATGCTTGAACTGGAGGCGGAGCCGGTGTCACACTGATCGAAGGAGGACAGGATGTCGATGGAAGCGGCGATCAACGGGGATCTCTCGGTCAGGGCTGTCGTGGATACGACGCCGATGGATTGGTCGCCCAGCCCCAGTGCGTCGGTGTGGCGCAAGCGCGTCCACCGCGTGGGACCTGCCGAGTCGGGCCAGGTGACGTCGGTCGTTCGCTACGATCCGGGCTCACGGTTCCCGGCGCACGACCATCCTGAGGGTGAGGAGATCCTCGTGCTCGAAGGCGTGTTCTCGGATGAGCACGGCGATTGGCCGGCCGGAACGTTCCTGCTCAATCCGGAAGGCTTTCGTCACGCGCCCTTTTCGGATCCCGGCTGCGTACTGTTCGTCAAGCTTCGGCAATTCGACGGACGGGGACGCAAGCACGTTGTCGTCGACACGCATCGAACGGTTTACCTGGCCAGCGGGATTCCGGGCGTCGCCAGCAAGGTGCTCTACGAACAGGCCGGCTTCTCCGATCGCGTGCTGATCGAGCGCTGGGATCCCGCTACGGACCTTGGGGCGACCAGCTACCCGCACGGCGCCGAGCTATTCGTTCTCGACGGCGAACTTTCCGACGAGGCCGGAACATACTCGGCCGGCTGCTGGCTGCGCTTTCCGATCGGCTCGCGGCATCATCCCCGTTCCGCGCGAGGATGCACGCTTTATGTGAAGCGTTCCGGACTGGCGTATCTGAGATCGGCGACGCCTTCGTAAAATCGGCAGCGACGCGCGACAACGCGAGGCGTGGGACGATTGCGCGGGCGCGTAGCGGCTGTCGTTACATCCTTCACCCTCAACGCGGCGTCCGGCACGTGCCGGTGACGCAACCATGCAAATACGCGCCGGCACCACCCTCTTCTCGGCTTCCGATCTTGTCGCGTTCCTTGAATGCGAGCATGTCGCAACGCTGGGGTTGATCGACCTCGTAATGCCGCTGCAGCGCGCCGAGGACGACGAGTCGGCGTTGCTGATCCAGCAGAAAGGCTACGCGCACGAAGCCGAGTACCTTGCCGCGCTCGAAGCAAAAGGGCTGCAAGTGGCGAAGATTCCGCACGACGGCAGCCCCGAAGCGCTTGTGCAGCACACTCGAACGGCAATGGAGGAGGGGCCCGACGTCATCTTCCAGGCGGCGCTTCGGTCGGACGTGCTGTACGGGCGCGCCGACTTCCTGCGGCGTGTCGAGCGTCCGTCGAATCTCGGTGCCTTCGGTTACGAAGTCCTCGACACGAAGCTCGCGCGGAGCGCGAAGGCGAAGTTCGTCGTGCAACTCGCGTTCTATTCGGCCCTTCTCGCCGCTGCGCAGGGCATCGCGCCGCAACTGATGCACGTCATTCTCGGCGACGGCACCCAGCAAACGTTCCGCGTCGCGGATTATTCACGCTACTTCCGCAGGGCGCGCGACCGCTTTCTCGCGTTCGTCGCGCGGCATCCGAAGGCGACGTATCCGGCGCGCTGCGACTACTGTGCATTCTGCACGTGGCGCGACGCTTGCGATGCGCGCTGGAAGGCGGACGATCACCTCAATCAGGTCGCAGGAATCAAGCACAAGCAGATCGAGCGGCTGCAGGCAGCTGGAACGGATACGCTCGAGGCGTTGGCGCAGTTGGCGCCGACGTCGCGCATCGCGAAGCTTTCGCCCGATACGTTCGCCACGCTGCGCTCGCAGGCGGCGCTGCAGCTGGCGCGACGCCGGACCGGCGTGCCGAGCGTCGAACTGCTCGAGCTCGACCCGGAGGCGAGGCGGGGCTTCCATCGGATGCCCGCACCGGATGCCGGCGACGTGTTCTTCGACATGGAAGGCGACCCGTTCGAGCGCGACGGACTCGAATACCTCTTCGGGCTGCGCTTCGTTGACGGTGGGCGGCCGCACTTCAAGGCGATCTGGGCGCACGACCGCGCAACGGAAGGGCAGGCGTTCACGGCGCTGATAGACCTCCTCGTCGAGCGCGTGCAGCGCCATCCCGGCATGCACGTATATCACTACTCGCATTACGAGCCGACGGCGCTGAAGCGGCTGATGTCGCTGCACGGCGTGCGCGAGGCGCAACTCGACGACCTCCTGCGACGCGAGAAGTTCGTCGATCTCTACAAGGTCGTGCGCCATGCGATCCGCACGACGGAGCAGGGCCTTTCGATCAAGGATCTCGAGATCTTCTACATGCCGCCGCGCGAGGGCGAGGTCACCACGGCGGGCGGCAGCATCGTCCACTACGAACGTTGGCGCGTCACGCAGGACGATGCGGAACTCGAAAAGATCCGCGCGTACAACGAGGACGACTGCCGTTCGACCCACTTGTTGCGCGATTGGCTGCTGACGCTGCGACCGGCAGGGCTGCCGTGGTTCGTCCCCGACGTGCGCCGCGACGATGCGGCCGGGATCGCTCGAACCGAGAGGACGCAAAAAATCGAGGCAGCGCTCGCACGCCATCATCGAGCGCTGCTTGGCGGCCTGCCGGACGATCGCTCCACGTGGACCGATGACCAGCATCTGCGGGGACTCGTCTTCGACCTGCTGGATTTCCACCGTCGCGCGGCGAAGCCGGGCTATTGGGCGATGTTCGCGCGGCAAGACATGACGGTCGACGAACTGATCGACGACGCCGAATGCCTGGGAGGCCTTACGCGGATCGCGGATGCACTCCCGGTGGCCCTGAAGCAGTCGTTCGTGCACACGTTCGCATTCCCGGAACAGGACACGAAGCTACGAGTAGGCAAGCAGTGCCAACGAACCGACACCACCGACCGGCTGGGCGAGATCGTCGCGCTGGATGAGGAGGCGCGAACCATCGGCATCAAGGTATCGAAGAACCTGACGGTGCCAGCCGCGCTGTCGATCGGACCGGAACGACCGCTCGGCACCGATCCTCTGCGCAATGCAATCGAGCGCTTTGCCGATTCGATCGAAGCCGGCGACGGGCGGTTCGCCGCCGTGCGCGCGCTCCTGCGCAAGGCCCCGCCCATCCTGCGCGGCCGCCCGCAAGGCGCTCCGCTATTGTCGAGCGGCGGCGATCGCTTCGACGCGGCATTGTCGGCGGCGCTCGGACTCGACGACAGCTATCTGTTCGTGCAGGGACCGCCTGGAAGCGGCAAGACGACGATCGGCTCGCGCCTGATCGTGGGGCTGCTGAAGGCGGGCAAGCGCGTAGGCGTCACGTCCAACAGTCACAAGGTGATCATCAACCTGCTGCAGGCGGTGGAACGCTGTGCCGTCGAATGCGGCTACACGTTTTCGGGCACCAAGAAATCCACGAAGGACGATCCGGAAAGCCTGATCGGTGGTCGGTTCGTCGTCGACGTTTTCGAAAATGCGGACATCGTCGGATCGCCGAGTGCGCTGATCGCCGGCACGGCGTGGTTGTTCGCGGACCCGGCCCTCGAGGCGCGCATCGACTACCTGTTTGTCGACGAAGCCGGACAGGTAGCGCTGGCAAACCTGGTCGCGATGGGCACGGCGGTGCGCAACATCGTGTTGCTCGGCGACCAGATGCAGCTCGGACAACCGATCCAAGGCGTGCATCCCGGCCGCTCCGGCGAGTCGACGCTGGACTACCTGCTCGACGGGCAGGCGACGGTTAGCGACGACCGCGGAATCTTCCTCGGCACGACGTTTCGGATGCACGAAGACGTTTGCCGGTTCATCTCGGATGCCGTCTACGACGGACGCCTGATGCCGGAGCCTGCCAACCAGAGCCAGAGGCTGGTGCTGACCGAAGCGGCGCATGCGTCGCTGCGGGCGACGGGCATTCGTTTCGTCCCGGTGTCGCACGACGCCTGCCGGCAAACGAGCAAGCCGGAAGGTGAAGTCGTCAGGACGATTTTCGAAAGCCTGCTGCAGCAGGCCCACGTCGACAAGGAAGGTCGACGGCACCCGATGACGATCGAGAACATTCTCGTCGTTGCGCCGTACAACGCGCAGGTGAACTTGCTGAAGGCGATGCTGCCCGCTGGAGCGCGCGTCGGCACGATCGACAAATTCCAGGGCCAGCAGGCGGAGGCCGTGATCGTGTCCATGACGTCGTCGAATGGCAGTTGCCTGCCGCGAAACATCGAATTCCTCTACGACAAGAACCGGTTGAACGTCGCCGTCTCGCGCGCCCGTTGCCTCGCGATCGTCGTCGCGAGTCCGGACCTGCTCGACATTCGCTGCAGCAGCCCCGAGCAGATGGAGCTCGTCAATACGCTGTGCTGGCTGCGCGAGTATGCGGACGCGCTGGACGCAGACTGAACGTGGATCGTACGGAGCGTTTCTATCGCATCGACCAGCTTCTCAACGAGCGCGGCGTCGTATCGCGTGACGCTTTCCTCGACGAGCTCGAGGTTTCGCATGCGACGTTCAAGCGCGATATCGAGTACATGCGCGACCGCCTCAACGCGCCGGTCATCTACGACCCCGACGCGGGCGGCTACCGCTATGGCAAAGAGTCGGTGACTGGACCGCGCTTCGCGCTGCCCGGGCTTTGGTTTACGGAGTCCGAAGCGTTCGCGCTCGTCATGATGGAGCATCTGCTCTCCTCGCTGGATCAGGGTGGGCTGATAGGACCGCACATCGCGCCGCTGCGCGCGCGGCTGACGGCAATCCTCGGCACCGGCGAATCCTCGGCGACGGAGGTGCGACGGCGCATCCGCCTGCTCGCTTTCTCGCCGCGTGCGCTGCCGCTGCAGTTCTTCGAGGCAATCGGCCGCGCGACGCTGAAGCGCGCGCGGATTCACGTCGTCTATTACGCACGAAGCAGCGACCGGGTCTCGGAGCGCGACGTGTCGCCGCAGCGTCTCGTTCACTACCGAGGCAATTGGTACCTCGACGGGTGGTGCCATCTGCGCAATGACCTGCGAACGTTTTCAATCGACGGCATCAAGGTTGTCAACCTCCTCGACGAGCCCGCGCGAGAGGTGTCGATGAAGTCGCTCGACGACCTCCTCGCGACGAGCTACGGCATCATGCGCAGCGGCGACGACCTTGACTGGGCCAAGCTGCGCTTCTCGGCGGAGCGGGCACGCTGGGTCGGCTCGGAAGTGTGGCATCCGGACCAGCGCGGCACGTTCGACCCGGCCGGCCGCTATACGCTCGAACTGCCTTATCGCGACGACCGCGAGCTGCTGCTCGAGATCCTCAAGCACGGCGCCGGCGTCGAGGTGCTTGCACCGGAGGAACTGCGGACGAAGGTGCGTGAAGCGCATCTAGACGCGGCCAGGATCAACCGGCCGCAGGAATGACACGCGCGCGGCCTCCGCAGGCGAACTCGCCGATGGAGGTAGGATTGCACGGGATGAGAGCGATCCGGTTGAAGGCCGTGTTTGTCGACGCCAACCCGACACTGGCGGGCGTTGCCGAGCGCCTGCTGCGACTCGATGACGTCGTGTTCACAATCAACCGCGCGCCCGACATCGTCGCCGACGAACTCCCCGCGGCGCTGTCCGGCGCGCAGATCGCGATCATCGACCACACGAATCTGCCGACGCACATCGCGCGCCAATGCACCGGCCTTCGGGACGTAGTCTTCCTCGGCACCGGTGCGCGCAGCTACATGAACCCCGACGAGCTCGCGGAGCTCGGCATCGTCGTGCACACGATCAAGGGTTACGGCGACACGGCGGTCGCCGAGTGCGCAATCGCGTTGATGTGGGCGGCGGCGCGCGACCTGTCGGCCATGGACCGCGGGATACGCGCCGGGCAGTGGCTGCGCACGGACGCGCTGCAACTGACGGGCCGGACGATCGGACTCGTCGGGTTCGGCGGAATCGCGGGCGAGGTTGCGCGTCTTGCGTCCGGCTCGGGCATGCGTGTTCTCGCGTGGAACCGCGAGGCGAAAACGCATGCGGGCGTAACGTTCGTCCGGATCGAGACGCTGCTTGCGGAAAGCGACGTCGTGTCGATCCATCTGGCGCTCAACGATGAGACGAAAAACTTTCTCTCGCGCGAGCGCATCGCCGCGATGCGACCCGGCGCGATCCTGATCAACACCGCGCGAGGGGCGCTGGTCGACGAGGACGCGCTGATCGACGCATTGCGCGCGGGCCGCTTGCGCCACGCGGGGCTCGACGTATTCGCGGTCGAGCCCCTCCCGCCCGGTCACCCCCTCACGCTGCTGCCCAACGTGACGCTATCGGCGCATTCGGCATTTCGCACGCCTGAGGCGAGCGAGAATCTGCTGCGGGCCGCGGTTGCGCACTGCAGCGCAATCGCGATGCGCGCAACCGATGCCTCGGCCGGTGGATGACGTCGGTTGTTACGTCCTCGTGCAACCCCCGAGGAGCGTGCAATAGCTTCCTAGCACCCGGCGACGCACTTGCCGTCGCCGTTGAACTGCATCGTCTTGCCGCTCAGCGCCGGATAAACGGGCCGACCCTTGACGAGCGACACGAACGCGGCCGTGCGCGACGTTGGCCGGAGCTTGCCGCCCGTCGTTGCGCCCTCGTTGACGTGCGAGGCGATGACGGAGGCGGGGTGCACCAGCTCGTCGGCGACGTAGGCCGCTTCCTTCGACGTCAACGCACTCGGGCCGAGGTTCAGCACCATCAGATTGGCTTTGTAATAGTCGGCCACGACTGACTTCATCTCGGCGTGCATTCCGGTGTCGCCCGACAGATAGACGGTGAGCCCGTTGGTGAACCGGATCACGTAGCCGCTCGGCGGTCCGAGCGTCACGCTGACGTTGTCGGTTTCGAGCATCTTGCGTGCGCCTTCGCTCAGCAAATCGCGTGGCACGGTGTTGTCGTGCGCAGCTGGGACCGTCGTGATCTCGACGCCGCGCGGCGCGCTGGCCGTCTTGATGACGCGCGTGCCGCCCGTCTGCACGGTTGCAAGGCACGACGCTGCGAACGGTGCAATGAGATCGTTGCCCGTCTGCGGACAGGCGGGGGTGGGCTTGCCCTTGATCGCTTCGACCTTGCGGCCGATGAAGTTCGCCAGCGGAACGACCATGACGATCGCCGAGTTCTTCGCCGCCGCGATGTCGGCGGTCGTCGAATTCGGTGCTGCGGAGACGACTTCCGGACTGTCGCATGTTCCCGCTTCCAGCGCCTTCATCTTCTGGTCGCCGATGTGATCGCCGTGCGCGTGGCTGAGGAGCACGACGTCGATCGCGCCAAGACGCGCGTCGTCCGCCCCCGTCACCGACTGCCCCGCGTCGTACAGGATGCGAACGCCCGTCGGGTCCTCGAAGATCGTCGCGCGGTCGCGCATGCAGAGCTCGCCCGCATGCGATCCGACCGGCGTGACCTTCACGTTCTGGCCCCACGCGAGCGGGCCGCAAATCGCCAGCGCCAACCCGCCGATGAACTGCAACGTTCGTAGTCTCATGGTATCGCCTCGTGTCATCACGCCGTGTATGGAGTCCGGAAGCATCCCAGTTTTGCGCGACCATCCTATACGATCCCGGGCTCCCCGCCTTCCGCCGCGCGCGGGTACCAGGCAAACGTAATTTTCCGTTGACCGTTGCTCGCCTTGGAGCGAACAATGGGCCGTTCGCAGCTATTCAATCGCGTAACGGGGATTCGCCATGGCGTCCAGCAAATCGCGAGCGACCGCGTCGGCGGCGCGGAAACCCAGCCCGAAATCCCGCAAGCGCGCAGTCGAGCCCGCGGGGCTGCCTTCCCAATCGGACGTGGAGGTGCCAGCCGTCGAGACGATGGTGCGCGCGTTATCGGCACGCTATGTCGCCGGGCGAGTTGTGCTGCAGGACACGGACCTGCCGCTTGCCGGCGTCAACGTGCAGTGGACGATCGCCGATCCGATGGCGCGCGGCAGTACGCGTTTCATCGCGCTGGGAAAAGGCATCTCCGATAGCGATGGCCGTTTCCTGATCGAAGCCGCTGGCGACGCCGACACGCAGGCGATGCTCTGCCGTGCGCAGCATGCTGGCGACGGACATGGCGTGACAACGCGGGTGGCGCTGGTCGAGCGCAGCGGGATTGTCGGCGAAGCGCTGGACGTCGGAGCCGAGACTCGCGACGTAACACTCTCGGCACCTGCCGACGGACTGCGCGCGAGCCGTGCGCAGTGGAAAGCGCTGTCCGACTATCTGGTGACCAACCGGATGATGCTCGTGCGCGATGCCGCGCAGCAGTTGTCGGCACCGTTCGCCGACAGTCCGGTGGCAGGCTGGCCGATGACGGCTCGCGCGTCGGCGTTGCACGCGATGCTCGATGCCGTCGCGCGCGAGGACGCGCGGCTCGCCGAACAAGTCGATCTGCTCGCGCAGGACCAGTTCGTCGAGACGACGGCGCTTGCATCCGGCGACGTGGCGCGTGCCGTCGTCGCGTTCAAGGACCGGGCGAAACTCGGGCAGCTCGTCGGCGAGCTCGACCACACGTTTCCATGGGTGCGCGACAGCGATCGGTCGCTCTACCGGGACTACCTGCGCGGCGTCTGGGTGGCTGCCGCACAGAAGATGTATGTCGACGTGCTTGGCGTGGGCAAGCCGGCGGCCGGCTTGCTCGAACGGCAACTGGACGAGCGCTTCCAGCAGGATTTCCATACGAAGGACAACACGGCGCAGCCCGCGGCGCGGCTTCTCGCGCCTTTGCTGGTATCGATCCTCACGCGCCCCGTCGCGCGTGGCGGTGCGGGGCTGACGCTCGCCGGCATTCCGCCGCAGGGCGCATCGAGCGACGCCGACTACCTGCAGGTGCTGCTGGGCAAGAGCAAGGCAAGCGTGAAGGAGCTTCGCAACCGCTTTCGCGTCTCGTTCGACCGTGGCACCGGCGAGACGACGAGCCTGCTCGAGCTCAACGTCGAAGCGTTGCTCGGGTTGCTGGCGGACACGTACCAGTCCCCAGAAGAGCCTTTCAATGCCGTCCCCGTCATCGCGGAGAACGGCAAGCCGCTGATCTTCGGGCCGTACGTCGGACGCGCGCCGTTCTTTCTCGAGTACGAGGAATGGCTCGAGCGACAGCGCCCGTTTTATCCGGAGAACATCTACGACATCCGGAAGAACCTTCCGGAGTTCGACGCCGACTATCGCACGAGCATCGCGACGCAGAAGGCATTCACCGGTGCTGCCCATTACCCGGGGCAAGGCTACTTCGACAACTACAGCGGCGAACGCGTGAAGTCGGGCGCTTGGATCGAGCGCATGTTTCCGGTGGCCGACAAGATTCGCGAGGCGTTCGGCAAGAGGGATGCGCAGCTCTATCCCGATGCGAAGGCAAGGCTCAAGGAAGCGTCGGACGAGCTGTGGAAGATGGCGAAGGACTTCGAGTCGAAGTGGATGGTCGACAAGTTCTGGTGGTGGTGGAGCTGGGGCGCGTGGAACAACACGCCCTCGACGAACAAGCCGTACCTCGACGCGTGGATCAGCCTGAAGGATCGCGCGCGGATCAAGGTGACCAATTCCGCCGAGCTCGGCACGTTCGAGCAGTTCTTCGATCGGCCCTATTACCCGGTGTGGACCGGGATCCCCGATTCGGACGACGAGGCGCGGGAGAAGGCCGTGGCAAAAGCACGGTCGCTCTATATCTACAATGTCTTCTACCTGAACTGGGTGCTGATCCCGTATCTGCGATCGCAGATGGACTTTGCCGCCGGCAGCTTCGCGCAGGCGGTCTACGCGCTGTCGATGCTCACCGGTTACCGCGTCGGCATCGCCGAAACGCTGAGTGAGCCGGGTTACGACGTCAAGGCGCAGGGCCTGTCCCAGACGCCGTTGCTCTACCAGCAGAGCACGCTGCCCTATACGACGCTGGTCGGATTCGACGACACCGCGAGTTACGCTGAGCTCGTCCCGTTGTTCCACGAGCCGAACCTGGGGATGAGCGGCGAGTTCGGCCGCCTCGTCATTGCGCCGTTCGAGCTTCGCTTTTTCAAGCTTGCACAGGCCGACGTGATGCTCGCGTGGGCAGATCAGCTCTACCGCAACGATGATCCGTCGTCGATCAGGCGCGCGCGCGAGCTCTACAAGGGCGTGATGTTCCTGCACGGCGACGATCCGGGCATCGCGCCGAAGTTCCCTCGCCCGGGACTGCACGACCTCGTCCCGGCATTCGGTGATCCGATCTTCTGGAAGTACACGGACAACCCGGCGAAGGTATCGCAGCTGACGCGCGCGCGGCTCGCGCTCTTCCAGATCGAGCAGGGGCTGAACGTTTACGGCTACCGCGACGACATGGTGCCCGTGCTGCGCTACAAGCCACTGAAGCAGGCAGCGGACCTGTTCGCGACGTCGGCCAAGTCGGCGCAGACTGATTTCCTGAACTACATGACTCGCTACGAGCAGGCGCTGATCGAACTGTGGCAGACGCAGTCGCTCGTCAAGAAGGCGAACGCGAGCAGCGGCATCGCGAGCGAGCACGTGGCGATCGCGCAGGCGGGTGTCGACAAGGCGAAGGAGCAGGTTGCGGCCGTGAAGGCGCAGATCGCGGCGAAGCAGGCCGAGATCGCCGACAAGAACAGCCTCTTCAGCCAGTTCTCCGATTACCTGAGCGGCGCGAAGGATGCGCTGCAGGGCCTCGTGCCGCTGGCCGGCAAGATGATGGCCGAGGAAAGCGCGGGCGGTGCAGCGGCCAGCAGCGATGGGGTGACGGGCGAGCAGATGCTGAGCATCTTCAGCAAGGGCGCGAGCGGCGGCAGCAGCGGCGCGTCGGACGCCGCCGCGGCGACGCTCGGCAGCGGCGCCGCGTTCATGGTCGGCTACGGCGCGTTCGTCTACGCGAGCTACACGTCGATGGACGCGATGGCGTCGGCCGCCAACAAGCGCGACGGCGAACTCAAGTCGCTGTCGACGACGAGCCTCGATGCGGCGAACGCGCAGGTGCGGCTGAAAGAGCGTGACGTCGCGATCGCGCGCTACGAGGCGCAGATCGCTGCCGCCGATCTCGAGTTCGCCAACGCGCTGTTCCGCTTCCAGCAGGACCGGTTTCTGAACGCCGATTTCTGGAACAAGCTGACGCTGTTCGCCAACCGGCTGATGCGTCGTTACGTCGAGCTCGGTGCGCGTACCGCGTGGTTCGCCGAACGCGCGCTGGCATTCGAGCAGAACCGGGCGATCAGCGTGATCAAGCTCGACTACCTGCCCATCGCGTTGCGCGGCGTGACCGGCGCCGACCGGTTGCTGGCGGACCTGGCGGAGCTCGAGGCAAATCGCATCCAGGGCGTGCGGCTGACCACACCGGTCAAGCACACCATTTCGCTCGCCCGCGACTTCCCGCTCGCGTTCGGGCAACTCAAGAAGACCGGACGGTGCCGGTTTCACACGCGCGACGCCGACCTGCGCGCTGCGTATCCGGGAACCTTTGCCTACCGGATCCGAGCGATCACGGTTGCCGTGCACGACGCCGATGGTGCAGCGCCCCGCGGCGTGCTTCGCAACGGCGGCGTGTCGCAGGTCTCCGCGGAGGATCTGTCGAGCAAGGTGCTGATCCGATATCAGGACGCGCTTGCGCTGACCGAGTTCCGTCTGCACGACGACCTGTTCGTGTATGGGCTCCCGGGCGAAACGCTGCTGCAGTTCGAAGGCAGCGGTGTGGACACGGACTGGGAGCTCGAGCTCCCGGTCATCGCGAACCCGCGCGGATTCCGCTCGATTGCCGACGTGTTGATCACGTTCGACTCGAACGCGTATTACTCCGACGCCGTCGCGGCGAAGCAGGCTGCGCTCGTACCTGCCGCTGCGCCGCGCTCGATCATGCTGGCGGCGAGTACCAACGACCCGAAGGGCCTCGCCACGCTCAAGGCCGGCGCGGGCAATGCGCGCATCACGTTCGACCCGTCGCAGCTCGCGCTGCCGTTGCAGGAGGTGAAGCGCGAAGTGACCAACATCGCGCTTGTCTTCGTCGGGTCGACGCAGAAGACCTATGCCGCGACGCTCACGGCGACCAAGGCCGCGAAGACAGCGGCCTTCAACGTGGACGCCGGCATCGCGTCGTCCAACGGCGGCGCGCTGCTCGGCGTCAATCCGCCGCTTCCGTTGAACGCGCTGATCGGCGTGGATCTCGGCCAGCCGTTCGTGCTGGACATCAATCGCGCGGGCGTCGCCGACGAGTTGAGGCTGCTCTACGACGTCGTGCTGTACGTGGAGTACACGGCGACATTCTGAAGATCGCTTCGACGCCACGGCTCGACGAACGCCCTCCGCACCGGCGCGCCGGCGATCGGAGCGACCGCGCTCATTTCTTCTTCAGGCAATTCGTTCCGAGGTTCTGCTGGATGATCGTCAGGTCCTTGTCGTCGGTCAGGCCGTCGTAGACGCGGTCGATTGCGAAGTCGTACCAGCTCGACTTGCCGCCGCTCAACGTACGGAACTGAACCCAGTTGGCGATATCGTCGTTGTTGACGACCTTGTCCAGGTTGCCGTCGCCCGGACAGGGCACCTCGGATTTGAAGAGCGTCTCGAGGCTCGCCATCAAATCGAAAAAGTTCTTCTTCTGCAGCGTCGGCAGCGTTTGCGGATCCTTGCCGTCGGGCAGCAGGTTGTTCGCGAGATCGCCATCCGGACGGTCGAGCCGTGGAAACACTGGCGCCTCGTCCACGGCGTAGAACTCGGTGACGGTCGTCGTCGGAAAGCCGGGCACGCTGCAGTCCGCCAGTTCCTTCTGTAGCAGCTTGAAGCGCTCGTTGCGGATGGCCCACGACGCATTCGGCAGAATCTTGAACGTGTCCGGGTCGTAGATTCCCGCGTTCTTGACCGTGCAGCACGAGCCGAGCGGCGTCGGTGAACCGTCGCCGTACCAGTCGCCGCCTGGTTCTTGCAGATGTCCTGCGACGGGAAGAGCTGCACGCAAGCGGGGGCACCCTGCACTTGAATCACGCATGCGGCCGGTTGCACGTTATTGGCCGTGATGCTGATGCCGACCTGGGTGAAGTTCGTGTCACGCAGGCTCCTTTGCGACGTCTTCGTGAGGTAAGGCAGCATCGAGACTGCGTCGAGCACATGTGACGATGGCACGGCCTTCTTGATGTTGACTCCACCGATCTCGCCGAACAGTGCGAACAGGTCGGCGACATTGACCATCTGCGTGACCTCGCGATCCGGTTCGGCCACCAGCGGCCCCGCGACGATCAGCGGCACCCACACACCCGTTTGATACGACGTACCCTTCGAGTGCAGCGCGTCGAACGGAAGCTTGACCGTCGGTGCGTAAGAGCCGTTGTCGCCGAGGATGACGATCATCGTATTGCTCGCCGACGGATCGTAGACGAGATCGCCGTTGGCATTGCGATCCGCGATGCCGAGCTCGACGAGCAGGCGGCCAAGCTCCTGGTCCATCGCCGAGATCGTCTGATCACTGAGGACTCTGGTAGCGGCGTCGGTCGTGCAGTCGGGGTTGGCCGGATCGGGGATGCCGGGCTGCCCGAACGATGGCGGCGCGGGCTGATACGGGACGTGATCGGCGGAGAAGCTGACCGTCGCCATCCACGGCGCATCGGCGGCGCGTTGCCGGATCCAATCGCGTGCAGCGTTCACCTCGATTGTCGACCGGTAGCCCCGGGCGCGCGAATCGGACAGCGGAATTTGCTCGACGGTACCGTCGGGATGGTTGATGACGAGCGGCGAGACGTAATACGCGTTCGCGACCGAGAAATCGAGCTCGTGCGAAGGTGGCGCGCCGCATGAACCGCCCTGGTCGAACAATCCTCCCTTGGCAATGCAGGACAGCCCCGGGCGCAGACCCGTTGCGGCCTCGCAGGCGCCGCTCGCGAAACGGCATACGCCGGGGACGGCGCCGCTCACATACCCGCACGCATACGGGCCGCCATCCGTTTTTCCGGCCGGTCGCGTGAGCCCGGCATACGTGTCGACAGGGTAGGGTTCGCCTTCGATCCAGCCGTAGAAGTAATCGAAGCCGAGCGAGTGCGGGCCGCCGTTGCCGAACGGGTTGTTGTCGGGCCCAGCCAGATGGAATTTACCGAACATCCCGCTTTCGTAGCGGCTGCCGTTCGACTTCAGCAGCTTTGGCGCGGTGATCTCGAAGGGCGACACCTGCGAGTTCGCGAGCACCGTGCTGCTGACGACGGCCTGCACGTTCGTGCGCAGCGGCCAGCGACCGGTGAAGACCACCGAGCGACTCGGCGAGCATTCGGGCATCGCCCACGTATTGCGGAACCGTACGCCGGCGCGCGCGACCGCATCGATGTTGGGCGTTTGCGGCGCCGTAGCCCCGCCGTAGCCGAACGTCTTCATTTGGTCGATGCCCACGTCGTCCAGGATGAAGAACAGGATGTTCGGCGTCTGCTTCTTGGGGCTGGGTGCGGAGGGCGCCGCACCGGCGGTCGCGACGAAAAGGAAGGTGAGCGACAGCAGCGACAACGCGCGCGTCGCGAATTTCGACATTCCGGTCACGAGCTCCCCCTTCAAATTGCGAGCCTTGGGATCGACTTGCCCAACGTACGGGGCTATTGTTCACCACATCGCACGTTCGTGTGAAAGGTCCAAGGCTTTCGGCTTCGCACGGTGCGGTGTAGCGCGCGATAAGTCAAGACAGCGCTTCACTCGCGCCGAAGCACGGTTGCTCGCAGTCCTTCGCAAAGCGCGTGAAATCAGCGACGGCATCCGTGACTTTCGCACAATGCAACAGAGGGTCTGCATCGCGTTGGCGTAACGTGATCTTTTTTTCGATCGAATCCTGCGTCCACGGGCACAGCGGGATTATCGGTCGTTCGGGAGGCTCCTCCATGAACCGCTTCGTCACACTCCTGCTTTTGCCGGTGGCATCCCTCGCGTCGGCCGAGCCCATCGGCGAAGTCGATACGGAGTTCCAGCTCGTCGGGCCCGACCACAAGATTGTCGTCGACGCGCACGACGATCCGAGGGTCACCGGCATTACGTGCTATGTGTCGCGCGCCAAGACCGGCGGCATCAAGGGCGCGCTTGGCGTGGCCGAGGACAAGGCCGAGGCGTCGATCGATTGCAAGCAGGTAGGCCCGATCGCGTTTACCGGGCCGTTGCCGGAAAAGGAAGACATGTTCAACGAGCGGATCTCGCTCGTGTTCAAGAAGATCCGCGTCGTGCGGATGGTCGACCGCAAGCGCAACGCGCTCGTCTATCTCACGTACTCCGATCGCGTGATCGAAGGCTCGCCGCAGAACAGCGTCACGGCGGTCGCCGTCGATCGCGCGCAGAAGATTCCGACGAAGTAGTGCAGCGGGCGTTGTCGGCGATCCGGTTTCGGCGCGCACTGGGATTCGAGCGCGCCGGTCCTAGTTCGTCGCGAGCGGCTCGGGATCCGTCCAGCCGCCCCCGAGCGCCTTCATCAGATCGACCGACGCCGCCAGCAGGGCCTGGCGATTGCGGATCAGCAGCAGCTGGGCGACGTTGAGCGAGCGCTGGGCATCGAGGATGTCGAGATACGGCGCATAACCCACTTCGTAGCGTCGCGTTGCAAGGCGCAGCGCGTTGGTCGCCGCCTCGACGCTCGTTTGCAGATCGGATTGCGAAGCAGCGGCCTGCTCAATGTTGGTGAGCGCATCAGCGACCTCGCGAAATGCCGTCTGGATCGACTTCTGATAGAGGGCGACTGCCTGCCGCTCGCGCGCCGTCGTTGCATCGACTTCGGCGTTCAACCGTCCGGCGGTAAAGATCGGAAGCGCCAGCCCGAAGCCGATCGACCAGATCCTGCCGCCGGTGCTCAGCAGCGACGCGAGGTTGTCGCTCTCGCCCCCAAACGCGCCCGTCAGCGAAATCCTCGGGAACAACGCGGCCTTCGCGGCGCCGATCTGCGCGTTGGCCGCGATCAGGTTCGCTTCCGCCGCACGGACGTCCGGGCGGCGCTCGAGCAGCAGCGACGGAAGGCCGGGTGGCGGCACCGGCGGGACGGGGAGCTGGGCCAGGTCGCCGGGCGGTATCTTCAATCCGAGGTCACCCGTCAGCGTGCCCAGCAAATGCTCGACGAGCGCGCGCTGCCGCAGCAGTTCCTTGAGCTGCGCCGACGCATCGGCGCGCACGCCAAGGGCCTGATTGACGTCGAGATCCGACGCGAGCCCGGCCGCGGAACGACGCTGGACGATCGTGTAGTAGTCGTCGCGCGTCGCCAGCGTTTCGCGCGTTGCCGTGATCTGCGCATCCAGCGAGCGCAGCGAAAAATACGACTGCGTCGTCAGCCCGGCGACGGAGAGCGTCACGACGTCACGCGCGTAGTGGGTGGCAAGCGCCTGGGCGCGTGCGCTTTCAACGAGACGACGCAGGCGGCCCCAGAAATCGATCTCGAACGACGTCGACAATGCAACCCGCACGTCGTTGCTGATTCGCACCGACGACGGCGCCGCAACGGCGCTGCTCGACCGCGAGCGCGCGGCGCCGCCGACGAGGTCGACCTCCGGAAACAACGACGCGTTCACTTCGCGCAGCAGCGCGTCGGCCTCTTCGATCCGGGCGACTGCCACCGCGACATCGAGGTTGTCTGAAAGCGCAGTGGCTACCAGGCGGTCGAGCGTCGCGTCGCCGTAGAGCATCCACCAATCGGGCCGGACGACCGGTGCGGCGGCAGACGTCGCGGTCGCGGGTGGCACGTCGGGATAGGATGCCGGCAACGACGGCGCCGCACGCTCGTAGTTCGGTCCCATCATGCAGCCCGCGAGCACGATTGTCGCCAGCGCCGTCCCTGCGACGCGCCATGGGTTCACGTCGCAGCCTCTTCGGCCACGGCCGGTGCCTGCGGTGCGCGGATCTTCACGCGCGACAGCACGACGAAGAACAGCGGGATGAATACGGTGGCGATGAACGTCGCCGCGAGCATGCCGCCGAACACGCCGGTGCCCATCGAGCGTCGCGCACCGGCGCCCGCGCCGCCCGCAAGCACGAGCGGCAGCACGCCGAGCACGAACGCGAGCGAGGTCATGACGATCGGCCGGAAGCGCAGCCGCGCGGCCTCCAGCGCCGCGGCAGCCGGCCCCAATCCCTTCGCCTGCTCCTGCGCCGCGAACTCGACGATGAGGATCGCGTTCTTCGCCGCGAGCCCGATCAGCACGACGAGGCCGATCTGGAAATAGACGTCGTTGCTGAAGTCGCGCACGAACACGGCGACGAGCGCACCGAACAGCCCGAACGGCACGGCGAGCAGCACCGCAACCGGCAAGGTCCAGCGCTCGTAATTCGCGGACAGGATGAGGAACACCATGACGAGCGCGAAGACGAACGCGATGATCGCCGTCTGGCCGATCCGTTTCTCCTGGAACGCCTGACCGGTCCACGCGGTCGTGTAGCCGGGTGGCAGCGTTTGCGCGACTTGCTCGACCGCCGTGATCGCCTGGCCCGAGCTGACGCCGGCCGCGCTGTTGCCGATGATCTTGGCCGACAGGAAGCCGTTGTATCGATCGAGCTGATCGGGCCCGGTCGTGTTCTGCACGGTAATCAACGCCTTCACCGGAATCATCTCGCCATTCGACGAGCGCACGTAGACGTTGCCGAGATCCTCGGGCTTCGCGCGATACGCACCCTCGGCCTGGAGCTGCACGCGATACGTGTGGCCGAACTTGTTGAAGTCGTTGACGTAGAGCACGCCCATCGTGCTTTGCAGCGCGTCGAATACGTCCTTGACCGGAACGCCGAGCGAGATCGCCTTCTCGCGATCCACGTCGACGAAGAGTTGGGGCGCCGTCGGCCGGTAGAACGACGCGATTCCCGTCAAGTCGTCGCGCTTGCGCAAGTCGCCGACGAATTGCTGCAGCGCCTGATAGAGCTTGCGCGGATCGGCGTCGGCGCGGTCCTGCAGATAGACCTCGAAGCCACCCGCCGTGCCAAGGCCGCGGATCGACGGAGGATTGAACGCGAGCACCGTTCCCTGCGGAATCTCGCCCGCATGCGCGAGCACGTACGCGGCGACCTGTTGCGCGGATTCCTTGCGGTCGTCCCACGGCTTCAACGGGATGAAGATCGTCGCGGCATTGGTCCGATTCGCACCGGCGATGACGTCGAACCCGGCGACGAAGAACACGTGCTCGACGGCGTCGTTCTGGCCGATCATCTTCTGCACGGCGGTGCCCACTTCCTGCGTGCGCTGGAGCGTCGCGCCGTCCGGCAGCGTTACCGAACCGATCAGGTAGCCCTGGTCCTCGGGCGGCACGAAGCCGCCGGGCACACGCTTCAGCAGCAGCACGTCGGTACCGATGATCGCCGCGAAGATCAGGAATGCGAGGAGCCGGTGATCGATCGACAGCCGCACGCCGCGGAGATAGCGGCGCGTGAGCCAGGCGAAGCCGACGTTGAACGGCCGGAACAACCGGTTCTCGCCGTGCGAAGGCTTGAGCAGGATCGCACACATCGCCGGCGTCAGCGTCAACGCGACGAGCCCGGAGATCGCGACGGCCGTCACGACCGTCACCGCGAATTGCTGATACAGCTTGCCGGCAAGTCCGCCGAGAAACGCAACGGGGACGAACACCGAAATCAGCACGAGCTCGATCGCGATGATTGCGCCGGTGACTTCGCGCATCGACTCGACGGCGGCCTCTCTCGGCGTCAGCTTTCGTTCGGCCATCAACCGCTCGACGTTCTCGAGCACGACGATCGCGTCGTCGACGACGATGCCGGTCGCCAGCACGATCGCGAACAGCGTCAGCGTATTGATCGTGAAGCCGAACAGCAGCAGGCCTGCGAAGGCGCCGATCAGCGACACCGGCACGGCGATGATGGGGATGAGCGTTGCGCGCCAGTTCTGCAGGAAGACGAAGACGACGAGCAGCACGAGCGTGGCGGCCTCGAGCAGCGTGATGATCACTTCATGGATCGACGACTGGACGAAGCGCGTCGTGTCGAACGGAATGATCTGCGACACGCCCTGCGGGAAGTCGGTCGACAGCCGCGCAATGCCAGCCCGGACCGAATCGGCGACTTTCAGCGCGTTGCCGCCGGACTGCAGGTAGACGGCGATGCCGAGCGCAGGCTTGCCGTCGAGGTTGGTGAACGCGTCGTAGCTCGCCGCGCCGAGCTCGACGCGCGCGATGTCGCGGATGCGCAGCGTGCCGTTGGGCCCGTTCGCGCGGAGCACGATGTTGCCGAAGTCGGTCGCCTCGTCGAGACGGCCGCGCGCGGTGACCGTGTAGACGACGGCCTGTCCGGGCGGCGCCGGCTCGGCGCCGATCTTGCCGCTCGCATACTGATAGTTCTGCGCGGCGATGGCCTGTGCGACGTCCGTCGGCGTGACCCCCAGCAGCGCCATCCGCGGCGGATTGAGCCATACGCGCATCGAGTAATCGCGGGCGCCGAAGATCGTCGCGTCCGCCACGCCGGGAATGCGCTTCAGCTCGTCGAGCAGGTTGATCGTCGCATAGTTGGACAGGTACAGCGTGTCGTAGCGGGGATCGCTTGACGTGAGCGCGATGACGAGCAGGATGTCCGTCGAGCGCTTCTGCGCGACCACACCGCTTTGGCGCACGACGTCGGGCAGCCGCGGCAGTGCGATCGCCACGCGGTTGTTGACGTCGATGACGGCCTTGTCCGCGTTGGACCCGACTTCGAACGTGCAGTTGATCGACAGCGTTCCGTTGGTCGACGCGGTCGAGCTGAAATAGATCAGGTTCTCGACACCGGACAGCTGCTCCTCGATCGGTGCCGCGACGGTGCGCGCGAGCGTCTCGGCGCTGGCCCCCGGGTAGTTCGCGGTGATCACGACGGTGGGCGGCGCGATCTCGGGATACTGGGCGATGGGCAGCACCTGTGATGCGATCAGGCCCGCGATCGTGATGATGATCGAGATGACGCCGGCGAAGATCGGCCGGCCGATGAAGAATTCGGAGAACGACATGACAGGAACGCGCTACTTCGGCGGCGCTGCGGCGGGCGCTTCGGTCACCGGTGCGCCCGGGCGCACTTTCAGCAGGTTGTCGGTGATCACGCGGTCGCCGGCCTTCAGTCCAGACAGGATCGTCCAGTCGGCGCCGACCCAGTCGCCGGTGCGCACCGGCATCGGCTGTGCTTTGCCATCCGCATCGACGACGAAGACGAGTGCCGATTTCTCGGTCTGCACGACGGCGGCCTGCGGCACCAGGTAGACGTTGTCGCGCTGGCCGGCGTTGATGACGACGTTGACGAACTGTCCCGGCAGCAGCTGTTCGCGCGGATTCGCGAACTCGGCGCGCAGCTGCTGCGTGCCGAGCTTGCTGTCGATCTGAGTGGCGGCAAAGTTCAGCTGGCCCTTGCCGTCATACGGTGATCCATCGGCAAAGAGCACTTTCACATCGAGCGGCGTATCGCGGCCGACGCGGCCACCGGGGATCTTCGCCAAGTCCGACTCGGCAAGGCTGAAGCGCACCCAAATCGGCGACAGCTGGTTGATCGTCGTCAGCAGGCTACCGTTCGTATCCGTCGTGATCAGCGTGCCGACCGAGTGGGTCGACCGGCCGCTGATGCCGGCGACCGGCGCGTTCACGCGCGTGTACGACAGGTTCAGTTCGGCTTGCTGCACGCCGGCCTTCGCCTGCTGCAGCGCCGCGTCCGCCAACTGGTGCGCCGAAGTCGCGTCGTCGTATTCCTTGCGGCTGACCGCGCGATCGCCGACCAACGGCTGCAATCGCGTTTCCTCGCGCTTCGCCTGGTCGGAACGCGCGGCCGCCTGCGTCAACTGCGCCTTGGCCTGCGCGAGCGCGACTTCGTACGGCGCCCGGTCGATCTCGAACAACGGCGCCCCTTGCCTGACGGGATCACCTTCCCGGTAGTACTGCTTCTGAAGGATGCCGGAAACGCGCGCGCGCACTTCGACCTCCTTGGATCCTTCGACGACGCCGGGCACGGTGAAGCGAATTGCAACGCTGCGCGGCTCGACCTTGACCATGTGCACAGCGACGGGCGGCGGAGCCGCTGCGGCGGTGGCTGCCTTGGCGCCGTCGGTTCGCTGACAGCCCGACAGCGTCAGTGCAGCGAAGATCACGGACAGGCAGGCGTAGCCCGCCCACGGGGAAACTCGGTAACTCAAGGCTGGACCATTGGAGCGTTGGCGTGCAGGGACGAAGCGCCTGCTATGAGTCGCGGACAGGGAGGAAGTTGCACGGCCGACGCATTCTACAAGCAAGCCGTTCTGCAAGGCGCCGGGGTCGGTTGACGTCGCACAGCCACGACAACGCGGGCACGTCAATGCCGCGCGAGGAAGTCCAGCACGGCGGTATTGAACGCGGCGGGATTGTCGCGGTGCATTGCGTGCGCGGCATCGGGGATCGACACAATCGGTGCCACGCGCGGATTCGCGCTTCGCGTCGCAGCGAGAAGCGGCGCATAGCGGGCCGGACTTCGCGCGCCGGTCAGCAACAGGACCGGAGTGGCCAATGACGCGATTTCTGCTGCGGTGAAGCTCGGTCGTTGCGCGCACGCGGGACCGGTCTCGATGTTGTCGAGCACCAGCTGGCGCTGCTCGGGTGTGCGTCGATTCCATGTTCCGGGACCGTTCAGCGCGTCGACGAATTCCCGCGCCGCCGTCTCGTGATCGGCGTTCGCGAGGTTCGCACGTAGCTGCGCGAACATCTGCGCGGTCTCGCGCGCCATTCGCGTGCCTTCCGGCGTGTCGGGCAGCAGTCCATCCAGTCCGCCCGGATCGGCCAGCACCAGCGTGCGGACGAGTTCGGGACGCCGCAGCGCGAGGGCCAGTGCGACGCAGCCGCCGCGGGAATGGCCGGCGACATGGATGGCGCCGAGCCGCCGGCGATCGATGAATGCCGCCAGATCCTCCGCGTGCCGCTCGACGGTGAAGTCGTCGCCGATGCCGTCCCATTGCTCCGGATAGCAGTGGCGCAGGCTGACGGCGATCGTCCGAAACCGCGCGGCGAACGGCCTCACCTGGTGCTGCCACGAGCGGTAATCGCTGGTCGATCCGTGGACGAGCAGCAACGCAGGAGCATCCGTTCCTGCCTCGACGTACGTGAAGCGCTGTCCGTCGATGTCGACGAACTGCTCCGGCTCACCGTTCGGCCAGACCACCGGCCGGGCGCCGGTCATGGAATTTGTCGGCATCGCCACTCCTTTCGAATGTGGGGCTCGGTACCGCACGTCACCTCGCGTAGCTCGTCGCGCGCCGCTTGACTCGAACTCGCGCGGGGGCCAACAATCGACCTTTTGCCGGCCCGAAGCATCCCATGTCGCTCGATACCCCTGCCGCCCGCCGCGATCTCGCGTTTCACCTGCATCCATCGACCAACCTGCGCCTGGTCCAGAGCGAGGGGCCGCTTGTCATCACGCGCGGCGAAGGCGTCTATGTGTATGACGACGAAGGGCGGCGTTACCTCGAGGGCATGTCGGGCCTGTGGTGCGCGTCGCTCGGATTCTCGGAGAAGCGCCTGGCCGAGGCGGCCTACCGGCAGATGCTGGAGCTGCCGTTCTATCACAGCTTCGGCGGCAAGGTGCCCGCGATCTCGACGGAGCTCGCCGAACGGTTGATCGGCATCGCACCGGCGGGGCTCGGCCGGGTGCTATTCGCCAATTCCGGCTCGGAAGCGAACGACACGGCGATCAAGCTGGCGTGGTACGTGAACAACGCGCTCGGCCGGCCGCGCAAGAAGAAGATAATCGCGCGCCAGCGCGCCTACCACGGCGTAACGATCGCTTCGGCGAGCCTGACCGGGCTCGCGTTCGCGCACACGGATTTCGACCTGCCGATCGCCCGCATTCTCCATACCGAAGCGCCGTGGCACTACCGGGGTGCGCACGCCGGCGAGTCCGAGGAGGCATTCGCCGAGCGCCTTGCCGACAAGCTGGAGGAGATGATCCTGCAGGAGGATCCCGACACCGTCGCCGCGTTCTTCGCGGAACCGGTGATGGGCGCAGGCGGCGTCATCGTGCCGCCGGCGACGTACTTCGAGCGCATCCAGCCGATCCTGCGCAAGTACGACGTGCTGTTCGTTGCCGACGAAGTGATCTGTGGCTTCGGCCGCACCGGCAACATGTTCGGCACGCAGACGTTCGATCTCAAGCCCGACATCATCACGGTGGCGAAGGCGCTGTCGGCCGGCTACGTGCCGATCTCGGCAAACCTCGTCTCGAACGCGCTGTACGACATCCTGCTGAAGCAAAGCGACAAGCTCGGCATCTTCGGCCATGGTTACACGTATTCGTCGCACCCGGTGCCCGCGGCGGTTGCGCTCGAGACGCTGAAGATCTACGAGGAGCGCGACATCCTCACGCACGTGCGCCGCGTCGCGCCGCGAATGCAGGCCGGTGTCCGTAGCCGCAACGATCATCCGCTGATCGGTGACGCGCGGGGCGTGGGCCTGATCGGCGCGGTCGAGATCGTCCGCAACAAGGCGACGAAGGAGAGCTTCGATCCGAAGGCGGGCGTTGCCGCGTTCCTGGTCCGGCGCGCGCAGCATCACGGCGTGATATTGCGCAACATGCCGGGCGACATCGTCGCGTTCTGTCCGCCGCTGATCGTCAGCGAAAGCGAGATCGACGAGATGTTCGCCGGGTTCGCGAAGGCGCTCGACGATACGTCGGCGATGGTTCGGGAGAAGGGCCTCGCGTAGCATCCCGTCGATTTTCGTCCGCACGTCGCAGCGATGACGTCACGGCGAACTGCGATCGTCACCGGCGCGAGCCGCGGCATCGGCCACGCGATCGCGCTGCGCTTTCACGCCGATGGCTGGCGCGTGATCACCGTCTCGCGCACGCCGCCGCCTGGCGTATGTCCGTGGAGCCGCGAGCGCACACATATCCTGCTCGACCTGTCCGACCTCGACAACGTCGTGCGCTGCATCGAGATCATGCGCGACATGCTCGGTGACGGCGCGCTCGACGCGCTCGTCAACAACGCCGGCATCTCACCGAAAGGACTCGACGGCGGAAGGCTCAATTCGCTCGAAACGGACGTCGCGACGTGGCAGTCCATGTTCAACACGAACTTCTACGCGCCGCTGCTGATGACGCGCGGGTTCGCGTCCGAGCTCGCGAAAGCCCGCGGCGCGGTCGTCAACCTGACGTCGATCGCGGCGTCGCGCGTGCATCCGTTCGCCGGCTCGGCGTACGCGACGTCGAAGGCCGCGCTTGGCGCGCTGACGCGCGAAATGGCGCACGACCTGGCGCCGCTCGGCGTGCGGGTCAACGCGATCGCGCCCGGCGAGATCGACACGGCGATCCTGTCGCCCGGCACGCCGCAGATCGTCGAACGCGACATCCCGATGCACCGGCTCGGCACGACCGAGGAAACCGCCGACCTGATCCAGTTCCTGTGCTCGCCTCGTGCGTCGTACCTCACCGGCACGGAGATCCCCATCAACGGCGGTCAGCATGTCTGAGCCGATCGTTCGCTTCGTCGGCATCGGGAAAACGTACGACGGCGTCACGCGGGTCGTCGAGCATCTCGATCTCGACATCGAGCGCGGGGAGTTCCTGACGCTGCTCGGTCCGTCGGGATCGGGCAAGACGACGACGCTGATGATGCTCGCCGGCTTCGAGACGCCCACCGAAGGCGAGATCCTGCTCGAAGGCAAGCCGCTGTCGAAGCTGCCGCCGTACCGCCGGTCGATCGGGATGGTATTCCAGAACTACGCGCTGTTCCCGCACATGACCGTCGCGCAGAACATCGGCTTTCCGCTGTCGGTGCGCGGAATCGGCGCCGCGGAGATCGACAAGCGTGTCGAGCGCGCGCTCGACATGGTGCAGCTTCCTTCTCTCGGCGCGCGCAAGCCGGCGCAGCTGTCGGGCGGGCAGCAGCAGCGCATCGCAGTGGCTCGCGCGCTCGTGTTCGAGCCGAAGCTGGTGCTGATGGACGAGCCGCTCGGCGCGCTCGACAAGCAGCTCCGCGAGCAGATGCAGCTCGAGGTGCGCCGGTTGCACCAGCGGCTGGGCGTCACGATGATCTACGTCACGCACGACCAGCACGAAGCGCTGACGATGTCGGACCGGATCGCCGTGTTCCATCGCGGCCGCGTACAGCAACTCGATCGTCCGGAGCGCATCTACGAGCAGCCGTCGAACGCATTCGTTGCGCGTTTCATCGGCGAGAACAATCGCCTGCTCGGCCGGCTCGAAGGCGTCGACGGCAACCGCTGCACGATCCGGCTAGCCGGCGATGCGCTCGTCGAAGGCTCGCTCGCCGCACCCCTTCCCGCCGGCGCGCAGGTAATGGTCTCGCTGCGGCCCGAGCGCGTGCAAATCGGCGGCGCCGCCCCTACAATCGGGGCGAACGGCCACTGCCGGCTTGCCGGTCGACTGCGCGAAGTGATCTATCTGGGCGATCACGTGCGGGCGCGCGTCGCGCTGCCGGGCAACGACGATTTCACGGTGAAGCGGCCGATCGACGACGCGCACCGACTACCGGCGATCGGCCAGCCGGTCGAGCTCGCATGGGCACCCGAGCACTGCCGGGCGTTCGCGCGGGAAGATGCCGACATTCCAACGTAAAGAGGAGAATTCCATGCAAGCCAAGTTTTGGAACCTCGGGGCGATCGCGCTGTGCGCGGCAGCCCTCGCGATACCGGCAAGTGCGCGCGACCTGACGGTTGTTTCGTGGGGCGGCGATTACCAGGATGCGCAGCGCGACGCGTATTTCAAGCCGTTCATGCAGACGACCGGCGTCAAGATGGCGGAAGAGAGCTGGGACGGCGGCGTAGGCACGCTCCGCGCGAAGATCCAGGGCGGCAGCAACAACTGGGATGTCGTGCAAGTCGAGTCGGAAGAACTGCTGCTCGGCTGCGAGGAAGGCCTGTACGAGAAGCTCGACTGGGCGAAGCTCGGCGGCAAGGACAAGTACATGCCCGATGCCGTCAACGACTGTGGTGTGGGCGCGATCGTCTATAGCTTCGTGCTCGCATACGACGGCGACAAGATCAAGAGCGATGCACCGAAGTCGTGGGCGGATTTCTGGAACACGCAGAAGTGGCCCGGCAAGCGCGCGCTGCGCAAGGGACCGAAAACCACGCTCGAGATCGCGTTGATGGCCGACGGCGTCGCGCCGAAGGACGTCTACAAGACGCTCGGCACGGATGCCGGCGTCGAGCGCGCATTCAAGAAGCTCGATCAGTTGAAGGCCAACCTCGTGTGGTGGGAGAAAGGCTCGCAGCCGCCGCAACTGCTCGCGTCGGGCGAAGTCGCGATGACCGACGTTTACAACGGCCGTATCGCCGCCGCCAACGCGAAGGAAAAGAAGAACTTCAAGATCGTCTGGACGAACAACCTCTATACGATCGACTCGTGGGTCGTCATGAAGGGCACGCCGAACAAAGCCGACGCCGAGAAGTATCTGCTGTTCGTCAACGATCCCAACAACCAGAAGAATCTGCCGCCGAAGATCCCGTACGGCGTGACGACGAAAGCCGCCACGGCGCTGATCGACAAGAACGTGTTGCCGAACCTGGCGACTGCGCCGGAGAACCTCGCCAGCGCACTGTCGATCAACGACAAGTTCTGGCTCGAGAATCTCGACAAGCTGAACCAGCGCTTCAACGCCTGGGTCGCGAAGTAATCACCGCGGACGCGGTGCGGAGCTGATCGACGTGGCGACGGTTGCCGCGACGGTCGCGCCGCAGCCGCGCCCGCCGGCCGGGCTGCGACGCGCGCTGCGTCGCAGCGGCCGGCGCGAGCAGTGGCGCGCGGCGCTGCTCGTAATGCCGTTGTTCTTCTTCCTGCTTGCGAGCTTCATCGTGCCAATCGGTGCGATGCTCGCGCGTGCCATCGTCGATCCGGATGTCGCGCGGATCCTGCCTCGGGTGTCGGCGGAATTGCGGCACTGGGACGGGCGCGAATTGCCGCCGGATGCCGCGTACGCCGCGATGGTCGACGACCTGCGCGCGGCGCGCGAAGCCGGCACGCTCGCAAGCGCCGGCACGCGCCTCAACTACGACGTCGCCGGCTTCCGCTCGTTGCTCGTCACGAGTGGCCGTCGCGTCGCCGATCCGACCGCCACGTCGCCGCGGCAAGCGTTGCTCGACGCGGATCCGAAATGGGGCGAACGCGAGACATGGGCAGCGATTCGGCGAGCGGGTGGACCCGCGACCGATTTCTACCTGCTCGCGGCGGTCGATCTGCGGCGCGACGCCGACAATGCGATCGCCGCGGCGCCGGCGAACGAGTCGGTGTTTCGCAATGTGCTCGGCCGGACGCTGTGGATTGCCGGCGTGGTAACGCTCGCGTGCCTGGCACTCGGCTACCCAGTGGCGCTGTTCATCGCGCGCCAGCCGCCGCAGCGCGCGGCACTGTTCCTGTTCCTCGTGCTGCTGCCGTTCTGGACGTCGCTCCTGGTGCGCACGGTTGCCTGGGTCGTGCTGCTGCAGCGCGAAGGCATCCTCAACAACCTGCTGCTTTCCCTCGGCATCGTGCACGAACCATTGCGCATGATCTTCAACCGCTTCGCCGTCTACGTCGCGATGGTGCACGTGCTGCTGCCCTTCATGGTCCTGCCGCTCTACGCCGTGATGAAGGCGATCTCGCCGACGTACGAGCGCGCAGCGGCTTCGCTGGGCGCAACGCCGTTCACCGCGTTTCGCCGTGTTTACGTGCCGCAGACGTTGCCGGGAATCGCCGCGGGCTGTCTGATGGTGTTCATCCAGGCGCTGGGCTACTACATCACCCCGGCGCTCGTGGGCGGCGCCGACGACCAGATGATCAGCTACTTCATCGCGTTCTATGCGAGCCGCACCGTCAACTGGGGAATGGCGGCGGCGCTGTCGATCATGCTGCTGACGGCAACACTCGCGCTGTATGCCGTGTACCACCGGATGATCGGCCTCGACAAGCTGCGGATGTCATGAGCACCGCGCCGCTGCCCGAATCACGGCGTGCCCGCAGGCTTCGCGTGACGAGCGATCGTGCGTTGACGCCGGGCCAGCGGTTCACGCGTGCAGCCCTCGCGGTGCTGTCGGTGCTCGTGCTCGTCTTCCTGGTGGCGCCGATCGTGATCATCGTGCCGCTGTCGTTCTCGTCCGGGTCGTTCTTTCACTATCCGCTGCCCGGCTTCAGCCTGCGCTGGTACGCGGACTTCTTCACGTCGTCGTTCTGGCTGCCGTCCGTCTGGAACAGCCTGCTGGTCGGCACGTCGGCCACCGTGCTTGCCACGCTGCTCGGAACGCTCGCAGCACTCGGTCTATGGCGTGCCCGCTTTCCGGGGCAGGCGCTCGTGCTCGCGCTGTTGATTTCGCCGATGGTCGTGCCGGTCGTCATCGTCGCCGTGGGCGTTTATTTCGCGTTCGCGCCGCTCGGCCTCACCGATGGGTATGCCGGGCTGATACTGGCACACACCACACTTGCGGCACCCTTCGTTGTCATCACGGTACTGGCCGCGCTGTCCGGCTTCGACCGTACGCTGCTGCGCGCGGCGTCGAACCTCGGCGCCACGCCGGTGACGGCATTTCGTCGCGTGACGCTGCCGCTGATCCTGCCCGGCGTGCTGTCGGGCGCCGTCTTCGCGTTCGCGGCGTCGTTCGACGAGGTGGTCGTCGCGCTGCTGATCGCAGGCCCGGGCCAGCGCACGCTGCCGCGCCAGATGTTCTCCGGCATCAACGACAACATCAGCCTCACGATCACGGCGGCTGCGACGATGCTGATCGCGATCTCGCTCGTATTCATGGCGTTCGTCGGCTGGCTGCAACGCCGCAGCCAGCGGATGGTGGCGACGTGACGCAACAGAACACCGACGGGCGCACCGGTGACGCAACGCTCGCCGTAGACGTCGTATCCGATCTCGTCTGCCCGTGGTGCTTCATCGGCAAGCGCAAGCTCGAAGTCGCGCTAGCCGATTTGGCGCGCACCGAGCCGGCGCTGAACGTCACGATCCGCTGGCACCCCTTCGAGCTCAATCCCGGTCTGCCGCGCGAGGGAATTTCACGCGCGACGTATCTCGCACAGAAGTTCGGCGGCGCCGCCCGCGCCGCCGACGTGTATGCGCGCGTGAAGCACGTCGGCGAAACCGTCGGCATTCCGTTCCGCTTCGATGCAATCGAGCGCCAGCCGAACACGTTCGATGGTCATAGGCTCGTCGCCTGGGCGCAGCTGCGATCGGATCCTTCGGCGCTCGTCGAGCGGTTGTTTCACGCCTATTTCGTAGAGGGTCGGTTCATCGGCGACCGCGACGAGCTCGTGCGGATCGCAGCGGAAGCCGGCCTGCCCCCCGACGACGCGCGCGCGATGCTCGTATCCGATGCGATGCGGCAGACCATCATCGACGAGAGCCGCGAATCGGCCGACGTTGGCATCCAGGGCGTGCCGTTCTTCATTTTCAACGGACGCACCGCCGTGTCGGGTGCGCACGACCCGCCGACGCTGCTCGAGGCGATCGAGAGCTCGCGGCCAAACTGATCAAAACACGGCCGCGCATCGCGGCACCGTCGACGGCCTGCGACGCTGCGATCACGCGGTCTTCGTGACTTTCATGACGACGATCGTCACGTCATCGTCGTGCGGCCTGTGTGCCGCAAAGCGGTCGGCGACCTCCAGCACCGCCATGAGCAACGCTTCGGGATCGCAGTCCCGGTGCACCACGACTGTTTCGCAAAGGCGGTCGACGCCGAAGAATTCGCCTGACTCGCTCGCGCGCTCGGTGACGCCGTCCGTATAGAGGACGACGATATCGCCGTCACCCAGCACGGTTTTCGTCTCTTCGAACTTGACGCCTTTGCTGATGCCGAGCAGCATGCCGCCGGCCTGCAGGAAGCCGCACCGGTCGTCGGCTGCGCGCAGCAGCAGCGCGGGCGGATGGCCCGCGTTGGCGTAGCAGAGCTCGCTCGTTTGCGCGTCGAACGTGCAGCAGCACGCCGTCATGAACAGCGTCGCTCGGTCGAGATCATCGAACAGGAGGTCGTTGAGCTTCTCGAGAATAGGTGCCGCACTCGGCGAGATCAGCCGTTGCGCCATGAACATGGTCCGGGCCTCCGCCATAAGGAGCGCGGCGCCGACGCCGTGTCCCGAAACGTCGCTGATGAACGTGTCGGCGCCGTGCAGTCCGCGCGGAAAGTAGCCGAAATAGTCGCCGCCAACCGCGACGGCCGGGATGCAACGACCGGCGTAGCGAACACCTGCGAGCGTGAGCGGGTTGTCGGGAAGGAGGGTTCGTTGTATCTCGCGCGCGATGTCCATCTGCGCTCGCGAGACTGCGAGCTCGATTTCCGCCGCGCGCGTTCGTTCCTGGGCGTTACGCAGATCGCGTTCGCGCGCCTCGAGTGTGGCGGCCATGGCGTTGAACGCGTGCGCCAGGAGCTCGAGCTCGTTGCCGCGCCCGCCGAGCAGCGCGGCTCGCGTGGCGAGCTCCCCTGATGCAAGCTTGCGGCTCGCGAAGACCAGCGCGTCGATCTGCCGCAGGATGAAAAAACGGCTCCCGAACCAGGCGGCGGCGAGTGCCGCGACCGTCACCAGCGCCAGGCCGCCGAGATTGCGACGCACGCGGCGGTCGACGTCCGCAAAAGCCACCGCCTTGGGCACGCCGATCGTCGCATGCAGATCGTGTCCGGCAATCAGCGGCGCGTGCGCCCAGAGTCGCGGATCGCCTTGCGTGTCGTCGGCCTCGAAGACGCCTCCTTGCCGTTGTTCCGACAACTTAGCAAAGGCCGTACGTTCCGGCATTGGCTGGCCGATAGCGCCTTCCACCGGCGGAAGCCGCGCGAGCACGGTGCCGAGCCGGTCGGTTACGATGAGCTCCGCGCGGGAGGGAAACTCCAGCGGTCCGAGCGCGCTCGTCAGCCAGTCGAGGCTCTGCGCCGCGAAAACGACGGCATCGACGCCGCCTTTCGTGTTCACGATCGGATACGCGTAATTGAGCGTTGGCTGCCGCGTGATGCGACCGATCTGATAGTCACCGATGGCAAATCGGCGGGTGCCAAGCGCGGCCTGGAAGTAAGGCCTGTCGACGACGCTGACCTGGGTGCGCAGCGGAATCGCACTGCACCAGACGTTGCCTTCTGCGTCGGCCACTCCGAAATTGAGGTACAGCGGGTACGCGCTCAGAATTTGCGCGAGGAATGCGCTGCAGGTGGCCGGATCCGGTCCGCGAAGCGCCGGTAGTTGAGCGAATGCCGTCAGCACCTGACGGGCAGCCTCGATCTGCGCCGCCTGGTTGCTCGTCGCGATCCTGATGAGCCGCAGCGCATCGTCGTTGACGTGGCCGATGGCCGCTTTTCGCTCGTCGGCTTGCGTATACAGCAGCAAGCCCAGCCATGGCAGCAGGATCGCCGCGAGCAACCCGAGCAAGCGCGCGCGCAGGCTCGCAAGACGGTCGAGCCAGGATGCCGCGGGCCTGTCGGCGGCTTCGCCGGCGCCATCGCCAATTGCCGCGCCGAACCACCCTTCACGAGGTTGCCCCAGCATGGGCTGGCGCCCCTGAAATGTCACTGCGGGCAGTGTAGGACGTATCGGGAGCTCCGTGGCCGAGTCCCTGCGCGGTACGGCTGGATTTCGTCCGCAACTACGTCACGGCGCTGTCGATTCCGGCGCCCCCCACTCGACTAGCAGCAAATGGGCCCCTTTCGGGCCGTCGAGAGCGGGGACACGAATGGAAATCGTCGAATGGATGGCCGCACTGATTCGGCGGACCGTTGAACGGCTGGGGCCCTACCTGCTCATCGAGATCCTGCTGCCCGGCGGGAGCCTGCTGGCGCTGCTGCTGTTCCTGTACCGGCGTTATCGGCAGCGCTATGGATGGCGCGCCGCCTCGGGCTCGTCGGCGCTCCCGCTCACGTTTGCCTCGATGGTGCGAAGCGTCGGAACGCGCTCGCCAACGTCGGTGCGCGCAGGTGCTGCGGCGACCATCTGCACTTGCGGCGCATTCGCATTGGCCGGGCTCAGCCGCTCGAGCACGTCATCGCGGAAGATCGGCGCAAATCGGTGACCCGGCTGCAGCAGCCCGCGCTCCTTCTGCAGGAACGCGAGCACGGTGGCGGCCGAGTGAACCCAGTTGCGCGCGCCGGACTCGGCGAATCCGGGCCCGCCGGTGGCACCACGCTCGCCGAGCGGATGATCCTTGGAATCCTTGCCCATCCAGAACCCGAGCATGACGCCTTTTTCCAGCTGATCGGCCGGTCCGGGGACGAACAGCAGCAGCCAGACGTCCGACGTCTTGCCATCGGCATTCGTCGCAGTACCGGTCTTGCCGGCGATCTCGCCGGACGTCGCGAGCGGAAACGCGAGCGTCCGCTTTTTCCGCTCGTCGTTGGACAGCTTCCAGATTGCGTCGCTCAGCGGGTCGATGCCCGGAATCACGCCGCTGCGCAGCGACGCGGCGGTGCCGGTGGGACCGATGTCGAGCGGGCCCTTGAGCAACTCGATCATCGCCGCCGACACAGCCGGATGCAGCAGTCGCTCGGGTCGCGGGCGGTTTTCGCCGCGGAGGTCGCAGCGCATCGCACGGCCGCCGTCATCCCGGTGCAATAGCGATACGCCGTCGCGGCAGACATCGTTCGCGAACCGCGGCGTCACGCGAAAGCCGCCGTTGACGAACGCCGCCGTCGACGCCATCGCCAGCGGGTTCACTTCCGACGCGCCGATCGCGGTGGTCGGGTAGGGCTGCAGCACGTGCTTGTCGTCGTGGGGCATGCCGAGCCGATACGCGAGCTCGATCACGTGCTTGATTCCAGCGCGTGAACCGGCGCGCATCGCCGCCGTGTTGCGTGATTCGCCGAGCGCGATCCTGCAGCTCATTTCGCCGCGGTACTCGGGCTCCGAGCGCGAGTGGAAGTTTTCGATCTTCTTGACGCCGCGCCCGCGGCCGAGCGGCACCAGCACCGGCGCGTCCAGCACCGTGCAGCGTTCCAGCACTTCGGTCGCGATCGATTCGACCGTCTGCGGCGCCGAATCGCTCTTGAGCACCTCGTTGGTCAGCTGCTCGACCAGGCCGCCGTACGTGAAGATCTTGAACGTCGATCCCGGCTGCCGCCAGCCGGTGGCCATCACGTCGTACTTGAGCTGGCTGAAATTGACGTTGCCGACCTCGGCCAGCACGTCGCCGGTGAAGTCGACGGCGAACGCACCGGCACGAAGCTGCGCGTTGTCGGCATCGGTCGGATGGCGTGCGACGTACGTTCGCAGCGTCATGTCGACGGCGCGTTCGAGCACATCCTGCAGCGCGTCGTCGCGCGTGATCGAGATCGTCAACCCGCCGCGGGTGATCGGGAAGCGGTCCTTGTAGAGAATGCGCACGCGCTCGAGGAAGTGATCATGCGTGCCGCAGCCGATACCGGGCGGCACGATTTCCTTGCGCAGACTCTTCTCGACGGCGTCGGCGGCCCGCGCGTAGTCGATTTCGGTGATTGCGTCCTCGCCCAGCATCAGGTCGAGCACGCGCATCGTGCCGCGCGCCGATTCGGCCCAGTTCGCGTCGCGGACTGCGTCCCGGACCTTGATCAGCGGGTCCGTCGCGAACGCTCGGTCGGGCAGCGCAGGCTTGTTGATCAGCGCAACGATGAACGCGGCCTGCTGCAGCGCCAGTTCCTTGGCCGGCTTGCCGAAATACGCGCGGCTGGCCGCTTCGATCCCGTACTGCCCGCGGCCAAAGTACGGCATGTTCACGTACTTGACCAATAGTTGCTCGTGCGAGAATTCGCGCTCGATGCGCAGCGCGGTGACGATGTCGCCGACCTTTTCGGCCTCTGTCGATGCGCGGCCGGTGCCGCCGCGAAGGTGCTTGGCGATCTGCATCGTCAGCGTCGAGGCCCCGGAACGGCTTTCCTTCAGGATCCGCTTGCCCATCGCGCGGACGATGGCGCCTTTGTCGATGCCCTCGTGCGTGAAGAAGTTCTTGTCCTCGGACGCGAGGATCGCGCTGACGAACAGAGGCGGGATGTCCGCGACGTCGTTGATCAGGATCCGATGCTCGGGCGACGAGATGCAGGCGACCGTCTTCTGGTCTTCGTTGACCATCACCGACAGCTGGGCGAAGTACGCCGGATCGTCGAGGCGAGCGATCGCCGCCCGGTTGGTGCCGAGATACGCGTCGATCCGCTCGCCGTAGCGCGAATCGATCGCCTCGACGATCGCTTCGAACTCGACGTAGCCGACGACCGCCAGCGCCGCGAGTACGCCGATGACCACGAACAGGCTCCTGACAATCCTGCCGGCGAAGCAGACGATTCGCCACGGCAGCATCAGCAGCGTGTGCCCGCCGCCGGCGCGTTCAGGTTCCTGTGTCATTCGTGTCCCGCGGACGTTTCTCGTCCATAGATGAGCGAGCGAAGAGAAGCAGGTGTCGTACCAATGCGTCACGTAAGCTGCTGCTCACGCCGGGGCGCACGGCTGGCGCGACTTCACGTCATTGCTGCGGGGTCCGTCGGGTGAGCGCCGGCGTCAGCCGACTGCCGCTGCGGGGCGCATCGAGCGGCGGCCTGTGGCGTCGGTCGCCTTGATTGACCTCCACGCCCTCGGTTTGCGGCCGTGCCCGCCGCTTGGAGGGCTCGAGGCGGCTTCGCATCAAGTTGGTGCGGCGTTGCGGCCGCTGCCGCGAGAGTGCGTCAGGCGGCGAAGGTGCACGGGCCGCGGTCGCGGACGAGTTGCATCGTGTTGCAGCGGATGCCGCCGCCGTACTTGTGCACCTCGCCATATTCGATCGGAATGACCTCGACGCCGTGCCGCTCGAGCAGTGCGCGCGTCTTCACTGCCGATGCGTTCATGATCACGCGGCGCGGTTCGATCGTGATGCCGTTGACCGGATACAGGTCGACTTCGTCGCGGGGTGCCTCGAGCAGTTCGTAGCCGAATGCGTGCAGCGCGCGGATGGTTTCGTAGTCGCACCATGGCGGATAGATCAGCGCGAGCCGGCGGTCGAGCGGCATGATCCACATGTCGGCGTGCATCCAGCCCGGCACCTCGTCGTGGTAGCTGTACAGCGGTCCCGGGCTCGATGCGAGCAGCACTTCCTTGTAGCCGGCGCGATGCAGGATCGGCAGCACCTGCTCGGCGCCGTCGCGATTGCAGTCGGTGGACAGCATCAGCACGATGAAGTCGTCGCTCATCCGCACCGACGCGCCGATCTCGCACACGCCGTGGCCGTGCACGGTGTAGAGAATCGGGCAGCCCAGTTGCATCAGGAACTGGGCGACGTAGCGCGAGCGTCCGCGCCAGTACGGCGTGGCTTCGCGCGGGATGATCGCGCCGCCGTTGATGACGAAGCCCGCGGCGGCGGAGATGCTGCGCTTCATCGGGCCGTAGGCCGACTTGGGCGGATCGTCGGGCCACGTCACGTAGTGAACGGTGATCCCGAGACTTTCATAGAGTGTGGCGAGGCTACGGTGCTGTGCGCGCATCAACTCGAGATCCGGCGTGACACCGTTGAACACGAAGAATGCGCTGTCCTGCTCGTAGAGCTTGCGTACCTCGGTTGCGGTCGGCTGCACCATCGCCACCTCCCGCAGCCGTCCGATGCCTTGCGCCCCCCACGGCTTGCCCCATATCAGCGTCAGCTCGTCGAGATACGAAACCTCCGCGTGGTAGCGGTGGTATTGCGGGACCTTGCCCTCCTCGTAGAACGGGAAGCGGGTGAGCACGTTGGCCATCGTCCGCGCGTCATCATTCTTGGTGTCGTCGGCGGGCACATCGTCGCGCTGATCGCCGTTCATGTCGTGTCCTTGTCAGTGGGGGTGGCGTGCCGCGGCGGCAGACCCTGGAGCACTCGCGCCGCGTTGTCGCGCAGCACGCTGGCGAGTCCATCGCCAATGCCCGCGGCGCGTTGCAGCTGCGCATACACGAGGTCGGGGTCCGTTTCGGGCAGCCAACTCCCGAGAACGATCCGTGCGAGGCCGAGCTCGCGCACTACGCGCGTCAGCAACGCCTGCGGCAGCGAATGCAGCGTGAACCATAGGTTGCGGTCGTCCTCTGCGAGCGCGAGATAGTCCTCCCATGCCGACGGCAGCCAGCAGTGGTCGAGCACGATGCACGCGTCCGGGCACGCTTCGCGGACGATCAGGGGCAGGAACGTGCTGCCACCGGTGACGGGGATATTGCCTTCGAGTGCGATCGACACGTGCAACGATCGGCGCTGCAATGCCTGCGTGATCGGCACGACGACGCGGCGCACGTTGCCGATCGTGAGCCAGTTGCCCCAGCCGGTCAGGATCTTGATGCTCTTGAACCCTTCGTCGAGCAGGTTCTCGACGGCCGGGAACGCGTGAAACGGATTGACGAGGCCGATCGGGACGAGTCGGTCTGGATGCTGTGCCACGAGCGTGCGCACGCTCGCATTGGCGGCTGCGAAGTCGTGCGTGGCGACGGCGCGATATCCGAACACCCACGCCTGATCGATGCCCGCGGCATCCATCGCGCGCAGCAGGGGACCGGTCTCCGCGTGCGCCGGATACTCGGGATGGCCGAAGCAGACGCTGGTGTCCGTCCACTTCGCTTGATCACTGTTTCGCCGCAGGGCTCCATCGGAACCGCGACTCACGTGTTCGGGCGGCGCTGCAGCAGCCATCGTCAACTCGCCGTGACCGGTACGAGGTGCAGGAGACGCGCGATGTTTTCGCCCAGAACGAGCGCCTTGTCGCGCTCGGACAGCGACGACTCCTCGATGATGCGCTTCATCGATCCGGGATTCGCATAGGGCGAATCGCTGCCGTAGATCAGCTTGTGCGGTCCCACTTCTTCGCACGCGGCGCCGAATGCGTGGCCGCCCTGCAGTGAGATGTCGATGTACAGGTTCGGATACCGCTTCGCCATGCACATGGCGTCGTAGAACATGCCGCTGCCCATGTGGCCGATGATGAGCTTCGCTTGCGGAAAATCGCGGGCGAGCGCGCCCATCAGGGTGGGCGTGGCGTTCGGCTGGTGGCCGGTATGCACCCAGACCGGCACGTCGTACGAGATCGCGAGCTCGATCACCGGATGAACGAGTGCACGATCGTTGACCGGATAGCGGTCGACCTGCGGGTGCAGCTTGATTCCGCGGAAGCCCCAGTCGCCGATCGTGCGCGCCATCTCGTCGCGGCACGCCGCGATCCCCTGCGGTGGCTTGATGTTGGCGAAGCCGAGCAGCCGGTCCGGATAGGCGGCGACCGCCTCGCGCGTGTAGTCGTTGGATG
>Ga0207643_10000120_pt1 | contig 53357 bp, 46 predicted proteins | sample KBSMisM62_FD_184313 | JGI IMG/M metagenome (GOLD analysis project Ga0207643, IMG submission 184313) | Miscanthus rhizosphere microbial communities from Kellogg Biological Station, Michigan, USA - KBS Miscanthus M6-2 (SPAdes) (version 2) | ecosystem: Host-associated > Plants > Roots >... | reverse complement strand
CGGCCGGCTGCCCCGACCGGCGGCGCGGGGGCAGCTCCGGCCGGGTCCCCCGGGCGGACCCAGTGGCGCCGGGCATCGTCACCTCGGGACTGATCGAGAGCAGGGAGGCCGCAGTCTAACGCTGCCTCGTCCCACCGATGCGGCTACGGTGACACAGGTGGAGAGCATCTACGAGCACGCCGGCGGGGCGCCGGCCATCCGCCGGTTCGTCGAGGTCTTCTACGCCAGCGTCCTCGCCGACCCGGTGCTGAAGCCGCTGTTCGGCGAGGGCAGGCCGGAGCATGTCCCGCACCTGGCGGCCTTCGACGCCGAGGCGTTCGGCGGACCAGAGGTTTACACCACCGAGATGGGCGGGTTCCGGACCATCATCGACGCTCACCGGCACCTGCAGATCACCGAGGAGCAGCGGCAGCGGTTCGTCGAGCTGTACATGGCCGCCGCCGACACCGCCGGCCTGCCCGACGACGCGCGGTTCCGGGCGACGCTGCGCTCGCACGTGGAGTTCGGCACCCAGGTCGCCGTGCAGAACTCGTGGGCAAGCACCGACGCCGAGCTGCACCCGCTGCGCGAGGTTCCGAAATGGACCTGGGAGGAGCCGGAGGCCTAGGTCGTCCACTGTGGACGGTCGCTAGTGCGGGGCACTTAGGCCCAGGGGCGGGCGGAGCGGGCCGCCCAGTACCGGTCGGGCGGCTCGGTCAGCTCGGCCAGCTCGTCCGGGTCGAACGAGACCGCGGCCGCGTTCGAGGCGAGCTGGTCGGCGGTCACCGCGCCGGAGAGCACGACGTCACACCACGGCTGGGCCAGCACGGCGCCTATCGCCACCGCATCCGGACCGACGCCGTACCGGTCGGCGACCGCGCGCAGCACCGCCGGCGCCTCGCCGTCGACCAGCCGCCCGTTCGCGACGGCCTCCTTGACCACGACGCGGCAGCCGGCCTGGTGCGCGGCCGCGAGCGCCGGGCCCGCCGAGCGCTCCAGCAGGTTCCAGGTCGACTGCACCGAGGTGACCAGCCTGCTGCCGCCGGCGGACAGCTCGAGCGCCCGCTCGATCGCCTCGCCCTGCCGGGGGCCGGAGGTGGACACGCCGATCTCGATCCCGCTGTCGCGCAGCTCGGCCAGGGCGGCCAGCAGCGGGCGGTCGGACAGCAGCGGGCTGTCCGGGGTCAGCGAGTGCACCTGGTAGAGCCGCAGCCGGTCACCGAGCAGGGCCAGCGACTCGGCCAGCTGCCGGCGGAACGTGGCCAGGTCGTGGTGCTTGACCTCGTGCGTGTCGACGTCGAGCCGCCAGTCGCCGACGTACTCGTAGCCCCACTTGCTGGCCACGAACACGTCCTCCGGTTGCCGGTCGTCCAGCCAGGAGCCGAGGAACTGCTCGGCGTCCCCGTACGAGCGGGCCGCGTCGGCATACCGGATGCCCAGCGCGTACGCGGCGTCGAGCAGCTCGTGCGCGCGCGCCCGCAGCTCGTCCCGGCTGCGGTCACCGGGCAGGTCGCGGTCCCGCCCCGAGGTGATGTACGCCGGCCGGCCGATCGCCGCGAGCCCCAAACCGAGTCGCCCCACGCGGGGAAACCTAGCGGCAGGTGGGCAGGATCGGACCATGGCACGCACCGAGGAAGCACAGGGCCAGTTCACCCGCGACTCCCGCTACATCACGACCCGGGTCACCGCCGACGGCCGGGACGGCTACCCGGTCGAGCCGGGGCGCTACCGGCTCGTGGTCAGCCGGGCCTGCCCGTGGGCGAGCCGGGCGGTGGTGGTGCGCCGGCTGCTCGGGCTGGAGGACGTGCTGTCGATGGGCATCTGCGGGCCGACCCACGACGAGCGCAGCTGGAGTTTCGACCTCGACCCCGGCGGCCGTGACCCGGTGCTCGGCATCGAGCGGCTGCAGCAGGCCTACTTCGCCCGCTTCCCGGGCTATGACAAGGGGATCACCGTGCCGGCGATGGTCGACGTGCCGAGCGGGCAGGTGGTCACCAACGACTTCCCGACGATCACCAGGGACCTGTTCTTCGAGTGGCGGCCCTACCACCGCGACGGCGCGCCGGACCTCTGGCCGGCGGCGGTCCGGGCCGAGATGGACGAGCTGATGGAGTGGGTCTACACGGAGGTGAACAACGGGGTCTACCGGTGCGGGTTCGCCTCGTCCCAGCAGGCGTACGACGACGCGTACGACCGGCTGTTCGGCGCGCTCGACCGGCTCTCGGACCGGCTCGCGGACCGGCGGTACCTCCTGGGTGACGCGGTCACCGAGGCGGATGTCCGGCTGTTCACCACGCTGGTCCGGTTCGACGCCGTCTACCACGGCCACTTCAAGTGCAACCGGCAGAAGCTGACCGAGCTGCCGGTGCTGTGGGCGTACGCGCGGGACCTGTTCCAGACGCCGGGGTTCGGCGACACCGTGGACTTCGACCACATCAAGCGGCACTACTACGAGGTGCACCGGACCATCAACCCGAGCGGCATCGTGCCGCGCGGTCCGGACCTGGCGAACTGGCTGGAGCCGCACGGCCGGGCGGCGCTCGGCGGGTCGCCGTTCGGCACCGGCACGCCCCCCGGTCCGCCGTCGCCGCCGGAGACCGTGCCACCGGACCACACCCCACTCCCCTGAGCGACCCGCCCTCAGTCGTGCTCGGCGAGTTCGCGGAACTCGTCGGGGACGCCGCGGGAGCGGGTGCGGGCCGGCAGGTAGCCCACCGCTTCGCGGCCGAACCGGTCGCGGACCGCGTCGACCGAGCTGTCCAGCGCCCAGCGGGCTGAGCCGCGCGCGGACCCGGGCCGGCGCGGGTCGTCCGGGGGCACCGGCAGCTCCAGCTGGATCGAGTGCTGCAGGGTGAGGTTGGAGACCGAGATCGCCAGCAGGCTGATCTCGACCGCCGCGTCCTGGTCCCGGATCGCCTGCCAGGCCAGCTGTTCGGCCACCTCGGTCAGCGTGAGCGTGGCCGCGATCGGTCCGGGCAGGGTCAGCGACCGGGTCACCGACTTCATCCCGGCGAACCGCACCCGCACGGTGACGGTCCGGCCGGCCCGGTGCTTGGCCCGCAGCCGCCCGGCCACCCGGTCGGCGAGGTGGCTGAGCACCTCGGTCACCAGGCCAGGGGTCGGCTGGTGCGCGCCGATCGCCGACTGCGCGCCGACCGACTTGGCCCGCCCGAGGCCGCTGATCCGGCGCGGGTCCTCGTTGACGGCCAGCGCGGCCAGCTTCAGCCCGACGGCGTGGCCGAGCAGGCCCTCCAGAGCGCGCGGCGACATCTCGGCCAGCTCGCCGATCGTGTGCACACCACGCTCGGCCAGCCGCCGCTGCGCCACCGGGCCGACGCCCCACATCAGCCCGACCGGCAGCGGGTCGAGGAACTCCCGCTCCCGCTCCGGCTCGACCACCACCAGCCCGTCCGGCTTGGCCACCTGCGAGGCGACCTTGGCCAGGTGCTTGGTCCGGGCCGCGCCGATCGAGATCGGCAGCCCGACCTCCCGGCGCACCCTGGCCCGCAGCCGGGCGGCGATCTCGCCCGGCGGCCCGAACAGGTGGGTCGAGCCGGTGACGTCGAGGAACGCCTCGTCGATCGAGATCCGCTCCACCGCCGGCGTGACGGCGTTCAGGATGTCCATCACGTCGTCGGCGAGCCGCTGGTACTGGGAGAAGTGCCCCCGGACGAACGTGATCCGCGGGCACAGCTGGCGCGCCTGCCAGCCCGCCATCCCACCGTGCACGCCGAACGCCTTCGCCTCGTACGAAGCGGCGAGCACGACGCCCCCGCGGTCGCTGCCGCCCACCGCGATCGGCCGACCCCGCAGCGCCGGGTCGAGCAGTTGCTCGACCGACGCGTAGAACGCGTCGAGGTCCGCGTGCAGGATCGTCGGCCCGCGGGGCATGATCGCACTGTATCGAACACGTGTTCGAACGACTAGGCCCGATGTCCGCCAGACTTTCTGGCAGTCTTGCCGGACCGTGACAGGCAGCCATCCGCTTGGCGCGGGTGGTCAACCCGCCCTCCGTGTGGTGTGACCGAGGCATTTCCGTACCGACTCACGGGAGGCTGACGCCATGCGGAGACTGACCTTTGGCATGAACGTGAGCGTGGACGGCTACATCGCCGCGCCGGGCGACAACCTCGGCTGGAGCGTGCCGAGCGACGAGCTGTTCCAGTGGTGGTCCGACCGGGTGGGGGCGACGGGCCTGGCGCTGTACGGGCGCAAACTGTGGGAGACGATGAGCTCCCACTGGCCGACCGCCGACCAGCAGCCCGGCGCCACCCCGGCGCAGATCGAGTTCGCCCGCCGCTGGCGGGACATGCCGAAGGTGGTGTTCTCCTCGACGACCAGCGCGGTCGACTGGAACACCCGCCTGGTCACCGGTGACGCTGCCACCGAGATCACCCGGCTCAAGACTGAGGATGGCGGTCCCATGGACATCGGCGGCGCCACCCTCGCCGCGGCAGCCATGCGGGCCGGGCTGATCGACGAGTACGTGATGGTCACCCACCCGGTCCTGGTCGGCGGCGGCACGCCGTTCTTCACGGCCCTGGACGACTGGGTGGACCTGGACCTGGTGGAGACCCGGACGTTTCCCGACGGCGTGCTCCTGACCAGATACGAGACCAGGCGCTGAGTCAGCCGCGGGCCTCGACCAGGCCGAGGCCGACCGGCGACGCGGTCCGGTGCACCGCGGTGACGGTGAACCCGGCGTCGGCGAGCAGCTCGCGATACTCGGCCTCGGTCCGCTCCCGGGCGGCGCCGAACAGCATGAGCATCGTCAGGTCCATCCGGATCGCCGCCGGCTGATCCCGGGCCCGCTCCGGCAGCAGCGCCTCGGCGACCAGCAGCCGGGCGCCGGAGGGCACCGCCTTGCGGCAGGTCGCGAGGATCCGGCCGGCCTCCTCGTCGGACCAGTCGTGCAGCACCCGGGACAGCACGTACGCGTCGGCGCCGGCCGGCAGGGCGGCGAAGAAGTCGCCGGCGACCACCGTAGACCGGTCGGCGAGCCCGGCCGCGGCCAGCCGTTCCCGCGCCGGCTCGACCACCGCCGGCCGGTCGACCAGCGTCGCGGTCAGTCCGGGCGTCGCCCGCAGCACCGCGCCGACCAGCACGCCGTAGCCGCCGCCGACGTCGACGAGGTGCCGGATCCCGCCGAAGTCGTACGCGTCGACCAGGTCGGCGGCCTCCCGGTCGGCCCGGCCGGCCATGGCCGCGGCGAAGACCTGCTCGTGCGCCGGGGTCGCGTCCAGGTGGTCGAAGAACCGGCGGCCGTACACCCGCTCGAACGCGGTGTCCCCGCCGCGGACCGCCGCCGGCAGGCCGGCCGCGGCCTCGAAGTAGAGCTCGCCGCGGACGAGCGCCAGCTCGCGCATGGACCCGGGTACGTCCGAGCGCAGCCAGGCGCCGGTCGCGGTGAGCCCGAACCGGCCGTCCGGCAGCTCGTCCAGCACCTGGTCGGCGGCGAGCCCGCGCAGCACCCGGGTCAGCGGCCCGACCGGCACCCCCACCGCCGCGGCCAGGTGGTCCGCGCTGCGCGGCCCCGCGGCCAGCTCGTCGGCGACGCCGAGCCGGGCGGCGAGGAAGAGCAGCTGCGTGCTGAGGTAACCGTCCATCAGCCGGCCGAGCCGAAGCGGGCCGGCCGTCTCGCTCGGGACCCCCGTCATCCAGGCAGGTAACCACGCCCGGTGGTCACCCGGCAGTGGCTTTGCCCCACGGGGCAGGCTCTCTCGACGCTGCGGGCAGCGCGGTCCGGCCGGTCAGCCGCTCCAGCCGAGCGTCCGGTCGCGCTGGTCAACCCCGAGCTCCCCGTACGGGTAGTCCGGCGGGTGCGGGTCGCTGGCCGCGTCCAGGGCCGCGGTCTCGGCCGCGGACAGGTGCAGGTCCGCCGCGCCGAGGTTGGCCCGCAGCTGCTCGGTGGTGCGGGCGCCGAGGATCGTCGCGGTCACCCCCGGCCGGTTGGTGACCCAGGCCAGCGCGACCTCGGCCATCGAGGCGCCGCGGGCCTCGGCGACCCGCTGCACCGCGGCGATCACCGACCAGGTCCGCTCGGTGCCGCGCCGCTCCCAGGCCTCCATGCCGCGGCCGGGGTCGTCGCCGAGCCGGGTGCCGGCGCCCGGCCCCTGCTCGCGGGTGTACTTGCCGGACAGGTAGCCCCCGCCGAGCGGGCTCCACGGCAGCAGCCCCAGCCCGGCCTCGACCGCGGCCGGCACGATCTCCCACTCGATCTCGCGCACCAGCAGGCTGTACTGCGGCTGCAACGTCACCGGCTCCGCCACCCCCATCGCGCGGGCCAGGTGCACCAGCGTGGTCAGCTGCCAGCCGGTGAAGTTCGACAGCCCCCAGTACGCGACCTTGCCGGCGCGGACGAAGCCGTCCATCGCCCGCAGCGTCTCCTCCAGCGGCGTCAGCGGGTCGTACGCGTGCGCCTGGTAGAGGTCGATCCGGTCGACGCCGAGCCGGGCCAGCGATGCGTCCAGCGCCCGGGTCAGGTGCCGGGCCGACAGGCCGGCCCCGTTCGGGTCGCCGGCGGTCGGGAAGCGGCCCTTCGTCGCCAGCACCACCCGGTCGGTCAGGTCGGCCGGCCGGCCGGCGAGCCAGCTGCCGATGATCCGTTCCGACTCGCCGCCGCCGTACACGTCGGCCGTGTCGACCAGCGTGCCGCCCGCTTCGAGGAAGACGTCGAGCTGCTCGTGCGCGCCGGGCTCGGCGGTCTCCACGCCGAAGGTCATCGTGCCGAGCGCGAGGGTGGAGACGGCGCAGCCGCTGCGTCCCAGGGTCCGGTAGTCCACGCCCCTGTCCTACCCCCTTGGCCGCGGCCGGGCCGCAGCCGGGCCGCAGTGACGTGGCCGATGAGGTGGCTCAGCCGACGAAGACGCAGAACGGGTGCCCGTCCGGGTCGCCGTAGACCCGCAGCGGCTCCTCCGGGTCGCGCTGCCGGGAGTCGTCCAGCAGGGTGGCGCCCAGACCGAGCACCCGCTCGTGCTCGGCGTCGAGGGCGGCGACGTCCGGCACGGTGAGGTCGAGGTGCAGCTGCTGCGGCACGCCCGGCCGCGGCCAGGTCGTCCGGGGCAGCTCGGCCACCCCCTGGAACGCCAGCCCGATGCCGCCGTCGGGGTTGCGCAGCACCAGCCAGTCCTGGCCGCGCGGGTCCGGCTGGCCGGCCGGCGGCGGCTCGTCGCCCGCCCGGTAGGCCCAGCCGAGGAGCTCCCGCCAGAACTCAGCCGCCCGGCGCGGGTCGAGCGAGTCGAGGACCGTCTGCCGCAGCGTCGCCATCGCGGCAGCGTAGTTCCAGACCGGCACCGGCGGCGATCATCCCCCGTGGCTGACCACCGCCGGTGCCGGTGGGCCCCGCATCACCATTGCAGCAAGACCGCGGGATCATCACCCGCCGTTCCGGACAGGTTCCGGACGCTACCCGCCGTGACGCTGGTTGTACGCTGTCTGCGACGAGCTCGCACCGGACAACGTCGGACGAGGATTTGTGGTTGCGTCTCATCCGAACGGTCCCGTCGCGGATTTCTGTGCCGCGCTCCGGGACCTGCAAGTCGCCTCCGGCATCAGCCGCAGCTCACTGGCCCGTGAGATCCACTACGGACGGTCCCAGCTCTACGACATCCTCGACGGCCGGATCCGCCGGCCGCCCGAGTGGGACCGGCTGGTCGAGCCGCTGCTTCGCACCTGCCTGCGCGGCAAGCCGGACGTGGACCGGCTGGTGGCCGACTGGCGCACCCGGTACGAGGTGCTGCTGCGGGTGCACGACGAGCTGACCCGCCGGACCAGCCGGAACCCGGAGGTGGCCGAGGGCCGGATCACCGGCATGCGCACGAGTGAGGCGATGGTCGAGCACGCGGCCCACCTCTGGCCACGCCTGACCGAGCACCCGTTCGTCCGCGCGGTCGGCGCCGGCCACCTCACCGACGCCGAGTTCCGCAGGTGGATGGTCAACGACTACTACTTCAACGTCGAGTACCAGCGGTTCATCGCCAGCCTGGCCGGCAGCGCCCCGGACGACGCGATCACCGAGGTCCTCGCGACCGCACTGTCGGACACCCGGCTCGGGCTGACCCAGATCCGTCAGCTGGCCCAGCGGTTCGCGGTCGACGTCGGCGAGGAGCCGGCACCGGCGACCGTCGCGCTGGCGGCCTACCTGCAGGCCCAGCTCTGGCGCGGCTACGCGCCGTCCGTCACCGGGCTCTACGCGTGCGAACAGGTCTATTTCCACGCCTGGTCCGCGGTCCGGCCGCAGGCCGACCGGTCCACGCCGTACTGGCCGCTGGTCGACGCCTGGTCAAACCCGACGTACGAGATCTGGCTGTCCTCGCTCGGCCGGCTGGTGGACGCGACCACGGCGACACCGGAGATGCTGCGCACGTTCGAGTGGGTGATCCGGCTGGAGCTGCTGTTCCTGGACGCGCTGCACAACGGCGCCGGCTGGTGATCACCCGGCCGCCGCGCGGCGCACCGCGTCGACCGCGGCGGCCACGTCGGCGTCGTCGGTGGACCAGTTGCTCACCGAGACCCGCATCACGTCCCGGCCGCGCCAGCGGGAGCCGGACATCCAGGTGACCCCGTCGGCCAGCAGCCGCGCGGTCACCGCCCTGGTCCGCTCGTCGTCCCCGAACGCGGCACAGACCTGGGTGAACACCACGTCGTTGAGCACCTGCGCGCCGGGCACCGACGCGATCCCGGCGGCGATCGCCCTGGCGTTGGCGGCCAGCCGGTCGACCAGGTCGGCCACCCCGGTCCGGCCGAGCGAGCGCAGCGCTGCCCACACCGGCACGCCGCGGGCCCGCCGGGACAGCTCCGGCACGGAGTCGACCGGGTCGCCGGCGCCCTGCACCAGGTAGCTGGCGCGCATCCCCACCGCCGCCCGCAGCGCCGGCCGCCGGGCGACGACGATGCCGCAGTCGTACGGGACGTTGAGCGTCTTGTGCGCGTCGGTCGCCCAGGAGTCGGCGGTCTCGTGCCCGGCGACCAGGTGCCGCAGCCGCGGCGAGGCCGCCGCCCACAGCCCGAACGCCCCGTCGACGTGCACCCAGGCGCCGTGCTCGTGGGCCACCGCGGCCGCCGGGCCGAGCGGGTCGAACGCACCCGAGTGCAGGTTGCCGGCCTGCAGGCAGACGATCGCCGGCCCGCTGTCGGCGGCCAGTGCCTCGGCCAGCGCGTCGGTCTCCAGCCGGCCCTCGGCGTCGGCGCGGATCTCGGTCGGCGCGCCGAGGCCGAGGTAGCGCAGCGCCGCGTCGAGCGTCTCGTGCCGCTCGGCACCGGCAAGCACCCGCACCCGCGGTCCGCCGGCCAGGCCGAGCCGGTCGGCGTCCCAGCCGGCCGCGTCGAGCTGCTGGCGCCGGCCGGCGGCCAGGCCGGTGAAGTTGGCCATCGTCGCGCCGGTGACGAAGCCGACCTCGGCGTCGGCCGGCAGCCCGAGCAGGTCGAGCAGCCAGCCGGCCGCGGCCTGCTCGACCGCGGTGGTGCCGGGCGTCGCGAAGCGGATCGCGGTGTTCTGGTCCCAGCTGCTGACCAGCCAGTCGGCGCCCAGCGCGGCCGGCAGCGTGCCGCCGATGACCCAGCCGAAGAACCGCCCGGACGGCATCGCCATCAGCCCGGGCTCGACCAGCTCGGCCAGCAGGTCGACGACCTTCCCCGGATCGGTCGGCCCGTCCGGCAGCGGCTCGGCCAGCTCGGCGGCCAGCTCGTCCGCGGTCAGCCGAGGCGGGATCGGGCGGTCCGGCAGCGACGCCAGCCAGGAGCGTGCGTGCCGCGCTGCCGCGGACAGGGCCTCGTCGTAGGCGTCAGGTCGCGCAGTCACGGCTCAGGCCGCCGGTTCCTCGGCGGCCTGCTCCGCCGCCGGACTGGTGGGTGCCGCCGGTGCACGCCGGCCAGGATGGGCGAGCGAGACCAGGAAGGCCGCTCCGAGCGCGATCGCCATGCCGATCAGCACGGCCCTGGTGGCGACCGCGAAGTCGGCGGCGACCGCGCTCTGGATCGCCTCCCGCAGCCGGGCCGGCACCGACGCCGGCACCCCGCCCGACGACTGGCCGACCGACCCGTTGGCGGCCGCCTCGGCGGCCGAGGCCGGCAGCCCGAGCCCGGTGAACGAGGTGGTCAGCCGGTGTGTCAGCACGGTGGTCAGGGCCGTTCCGAGCACCGCGATGCCGAGCGCGGAGGCATAGTTGCGGACGGTCTGGGTGATGCCGGTGACCTCACCGTAGGAGGCGCCGATCGCCCGGTTGACCGCGTCCGTGCTGGCGGGGCCCAGCAGCAGGCCGAGCCCGGCGCCGGCGATGACCACGTAGGGCCACTGCGCGTTGAGGCTGAGGTCGGTGATCTTCCAGGCCCACAGGGCGAACCCGGCCGTGCCCACCGCGCAGCCGAGCACCACCGGCCGCCGCGCCCCGCCGGCGTCCAGCATCCGGCCGCCGACCTGGGCCGCCGGGGCGAAGCCGGCGAAGAACACCAGCAGGTAGAGCCCGGCGTCGCTGGCGTCGTAGCCGAGCGAGACCTGCGAGTAGACGCTGGCGAAGAAGAAGATCGGGACGAACGCGATCATCGACAGGAACAGCACGGCGTTGTCGATGACGAACGCGCGGTCGCGGAAGACCTGGACCCGGATCAGCGGGTATTCGGTGCGGGCCTCCAGCCGGACGAAGAAGGCGAGCACGGCGAGGCCGCCGACGATGCACAGCCAGGTGCCCGGGTTGTCCCAGCCCCAGGTCGCCGCCTGCTCGAAGCCGAGCACGGACAGGCCCATGCCGGCGATCGTCAGCACCGCGCCGACCCAGTCGATCGGCTCCCGCTTGCGCGTGTCGGGGATGGCCGCGATGAACGTGAGCACCAGCGCGGCGACCGCCACCGGGATGTTGATCCAGAAGATCGCCCGCCAGGTCCACTGGGTCAGCCAGCCGCCGAGGATCGGGCCGATGGCGGTCAGCCCGCCGCTGACCCCGAAGAAGATCGCCAGCGCCCGGCCGCGTTCCTGGATCGGGAAGGCGGCGACCACGATCGCCAGCGCCGCCGGGATCATGATCGCGCCGGAGACGCCCTGCAGCGCCCGGAACGTGATGATCCAGGGCTCGGCGATCGACCCCTTCGGGGTGGCCCCGCACAAGGCCGAGAACCCGGCGAACCCGACGATGCCGATCAGCACCATCCGGCGCCGGCCGAGCACGTCGGCCAGCCTGCCGCCCAGCGCGAACGTCGCGGCCAGGGCCAGCAGGTAGGCGTTGACCACCCACTGCGTGCCGCCCCGGCTGAGCGAGAGCTCCGACTGGATGTTCGGCGAGGCGATCGCCACGATGGTCTGGTCGATGAACGTCATCGCGACCGCGAACATCATGGCCGCGAGCGCCAGGTTCTTCTTCGCCCGCAACGCGCCCGTGCCGGCTCCGGACTCGGTCATGCAGCTGCTCCCCGTCTCGACGGCCGGTGGCGCCGGCCTTCTCCCTCCCGCAGTCTCCCGCACCGTCCGGCGATCGCGAGCCCGAAAGGCGCGGCTGTGGAAAACCCGATCGACGCCGGACGTACGGTCGCAGGCATGGTGACAGCCGCGTGGTGGTGATCGAGCGGGTGGTGCCCAACCGGCGCTGGCACGCGCTCGAGGACGACCAGGTGGTCGGCCGGGCGCACCTGCGCCGCCGGCCGGACGGCCGCGCGTTCGTCGCCGCCGACGCCTGGCGGGAGCCGGTCACCCGGGCGTTGCTCGACGCGGTCGCCGCCGACGTCCCGAGCGAGCTGTACACGCTCGCCGGCGAGGACGAGGCCGACCAGCTCGCGCTGCTGGCCGCGGCCGGCTACCAGGTGGCGCGGCGGGAGGACGAGTTCGTCATGCCGGTGGCGGCGGTGCTGGCCGCGACGGCCGGTCCGGTGCCGGCCGGTGTGACGATCGTGCCGGCCGACGAGAAGGAGTCCGATCGGCTGGCGAGGCTGGACGAGCGGCTGCGCCAGGACGTGCCCGGCTCGGACGGCTGGGTCAACGACCCGGCCGAGTTCCGGGCGTACACGTTCGACGAGCACTTCGACCCGCGGCTCTACCTGGTCGCGGTCGTCGGCGGGGAGTACGCCGGGCTGGTCAGGATCTGGCGCGGCAACCGGGTGCCGCGGCTCGGGCTGATCGCGGTGCTGCGCTGGCACCGCCGCCGCGGGCTGGCCCGCGCGCTGCTGCACGCCGCGTTCACCCCGCTCGCCGAACGCGGGATCGAGCTGGTCAGCGCCGAGGCGGACGTGACCAACACGCCGTCGCAAGCGCTGCTCGCCTCCCTCGGCGCCCGCCGCACCGGCGGCTCGGTCGAGCTGCGCCGTCCGGGCGAGGGCTAGGAGACCCCTGAAGAACTCGGGCTGACGACGCGTGTTTGGACGTGTTGTTCGGCGGGGCCGGGGTTCGCCCGTCGATGGCGCCGTTGTGGGTGTGGCCGGTGGTGGGTAGTCGGGGGTGGGCCGGTGTTGGTCAGGCCAGGGTCCAGGCTGTCTGGGTGCGGGTGAGGCCGAGGGTGATCAGGCGGCGGAGGTTCAGGGCGGCGGCGCGGGTGTGCAGCCAGGTGTTGTTCTTGGTGGTGCCGCGGTAGCGCAGCCGGCGGTTGCCGTAGGTGAGCCAGGCGATGGTGCGTTCGACCATGGGCCGGTGCTGCCGGTAGAGCGCGCCGAAGGCGGGGTCGGTGGCGCGGTGGCGGTGGGCGCGGGTGAGCGCGTCGTGGTCGCGGAGTTTCAGGCTGCGTCCGCCGCGGCTGGTGGTGCACCGGGCGCGCAGTGGGCAGCCGCGGCAGGCGGCGCCGTAGGTGACCGTGCGGCTGGCGGTGATCGGGCGGGTGTGTCCGGCTGGGCAGGTGGCGACCCCGGCGGTCTCGTCGATGGTGAACTCGTCGATGGTGAACCCGCCGGGGACCGGCGGGCGGATCGGCCAGGGCTTGATGATCGGTTCGTGTCCGGCGTCGGTCAGCGCGGCCAGCATCGGGCCGGTGCCGTAGGCGGAGTCGGCCAGTACCTGCAGCTTGTCCGGTTCGTCGGCGAGCAGCCCGGCGCCGATGGTCGCCTCGGAGGCGTCCGTGCCGGCGGCCGCGGTCAGCTGGCAGCCGATGATCAGACCGGTATCGGGTTCGACGGCGAGGTGGGCTTTGAACCCGTCCTGGCGGCGGGAGACGGTCTTGTGGGCATGCCGTGCGTCCGGGTCATGCACCGAGATGACCCGGTCTTCGGCGACCCGCCGGGCGATCTGCCACCGCCCGTCGGTGCCGTCGGAGTCGTCGGCCGGTTCGACGTCCTGCCCGGCGACCAGCGCGAGCAGCGCCACCGCCTCGGCCGCGGCCGGGCCGAGTTCGGCGTCGGGCAGGTGCCCGAGCAGCCGGTGCGCGTCGCCGACCAGCGCATCGACCAGGACGGCGCGGGCCTGTTCGTCGTCCCAGGCGATCACCGGCTTACCCGGATCGTCGTAGTCGTGCGCCCGGCAGTGCGCGGCGACCACCCCGGCCGCGCCGGGAACCTGGCGGCGGACCCGACGGATCGCGGCGATCAACTGGGTGACCGTGTCCTGGGTCGCCACCGCGTCCTCGAGCACGGTCGAGTCCAACGCCCGCCGGGTCCTGCCGGTCAGCACCCCGGTCGCCGCGATGACCTCCCGCACCGCGTCGAAGATCCGGTTCGGCCGATCAGAGGCGGCCAGCCGCCGCCGCCAATACGTCAACGTCGTCGGATGGAACCCGCCGGCCGTCACCGACAGCCCGCAGGCCGCCTTCCACCGCAGGTCGAAGGTGACCGCGTCGACCGTCTCGGCGTCCGAGAGCCCGTGCAGCGCCTGCAACAGGATCACCGCGGCCATCACGTCGGCCGGCACACTCGGCCGGCCCCGCCCCGACGGGAACAGGTCGGCGAACATCTCATCCGGGAACAGCTCCCGGCGGTGCCCGGCCAGGAACGCGAAGACGCTGCCCGGCCTCAGCAGATGCCCGGCAACCGACTCCACATCCAGCAGATCCCGCTGCGTCTCCGACCGCCCCTGCACCGGAAGATCATCCCGAACCAGGAAGATCAACAGTTCGTGCCGCGCGGATTGTTCAGCGGTCTCCTAGTGCGGGTCGCGACCGAGCAGGGCGACCAGCTGGTCGAGTGGCGCGGCGTCGTCCGGCACCGGCCGGGACGGCCCGAACGGCGCCCGGTCCGGCGGCACCCGCGGGAGGAACTCCCGGCTGAACGCGATCTCCTGCTCGACCAGGTCGTCCGGGAAGGACACCGTGCGGCCGGTGGCCCTGGCCAGGTCCCAGCCGTGCACGAGCGCCTCGGCGATCCGCAGGTGCAGCGCCACGGCGGCCGGGACGGTGCCGAACGGGATCGTCACCGGCCGCTCCAGCCCGTCGAGCCCCCGGAACGCCGCGGCCACCTCCGCGGCCGCGTCCGCGTACGCCGCGGCGGCGTCGTCGCCGAGCAGGTCCCCGGCCAGCACCCTGCGCGCCTCGTCCAGCGGGACGCCGCAGATCGCGGCGGCGAACACCCGGTTGCCGCCGACGAGGTGGGTCACCAGCGCCCGCACGTCCCAGTCGGCGCACGGGGTCGGTGCGGACCACTGGTCTGACCCGACCGCCGCCACCAGGGGCTGCACCGTCGCGTGCACCGAGTCGAACTGCTCCACCGTCACCACGGTCGGCAAACCTAGTCCACCAGGTCGAGCGCGGCGCCGACGATCGCGTCGGTGTCGATGCCGTGGTAGTGGTAGACGCTGGCCAGGTCGCCGCTCTGGCCGAACGCGGTGACCCCGAGGTGGGTAGCCGGCACCCCGCGCACCCCGGCCAGGAAGGCCAGCGTGTGCGGGTGCCCGTCCAGCACGGTGACCAGCGGCCGGGCCCGCTCCGGCGGGAACACGCTGTCCAGCACCCAGCCCGGCGCGTCACCGAGCCCGCGGCGACCCTGCACCGCCCGGAACAGCAGGTCGGGGCTGGTCACGCAGACGACGTCGGCGGGAAGGCCGAGCTCGCCGAGCCGGTCGGCGGCACCCAGCGCCTCGGGCACCAGGGCGCCCAGCACCGCCAGCGTGACGGCCGGCGCGGCGACCCGGCGCAGCGGGTAGGCGCCGGCCACCACCTGGCGCCGCCGCCGCTCCCGCGCGGCCGGGTCGGCCGGCACCGCGGCCAGCGCCTGATCCACCGGCCGGGTCGACAGCCGCAGGTAGGCCGAGGACCCGCCGGGCCGGCCCAGCTGGCCGAGCGCGGCGAGCAGGCACCACTCGGTGTCCAGCGCGAAGGCCGGCTCCCAGCTGGTGCAGCCCGGCTGCTCGAGCCCGATCGACGGCGTGGTGATCGACTGGTGTGCGCCGCCCTCCGGCGCGAGCGTCACCCCGGACGGCGTGCCGACCAGGATCGACTGCCCGCCGGCGTAGATGCCGAACGACCAGGGCTCCAGCGCCCGCTCCACGAACGGGTCGTAGAGCACGCCGATCGGCAGCAGCGGCTGGCCCCACCGGCTCCAGGTCACGCCGAGCTCGCCGAGCAGGCCGACCAGGCTCGTCTCGGCGATGCCGAGCTCGACGTGCTGGCCGGTCGCCTTCTCCCGCCAGTGCAGGATCGTCTCCGGGTCGTCGGCGAACCAGTCCCGCCGGTCGTCGTGCGACCAGACGCCCACCTTGTTCACCCAGCCGCCGAGGTTGGTCGACGAGCTGACGTCAGGGCTGACCGTGACCACCCGCGCGCCGACCTCCGGCGCGGCCCGGTTGAGGTCGAGCAGGGTGCGGCCGAGCGCGGCCTGGGTGGTCCCGCTGCCGTGCGGGGTGCGGCCGAGATCCGCCGGCACCGCCAGGCTGTCCACTGTGGACACCGGCGGCCGGTGCAGCCGGTCGGCGGCCGCGGCGAGCAGGCCGGCCGGCGCGCTGTCGGACGGGAACCGGGCCCACGGGTCGGCCGGGTCGAGCCCGAGCCGGTCGGCCAGCGCGGCCAGCTGGCCGGCGGTCAGCAGCGCGGAGTGGTTCTGCGGGTGCCCCTCGATGGCCAGCCCGTAGCCCTTGAGCGTGTACGCGATGATCACCGTCGGCCGGCGGTCGTCGATGGCCCGGTAGGCCTCCCGCAGCGCGCCGAGGTCGTGCCCGCCGAGGTTGCGGACCGCGGCGGCCAGCCGGTCGTCCGGGACGTCCGCGATCAGCTCGGCGATGGCGGCCGCGGCGGTCCCGTCGCCGGGCAGCGCGGTACGCAGCTCGGCCGGCTCCCGGCGCAGCAGCCGCTGGTATTCGGCGTTGGACATGTCGTCGATCCGGGCCCGCAGCGCGGCGCCGTGCGGCCGGGCGAACAGCTCCTCCAGCAGCCGCCCGTACTTGACCGTGAGCACCTGCCAGCCGGCCGCGCCGAACATGCCCTGCAAGCGGGTCGCCCCCATGGTCGGCACGACCCGGTCCAGCGACTGCCGGTTGAGGTCGACGACCCAGACGACCTCGCCAAGCTCGGCCACCATCGGGTCGAGCACGGCCTCCCAGACCGCGCCCTCGTCCAGCTCGGCGTCGCCGACCAGCGACCACTGCCGGCCCCGGCCGCCGGCACCGAAGTGCCCGGCAACGTACCGGCGGGCCAGCGCGCCCCAGATCGGTGCGGTCGCGCCGATGCCGACCGAGCCGGTCGAGTAGTCGGCCGGCACCGGGTCCTTGAGCCGGCTCGGGTAGGACTGCAGGCCGCCGAACTGCCGCAGCGAGGTCAGGTACGCCGCGTCCAGGTCGCCGAGCAGGTATTCCAGCGCGTGCAGCACGGGCGAGGCGTGCGGCTTGACCGAGACCCGGTCGTCGGCCCCGAGCTGCTCCAGCCAGAGCGAGGTCATGATCGTCACCATCGAGGCGCTGGACGCCTGGTGGCCGCCGACCTTGAGCCCGTCCGGGTTCGGTCGCACCCGGTTGGCGTGGTCGACGATCGCCGTCGCCAGCCACAGCACCCGCTCCTCCACCGCCCGCAGCGCCGCGTCGGTCTCCGGCTCCACCGCGATGCTCATCGCGCCTCCTCCGTCGTCCGGCTCCGCCGATCTTCTCCCGGTAAGCACCGCAGGGATAGCGTTCGGTCATGGGCCGGGTCGCCGCTCTCGTCCGCTTCGGCGGCGGGGCCTGGCTGCTCGGGATCCTCGGCCTGCTGGCCGGGCAGGCCCAGCCCGGCGCCGTCCTCGCCGGCGTCGCCGTCGCCCTGGCCGCGACGCTGCTGGTCCGGCTGGTCCGCGCGCTGCCGGTCGCACCGGCCGGCACGCTGCCCGGCCCGGTCCTGCGGGCCCGCTCCGCCGACACCGCGACGCATCCGCAGCGCGACCCTGACGCGGCCGGCCGGCCGCGCCCGCGAGCACCGTCCCGGGACCCGCTGACCGCCTGAGAAGGCTGTCGGCACCGTCCCCTTCCCGTACGTCCTGGACGGAGTCCCGCCATGCTCGCTTCGCTGTACGCGCTCGTCTGCTATCCCGTCTCCGCGATCCTCTGGTGCTGGCACCACGCCTTCGGTGCCGTCCTCGATCCCGCCGGTGGCCTGTCCTGGGCGCTGGCCGTCGTCTTTCTCGTGCTCACCCTGCGGGTGCTGCTGGTCCGCCTCGCCCTGGTCCAGCTGCGCTCCGGCCGGGCGCTGGCCGGCTTGCAGCCAGAGATCCGGGCGCTGCGGGAGCGGCACGGCGCCGACCGGGCCGCGCTGGCCGCCGCGGTGCAGAAGCTGCAGCGCGACCGCGGGGTGAACCCGCTCGGCGGCTGCCTGCCCGCGCTGGCCCAGGTGCCGGTCTTCCTCGGCCTGCTGCACGTGCTGCGCGGACTGACCGGCGGAGGGAGCGACTACGTGTTCGGGCCGGCGGACGTCGCCGCGTTCGGTCAGGCGCGGCTGTTCGGTGCCCCGCTCGGCGCGTACCTACGGATGCCGGCCGAGCAGCTGGTGGCGTACGGGGTCGATCGCTGGCAGGTCGCCGCCGTGGCTATCCCGCTGGCCGCGCTGGCCGCGCTCGCGACGTACCTGACCTCGCGGCACGCGCATCGCCGCACCCCGCCCGGCGACCCGCTGACCCGCCCGCTGACGCTCTACGCGTTCCCGGCCGGCGCGCTGCTCGGCGGCACGGTGTTCCCGTTCCCGGTCGTGATCCTGCTCTACTGGCTGGCCAACAACGCCTGGACGGCCCTCCAGCAGCCGGCGCTGCACCGACACCTGGACCGGGCTGCCGGCGGGTCGGCGGTCCCCGGGCTGAGACGGCGTCGGCGCTGACGGTCGTCGTCGCGGTCAGCCAGGGCCGACCGTGATGTAGGCGGTGAGCGCGCTGTTCAGGTTGGCCAGAACGGCCTTCGCGTCGCCGAAGAGCATCGCGGTGCGCGGGTTGGTGTAGAGCTCGTTGTCCATCCCGGCGTACCCGCTGGCCATCGAGCGCTTGATCACCAGCACCGACTTCGCCACGTCGACGTCGAGGATCGGCATCCCGGACACCGCGTTGCCGGGCCGGCGGGCGGCCGGGTTGGTCACGTCGTTGGCGCCGACGACCAGCACCACGTCGGTGGTCGGGAACACCCGGTTGATCTCCTCCAGGTCCTTCAGTTGTGTGTACGGCGCGTTCGCCTCGGACAGCAGCACGTTCATGTGCCCCGGCATCCGGCCGGCGACCGGGTGGATGCCGTAGCTGACGTCCACGCCGTGCTCGTCCAGCGCCTGGGCGAGCGCGACCAGCTCGTGCTGCGCCTGCGCCGCGGCCAGGCCGTAGCCGGGGACGATCACGACCCTCGACGCGTACGCCAGCTGCAGGGCGGCGTCGTCCGGGCTGGCCTCGCGGACGGTGCCGCCCCCCGCGGGCGCCACCTGCGCGCCGCCGTCGCCGGTGCCGAACCCGCCGGCGACGATGCTCAGCAGCGAGCGGTTCATCGCGTCGGCCATCAGCTTGGTGAGGATGGCACCGGCCGCGCCGACCAGCGCCCCCGCGATGATCAGCGGGGTGCTCGCCAGCACGAACCCGGCCATCGCCACCGCGGTGCCGGTGCAGGCGTTGAGCAGCGAGATCACCACCGGCATGTCCGCGCCGCCGATCGGCAGCGTGCCGAGCACCCCGAGCGCGAGCGCGGCCAGCAGCAGCACGATCAGCACCGGCACCCCGCCGCGCCGGGCGGTGTAGGTCAGCCCGCAGGCCAGCGCGACCGCGAACAGCCCGAGGTTCACCCAGTGCCCGCCGCGGAACACGATCGGCCGGCCGGCGATCCGCCCGGCCAGCTTGCCCGCGGCCACCACCGAGCCGGAGAACGTCACGCCGCCGATGAGCAGGTCGAGGAACGTGGCCAGCGTGGTCGAGACCGGCACCTGGGCCAGCGGCAGCGACCCCTCGTGGTGCAGCGCGTCGGCCAGCGCGATCAGCGCCGCCGCCCCGCCGCCGACCGCGTTGAGCACGCTGACCAGCTGCGGCATCGCGGTCATCGCGACCCGGCGGGCGATGATCGCGCCGGCGATCGCGCCGACGGCCGCGCCGAGCACCAGCACGGCGAGCGCGGTGGCCGTGCTGGACTTGTCGTCGGCCAGCACCACCACCGTGGTGAGGATCGCCAGCGTCATCCCGGCCGCCGAGACCTGGTTGCCGCGCCGGGCGGTGGCCGGCGAGTTCATCAGGTGCAGGCCGATCACGAAGCAGACCGCGGACAGCAGGTAGACCAGGTGGGTGGTGGTGTCCAGGCCGCTCACCTGCGCACGTCCCTCGGCCGGGCCTTGAACATCTCCAGCATCCGGTCGGTGACCAGGTATCCGCCGGTGACGTTCATCGCCGCGAACGCCGCCGCGATGAACAGCAGCACGTAGCCCAGCGGGCTGTCGATCGTCGCGGCGAGCAGCATGACGCCGACCAGGACGACGCCGTGGATGGCGTTGGCCCCGGACATCAGCGGCGTGTGCAGCGTCGCCGGCACCTTGCTGATCACCTCGAAGCCGACCAGCAGGCTGAGTACGAACACGGTGATGTCGGCGAACAGCATCGGGCTCACGCAGGATCTCCGTTCAGAAGCTCGCGTACGGCCGGGTGCACGACCTCCCCGTCGTGGGTGACGAGGACGCCGGCGGTGATCTCGTCGGCCGGGTCGAACACGATCCGCCCGTCCGCGACCAGGTGGGACAGCAGCGCGACGACGTTGCGCGCGTACGCCGTGGAGGCCGCGCGGGGCACCGCGGCGGCGAGGTTGCCGGCGCCGACCACGGTCACGCCGGCGCCGGTGACCAGGGTGCGCTCCGGCGCCGAGCCGACCACGTTGCCGCCGAGGTCGCTGGCGGCCAGGTCGACCACCACCGAGCCGGGTCGCATCGCGGCCAGCGCCTCGGCGGTGACCAGCACCGGCGGCGTCCGGCCGGGCACCTGCGCGGTGGTGATGACCACGTCGAACCGGGCCACCGCGGCGGCCATCGCGTCCTGCTGGCCGGCCGCCTCCTCGGCCGTGAGCTCGCGGGCATAGCCGCCCTCGCCGGTCGCCTCGGTGCCGAGGTCGAGCACGCTCGCGCCGGTGGAGGCGATGTCGGCCCGGGCGGCCTCGCGCACGTCGTAGCCGGTGACGACGGCGCCGAGCCGGCGGGCGGTGCCGATCGCCTGCAGGCCGGCCACCCCGGCGCCGAGCACCAGCACGGACGCCGGCCGCACCGTGCCGGCCGCGGTCATCAGCATCGGGAAGTAGCCGCCGTACAGGTCGGCGGCGAGCACGGCGGCCTTGTAGCCGGCCACGTTGGCCTGCGAGGTCAGCGCGTCCATCGACTGCGCGCGGCTGAGCGTGCGGGGCAGCCCGTCCAGGCTGACCGCGCTCACCTTGGCCTCGGCCAGCCGGCGGGCGAGCGCGGGCTGGAGCAGCGGCTGGAGCAGGCCGAGCAGCAGCTGGCCCGCGCGCAGCGGGGCACCCTCGGGCGGGTGCACGCAGACCACGACGTCGGCCCGCTCGTACACGGCCTGGCCGGGCAGCACCGTGGCGCCTGCCGCCGCATACTCCGCGTCGGGGAACCACGCGGCCGCTCCGGCGCCCTCCTGCACCACCGTGCCGAGGCCGAGCGCGGCCAGTCGGGCGACGCTCTCCGGGACCAGCGCGACCCGCCGCTCGCCGGCGTCGTCCTGCCGGACGACCCCGACCGTGAGCTCGCTCATCTCCCGCCCCTGCGGGCCCTCGGGCACGCGCATCTCCCGCTCACCTGCGGGCTCTCGGGCTCGCTCATCGGCGCCTCCTGCGGACCGTTCCCGACCGGCGCCGCAGCCACGTGGACAGCACCGCATCCCGCCGGCGCCGCCGGGATGCACCCGCCACGTTATCCAGTGCCGGTAACCACCCCGCGCGAACCCCGCGATCAGAGCACCTGTGCGGCACTTTCCGGTCTGGTGAGCGCGGCGTCGCCGGCCAGCTGCACGGCCCGCCAGCAATACCAGGCGACGACGCTCCGGTACGGCCGGTAGGGCTCGCCGAGCGGGACCAGCTGCTTCTCGGTGGGCAGCGGCACCTGCCAAGCCAGCGCGTACCCCTTGCGGACGCCGAGGTCGCCGGTCGGCCAGACGTCGATCCGGCGCAGCCGGAACATGAGGAAGATGTCGGCCGACCACTTGCCGATGCCCTTGACCGTGGACAGCCGGGCGGTGATCTCCTCGTCGCTCTGCCGGGCGAGCCGGCGCGGGTCGAGGATCACCGTGCCGTCGAGCGCCTTGGTCGCCAGGTCGCGCAGCGACTCGACCTTGCGCCCGGACAGCCCGGCCGCGCGCAACGTCTCGGCCGGCGTGGCCAGCACCCGCTCGGCGGTGACGTCGCCGTCCAGCGCGGCGACCAGCCGGCCGTGGATGGCCCTGGCCGCGCGGGTGGCCAGCTGCTGGTAGATGATCGAGCGCACCAGCGTGGCGAACGGGGTCTCCCGGGCCATCGGGATCCTCGGCGGGCCGGCGGCGGCGACGAGCCGCGCGATCACCGGGTCCCGCTCGGCCAGCAACCGCGCCGCCTCCCGGTACCCGACGCGCGCGGCCACGGCGGGGACGCTACGGAGCGGGTGTCCGAGCGTCAACGGCGACCGCCCGTACGGCGGCATCCGGGCTGGCTGAACGGCTCTAGGCACAAGCTGGCGACCTCGATCACATTGGGTCGACAGGTGTTCACACTGTGACGAGCAGCCGTACGGGCTGGAAAGGCGCGCTCCCGAATGTCGTCCCATGCCGCCGAGTCAGCGGCCGTCGATCCGTCCGCGCCGGCCTCCTCCGGGCTGGCCGTCGCCGACCCGGTCCGCGTGCCCACCTGGCGGCGCGGCCCCGGTCTCGCCGACGACGCCCGGGCCGCGCTGGCCGAGGTCGACCGGCTCACCGCGGAGGTCAGGTCGGCGCAGGATGCGCACCGCCGGGACCCGGACGAACGGTGGCTGCGGGAGCGGCTCGAGGACGCGCTGGTCGGCGCCCGGACGGTGACCGGCGAGCTGCTCGGCCAGGTCGAGCAGCTGGAGCAGTACGCGCTCAGCCACCGCCACTGGGACCTGGAGACCCGGCTGCGCGCGGTCGTGGGCGCCCGCGAGGTCGACGCGATGGCGCTGGTGCGGGCGGCCGGCGAGCCGAGCCAGGTCGAGGTCGAGGCGGCGGCCCGGGTGGAGCGGGCGGTGCGCGCGCTGCGCCCGGACGCGGACGAGATCGAGCACGGCTTCGAGGACCTGCGCAGCGGGCTGCGGCAGCTGCAGCGCGCGCTGCGGGACGTGCTCGGCCACCGGGTCGACCGGCCGCTGACCCTGCGCCACCTGCAGCTGCTGCTCGACGCGTCGCTGCGGGTGCTGTCCACCGCCGCGGTCGGGCTGCTCGGAGTGCTGGCGCTGGCCACCGGGGACGGCACCGCCCACGGGGACGCCGCGGTCGCGGCCGCCACCGCCGCCGCCGCACCGGTCGAGGGCATCGTCGAGCTGGTCCGCCGGCGGCTGCGCTGCGCCGCGCCGGAACAGCGGCTGCTGGCCGCGCACGACGACCTCACCTACCTGGTCGGTGACTTCGCCCACGCGGCCGCGCACGGCGGCGACCCGGCCCGGCTCGAGTCGCTGTACGCGGCGGCGCTGCTGGAGAGCGCGCACGCGGCCCGCTGGTCGCAGCGGGTGGCCTGGACCGCCAAGCACGAGTACGCGGTCAGCGCCCGGCAGGTGCCGGTGGCGCTCGGCGCGGCGATGCGGGCGGTCCGCGCCGCCGACCCGGCCGGCCTGGCCGACGCCACCGCCGCGGTCCGCGAGGTGCACGCGTCGCTCGGTCGCTACCGCATCCCCGAACCGTGCTGACCCCCTGGGGTAGCTCGGGCGACAGCCGGGAACGCTGTCGACCATGACGGTGAACCGGCGTGTGATGCGGGGCCTGACCCCGAAGGCGGTCTTCGACGTGCTCCGGGACGGCCGGAGCTACCGGGAGTGGGTCGTCGGCACCCGGGAGATCCGCACGGTCGAGCAGGGTTGGCCGGAGCCGGGCACCGCGCTGCACTACACGGTCGGCTACGGGCCGCTCCGCAAGGACGACGAGACCCGGTCCCTCAGCTACGAACCGGACCACCGGCTGGAGCTCGAGGCGCATGCCTGGCCGGCCGGCAGCGCCCGGATCGAGCTGCGGGCCGAGCCGGTCGAGGACGGCACGCTGGTGACGATCGACGAGCACCCGCTGCGCGGGCCGGCCCGGACCCTCCACAACCCGGCCCTGGACGCGCTCATCCGGATCCGGAACGTCGAGACGTTGCGCCGGCTGGAGTCGGTCACCCGCCGCCGGGTCCACGACACGCTCGGCTGATCGGCCGACGATAAGTCTCGGCTAAGACCCCCCTAAAGGAAGGGGGATACGGCCTCCGGACGCGATTTTCAGGGCACTGTGGTGGTGGGATCTCGTCAACCGGCTCGAGACAGGGGCCGTTGGCTACACAACCGCATCACTCTGCATCGACCAATTCGGACAGGACAGGCAGCGAGCCATGGTGTTGAGGTGGTCCGGTCATGGTGGCCGGTCGGTCGGCCGGTTGCGGCTGCCCGGCGGAGCCGTCTTCGACCAGCCGGTCAACCTGTCGCGTCTGATGGCGCGCTACGTGCTCACCGGCCTGATCGCTCTGGTGACGATCGCGGTGTTCACCGCCTGGGCCAGCCGCAGCCTCGGGACGAAGGCCGCCATCGACAGCGCCAACCGGAGGGCGACGCTCACCGCCCACGTCGCGGTCGAGCCGGTGCTCGACAACGGAATCCTCACCGGCGACCCGCAATCGATGAAGCGGCTCGACAACATCATCCGCCGTCAGGTCCTGCGCGGGACCCTCACCCGGATCAAGATCTGGGACACCGACGGCACGATTCGCTACTCGGACGAGACCCGGCTGATCGGCCGGAAGTTCCAGCTGCAGGCGGACGACCTCGAGGCGCTCCGGAGCGGGGAGACCGAGGCGGGACTGTCCGACCTGTCCGAGCCCGAGAACCAGTACGAGGAGCCGGCCAAGCAGCTGCTCGAGGTCTACCTGCCGGTCACCACCAAGCAGGGCCACCCGATGCTGTTCGAGGCCTACTTCGAATACTCCGGGATCACCGAGGCCGGCCGGCAGCTCTGGCTCCAGTTCGCGCCGTTCAGCCTCGGCGCGCTGGTGCTGCTGTCGCTGCTGCAGGTGCCGCTGGTGCTCTCGCTGGCCCGCCGGCTGCGCCGCACCCAGTATCAACGCGAGGACCTGCTCCGCAACGCGCTGGAGGCGACCCAGGAAGAACGCCGCAGGATCGCCGGCGACCTCCACGACGGCGTCGTGCAGGACCTGGCCGGGGTGGCTTTCTCGCTCGGCGCCGCGGCCCGGCAGCCCGGCCGGGACCCGGACGACGCCGCCACCGTGCGCGCCGCGGCCGACCAGGTCCGCGACGGGGTCCGCTCGCTGCGCTCGCTGATGGTCGAGATCTACCCGCCGAACCTCTACGACGAGGGCCTCGAGGCGGCGCTGTCCGACCTGCTGGCCCGGCTGGAGCCGCGTGGTATCGAGACCTCGCTGCGGGTCGACGCGCCGCTGGACACCCTCGACATGGACGCCGTCCAGCTGATCTACCGGGCCGCGCAGGAAGGCGTGCGCAACGTCGTCGCGCACGCCGACGCGACCAAGGTCAGCATCGCGGTCTACGGCGAGCGCGACTCGATCGTGCTCGAGGTGTCCGACGACGGCCGCGGCCTGCCCGGCCCGGACCTGCCGCAGAAGCCCGGCCACCTCGGCCTGCGTGCCCTCGGTGGCCTGGCCGCCACCATGGGCGCGTCCTTGACCCTCTCCTCGACCCCAGGGAAGGGAACCGTGCTCGCTCTCGAGATGCCCAGACCATGATCAGGCTGCTGATCGTCGACGACCACGCGATCGTCCGGCAGGGACTGGAACAGCTGTTCGCGACCGTCGAGGACATCGAGGTGGTCGGGACGGCCGCCGACGGCGAGGAGGCGGTCAAGTCCGCGCACGACCGCGGCCCGGACGTGATCCTCATGGACCTCGGCATGCCCGGCCTGGACGGGGTGGCCGCCACCCGGCTCATCGCGGACCAGCTGCCGCTCACCCGGGTCGTCGTGCTGACCTCGTACGGGGACGAGAGCAAGATCCTCGACGCGCTCAACGCCGGTGCGCACGGCTACCTGCTCAAGCACAGCGACCCGGACGACGTGATCGAGGGCGTGCGGATCGCGTACGCCGGCGATGCGCCGCTGGACCCGCGGGCCGGGCGGGTGCTCATCGAGCAGCGCCGGCGCGGGCGCAAGGAGGTCGACCTGACCCCGCGCGAGCGCGAGGTGCTCGGCCTGGTCGGGCAGGGCATGGCGAACAAGCAGATCGCCCGCCGACTGGAGATCACCGAGCGAACCGTCAAGGCCCACCTCACCAGCGTGTTCCAGCGCATCGGCGTGACCGACCGGGTCCAGGCCGCGCTCTGGGCGCGCCAGCACCTCTCCCAGGGCTGACCCGCCCCGCCCACCCGCCCAGGGCATGTCCGCCGGCCGGCGGTGGATGCCGGGTGGGTGCGGGTCACCCGGACCCGGGAGCGCGGGTCGCTCCGGGGCCTGGGTCTGGGTGGTGCGGTTCACCCGGCCGACGTGGCCAGGCGCTGGTCGCCGGTCTGGAACCGGGTCAGCTTCGCGTACAGGCCGCCGTACGAGGCGAGCTGGCTGTGCGTGCCGGCCTCCGCGATCCGGCCGTGCTCCAGGACGAAGATCCGGTCGGCGTCGCGCACCGTCGACAGCCGGTGCGCGATGACGATCCTCGTGCGTCCCTGCGGCAGGTTCGCCAGCGCGGCGACAAGCAGTTCCTCGGAGCCGGCGTCCAGGGCCGAGGTCGGCTCGTCCAGGATCACGATCGAGGCGTCCCGCAGGATCGCCCGGGCGATCGCGACCCGCTGCCGCTGCCCGCCGGACAGGTTCGCACCGCGCTCGCCGATGTGCGTGTCCAGGCCGTCCGGCAGCCGGGCGGCGAACTCGTCCACCAGCGCCAGCCGTGCGGCCCGCCGCACGTCCCGGTCCCGCGCGCCCGGGTAGCCGCAGATGATGTTCTCCCGCAGCGTCCCGTCCAGCAGCACGGTGTCCTGCAGCACGGTGGCGATCTGCCCGCGCAGCGAGGCCAGTTGGTGCCGGCGCACATCGATGCCGTCGACCAGCACCTGGCCGGCGTTCACGTCCGCAAGCCGCGGGATGAGCGCCGCGATCGTGCTCTTGCCGGCCCCCGTCGGCCCGACCAGCGCCACGTTCTGGCCGGCCTCGATCGTCAGGCTCAGGTCCCGCAGCACCGGCTCCCGGCCGTACGAGAACGAGACGTTGCGGAACTCGACCTGGCCGCGGATCGGCATCGCCACCGCACCCGGCACGTCGACGATGTCGACCGGCGCGTCCATCACCTCGCCGATCCGCTCCAGCGCGGCCGCGCCCTTGCTGACCACCTGGGACAGCTTGGTCAGCTGCTTGACCGGCTTGTAGAGCGAGCCGAGGTAGGTGATGAACACGAGCAGCACACCGAGGCTGAGGTGTCCGGACAGCACCCGCTCGGCGCCGAACCAGAGCACCGCCGCGGTCGAGAACACGCTGGCGACCTCGACCAGCGGGCCGAACCGGGACTGCACCCGCACCGACTCGACACCGGCGGTCAGGCTGGTCTCGGACAGCCCGGCGAAGTGCCGGAGCCGCTCGTGCTCCAGCCCGAAGACCTGGACCAGGTGGATCGCGGACAGGTCCTCGGTCGCCGCGGAAGCCAGCGCGCCGTCGGCCTTGCGGACCCGGCGGGCGGCCGAGCGCAGCTCCTTGCGGGCGCGCCGGGTGGCCCAGATCAGCGGCGGCGTGGACAGCAGCGCCAGCAGGGTGAAGACCGGGTCGAGGGTCACCATCACCACGAACATGCCGATCACCAGTGCGGTGGCCGGCAGCAGCGTGGCCAGCACCTGTACGAGCATGTCCTGCGTGTACGCGACGTCGCTGGTCACCCTGGTGGTCAGGTCGCCGACCCGGTGCTTGCCGTGGAACCGCAGCGACTGCCGCTGCAGCCGGGCCAGCACCGACAGCCGCAGGTCGTTGGCCACGTGCAGGCCGGCGGCGGACAGCAGCCGGGTGGCCCAGTAGTCGGCGAAGCCGGCCAGCAGCACGAGCACGACCAGCGTGATCGCGGAGAAGGCGAGGATCAGCTGCGGGTGGGTGGCCGGCTGCGCGGGCTGCAGCACCTTGTCCACCACCCAGCGCAGCGGCCAGGGCTGGGCCAGGCTGAGCCCGACCTCGGCCAGGGTCAGCACCCCGCCCACGGCGAGGGCCCGCCGGTAGGGCGAGGCGTACGGCCGGAGTCGCCGGATGGTGTGCATCATGACGCGCTTCCCACGGTGTCCCCCTGCACCTGCTCCTCGGTCCGGGTGGCATCGGCCGGCGCCCGGTTCCCCCGGGCCAGCTCCAGCACCGCGGCTGCGGCCCGCTCGGCGCCGTCCAGCCGGATCCCGGCCGCGGCGAGCGCGCCGGGCGGCAGCAGCCGGTCGCGGCCGAGCAGCCAGTCGACCTCCTCGGCCGGCACGCCCTCGTCGACGGTGTCGGCGACGCCGAGCGCGGTCAGCCGGGAGGCCCGGATCGCCTGCTCCCGCCGCGGGTTGCGGCGCGGCACCAGCACCGGCCGCAGTCCGGCGGCCAGCGCCTCGAACGTCGTGTTGTACCCGGCCATCTGCACCACGCCGGTGGCCCGGGCGAACAGCTCTGCGCAACCGGGCGCGTCCCGCAACACGGTCAGGTTCCCGGCGGCGGTCACGTCCCTCGTCGCGTACGGGCCGGCGACCACGACGAACCGGGCGGCCGGCAGCCGGCCGGCCAGCTCGGCGCCGAGGTCGAAGACCTGGGCACCGTCGCCGCCGCCGCCGGCGGAGACCACGACCAGCCCGGGCTCCCGGGTCCGCGGCCCGCTGCGGTCGGCGACCCAGCCGGTGTAGCGGGGGGCGACCGGCAGGCCGTACTCGCGCTCGTGGTCGCAGAGGATCCGCTCGCCGTAGACGAGCACCTCGTCGAACAGCTCCGGTACCCCGGCCCAGCCGGCGCCGGCGAGCTCGGCCTCGACCGCGGCGGACTGGTCCAAGATGTCGCGCAGGCCGAGCACCAGGGCGGCGCCGGCGCGCTTGGCTGCGTGCAGCCCGTCGCGCAGCTCGCCGGCGGTGCCGTACGGATGCCGGTCGACGACCACCACCTGCGGGCTGATCTCGTCGACGGCGGCGCGGAAGGCGGCCGAGCGGGCTGCGAGCGCCTGCTGCACCGACATCCCGGGGTTGCGGTAGGCACCGGCGGAGTCCTTGAGCAGTGCCGGCACGGGGACCACGCGCACCCCCTGGCCGAGCCAGGCCGGGCGCATCGGAAGTCCGGTGACGACGACGATCTCCGCCTCGGGCTCCCGGGCGAGGATGGCCCGGGCCACAAGGGTGTTCCGCCGCACGTGTCCCAGACCGAACCCGTCATGGGAGGCGAACAGATACCGGGCCATGTCATCGACCCTGACACGCCGACGTGACGGGTCCCCAGTGAACGATGGTCGTAGCACCGGCGTCCCGGCGGCCGGCCGGCGGTCAGCCACCCACCCGCCGTCCTCGCCGGTCCGCGGGTGCTGGGGTTATAGGCAGGACCTGGTGCCCCGCGTCGGAAGTCCTCGCACCGCTCGCCGGCACGGAGCCTTCCGACGCCGGACCCTAGTCGTCGGAGCCGTGGCCACCCGAGCCGTTGCCGGAGCCGCCGGAGCTCCCGGACCCGCCGGAGCTCCCGGATCCGCCGGAACTGCCGGAGCTGCTGCCTGAGCCGCCGGAGCTGCTGCCCGAGCCGCCGGCGGAGTCGTCGCCCGGCGGGTCGTCGGCGCCGCTGCGGCCGGAGCCGCCGCTGCCGGAGACCGCGGTCGCCGAGCCGCCGCGGCTCTTGCCGGAGGTGTGCGAGGGCGTCGCGGCCTTCCTCGCCGCGGTCGCGGCCGGCGTCGGCGCGGCCGTGCTGCTCGGCCGGAGCGAGCCGGCGCCGGGACTGGCCGGCACCGGGCGCTGCTGGCCGGCGTTCTCGTCGTGCTTGGTCGGCGTCAGCGGCCGGCCCAACCAGACGTCGCCGCCGGAGACGGTGGTGAACAGCAGCACCCACAGCGCGACCAGGCCGGCGCCGACAGTCGCCGCGGCCGCCACCCAGGCGCCGATCCGCATCGACCGGCGGGCGCGGGCCTGCCAGCGGCCGGACGGCGGACGGGCACCGACGATGCGCCGCAGCGGGACGACGCCGCGGCGCCCGGGCACCGGGTCGGCCGCGGCGGACAGGTCGATGGTCGTGGTCCTGACCTCCGCGCCGGACCTGGCCTTGCGCCCCGACCGGGCCCGCGCGCCGGGCTCCTCGGGTCCCTCGAACAGGGACTCGAGCGAACCGTCGCCGGACGGGCCGTCCGAGGGTGCCGCCGCTCCGGGGGCCACCGCGACCACGGCCAACCTCCTTCTGGTCGGACGCAACTGAGAGACACAGTCTTTCATCCCGGACCGAGCCGCACAGGTGTCCGAAGGTCCTAGCACCCCCCCATGGCAAGTCCCACCAGAGGTACTAGCACGCAGGTGCAATGGAGATCCGTGCCTCCCAGCCAGGACAGTTTGAAGCGTCAAACAGCGATGTCCCGGCGGTATTTGACCGGCGGGAACGGCCGGGGGCGAGGAGCCACCATGAGAGCAGTGATCACCGGGGCCGCCGGGTTCATCGGCAGCACCCTTGCCGAGCGGCTGGTCGCCGAAGGTTGGTGGGTGACCGGGGTCGACTCGTTCAGCCCCTTCTACGCCGCTGCCGACAAGGAGGCGAACCTCGCGGCCCTGGTGGGCGAGCGCCGGTTCGACCTGGTGCGCGCTGACGTGGCGACGATGTCCCTCGACCGCCTGCTCGCGGACCGTCCGTTGGTCGTCCACCTGGCCGCCCAGCCCGGCGTGCTCGGCAGTTTCGGCACCGGCTTCGACCAGTACCTGCACGACAACCTGCTTGCCACCCAGCGCCTGTTCGAGGCCGCGGCCGAGGCCGGCTGCCCGCGGGTCGTGTACGCCTCCTCGTCCTCCGTGTACGGCGACGCCGAGGCCTACCCCTGCTACGAGGACGCCACCCCGACCCGCCCACGCTCCCCGTACGGGGTGACCAAGCGGGCCTGCGAGAAGCTTGCCGAGATCTACGCCGGAATGGGCCTGCCCACCGTCGGCATGCGGTACTTCACCGTGTACGGCCCGCGGCAGCGCCCGGACATGGCGATCCGCCGGCTGTGCGAGGCCGCGACCGGTGGCCCGCGGTTCACCCTGCGCGGCGACGGCTCCCAGATCCGCGACTTCACCCACGTCGACGACGCGGTCGACGCGACCGCGCGGGCACTGACCGCCGAGCGGCCGTACCCGGTGCTGAACATCGGCGGCGGCGTGCAGGCGAGCATGAGCGACGTCATCCGCGAGCTCGGCCGGCTCACCGGCCGGCGGGTGCCGGTGGACCACCAGGCCGCGCAGATCGGCGACGTCCGGCGCACCGCCGGCGACACCAGCCGGGCCAGGCAGAGCATCGGCTGGCGCCCGCGGGTGTCGCTGCGCGACGGCCTGCGCTCCGAGCTGGACTGGGTCCGCGAGCGCCGGGAGGCCGAGCTCGAGGTCATCCCCACCGACATCGCGCTGGTCGCCGGGCGGGCGTCATGACCACGCTGGTGACGCCGGCCCGGGTGGCCGTCCTCGGCCAGGGTTACGTCGGCCTGCCGCTGGCGATGAAGGCGGTTGCCGCCGGCCACGACGTGGTCGGCATCGACGCCTCGACCGAGCGGGTCAAGCGGCTGGCCGCCGGCGACTCGTTCGTCGAGGACGTGCCGAGGGTGGCGCTCGAGGCGGCGCTGCGCGCCGGCCGCTACACGGTCACCGACGACGCGCTCGCCTGCGAGGGATTCGACGTCGCCGTGGTCACCGTGCCGACCCCGCTGCACGAGGGTGCGCCCGACCTGTCCTACATCGAGTCGGCGGCGCGGATGCTCGCCCCGCACGTCCGGCCCGGTTGCCTGGTCGTGCTGGAGTCGACGACGTACCCGGGGACGACCGAGCAGCTGTTCGTGCCGATCCTGGAGGCCGGCTCGCAGCTGATCGCCGGCCTCGACTTCGCCGTCGGGTACAGCCCCGAGCGGATCGACCCCGGCAACCGGACCTGGGACCTGGAGACCACGCCGAAGCTGGTCTCCGGCATCGACGCGGAGTCGCTGGACCGCACCGACGCGTTCTACTCGAGCTTCGTCGCCACCACCGTGCGGGTCTCCAGCTGCCGCGCGGCCGAGCTGGCCAAGCTGCTGGAGAACACCTTCCGGCACGTCAACGTGGCGCTGGTGAACGAGCTGGCGATGTTCGCCCACGACCTCGACATCGACGTCTGGGAGGCGATCGACGCGGCGGCCACGAAGCCGTTCGGGTTCATGAAGTTCACCCCGGGGCCTGGTGTCGGCGGGCACTGCCTGCCGATCGACCCCAGCTACCTGTCCTGGACGGTGCGGCAGCGGCTGGGCCGGTCGTTCCGGTTCGTCGAGCTGGCCAACGACATCAACGACCACATGCCCGACTACGTGGCCTCCCGGCTGATGCGGGCGCTGAACCGGCAGGGCGTCGCGCTGTCCCGGGCCAAGGTGCTGGTGCTCGGCCTGGCCTACAAGCGCAACGCCGGCGACGCCCGGGAGTCCCCCGCGGTGGCGCTGATCCACCGGCTGCTCGCCGACGGGGCCGAGGTCTCCGTGGCCGACCCGCACGTGGTGGAGCGGATGCCGACCGACGCGCTGACCCGGCGCGTCGAGCTCAGCAAGCGGGAGCTGGAGCGGGCGGACGCGGTCGTGCTGGTGACCGACCACGACGCCTTCGACTACGACCTGGTGACCGCGCACGCAGTCCTCGTGCTGGACACCAGGCACCGGCTGGACGGTCCCCATGTCGAGCAGCTCTAGCCGGCCCGGCATCGCGGTCATCCTCTCCGGCTGGCCGCGGGTGTCCGAGTCGTTCGCCCTCAACGAGGTTCTGGCGCTGCACCGCGCCGGCCTGCTGGCCGCGGTGCTCGCGCTGAAGACCGGCGACGGCGGCATCCCGCACCCGGCCGCGGCGCAGCTCGCGCCGATGGTCGAGATCCTCCCGCCCGGGGACGTCAGCGCCCAGGCCGAGGCGGCGGTGAGCCGGCTCGACGGCATCGGCGTCTCGGCCGTGCACGGCTACTTCGCGCACGCACCGGCCGCCGTCGCCGCGGCGGTCGCGGACAAGTTCGGTGTCCCGTACGGGTTCAGCGTGCATGCGCTGGACGCGCGCAAGGTGTCCAAGCAGGAGCTCGGCGACCGGGCCCGGCGGGCGGCCGTCGTGGTGACCTGCAACGAGGACGCCGCCGCGGAGGTCCAGGCCGCCGGCATCCGCCCGACGCTGGTCCGGCACGGCGTCGACCTCGCCGCCTTCCCGGCGAGCCGGCCGGCCGAGCACGACCCGGTCGAGCTGCTCGCCGTCGGCCGGCTGGTGGAGAAGAAGGGCTTCGACGTCCTGCTCGACGCGCTGTCCCGGCTGGACCGGCCGTACCGGCTGCGGCTGGTCGGGGACGGCCCGCTGCGGCCGCGGCTGGAGGCGATGATCGCCGCCCACCGGCTGGCCGACCGGGTCGAGCTGGTCGGCCGGTGCACGCACGCGACGCTGCCGGACTACTACGCCGGTGCGGACGTGGTCGTGGTGCCGTCGGTGGTCGACTCCACCGGCGACCGGGACGGGCTTCCCAACGTGGTGCTGGAGAGCATGGCCAGCCAGCGCCCGGTGGTGGCCAGCGCGGTCGCCGCGATCCCGGCGGCAGTCCGCGACGGCGTCACCGGCACGCTCGTGCCGCCGCGCGACCCGGATGCGCTGGCCGGCGCGCTGGCCGCGCTGATCGACTCACCCGGCCGCCGGGCGCAGCTCGGCCGGGCCGCGCGGCGGACCGCGGAGACCGAATTCGGCCTCGACCGCCGGACCGGACAGTTCTGCCGGGTGCTGGAGCGGGCGTATGGCTGACGACCGGGCCCAGCGGGCGCCCGAGACGGTCGGGTACGTCCTCAAGGGCTACCCGCGCATCTCCGAGCTGTTCATCGCCAGCGAGATCTGGCGGCTGGAGCAGCTGGGCCTGCGGCTGCGGTTGTTCGTGCTCAAGCCGGCCGACGAGGCTGAGCACCACCCGGTGGTCGACCGGATCGAGGCCACCCCGTCATACCTGCCGGAGACCACGTCGCTGTCCGGGGTCGGGGCCGGCCAGTGGCTGCGGGACAACTTCGCGTCCTTCCGGCCGGCGCTGGGACGGGTGACCCGCCGGCACCCGGTGCGGACGCTGCGGGCCGCGGCCGCGGCGACCGGGCAGGCGATCCGGGCGCGGGACGGGCTGCGGCCACGCTCCATCTACCTCAAGGAGTTCCTGCAGGCGGCGGACGTCGCCGACCGGCTGCTGCGGGCCGGCGACGTACGGCACCTGCACGCGCACTTCGCCCACGGCACCACCACGGTCACCTGGCTGGCGTCGATGCTGACCAAGCTGCCGTTCTCGTTCACCGGGCACGCCAAGGACATCTACCGCGAGTCGCTCAACCCGGCCGGGCTGCTGGGCCGCAAGATGCGGGCCGCCTCGTTCGTGGTCACCTGCACCGGCGCCAACCAGGAGCACCTGCGCCGGGTCGAGCCGACCGCCGACGTGCACCTCGTCTACCACGGCCTCAACGCCGACTTCGCCGCGCTGTTGCCCACCGCGCCGGCCGCCCCCACGGCGCCGATCCCGGTGCCGGCGGCGCCGGAGCCGGTGCCGGCCGCACCCACGGCGCCGATCCCGGTGCCGGCCGCGGTCCGGGCCGAGCCGGTCACGGTGGACGCCGTGCCGGCGAAGCTCGCCCGGGATCGGGCCGTCGGCGCGGCCGGCACTGCGACGCTCGCCGCCGAGCCGGACGACGTCAGCCCGCTGCGGATCGTCGCGGTCGGCCGGATGGTGCCGAAGAAGGGCTTCGACGTGCTGGTCGAGGCCGTCGCCGAGCTGACCGCCCGCGGGCTCGAGCTGGAGCTGGTGATCGCCGGCGAGGACGGCCCGGACGCGGCGAACGTCCGCCGGCTGGTCGCCGAGCGCTGCCCGGACGCGGTGCAGTTCACCGGCCCGCTCTCGCAGTGCGAGCTGCTCGCGCTCTACCGCGGGGCGGACGTGTTCGCGCTGGCCTGCCGGGTGGACGCGGACGGCGACCGGGACGGCATCCCGAACGTCATGGTCGAGGCGATGGCAGCCGGGCTGCCGGTGGTCTCCACCGCGGTGTCCGGCATCCCGGAGCTGGTCCGGGACGGGGAGAACGGGTTGCTCGTGCCGCCGGAGGACCCGGGCGCGCTCGCGTCCGCGCTGCTCCGGCTGGCAACGGATGTGCCGCTGCGGGATCGGCTCGCGGCGGCCGGGCGGGAGACTGTCGCCGAACGGTTCGACGGCGACGTGCTCGCCCGCAGGATGGCCGGGCTGTTTCGCGGTGGCCAGCCGTGACAGCACCGGTTGAGACGGGGTGGTCGGCGGCCGTGGGGCGACCGCCGACCACCCCCCGTCCGGTCCGCTGCGTCATCGACGAGCTCGGCCGCGACCTGGCCGTGGCGCGGGCGGCGCGGGCCGGCCGGTTCAGCCACTGCGGCGTGACCCTGGACCTCGGCCGCCGGCCCGACTGGGTCAACGGCGGCCTGGCCGACCCGGAGTGGCGGATCGAGTGGGTCAAGCTCTACGAGGGCCTCGACCTCGCGCACGCCTGCGTCGCCACCGGCGACGGCGACTACCTCACCGCCTGGGAGGACCTGGTCGAGTCGTTCTGCTACCAGGTGCCGGTCGGGCACGACAGCTCCGACGTCTCGGCCCGCCGGCTGCAGAACTGGCTGTACGCCTGGCAGCGGTTCGCCGCCGACCCCGACTTCGCCGGCCTGCGGCCCGGCCTCGAGGACCTGCTGGTCTCCCGGATCACCGCCGACGCCGCGCACCTGGCCGAGCACCTCACCGCCGAGCGCAACCACCGCACGCTGGAGATCTACGCGCTGCTGCTGGTCGCGCTGGCCTTCGACGACTCCGCCGGCGCCCGGTCGGCGCTCGACCTGCTCGCCGCCAACGCGGCCACCGACATCTGGGCCGACGGCGTCCACCGCGAGTGCAGCACCGACTACCACCTGATCGTGCTGCGCTCGCTGCTCGGCGGGATCGCCAACGCCCGCCGGTTCGGCCTCGACGTGCCGCCCGCGCTGCTGCACGCCACCGAACGGGCCTGCGACTTCGCGCTGCACGTGCAGCGCCCGGACGGGCTGACCCCGGCGCTGTCCGACGGCGACCAGGGCGACTTCCGGGCCGTGCTCGCGCTCGGCGCCGAGCTGCTGGACCGTCCCGACCTGCGCTGGGTCGCGACCGGCGGCACCGCCGGCACGCCGCCCGAGCGCACCGCCGGCACCTTCCCCGTCGGCGGCTACTACACCCAGCGCAGCGGCTGGGGCACCGACCGCCCCTACGAGCAGGAGCGGTGGCTGGTCTTCGACGCCGGCCCGCTCGGCGACGGCGGTCACGGGCACTACGACCAGCTCTCGGTTGAGGCCGCGGCGGCCGGCCGGGCGCTCGTCGTCGACCCCGGCCGCTACACCTACGACGCCGACGACCCGGCCGGCTGGCGGCACTGGTTCAAGGGCACCGCCGCGCACAACACGGTGTGCGTCGACGGTCTCGACCAGACGCCGTACCGGCCGGGCAAGCCGGCCAGGAGTATGCCGGTCTCGACCGCCCGGCTGCTCGGCCGGTGGACCAGCCCCGGCCTCGACGTGCTGCGGGCCGAGGTCACCAGCCCGTGCTACGACGCGGTGCACACCCGCACGGTCGCGTTCGTCGACGGCGACTACTGGGTGGTGCACGACCGGCTTCGCGCGCCGACCCCGCACGAGTACGCGGCCCGCTGGCACCTGGCGCCGGTCCGCGGTGACGGCGCGGTCGAGCTCGGCGCCGGCCGGGTGTCCGCGCCCGGCCTGCTGCTGCTCGCCCCGCACGGAACGCTGCGGCTGACCGACGGCTGGGTCTCGCCGTCGTACGGGGTCAAGGAGTCGGCGCCGGTGGTCGTGGTGGCCGCCACCGGCGCCGACGTCGACCTCGTCACGGTGCTGCTGCCGGACCGCCCCGACGCGACCGGCACAACGGGCGCAACCGACGCGACCGACGCGACCGACAGGACGCGCGCGACCGGCGCGACGGTCACCGCCGACTGTGCCGGCGACGAGGTGACGGTCCGGATCGACCGCCCGGGCGACGGCGTGGACACGGTCCGGTGGACCGGCACCGACGACCCCGGGTGGGAGCGGAGATGCTGACCCTCGGGGGGCTGCCGCCCCCCGAGCACCCCCCGCACCCCACCCACACCCTCGGCGGGCTGCCGCACCTGGGTGGGCGGCACGGCCTCGCCCCGGACGCGACGCTGCCGGCCCGGGACCTGCTGCTGGATCAGGACGCGGCCGGCGAGCACCTCGCCGGGCTGCTCGGCCGCGACGTGACCGGCTGCGAGCTGGTCCGGGTGAAATACCGGATCGGCGAGAGCCTGCGGGTCACCTACCGGCTCGCCGGGTCCGAACTCCTTACCGTACGGGCGTTCCGGCCCGGCGAGAGCGGCTCGGCCTACCGCAGGGCGGCCGGTCCGGGCGTGTGGCACGACCCGGCGCTGGCGGCGGTGTGGTGGGCGTTCCCCGCCGACCGGCGCCTGCGCGGGCTGGCCGACCTGCTTTCCCCCGGCCCCGAGCTGGCCGCGCTGGCGCCCGGGTGGGTCGCCGGCGAGCTGGTCGAGTACTCCCCCGAGCGGGCGGCGACGTTCCGGGCGCTCGACGCGACCGGCACGGTGCTCGGCTACGCGAAGGCGTACGCGCCGGGCACGGTCGACGTGGCGGAGCGGTCCCAGCGGTACGCCCGGATCGCGGCCGTGCTGGCCGCCGGCGGCATCGGTGCGCCGACACCGCTGGGCGCGTCCGCGGCCCGCTCGGTGCTGGTGCTGGAGCCGATGCCCGGCGCCGAGTGGGGCCAGCTGTCCGGACCGGCGCTGGCGGCGGCGATGGGCCGGCTCGGCTCGGCGATCGCCACCCTGCACGCCGCCGGGCGGCGGGCGGCCGGGGAGCTGCCCCGGTTCGGGCGGCTGGACGTCCGGCGGGTGGTGCACAGCGCGCACCTGGTCGCGGTGGGCCGGCCGGACGTGGCGGCCGCGGCGGTCCGGCTCGCCGACCGGCTCGCCGACGGCCCGCCGCCCGGCGGTCCGCAGGTCGCGCTGCACGGCGACTGCCACCCCCGCAACGCCTTGCTGGCCGGCGACTCGATCGCGCTGATCGACCTCGACCAGGCCGGTGCCGGCGTGGCCGCCGCGGACGTCGGCAGCCTCATCGCCCGGCTGATCGCCGACGGCGACACCGGGACGATGCGCTCGGCCTTCCTGTCGGGATACCAGGCGGTTCGGCCGCTGCCGCCGGCCGGCTCGCTGCGCTGGCACACCGCGGCGGCGCTGGTCGCCGAGCGGGGCGTGCGGGCGGTGAACCGGGTGCACCTGCCCACCCTGGACCGGCTTCCGGAGCTGCTGAAGACCGCGGACGACGTACTGCTGAACGGAGTCGGACCGTGACCCGAGACCGCCTGCTCTTCTACTGCCAGCACTCCTTGGGTCTCGGCCACCTGGCCCGCTCGCTGCGGCTGGCCGACGGCCTGACCGAGCGGTTCGACGTCCGGCTGCTCAACGGCGGCCGGTTCCCGGCCGGGACGACGGTGCCGGCCCGGGTGGACGTGCTCAACCTGCCGCCGCTCGGCCACGACGCGGACGGCATGCTGGTCAGCCACGACCCGGCGTACTCCGTCGAGCAGGCCTGCGCCCGGCGGACCGAGCTGCTGCTCGCCGCGCTGGACGAGACCCGGCCGGCGGTGGTGCTGATCGAGATGTACCCGTTCGGCCGGCGGAAGTTCGAGTTCGAGCTGGTGCCGCTGCTCGACGCGGTGGCCGCGCTCGGCGCCGACCGGCCGCGGGTCGTCTGCAGCCTGCGCGACATCCTCGTCCAGCGGGCGACAGGCCAGCGCAAGCACGACGAGCGGGCGGTGGCCCGGCTCAACGCCTCGTTCGACGCGATCGTCATGCACGCCGACCCGGCGTTCGCGACGCTCGAGGAGTCCTTCCGGCCGGCCACCCCGCTGCGGGTGCCGGTGCACTACACCGGGTTCGTCGCCCCGCCGGCGCCGGCCCCGGTCACCGAGGTGCTGCCCAGGCTGGTGGTCTCCTCCGGCGGCGGCATGGTCGGCGAGCCGCTGGTGCGCGCCGCGGTGGAGGTGCACCGCGACCTGTTCATCCGTACCGGGCTGTGCACCACCGTGGTGGCCGGGCCGTTCCTGCCCGACCCGGTCTGGGCCTGGCTGCGCGACCAGGCCGCCCGCAGCCCGGTGCTGGAGGCGGTCCGCCGGGTGGACGACCTGGCCGCCGAGATCGCCCGCTCGGCGCTGTCGCTGAGCCAGGGCGGCTACAACACGACGATGGACCTGCTGCGGGCCGGCACGCCGGCGGTCGTCGTCCCGTTCGCGGACGGCGGCGAGAACGAGCAGACGGTACGGACCGCCCGGCTGGCCCGGCTCGGCGCGCTGCGGATGGTGCCGGCGACCGCGCTGGGCGACCGGGAGCGGCTGCTGGCGGCGCTGGTCGCGGCGGCCGCCGCGGAGCCCGCGCCGGTGCGGCTTGACCTGTCCGGGGCGGAGCGCACCGCGCGCATCCTCGCCGACGTCCCGACTGCGCTGGAGGCGGTCCGATGAGCTGGCTCGATCCGGTCCGCCGGGCGCTGGACGAGGGCCCGTGCACGGTGTTCTTCCGCGACGACGACGCCGGTTGGGGCGACGATCGGCTGTGGGCGCTGCTCGACCTGTTCGACCGGCGGGCGCTGCCGGTCGACCTCGCGGTGATCCCGGCCGAGCTGCGCCCGACGCTGGCGGCCGAGCTGACCGTGCGGGCCAGGGGCGGCGGAGTGCACCTGCACCAGCACGGCTTCGCGCACGCCAACCACGAGCCGACCGGGCGCAAGTGCGAGTTCGGCCCGGCCCGCTCCTACGAGGCGCAGGCCGCCGACATCACCCGGGGGGCGGCGCTCCTCGCCGACGCGTTCGGCGAGCTGGTCGCGCCGGTCTTCACGCCGCCGTGGAACCGGTGCACCGCGGTCACCGCCGACGCACTCGCGGACGCCGGGTTCGCCGTGTTGTCGCGGGACGGTACGGCAACCCCGCTGCCCGACGCGCGGATCCCCGAGGTGCCCATCACCGTGGACTGGTTCGGTTCCCGCAAAGGCGTGCGGTGGAGCCCGTACGAACTGGCCGAGCGGCTGGCCGCCGCGATCCGCGGCGACGGGCCGGTCGGGATCATGCTGCACCACGCGGTGACCGACGACGGTGAGTTCGTCGCGCTCGGCGCCCTGCTGGCACTGCTCACCACGCACCCGAACACCCGGGCGACCTCCCTGACCGCCCTGGCCGCGGTCCCCAGCTGAACCCCCGATAGGCTGGGGACCCGGCGAGGGCCCGTCCCGTCCGCCTCCTGGCCTCCAGCGGGAGCGGGTACGGGGCGCTGGCGCCCGCCTACCGGACTGCCGGTCCGGCGGTGGGCGTGACGGGGCCTGGCCCCGGCCCCGGCTTCTCCCTCCGGGGACGGGGCCAGTCCTCCGGCCCGCTCCGTCGTCCGGTGGCGGCCGGTCGCCGCGTGCGGCTTCGCACGGGAGCGGTCCGCTGTGGACGGACGGTCACGGTCCGGGTACGAGAGGACGAGCGGCGGTTGACATATGGTCCTACCTTATTGCCATACTGACCGCCAGGCGTGATCCAGCGCACGCCAGAGCCAGACCGCAGCGACCCGACCCGGCCGGGTGCCGGGGTGCGACCCCAACGAAGGGATCAGGGCGATGAGACGACGGCGCCGACTCTCCTCAGTGCTCCTGCCGGTAGGTCTTGCCGGCGTGTTGCTCGGCGCCGCCGCCTGCGGCTCGTCCGGCGGCGACAGCGGCGCGGCTGCGGCCAACTCCGAGAACTCCAGTTTCGACTCCATGACGACCCAGGAGCTGGCCGCGCAGGCCGCCAAGGAGGGCTCGCTCACCTGGTACACGACGTTCGCGGACGACGACGTGCAGCCGATGGTCGCCGCGTTCAACAAGACCTATCCGAACATCAAAGTGAACGCGCTGCGGTTGTCGGCGGACAAGATCCCGCAACGGATCATCACCGAGCAGCGGGGCGGGAAGCACAACGCCGACGTCGTCTCCGGCGACTCCCCCCAGGTCGCCCAGCTGCTGCAGGCCGGCGCGCTGCAGCCGTACACGCCGAAGGACCTGGCCCCGCTGCCCGGCGGGCTCGACCTGCCCGAGGGCTACGAGGGCGTCATCTACATCGTCACCACCGCGGTCGGCTACAACCCGAAGGTGGTCAAGCAGAAGGGGCTGCCGGCCCCGACGTCGTGGGAGGACCTGACCAACCCGGTCTGGAAGGGCCAGTTCTCGATCGATCCCGGTGCGGTCAACTGGTACGACAGCCTGGTGCAGTCGATGGGACACGACAAGGCACTCGACCTGCTCAAGCGGCTCGGCGACAACCAGCCGCGGTTCGTGGAGAGCCACACCCAGGCGCTGACCCAGGTGCAGGCCGGCGAGCCGATCGCGGCCGCGACGATCTACGGCTACAAGGCCGCCAGCGAGAAGAAGAAGACCCCGGACGCGGTCGAGTTCGTCAACTCCGACCCGCTGCCCTCCTCGCTCACGCTCGTCGACGTGGTCAAGGATGCCCCGCACCCGGCGGCGGCGCGGCTGTTCACCGACTGGATCGTGTCCAAGGACGGGCAGACCGCGGTCGTGGACATCACCAACCACACCTCGATCCGGCCGGACGTGAAGAACGACCCGACCGTGTGGAACGAGCAGAAGTGGCCGCCGGCCTGGGGCAAGCCCAACCTGCCGTCCGCCGAGTACAACGCGGAGCTGGCCGAGATGAAGTCGGCCCTGCACGCGCCGTGAGCCGCGGTGGCCGGCGCCGCGACCCCGGTGACCGGCGCCGGCCACCCGCACCGCCGCTGCCCACCCCCGTCGGCGATTGGAACCGTGATGGCCCTGCTGGTGGACGAGACCGCCACCGCCCCGGCGGAGGCGCCACCGCGGCGCCGGGACTGGCGGCAGCTGCTCGACCCCCGCTACCTCACCCTCGCGGTCGCCGCGCTCGTCGTCGCCTACCTCGCCCTGGTGCCCATCGGGACGATGGTCTACAGCAGCCTGCGCACGAACTTCCTCGGTCTCGGCCCGGGCACCTGGACGTTCCGCAACTACATCGACACGTTCACCAGCGACGGCTTCGGCACGCTGGTGCTCAACTCGTTCGTCTACGCCGGCGCCACCGCGATCGTCTGCACGGTGATCGGCTTCCTGCTCGCCTGGCTCGTGGCCAGGACCAACACCCCGGGCAAGGGCTTCGCCCGGGTCGCCGCGCTGGTGCCGCTGATCGTGCCGGGCATCCTCAACACGGTCGCCTGGAGCCTGCTGCTCTCGCCGCAGCGCGGCACCGCCAACGCCGGGCTGCGGCACCTGGGGTTGCCCGCGTTCAACGTGTTCTCCCTGCACGGCATGATCTTCGTGCAGTCCATGCACGTGGTGCCGATCGCCTACCTGATGGGGGTCGCGGCGTTCGCCTCGATGGACTCCTCGCTGGAGGAGGCTTCACTGGCCTCAGGCGCCTCGCCCTGGACCACGTTCCGGGTGATCACGCTGCGGATGGCCCGGCCGGCGATGCTCTCGGCCGGGCTGCTGATGTTCATCCAGACGATCTCGACCTTCGAGGTGCCGCAGCTGATCGGCGTGCCGGGCCGCCGGTTCGTGTTCGTCAGCCGGATCTACTCGGCGCTGCAGACCTTCCCGCCGGACTACGGGACCGTCGGCTGCATCGGGATCTTCGTGCTGGTGATCGCCGCCGTCGGGCTGTGGATGTCCCGGCGGATGTCGGCGACCACGGCGGTGCAGACGATCACCGGCAAGGGCTTCCGCGCCACCGGGCAGGACATCGGCAAGTGGCGGTGGGCCGGCTTCGCGTTCTTCGTCCTGTTCTTCCTCGTCGCGGTGGCGCTGCCGATCCTCATGCTGATCTGGTCGTCGCTGCTGCCCGGCTTCCAGCAGCCGTCGGCGGAAGCCCTGCACCAGCTGACGTTCTCCAACTACGCGGAGATCTTCCGGCGCCCCGGGCTGGTGAACTCGGTCAAGAACAGCTTCATCACCGCCGTCGCCGCGGGGGTGATCGTGACCGTGCTCGCGGCGCTCGTCGCGTACATCACGGTGAAGACCAGGCTGCGCGGGCGCGGGCTGCTCGACGGGCTGGCGACCGTGCCGATCGCGGTGCCCAGCGTGGTCATGGGCGTCGGCATCCTGTACTGGTACCTGGCCGCGCCGCTGCCGTTCCATCTCTACGGCACGCTGGCGATCCTCATCGTCGCGTTCGTGACGATCACCCTTCCGTACGGGATGCGCTACATCGTGCCGGGCATGGCCCAGATCAAGGACGAGCTGGAGGAGGCGGCGACCGCCAGCGGGGCCGGCTGGTGGCAGGCGTTCCGGCGCATCTTCGTGCCGCTGCTCATGCCGTCGCTGCTGGCCGCGTTCCTCTACGCGATGATCGTCTCGTTCCGCGAGGTGTCCGCGGCGATCTTCCTCTACTCCTCCGGGACCGAGGTCGTCTCGATCCAGATCTTCGACCTGTTCTCCAACGGGTCCTATCCCGTGGTGGCGGCGCTCGGCGTCGTGCTCGTGCTCTTCCTCAGCATCCTCGCCGGCGGCGTGCGGCTGCTCACCCGCCGGTTCGGCATCAGGAACGGGTGAGTCGATGATCAAGCTGACCGGGGTCGTCAAGCGCTATCGCGGGAGGTCCGTGACCGCCAACGCGGTCGACGGCATCGACCTCGACATCCCCGAGGGAAAGCTGGTCACCCTGCTCGGCCCGTCCGGCTGCGGCAAGACCACGACGCTGCGGCTGATCGCCGGGCTGGAACGGGCCGACTCCGGCGTCATCGAGATCGGCGGCCAGGTCGTCTCCGACCCGGCCCGGCGGATCTACGTCGGCCCGCACCGCCGCCCGATCGGGATCGTGTTCCAGTCGTACGCGATCTGGCCGCACATGACCGTGCTGCAGAACGTGATGTTCCCGCTCGTGGCCAGCCGGCCGCGCACGCCCAAGGACAAGGCGAGGCCGCTGGCCATGGCGGCGCTGGACTCGGTCGGCCTGACCGAGTTCGCGGACCGGCCGGCGCCGGCGCTGTCCGGCGGCCAGCAGCAGCGGGTCGCGCTGGCCCGGGCGCTGGTCCGGCAGCCCAAGGTGCTGCTGCTGGACGAGCCACTGTCCAACTTGGACAAGGGCCTGCGCGGGCGGATGCGGGACGAGATCCGCGAGGTGCAGCAGCGGCTGGGGATCACCACCGTGTTCGTCACCCACGACCAGGACGAGGCGCTGGCGATCTCCGACGACGTCGTCGTGATGAACACCGGCAACGTGGTCGAGCGCGGCTTGCCGCAGGCGATCTACACCAGCCCGCAGGACGAGTTCACCGCCCGCTTCCTCGGCCTGTCGAACAACCTGCGCGGGGTGGTCGAGTCGGCCGGCCGCAACGGCGCGCTGGTCAACTGCGGCAAGCGGAGCCTGCTGTGCCGGGGGCTGGCGAATGCCGCGCCGGGCGACGAGGTGAGCCTGTTCATGCGGCCGGAGAGCTTCCGGCTGTCCCGCCGGCGGCACTCCGACGACGCCTGGCCCGGCACGGTGGTGTTCTCGATCTACCACGGCGACTGCTGGGACTACCACGTCCGGGTCGACGAGGACGTGCTCAAGGTGCGCGTCTACCAGGAGAAGATCGGCCTGTCCCACGGCGACGCGGTGTTCCTCGAACCCGACGCGGACAGCACGATCGTGATCACCGGCGACCGGTCGGCCACCGGCTCCGACCAGCCGGCGCCTGACCACGCCGAGGTGTGACCCGGCACTTCCACGTTGCCGCCCGGACAGGAGAGCTTATGCCGCGACCGCCGCTGACCGCCCCCGGAGTGCCCGCGCCGCTGGACGGGTTCGACTACCCCGCCCCGCGGTTCCCGCGCTACCTGCTTCAGGAGCGCACCGACGACATCGAGGAGCTCATGCCGTTGGCCCGGGCGCACGTGCGGCGGCGGTACGGCCGCTCCGCGCTCGGCGACGTGCAGCCCGGCGACGAGCTGCTCATCGTCACGTTCCCGCACCAGAACGAGATCGTCTTCGCCGCGCTGCGGCGGGCGCTGCTGGAGATCGGCGTCGCCAAGGTCGACCGGATCGACGTGACCGACCTCGGCATGCAGACCACGCGGTACAGCGCGGCCGACGGCTGGCGGGAGATCACCGACCGGCTGCCGCCGATGATCGAGGAGGGCGTCGAGTTCAACGTCGCCGCCGCCGCGCTCAAGCGGTTCCTCGACGACCGGCCGGGATACACCGGCGTCTACGCGGGTGAGGCCGGCCGCTCGCACTGGAAGCGCGCCGCCGGCAAGCGGATCCGCAACAACTGGGTGTACGCGACGTACGAGGACTTCGTCGGCCGGGCCAACGGGATGCCGGACGAGATCTGGCGGACCGTGGACCTCATGGTGGTCGACGCGTTCCGGAACGCCGCCGCGGTCCGGATCACCAGTCCGGAAGGGACGGACATCGGCTGGGAGGTGACCGAGCAGCAGGCCGAGCTGTGGCCGCAGGGCGCGTACATCTCCGGGCACATCCTCGGCTCGACGATCCAGGGCATCCGGTTCGGCCACCCGGTGGAGACGTTCCTGCGCGAGGCACAGATCCTGATGCCCACGCTCAACGGCGTGATCGGCGGGACCTCCAACCACACCGGCTACTACCCGCACATCCAGGTCACCGTGGAAAGCGGGATGATCGCCCACATCGAGGGCGGCGGCCGGTACGGCGAGCTGTGGCGGGAGGTGGTCGAGCGCTACCGGGACACGCAGTACCCGGGCTTCCCCTACCGCGGCTGGGCCTACTTCAACGACTGCTCGATCGGCACGAACCCCAAGAGCTACCGGCAGATCGAGACGCTGTGGAACTACACCGACTCGTGGACCAACCTGCCGGAGCGGGCACAGGCGGGCGTCATCCACTTCGGCTTCGGCGCGGAGCACTGGGACAAGACGTTCCTCGACTACGCCAGGTCGAACAAGCTGCCGACGATGCACTTCCCGCACGTGCACAACCTGTTCGCCACGTACGAGATCAAGCAGCGGGACACCGGTGACTGGGTGAAGCTCATCGACAAGGGCCGGATCGTCGCCCTCGACCACCCGCGGGTGGTCCGGCTGGCCAGCAGCCTCGGCGGCACGCACCACCTCGAGTACGACTGGATCCCGGCGCTGCCGGGGATCAACTACCCCGGCGACTACCGGACCGACTACGCGCCCGACCCGGTGTCCTGGATCCGGCGCGAGCAGACCGGGGAGTTCGACCTTGGCTGAGTCCGTGGCGGAACCCTTCTACCTGCCCACCGGCGACGAGGTCGAGCTGTTCCTGGCCGCGTACGAGCAGCGGATACCGGTGCTGCTCAAGGGGCCGACCGGATGCGGCAAGACCCGCTTCGTCGAGCACATGGCCTGGCGGATCGCCCGCGAGCGCGAGCAGCCGGTGGACGAGCCGCTGGTCACGGTCACCTGCCACGACGACATGACCTCCGCCGACCTGGTCGGCCGCTACCTGCTCTCCGCCGACGGCACGAGCTGGCTGGACGGCCCGCTGACCCGGGCGGCCCGGACCGGTGCGCTCTGCTACCTGGACGAGATCGTCGAGGCGCGCAAGGACACCACGGTGATCCTGCACGCGCTGACCGACCACCGCCGGATGCTGCCGATCGAGCGGCTCGGCACGACGGTGCCGGCGCACCCGGACTTCCTGCTCGTCGTCTCGTACAACCCCGGCTACCAGGCGACCGCGAAGGACCTCAAGCCGTCGACGCGGCAGCGGTTCCTGGCCATCGGCTTCGGCTACCCGAGCCCTGAGCTCGAGGCGCGGATCGTCGCACACGAGTCCGGTGTGGACGCCTCGACCGCCGAGTCGCTCGCGTTCCTGGCCGACAAGCTGCGCAACCTCGACGAGGCCGACATCATCGAAGGTCCGAGCACCCGGCTGCTCGTCCACGTCGGCGCGCTCATCCGCAAGGGCGTGCCGGCGCCGCGGGCCTGCGACGTCGCGCTGGTGCAGGCGGTCAGCGACGACGCCGACGTGCAGGGCGCGGTCCGGTCCGTGACCACGGCCGTGTTCGGGTGAGGGCGGGCTTCGAGCCGGGTCAGCGGGCGCTCACGCTCTACTTCCGGGCGCTGGCCGGGTGCGGTTGCGAGCTGGTCCCGTACGACGACGACGCGGACCTCTGGCAGCACCCGGACACTGCGACCACCGTGCGGCTGCCGGCCGGCGTCGACTACTACGCGGACCCGGAGGAGTGGTACCGGGTGGCGGTGACGCACCGCGCGCTGCACCACGCGCTGGGCACGTTCGGCCTCGACCTGGCCGCGCCGGAGCCGCTGTTCGCCCGCCGCCGCCCCGATCTGCCGCCGGCCGACGTCCCGCCGCTGGAGCGGTTCACCCGGCTGTTCGGCCGGACCGCGCTCGCCGTCGAGGTGTTCGCCGTGCTGGAGGACCTGCGCGTGGACGCCGCCGCGCCGCGGCTGTTCGCCGGCCTGGCCCCGGCGTACGCGCGGGTGCGGCACGCGGCCCTGGCCGACCGGCCGGAGCTGGCCGTGCTGCCGCCGCGGGCCGCGGTGGCCGAGGCGCTGGTCCGGTTCAGCCTCGGCGCCCGGCAGGTGCTGGCGCCGGCGGCGCTGCACGGTCCACTGTCGACGGTCGTCGCGGCGGCCGCCCGGCTGCTCGACCCGGCGGCGACCGTGGAGTCGAGCGCGGAGGCGGCGATCCGGGTCTACGCGGTGCTGGCCGGGCTGCCCAACGTCGGCGCGATCCGGACCGCGCGCCCGGTGGCGTTCGACTCGCTCGCCGCCGACCCCGAGCTCGACCCGGACGACCCGCGGCTGGTGGCGGCCGCCGAGGAGGTGCGGCTGGAGGGCGACGGGGCGCTGGACGTCCGGCTGGTGCCGGTGCGCTACCGGGACGTTCCCGGGCCGCGGTATGCGGGCCAGGCGGCGTCCGGGATGCCGCTGCAGGAAGCGATCCTGCGCATGACCGTCGAGACCGAGCAGTCCCAGGACGCCGACACCGACGGGTTCGCCGAGCGCTCGCTGCAGGCCGAGCGGGGCGGCGTCGACGTGACCGCGACCGAGCGGCCGCCCGAGCCGCTGCCGCACGACCACGGTCCCGATCTCGACGACCACCACGAGCACGCGCACGGCCACCTGCACGCAGGCGGCCGGGACGAGTTCGTCTATCCGGAGTGGGACCACCGCGCCGGCCACTACCTGGCCGACTGGTGCCTGGTCAGGGTGGGCAGCCCGAAGCCGGTCCGGTCCGACCGGCGGCACCGGCGGGCGCTCCACCGGCACGGTCACCTGCTGCCCGGGCTGGTCTCCCAGCTGGAGCGGGTCCGCCCGGCCGGTCGCGTGCTCGTGCCCCGCCAGCCGTACGGGGACGACCTCGACCTGGACGCCTGCGTGGACGCGATCGTCGACCTGCGCACCGGCGTGCCGCCTTCGCCGCACGTGTACGCCGCCCTGCGGGAGGAGCGCCGGGACGTCGCGGTCGCGCTGGCGATCGACCTCAGCTCGTCCACCGCCGAGCGGCTGCCGCCGGACCCGGGCCGGCCCACCCGGGTGGAGCGGATCCTCGACCTGCAGCGGGACGCGGTCAGCCTGCTGGTCGAGGCGCTGGAGCGGGTCGGCGACGGCTACGGCGTCTACGGGTTCTCCGGCGGCGGTCGGGACGACGTGCGGCTGTCGGTGGTCAAGGACCTCGACGAGCGGCGGACGCCGGCGATGCTGCACCGGCTCGAGGGGTTGACGCCGGACCACACCACCCGGATGGGCCCGGCGATCCGGCACCTCACCGCCCGGCTGGCGGTGAGCGAGGCGGCGACCAAGGTGCTGCTCGTGGTCTCCGACGGGCGCCCGTACGACCTGGACTACGGCCAGCAGTACGGCGACGCGGCCGTGCTCGACTACGCGGTCGCCGACACCGCGCGGGCGCTCGCCGAGGCTCGCGACCGCGGCGTGCGGCCATACCTGGTGACCGTCGACCCGGCCGGCGGCGACTACCTGTCCGAGATGTGCGACCCGCGCGAATACCACGTCATCGCCGATGCCCGGGATCTGCCCGCCGCGCTGGGCCAGCTCTACGTGGTGGCCCGGTCGGAGGGGATGTCCCGGGCCACCACGGTCGGGTCAGCCCGTCGCCGCGCCGGCCAGGGCTGAGTCGTACTCGGGGGCGTTCTCGAAGTAGTGGACGTTGTCGTAGCCGAGGTGCTTGAAGACCCGGTTCTGCGCGGACAGCAGGTGCAGCGGCGTCCCGTCGGCGGCGAAGTGCTGGACGATCGTGTTCTGCGGCACGTAGAGCGTGTCGCCCTTGGTGATCTCGTGCCGGGTGGGCTCCTTGGCGATGCGCGCGTAGTACTTCTCGGCGATCTCCGCCTGCACCTCCCAGTGCAGCGAGTAGCCCTCACCGTCGAGCACGTAGAGGATCTCGTCGGCCATCTTCCAGTGCTTGCCCGAGCGGCTGCCACCGGGGACCGTCAGCTCGAAGACGTCGACGCCGAACTGCCGGTTGCCGGTCATCTCCTTGGCGTTCAGCACCCGCATGCGACCCATCGGCGTGGTCTCCCAGGCCGAGTCCTCGGCGGTGACGACCTTCCTGCGGTCGAGCACGCCCGGAGTCCAGATCAGACCCCACTCGGAGCGGTCCTCGAACTCGTCCGGCCGCTCGATCGGGCCGCTGCGGCCCTGCTGGATCAGGCCGAGGAACATCCACGTGCACTTGGCCTTCATGACCAGCGCGACGGCCTTCTCGTCGTACGGGTTGAAGTGCCGGTGCACCGAGTCGGTGTGCACGAAGACCAGGTCGCCCTGCTTCCAGTCGTAGCGCTGGTCGTCGTGGATCTCGTAGCCCCGGCCCTCGAGTATGTAGAACGCGGCCTCGTTCTGGTGGCCGTGGCCGTGGTTGGAGCTGTTCGGCGGCAGCTCCACGAAGTGCACCTGGATCGTCTGGGTGAGGAACGGGTCGTCGCCGGGGCCGACCCGCCACCAGGTGCGGGATTTCGCCGAGTCGCCGGAGTGGGCGGCGTTGTCGCCGGTGTCGACCACGACGTCGTTGTCGCGCACGCGCGGCGCCGCGAGCTGCCGGGAGCGGAACTCCCCCAACCCGTAGGTCTCGGAGGTCATCCCGCGGACGAACACCCGTCCCTTCTTCGCCATGCTCGCTCGCTTCCCGGCGCCGGGCGCCGTCGCTCTGTCCGGTTCGGGGGTCTCCCGCTACGCTGCCATCTTAGGGCTAACGGACAGACCAATCCAGACGGCGAGGTCAGTAATGGGTGTGCTCCGGCTCAGCATCGCCACCACCGACTACGACCACTTCCGGGACTTCCGGCTCGGCACCGTGCGGGCGGAGGGGATCGAGCACGTCTGGTCGGTGCTGGGCCACCACGAGGTGTTCGCCCGCTTCACCGCCCACCGGGAGTGGGACGTGGCCGAGCTGTCCATCGCCAAGTTCGCCGCCCAGGTGACGCGGGACGAACCGGACATCGTCGGTCTGCCGGTCGTCTGCTCTCGGGTCTTCCGGTTCGGCGCCTTCTATGTGAACCGGCGCAGCGGCATCGAGAGCGCCGAGGACCTGCGCGGCAAGCGGATCGGCTCGCCGGAGTGGGCCCACTCCGCCGCCGTCTACATGCGAGGCTGGCTGCACAACGAGGTCGGCGTGAAGCTCAACCAGGTCGAGTGGTACCAAGCCGGGGCCAACTCGCCCGGCCGGGAGGAGAAGGTCGAGCTGTCGCTGCCGGACGGGGTGCGGCTGACCCGGGTGAGCGACCGCTCGCTGTCCGACCTGCTGGCCGCCGGCGACATCGACTGCGCGCTGATCGCCCGGCCGCCGACCTGCTTCCTGCGCGGCCACCCGGACATCGTCCGGCTCTACCCCGACTTCGAGACCCGGGAGCTGGCGTACTACCAGCAGACCGGCATCTGGCCGATCATGCACATCATCGCGATGCGGCGGCGCATCCTGGACGAGAACCCCTGGGTCGCCCGCAACCTCTACAACGCGTTCCTGGAGTCGAAGAACCGCAGCGTCGAGCGGTTGCTGGACCCGGCGGTGTCCCGCTACCCGCTGCCCTGGCTGCCGGCGTACGGCCGGCGGATGGCCGACCTGTTCGGCGGCGACCCCTTCCCGTACGGGACCGAGGCCAACCGGGCCACGGTCGGCCAGCTGCTCAGCTACGCCCACCAGCAGGGGATCGCGCACCGGTTGGCCACGCCGGACGACGTCTTCCCGACCGGGATCATGACCAAGGTGGTCGTCTAGGGCGTGTGCCCTGCGGATCAGCTCAGGCTCTCCACCAGCCGGCCGAGCTCCCGCATCAGCCGCTCGGTCCGCTGCGCGCCGTACGCGGCCTCGATCCTGCCCTGGTGCTCGACGGACTGCTCGTCCAGCCGGCGGACCAGGTCGCGGCCGCGGTCGGCCAGGTAGACCGCGACCCGGCGCCGGTCGGCCTCGTCCTGCCGCCGGTAGACCAGCGCGCTCTCGACCAGCCGGTCGACCGCCTTCGTCAGCGTGGGATGCGGCATGAGCACGGCGGCGGCCAGGTCGCCCATCGAGTGCCCGTAACCGTCGGACAGCGCGCGCAGGATCCGCCACTGCTCGACGGTGACGCCCTCCGCCGAGAGCGACTCGGCGAGACCGCGGTTCACCGCCTGCTCCGCCTCCGCCAGCAGGTATGCCAGGTGTGACCGCAGCGTGGTCTCCGGCACCGACGTTCGCCTCCCCCGATCGGCACTGGTCAAGGACAGGTTACGACCGCGAGTCCAGGCTCGCTCGTCGCCTGGTCTCGGCCCATACTCTCCCGTATGGCGGGCATCGTCCGGGTTGCCCTCGTGGTGCCGCTGTCCGGGACGCTCGGCCTCATCGGTCCGGGCGCGGTCAACTGCGCCGCGCTCGCGGCCAAGGAGATCAACGAGGCCGGCGGGATCCTCGGCCGGACGGTCGAGCTGCGGCTGGTCGACGGCGGCCGGCCCGCGCTCGAAGTGGCCCTGGACGTGCGCAGGCTGGTCCGCCGGGGCGAGGCGCAGGCGGTGGTCGGCGTGCACTCCTCGGACGTGCGGGTGGCGCTGGTGTCCGCGCTGCGCGCGCAGGTGCCCTACGTCTACACCCCGCCGTACGAGGGCGGCGAGCGGGCGCCGGGCGTCTACCTCGCCGGCGAGACCCCGGACCGGCAGGTCCGGCCGGTGCTGCGGTGGCTGGCCGAGCGCAACCGCGGCTCGCGCTGGTTCCTGCTCGGCAACGACTACGTCTGGCCGCGCCGGCTGAGCCTGGCGGCCCGCGACTACCTGCGGGCGCTCGGTGCCGGCGTGGTCGCCGAGCAGTACGTGCCGCGCGGGCGGCTCGACGTCGAGCCACTGCTGTCCGCGATCGCCGCCACCCGGGCCGACGCCGTGCTGCTCACGCTCGTCGGCAGCGACCTGGTCGAGTTCAACCGCGCCTTTGCGGACAGCCCGCTCGCCCAGCGGGTGCTGCGGCTGTGCCCGGCACTGGAGGAGAACGGGCTGCTCGGCGTCGGCGGCGACGCGACCGGCGAGCTCTACGCGACGATGGGCTACTTCGCCTCGATCGCCACCGACGCCGGCCTCGACTTCGTCGCCCGGTACGCCGCCCGGTTCGGCCCGCTGGCGCCGGTGCCCGGCGGCCACGGCGAGGGCTGCTACGACGGCCTGTGGCTGCTGGCCGCGCTCGTGTCCCGGGCCGGCTCGCTGGCCACGCCGGCGCTGGACTCGGTCTGCGACGGCACCGTCGTCGAGTGCGGCCGGGGCCGGGCCGTGATGAGCGGCCGGCACCTGCAGGCGCCGGTATACCTGGCCAGGGCCGAGGCGCTCGACCTCGATGTGGTCGCGGGCTTCTAACGCTTCCGTCGGCAACCTTTTCTGATTCAAGGATTGGCGCTACGGTTCGCCCTACGACGGTGTCCCGAGCCGTCATCTCCGGTGACCGCCACGGGGGTACTCGGGGGCCGGGGGCCCCCGAGGGTGACTACCTCGCCCACGGTAGGGAGTGGCTGATGCGACACACAGTCTCCGGCGGTGCGGCGCGGGCCGCCGCCGCCGTTTCCGTAGCGGCCCTGGTGCTGGCCGCCTGCAGCTCGATCGACACGCCGTCGGGGGGCGGGCAGTCGCCCACGGCCGACGACCGGGCGGCGAAGAACGGCGGCACGCTCGTGGTCGCCCTCTCCGACGAGCCCGATCCGCTCGACCCCACCACGGCCCGGACCCTGGTCGGCCGCTCGGTGTTCATGTCTATCTGCGAGAAGCTCTACGACATCAACGCGAAGCTCGAGATCGTGCCGCAACTGGCGGCGTCGATGCCGGAGATCTCGGCCGACGGGAAGACCGTCACGATCAAGCTGCGTTCCGGCGTCAAGTTCGCCGACGGCACCGCGATGGACGCCGCCGCGGTGAAGACCAGCCTCGACCGCGACCTGACCCTGCCGACCTCCGCCCGCAAGAGCGACCTGGCCAGCGTGGACAGCGTGTCGGTCACCGATCCGTCCACAGTGGTCCTCCACCTCAAGGCGCCGTTCGCACCGCTGGTCGCGCAGCTCGCCGACCGCGCCGGCATGGTCATGTCGCCGGCCGCGCTCAAGAGCGAGGGCACGAACTTCGGCGCGCACCCGGTCTGCGTCGGGCCGTTCAAGTTCCAGAGCCGGGTCGCGCAGGACCACATCGACGTGGTGAAGGACGCCAACTACTACGACGCCAGCAACGTCCACCTGGACAAGGTGTCGTACAAGATCATCGCCGACTCGACCA
>Ga0207643_10000118_pt1 | contig 53785 bp, 61 predicted proteins | sample KBSMisM62_FD_184313 | JGI IMG/M metagenome (GOLD analysis project Ga0207643, IMG submission 184313) | Miscanthus rhizosphere microbial communities from Kellogg Biological Station, Michigan, USA - KBS Miscanthus M6-2 (SPAdes) (version 2) | ecosystem: Host-associated > Plants > Roots >... | reverse complement strand
GGCTTGGGGTTGTGGCGTGCGCCCCAGCCCTTGGTGCCACGGCCCGCGGTCTTGCCGCGCGTGCCGGCGCGGCCGCGACCCACGCGGGTGCGGTCCTTCTTCGCGCCCGCGGCGGGCTTGAGGTGATGCAGTTTCACGAGGGTGTCCTTTCGCGACTCCGGGCCTTCGAACCGCCTTCTGGTCCGTCACCCTGAACCTCCTCGACGCGCACGAGGTGCTGCACCTTCGCGATCATGCCGCGGATCTCGGGCCGGTCGTCCTTGATCACGCTGTCGCGGATCCGGTGAAGCCCGAGGCGCCGAATGGTCTGCTTCTGATCCTTCGGACGGTGGATCACGCTGCGGACCTGGGTGACCTTGAGCTGGGTCATCGTCGACCCGCATCCGGCGACGCCTGCGCCTGGTCGCCGTAGACCTCTTCGAGCTTGGCCGCGCGCGTGGCCGACATGCGCGCCTGCGCCGCCGCCACCGCGTCGAGCATCGGCTTGGGCGCCACCTCGTGGAGCTCGCGTCCTCGGAGCCGCGCGACCTCCTCGGGGCGCCTCAGGCTCTGGAGCCCGGTCATGGCGGCCTTGACGATATTGATCGCGTTCGAGGAGCCGAGCGACTTGGACAGGATGTCCTTGATGCCGGCGCACTCGACGAGCGCGCGGACCGCTCCGCCCGCGATCACGCCGGTCCCCGGCGCCGCGGGCTTGAGGAGCACGATGCCGGCGCCGTCCCGCCCGGTCACCTGGTGCGGGATCGTGGTGCCCATCATCGGCACCTCGAACATCTTGCGCTTGGCCTCCTCGACGCCCTTTGCGATCGCTGCGGGCACTTCCTTGGCCTTGCCGTAGCCCAGACCGACGCGGCCGGCGCCGTCGCCCACCACGACGAGCGCGGCGAAGGAGAACCGGCGGCCACCTTTGACGACCTTGGCCACGCGGTTGATCGAGATCACCCGCTCCTCGTAGATGCTCTTCTCGCCCTGTGAGTCGTAGCGCCGCATCAGATCCGCAGTCCCTTCTCCCTCGCACCTTCGGCGAGCGCAGCCACGCGCCCGTGGAACAGCCTGCCGCCGCGGTCGAACACGACCCGGTCGATCCCGGCCGCCTTCGCGCGTTCGGCCAGCAGCTCCCCGACGGCCTTCGCCGGCGCCGTCTTGCCCTCGCCGCCCGGCTTGACGTCCCGGTCGGACGCCGAGATGAGCGTGCGCGCCGCGTCGTCATCGACGAGCTGCGCGTAGATGTGCCGGTTCGAGCGGTACACGGCCAGCCTCGGCCGCTCCGCGGTCCCCGCGATCTTCCGACGCACACGGATGTGGCGGCGGACCCGAGCCCGGCGTCTGGTCTTGGCATCCATCACGCGGTCGCACCCTTCGCGGCCTTGCCAGCCTTCTTGCGGACGAACTCGTTCTCGTAGCGGATCCCTTTGCCCTTGTAGGGCTCGGGCTTGCGGATCTTCCGGATGTTGGCGGCGACCTCGCCCACGAGCTGCTTGTCGTTGCCCCGCACCACGATCTGGGTGGGCGTCGGTGTCTCGAACTCGATCCCGTCGATCGCCGGCACCGTGACCGGGTGCGAGAACCCGACCTGCACTTCGAGCGCCTTGCCCTTCATGGTCGCGCGATAGCCGACGCCGACGATCGCGAGCCGCTTCTCGTAGCCCTTCGTCACGCCCTCCACCATGTTCGCGATGAGCGAACGGGTGAGCCCGTGGAGACTGCGGTGGAAGCCTTCGTCGGTCGGCCGTTCGACGCGCAAGACAGCCTCGTCGCGGACGAGGCGCATCTCGGGGTGCACCCGCTGCGTCAGCTCGCCGCGCGGGCCCTTGACGACCACGACGGCGTCCTCGCCGACCGTGACGTCGACGCCGCTCGGGATCTCGATGGGCTGCTTGCCGATCCGACTCATGTCCTCTTCATCCCTCGATCGAACTCACCAGATGAACGCCAAGACCTCGCCGCCGATCCCCTTGCGGGAGGCGTCGCGGTCCGTCATCACGCCCTGCGAGGTCGAGATGATCGCGACCCCGAGCCCGCCGAGGACCCGAGGCAGCTCGCCCTTGCCCGCGTACACCCGACGGCCTGGCTTGCTCACGCGTTTGATCCCGCTGATCGTGCGCTTGCGCTTCGCGTCGTACTTGAGCGTCACGCGGTACACGCGCTCGATCCCTTCGCCTTCCTCGGCGAAGTCGCTCACGTAGCCCTCGGTCGTGAGGATCTGCAGCAGCGCCCGGTTCATCTTCGACGCCGGGACGAACAGGTCGTCCTTGTAGGCGAGGTTGGCGTTGCGGACCCTGGTCAGCATGTCGCCGACCGGATCGTTCACGTTGGTGGCCAGCTTCACCATGAGGCCTTCGTCACCCCCGGCAGCTCCCCCGCGTGCGCGAGCTCGCGGAAACAGATGCGGCAGAGCAGGAACCGCCGGTAGACGGCTCGGGCACGGCCGCAGCGCCGGCAGCGCGTGTACTCGCGCACCTTGAACTTGGCCTGGGCCTCCTGCTTGTTCCTCAACGCCTTCTTCGCCATGTCCGCTCTCCTAGGACGCCGCCGCCATCGGGATCCCCTCGAACGGGAACCCGAGCGCAACGAGCAGCGCCCTGCCTTCGTCGTCGTTCCTCGCGGTCGTCACGACCGTGATGTCCATCCCCCGGATCTTCAGGACCTTGTCGTAGTCGATCTCCGGGAAGATCAGCTGCTCGGTCAACCCGAGCGTATAGTCGCCGTGCCCGTCGAACGCGTTCGGATTCAGCCCTCGGAAGTCCCGGATCCTGGGGATCGCGATCGAAACGAGCCGATCGATGAACTCCCACATCCGGTCGCCCCGGAGGGTGACCTTGGCGCCGATCGGGCTGCCCTCACGGAGCTTGAACCCGGCGATGGACTTCCGGGCCTTGGTGATCACCGGCTTCTGCCCGGTGATGATCGTGAGGTCGTCGACCGCGGCCTCCAGCATACGGCCATCCTTCAGGGCGTCACCAACCCCCATGTTGAGCACGACCTTGTCCAGCCGCGGCACCTGGTTGGGATTGGCGAAGCCCAGCTCCTGCTGGAGCCGGGACCGGACCTCCTGGTTGTAGCGCTCCTTGAGGCGGGGCGTCGCCTGATCGGTCATTGGTCGGCCCCGCACTTCCTGCACACCCGGAACTTCGAGCCGTCGCCCTCGATGCGGTAGCCGACCCGGGTCGGCTGGCCGCAGGAGTTGCATACCAGCATCACGTTCGAGATGTCGATGTACAGCTCGGTGTCGATGATCCCGCCCTGCTGGAGCTGGGAACCACTCGCCGAGCGCTTGCCCGAGGTGCGCTGGTGCTTCTTGGCCATCGCCGCACCCTCCACCATGACCCGCCCGTCGCGCGGGAGCACGCGGATCACGCGTCCTGTGTGGCCGGCGCTCTTGCCGGTCATGACCTTCACGGTGTCGTCCTTGTGGATGTTCACGCCGGGCATGTCACAACACCTCCGGGGCGAGCGAGATGATCTTCATGAAGCGACGTTCGCGGAGCTCGCGCGCGACGGGTCCGAAGATCCGGGTGCCGCGCGGGTTCTTCGAGTCGGCCGTCAAGATCACGACCGCGTTGTCGTCGAACCGGATGTACGAGCCGTCGGGGCGGCGTCGCTCCTTGGCGGTCCGAACGACGACGGCCTTCACGACCTCACCCTTCTTGACCCCGCCGCCGGGCAGCGCGTCCTTGACCGAGCCGACCACCACGTCGCCCACGTGCGCGTACCGGCGGCCGCTCCCGCCGAGCACGCGGATCACGAGGACCTCCTTGGCCCCGGTGTTGTCCGCCACCTTGCATCGTGATTCCTGCTGGATCACTTACTTGGCCCTCTCCACGATCTCGACGACGCGCCAGCGCTTGGTCTTGGAGGCGCGTCGCGTCTCCATCAAGCGAACGGTGTCGCCGACGTGCGCGTCGTTCGTCTCGTCGTGGGCAGCGAGCTTGTTCGAGCGCGCGACGGTCTTCTTGTACAGCGGGTGCCGCACGCGTCGGTCGATCCGGACGAGCACGGTCTTGTCCATCTTGTCGGACACGACCACGCCCACCCGGATCTTGCGCCGGGTGCGGTCACCCGCCGAGGGCTGCGAGGCCTTCGGCGTGGGGGTCGCCGGAGCGACCGCCGCTGCGGCGTCGGGCGCGGTCTGGTCCGTCACGGTCTCTTCGGTCCCTTCGTTCATGATGCCTCCGCCTCGGACTCGGTTCCGGACTCAGCTCTTGGAGCCGCGTCCTGCTCGAGCTCCGTTCCGCGTTCGGTCACGATCGTGAGGATGCGCGCGATCTCGTGCCGGACGTCCTTGATCCGCATCGGGTTGTCGAGCTGCCCCGTCGCGAGTTGGAACCGCAGGTTGAACAGCTCCTCCTTGTCGGCCTCGAGCCGCTCGAACAGCTCCTCGTCGCCGAGGTCACGGAGCTCCTGGATGCCCGCCATCACTCCATCCCCCCGATCCCGGCTCGGGTGATGAACTTGCTCTTGATCGGCAGCTTGTGCGCGGCGCGCGACATCGCCTCGCGCGCGAGCGTCTCGGAGACCCCGGACAGCTCGAACATCACGCGACCCGGCTTGACGACGGCGACCCAGCCCTCCGGGTTGCCCTTGCCCGAGCCCATCCGGGTCTCCGCGGGCTTCTTGGTGTAGGGCTTATCGGGGAAGATGTTGATCCACACCTTCCCGCCGCGGCGGATGTGACGCGTGATCGCAACTCGAGCCGCCTCGATCTGGCGGTTGGTGATCCACGCGGCCTCGAGCGCGACCAGGCCGAAGTCACCGAAATGCACCTCGGTCCCGCCCTTGGCGCGACCGCGCCGGCGGCCTCGATGCACCTTGCGGTGCTTGACCTTCTTGGGGGCGAGCATCAGGCCTGCTCCTTCGGATCGCCCTCGGCGGCAGGTCCCGCGGGCTCTTCGTCGGCGGCGGCGGGTGTGCTCGGCGCGGCTTTCTCCGCCGACGAGTCGCCCGCCGGTCCCTCCGCCTCGGCCGTTTCGGCTTCCGCTGGATCGGAGGTCGGAGCCTCCGCCTGCGCCGTCTCCGCGTCGACCCCCTCCGCCTCCGCCGCCGGCTCAGCAGCGGCGGCCGGTGCCTCCGGCTCGGCGACCTCGGCGGCCTCGCGTTCGTCGGTGATGAGCGCGCCGGTCGAGGCGCCGCCGCTGGAGACCTGCGCGAGCGCGCGGGCGCGCAGACGCTCGGTCTCCTGCTCGGCCTGGGGGATCTCGTCGCCGTGGTAGACCCAGACCTTCACGCCGATGATCCCGAACGTGGTCTTGCCCTCGGCCGTCCCGAAATCGATCTTGGCGCGGAGCGTGTGCAGCGGGACCCGACCTTCGCGGTACCACTCGCGGCGAGACATCTCGGCGCCACCCAAGCGGCCACCGCACTGCACCCGAACGCCGAGGGCGCCCGAACGCATCGCGGTCTGCACGGCCCGGCGCATCGCTCGACGGAACGACACCCGGCCGGCGAGCTGCTCGGCCACGCCCTGCGCGAGCAGCGTGGCGTCGGTCTCGGGGCGGGTCTCGGAAGCGGCCGAGTTCATGTCCTCCACCTTCACGTCCACGCGCTTCTTCGTGACGCGCTCGACGTCCTTGCGGATCTTGTCGACCTCGGCTCCCTTGCGACCGATCACGATGCCCGGGCGCGCGGTGCGGATGTAGATCCAGATCTGGTCGCCCTTGCGCTCGATGTCGATGCTCGAGATACCGGCGCGCGACAGGCGCGAGCGGATGTGCTTGCGGATCCAGATGTCCTCGTGGAGCTGATCGGAGTAGTCCCGATCGGCGAACCAGTTGGACTTCCAAGGGTAGATGACCCCGAGACGGAACCCGTACGGGTTGACCTTGTGACCCACTACGCATCCTCTCCCAACGAACGGACCACGAGCGTGATGTGCGACGTGCGCTTGAGGATCTTGGTCGCGCGGCCGTAGGCGCGGGGACGCCAGCGCTTCAGCGTCGGACCCTCGTCCACCCAGGCCCGGTCCACGACCAGGTTCTGGGCGACCACGCCGGGCTGCTGCTCGGCGTTGGCAACGGCCGAGTTCAGCGCCTTCTCGATCGTCTTGGCGGCCCCGAGCGGCGAGAAGCGCAGGATCCGGCGGGCCTCCTCGACCTGTCGTCCACGGACGAGGTCGACCGCCCGCCGAGCCTTCGGCGGCGAGATCCGCACGTACTTCACCGTCGCTTTCGCCTCCATGTCGTGCTACCTCACCGTGGTCGAACGCTCACCGCGCGCGTGCGAACGGAACGTCCGCGTCGGCGCGAACTCGCCGAGCTTGTGCCCGACCATCGACTCCGAGATGTACACGGGCACGTGCTTGCGGCCGTCGTGGACCGCGATCGTGTGACCGACCATGTCGGGCACGATCGTCGAGCGGCGCGACCAGGTCCGGACGACCTTCTTGTCGCTCTTGCGGTTCATCTCGACGATCTTGACCATGAGGTGCTCGTCGACGAACGGCCCCTTCTTGATGCTCCGCGGCACTAGCCCCGCCCCTTCCCGCGACGGCGAACGATGTACTTGTTCGACGCCTTGTTCTTCTTCCTCGTCCGGCCTTCCTTCTGTCCCCACGGGCTCGTGGGGTGGCGGCCGCCCGAACTCTTGCCCTCGCCGCCGCCCAGCGGGTGGTCGACCGGGTTCATCGCCACACCTCGGACGGACGGACGCTTGCGCTTCCACCGGTTACGCCCCGCCTTGCCGAGCTGGATGAGCTCGTGCTCGGCGTTGCCGACCTCGCCGATCGTTGCCTTGCAGGCCGCCTCGACCAGCCGGGTCTCGCCGGAGGGCAGGCGGAGCGTGGCCATCTTGCCCTCCTTGGCCATGACCTGGATGCTCGTCCCGGCCGAGCGCGCCATGCGGGCGCCGCCACCGGGCTTGAGCTCCACGGCGTGCACCGTGGTACCCACGGGGATGTTCCGCAGCGGCAGCGAGTTGCCCGGCCGCACGTCGGCACCCTCCCCCGAGACCAATCGGTCACCGACCCGCAGACCGTTGGGGGACAGGATGTAGCGCTTCTCGCCGTCGAGGTAGTGGAGGAGCGCGATCCGCGCGGTGCGGTTGGGGTCGTACTCGATGTGCGCCACCTTGGCCGGCACGCCGTCCTTGTCGCGCCGGAAGTCGATCACCCGGTACCGGCGCTTGTTGCCGCCGCCCTGGTGCCGGGTGGTGATCCGGCCCTGCGCGTTGCGGCCGGCTCGGTTCCGGCCCTTCGTGACGAGCGAGCGCTCGGGCTTGGCGCGCGTGATCTCCTCGAAGGAGGACACGCTGGCACCGCGTCGTCCCGGCGTCGTCGGCTTGTACTTGCGAACGGCCATGCGCTACTTCCCCGCCTCGAAGATCTCGATGCTGTCGCCCTCGGCGAGCTTGACGATCGCGCGCTTCTGGTCCGCCCGCTTGCCGAGCGTGTAGCGGCGCCGCTTGACCTTGCCGGTGCGGTTCAGCGTCCTGACCGAGATCACCTGGACGTTCCAGATCACTTGGACGGCCTCCTTGATCTCGGTCTTGTTCGCCCTGGGGTCGACCAGGAACGTGTAGGTGTTCTGCTCCAGGCCCGCGTAGGATTTCTCGCTCACCACGGGCCGGATGATCACGTCGCGCGGCGTCTTCACTCGGCCTCACCCCCAGCCTCGGTCGTCGCGGCCTCGGTCGTCGGCTCGGCCTCGCCCTCCGGCGCCGTCTCCGTCGAAGCTTTCGCCGGGGCGGACCCCATCGGTGCGGGCTCCTCGGCGCGCTCCTTCGCCGCGGGTTCCTCCGCGTGCTCCTTGGCCGGCGAGCCCTCGACGACGTCGAGCGCGCTCTCGGTGATCACCAGGTGGTCCGCGCTGATCACCTCGTAAACGCCGAGGCTCCGGGCGTAGGCGACCCGAACACCGCGGATGTTGCGGAACGACTTCTCCACCGCGCCCGAATCGCTGGGCAACGGCAGCACGAGCAGGACCTTGCCCCCGAGCTCGAGCGTGTCGAGCACCTCGGCGGCGGTCTTGGTCTTGGGAGCGTCGAACTCGAGATCCTGCACGACCCTGAGCTTCCCGCTCGTCAGCGCGTCGGTGAGCGCCGAGCGCAGGGCGCCCCGCTTCATCTTCTTGTTCACGCGCATCTCGTGGTCGCGAGGGTGGGGGCCGTGCACGACCCCGCCGCCCGTCCACTGTGGGGAGCGGTTCGAACCCTGCCGGGCCCGGCCCGTCCCCTTCTGGCGCCAGGGCTTGCGACCGCCGCCCGAGACCTCGCCACGGGTCTTGGTCGAGTGCGTGCCACGGCGGATCGAGGCGAAGCCGGCGAGCACCACCTGATGCATCAGGGGCACGCTCACCTTGGCCTCGAACACCTCGGACGCGAGATCGCGGGTGCCGACCTTCTTGCCCGCGACGGAGACGACGTCGACCTTCGGCATCAGTGACCGCCCTTCGTGGCGGGAGCCTTGACGGCCGAACGGACCATCACCAAGCCGCCCTCGGGGCCGGGGATCGCGCCCCGGATGAGCAGCAGGTTACGTTCGGCGTCGGCGCGGACGACCTCGAGGTTCAGGACGGTCACGCGCTCGTTGCCCATCTGGCCCGCCATCCGCATGCCCTTGAACACACGTGAGGGAGTCGCGCACGCGCCGATCGCACCCGGCGAACGGTGCTTCTTCTCCGTCCCATGGCTGCTCGACAGGCCGCTGAACCCGTGTCGCTTCATCGGGCCGGCGAACCCCTTGCCCTTGGAGACGCCGACGACGTCGGCGCGCTCGCCTGCCTCGAACACGTCGGCCCGGAGCTCTTGGCCCGGCTCGTAGGACGCGGCGTCGTCCGTGCGGATCTCGACGACGTGCCGGGCGGCCTGGCCTCCGTGCGCGTCGAAGTGACCCTGCTCGGGTTTGGTCAGGCCGTTGGGGCGCGTCGCACCGAACGCGAGCTGTACCGCCGAGTAGCCGTCCTTGGCCTCGGTCTTGACCTGCGCGATGAAGCACGGCCCGGCCTTGATGACCGTGACCGGGATCGCGCGCGTGTCGTCGAAGATCTGGGTCATACCCAGCTTCGTCCCGAGGATGCCTTTGATCTCTGCCATGTCCCTACAACTTGATCTCGATGTCGACGCCGGCCGACAGGTTCAGGCGTTGGAGCTCCTGGACCGTCTTCGACGTGGCGTCGACGATGTCGATGAGCCGCTTGTGCGTGAGCATCTGGAAGTGCTCGCGGCTGTCCTTGTACTTATGGGGCGATCGGATCACGGTGTAGATCGACCGCTCGGTCGGCAGCGGCACGGGCCCCACGACCTTGGCCCCGGTCCGGGTCACGTGCTCGACGATCTCGCGAGCCGCGACGTCCAGCATCCGGTGGTCGTACGCGCGGAGCTTGATGCGGATCCTGGGTCCGGCCACTGCGTCGCTTCCCCTCTTCCGTCTCGGTCGTTACTTGATGATCTTGGTGACGCGTCCGGCACCCACGGTCCGGCCGCCCTCGCGGATCGCGAAGCGCAGACCTTCCTCCATGGCGATCGGCGCACCGAGGCTGACGGTCATCTCGATGTTGTCGCCGGGCATGACCATCTCGACACCCTCGGGCAGGTTCGCCGAGCCGGTGACGTCGGTCGTGCGGAAGTAGAACTGCGGGCGGTAGCCCGTGAAGAACGGCGTGTGGCGACCGCCCTCGTCCTTGGACAGCACGTAGACCTGCGACATGAAGTCCGTGTGGGGCGTGACCGAACCCGGCTTGGCGAGCACCTGACCCCGTGCCACGTCTTCCTTGTCGACCCCGCGGAGCAGCACCCCGACGTTGTCGCCCGCCTGCACCTCGTCCAGCAGCTTGCGGAACATCTCGAGGTCGGTCGCCGTGGTCTTGCGGGTGTCCTTGATCCCCACGATCTCGACCTCTTCCATCTTCTTGAGCACGCCCTGCTCGACGCGGCCGGTCACCACCGTGCCGCGACCGGTGATCGAGAACACGTCCTCGATCGCCATCAGGAAGGGCTTGTCGACGTCGCGGACGGGTTCGGGCACGTAGGAGTCCACGGCCGCGAGCAGCTCGTCGATCTTGGCCAGGGCCTCCTCGTCGCCCTCGAGCGCCTTGAGAGCCGACACCTGGATCACGGGCGTGTCGTCGCCGGGGTACTCGTAGGCGGACAGGAGCTCGCGCACCTCGAGCTCGACCAGGTCGAGCAGCTCGGGGTCGTCGACCATGTCCACCTTGTTGAGCGCGACCACGATGTACGGCACGCCCACCTGACGGGCGAGCAGCACGTGCTCGCGGGTCTGCGGCATCGGGCCGTCGGCGGCGGATACGACCAGGATCGCGCCGTCCACCTGGGCGGCGCCCGTGATCATGTTCTTGATGTAGTCGGCGTGACCCGGCATGTCGACGTGCGCGTAGTGACGCGTGTCGGTCTCGTACTCGACGTGCGCGATCGCGATCGTGATGCCGCGCTCACGCTCCTCCGGCGCCTTGTCGATCTCGTCGAACGGCGTGAACTCGGCGAGGCCCTTCTCTGCCTGGCGCTTGGTGATCGCCGCGGTCAGCGTCGTCTTGCCGTGGTCGATATGACCCATCGTCCCGATGTTCACGTGCGGCTTCGTGCGCTCGAACTTCTTCTTGCCCATGTCCTCTTCTCCTCGTCTCCTCGTCCGGGTCCTGCGCTGGGTCCGAGGTCCTACTCGCCCCGGACGCGGGCAACGATCTCCTTGGAGATGTTGGCCGGCACCTCGTGGTAGTTCTGCAACTGCATCGGTGTGTGCGACGCGCGCCCCTGGGTACGCGAACGCAGGTCGGTCGCGTAGCCGAATAGCTCGGCGAGCGGGACCAGCACGCGGATCGCCTTCTGACCGCTCCGGTCGTCGATCCGCTCGATCCGTCCGCGCCGCGCGGTCACGTCGCCCATGACCTCGCCCATGAAGTCCTCGGGCGTGATCACCTCGAACTCCATCACGGGTTCGAGCAGCACGGGGTCGGCACGGCGGGCGGCCTCCTTGAGCCCGATCGAGCCGGCGATCTTGAACGCCATCTCGGACGAGTCGACCTCGTGGAAGGAACCGTCCACCAGGGTGGCCCGGACGTCCACGAGCGGGTAGCCGGCGAGCACGCCGCTCTCCATCGCCTCCTGGATGCCCTGGTCGACCGCCGGGATGTACTCGCGCGGGATCTTGCCACCCACGATCTTGTTGATGAACTCGTAGCCGCCGCCCTGTCCGGTGGGCTCGAGGTTCAGGTACACGAGACCGAACTGTCCGTGCCCACCGCTCTGACGGATGAAGCGGCCCTCGACCTTGGTGACCGGCTTGCGGATCGACTCGCGATAGGCCACCTGCGGCTTGCCGACGTTGGCGTCGACGCTGAACTCGCGGCGCAGGCGGTCGACGATGATGTCCAGGTGCAGCTCGCCCATGCCGGAGATCACGGTCTGCCCCGTCTCGTCGTCGTACTTCACGACGAACGTCGGGTCCTCGTCGGCGAGCTTGGCCAGGCCGGTACCCAGCTTGTCCTGGTCGGCCTTGGTCTTGGGCTCGACGGCGACCGAGATCACCGGCGTCGGGAAGCTGATCGACTCCAAGATGATCGGGTTCGCGGGGTCGGCGAGCGTGTCGCCGGTGCTCGAATGCTTGAGCCCGACGATCGCCACGATGTCGCCGGTGAACGCCGCGTCCATGTCCTCGCGGTGGTTCGCGTGCATCTGCAGGATGCGGCCGATGCGCTCCTTGCGGTCCTTCGTCGTGTTCTCGACGTGGGAGCCGGCTCGCAGCAGCCCGGAGTAGAGGCGGACGTACGTGAGCCGGCCTACGAACGGGTCGGACATGATCTTGAAGACCAGACCGGAGAACGGCTCGCTGTCGTCCGGCTTGCGTTCGGCGTGCTCACCCTTGGGGGTGTGACCCTCGACCGGCGGCACGTCGCTCGGCGCCGGCAGGTAGGCGACGATCGCGTCCAGCAGCGGCTGGATCGCCTTGTTCTTGAACGCTGAGCCCAGGAGCACGGGCACGCCTTCGCCCGCCAGGGTCGCCCGGCGGATCGCGCGGCGGAGCTCGTCGACCGTCGCCTCTTCCTCGTGGACGAACTTCTCCATCAGGGACTCGTCGTGGTCGGCGAGCTTCTCGAAAAGGTCGTGGTGCGCCTTCTTGGCGGCGTCCTGCAGCTCGGCGGGGATCTCCGTGGTCTCCCACTCTTCCCCCATCTCCGAGACCCAGTGCAGCGCCTTCATCTCGACAAGATCGATCACGCCCTGGAAGTCGCCCTCGCTACCCCAGGGCAGCTGCAGGACGAGCGGGTTCGCCTGTAGACGCTCGACCATCATCTCGACCGTGCGCCCGAAGTCGGCGCCGGTGCGATCCATCTTGTTCACGAAGCCGATCCGCGGAACGCCGTACCGGTCGGCCTGCCGCCAGACGGTCTCGGTCTGCGGCTCGACGCCGGCGACCGCGTCGAACACGGCGATCGCGCCGTCGAGCACACGCAGCGACCGCTCCACCTCGACCGTGAAGTCGACGTGGCCGGGCGTATCGATGATGTTGATCCAGTGACCCTTCCAGTTGGTGGTCGTCGCGGCCGAGGTGATGGTGATCCCCCGCTCGCGCTCCTGGACCATCCAGTCCATCAAGGCGGTGCCCTCGTGGACCTCGCCGATCTTGTAGGCCTTGCCGGTGTAGTACAGGATGCGTTCGGTCGTGGTCGTCTTGCCCGCGTCGATGTGCGCCATGATCCCGATGTTCCTGGTCCTGGCGAGCGGGTATTCGCGGATCACCAGCTCCTTGCCGGAACCGGTTCCGCGTCCTGTGACCTTCTCGACCGTCTCTGCCACGTCCACCTTCTCTGCGGGCACCGCCATGATCAGCGGCCCTCTTCATCGAACGCCGGGCTCGAGGTGAGCCCGGCCACGTCGTTGATCTCGATCACCATCGGTAGTGCGCGAACGCCTTGTTCGCCTCGGCCATCTTGTGCATGTCCTCGCGGCGCTTCACCGAGACTCCCTGGCCGTTGGAGGCGTCCATGATCTCGCCCACGAGGCGCTCGGCCATCGAGTGCTCCTTGCGCGCCCGCGCGTTGTTGACGATCCACCGCATCGCGAGCGTCGTTCCGCGCGAGGGCCGAACCTCGACCGGCACCTGGTAGTTGGCGCCGCCGACCCGCCGCGAACGCACCTCGAGCATCGGGCGGACGTTCTCGACCGCCTTCTTGAGGGCGATGACCGGGTCGTTCGCCGTCCGTTCGCTGATCACCTCGAGCGCCTTGTAGACCGTGCGCTCGGCGAGCGTCTTCTTCCCGTCCAGCAAGACCTTGTTGATCAACTGCGTGACCAGGACGTTCTGGTAAACCGGATCCGGTCCCGTATCGCGGTGGACGGCTGGGCCCTTGCGTGGCATCAGTCGCCGCCCTTCTTCGAGCCGTAGCGCGACCGAGCCTTGCGGCGCTCGCGCACGCCCGAGGTGTCCAGCGTCCCGCGGATGACCTTGTAACGGACACCGGGGAGGTCACGGACGCGTCCGGCCCGGACCAGGACGATCGAGTGCTCCTGCAGGTTGTGACCCACGCCGGGGATATAGGCGGTGACCTCGATCCCCGAGGTCAGGCGCACGCGGGCGACCTTGCGCAGGGCCGAGTTCGGCTTCTTCGGGGTCATGGTGTAGACGCGCGTGCACACGCCCCGCCGCTGGGGGCTGCCCTTGAGCGCGGGAGCCTTGGTCTTCTCCCGGGGCCGCGTACGGCCGTGGCGCACGAGTTGCTGGATCGTGGGCATGGTCCTCTCGCCTACACTCTCGACTTGTCACCGAACTCGGGGTCCGACAGCGTTGAAGCCGGACCGCGGGCCCGGCTTCCAGGTGGAACTCAGTGGGCGTAGGTCGTCCCTTGGGAAACCCCCTGGAAGCGCACCAGATACCGGGCCCGCCCGCCGAGCCCGGTGCAAACGATGAGGCTACTAGGCACGTCCCGTGCGTGTCAACGAACGGACGCCAGGCACGGGCGGCCGTGCCTGGAGCCTTGCTCTAGACCGATGGATCGCCGCGATCACTCCTCGGGGGCGAAGGACCCTCCTCCGAACAGCTCGCGCTCGGCTTCCTCTCTGGTGATGCCCGCGAGGACCGGCTCGCCGGCCGCCTCGGCCTCCGCGATCTCGCGCTGGCGGGCCAGCCAGTACTCCGGGATCGCCTCGGGCTTGATCTTGACCTGCACGTTGCGATACCGCGCCATACCGGTGCCCGCGGGGATCAACTTGCCGATGATCACGTTCTCCTTGAGGCCGAGCAGCCCGTCCGAGCGACCGGCGATGGCCGCCTCGGTGAGCACCCTCGTCGTCTCCTGGAAGGAGGCCGCCGACAGCCACGAGTCCGTGGCCAGCGACGCCTTCGTGATCCCCAGCAGCTGCGGCCGAGCGCTGGCCGGCTGACCGCCGTTCTCGACGGTCTCGCGGTTCGCGGTCTCGAACCGGCGGCGGTCGATCAGGTCGCCGGGAAGGAAGTCCGTGTCGCCCGGTTCGATGATCTGCACCTTGCGGAGCATCTGCCGCACGATCAGCTCGATGTGCTTGTCGTGGATCGTCACGCCCTGCGAGCGGTAGACCTGCTGTACCTCCTCGACGAGGTGGTTCTGCAGCGCCTGGACGCCCTCGATCCGCAGCTTCTCGTGGGGGTTGACCGAGCCCTCGGTGAGCTGCTGTCCGACCTCGACGGCATCGCCGTCGCCGACCAGCAGCCGAGCCCGGAACCCGACCTTGTACTGCACGGAGTCGCTGCCGTCCTCCGACGTGACGGTGATCCGCCGCTCCTTCTTCTCCTCGTCATCCTCGATCTGGACGGTGCCGGGGATCTCAGTGATCCACGCCTCGCCCTTGGGACGACGGGCCTCGAACAGCTCCACGACCCGAGGGAGACCGTGGGTGATGTCCTCACCCGCGACGCCACCTGTGTGGAACGTTCGCATCGTGAGCTGCGTGCCCGGCTCGCCGATCGACTGCGCGGCCACGATCCCGACCGACTCGCCGATGTCGACGAGCCGCCCGGTCGCGAGCGACCAGCCGTAACAGAGCCGGCACACGCCGTACTCGGCCTCACAGGTGGTCGCCGACCGAACGCGGACCGCGTCGACCCCGGCATCGACAAGTCGCTGCGCGCCCGGGTCATCGAGGAACTCGCCCTTCGAGGCGATCTTCTTGCGGTCGACCTTGACGTCCTCCGCGAGCACCCGCCCGTAGAGCGAGGTGTCGAGGTGCTGGTTCTCGACCCGGGTGCCGTTCGGCGTCTCGTACGTGACGGGCACCGGCACCGAGCGGTCGGTTCCACAGTCCTCCTCGCGAACGATCAGCTCCTGCGAGACGTCGACCAGACGCCGCGTCAGGTAGCCGGAGTCGGCCGTCCGAAGCGCGGTGTCGGCGAGCCCCTTTCGGGCGCCGTGCGTCGAGATGAAGTACTCGAGCACCGACAGACCCTCGCGGAAGTTCGACTTGATCGGGCGCGGGATGATCTCGCCCTTCGGGTTGGCCACCAGGCCGCGCATGCCCGCGATCTGCCGGATCTGCATGATGTTCCCCCGGGCTCCGGAGTTGGCCATCATGTAGATCGGGTTGGTCTTTCCGAACTGCGCCTCCATAGCGACCTTGACCTCGTCGGTCGCTTGGGTCCAGATCGTGATCAGCTCTTGGCGGCGCTCGTCGTCGGTGATGATGCCCTTTCGGTACTGCACCTCGACCTTCGACGCCTCCTTCTCGTGCCGGTCCAAGATCGCGGCCTTGTCCGAAGGGGTGGTCACGTCCTCGATCCCGATCGTCACGCCGGCCCGCGTCGCGTAGTGGAACCCGACGTTCTTCAGATCGTCGAGGATCTGCTCGACCTGCCCCCGGTCGTAGCGGTGCACGCAGGCGTCGACCAGCCGGCTCACGTCGCTCTTGAGGAGAGGGCGGTCGACGAACTCCTCCGAGTCCGGGAAGCACTGATTGAAGATCAGGCGTCCAACGGTCGTCTCCACGACCGGGACGCGGTCACCGTTGCTCGCGGCGTCGCCGTCGGCGGCCTCGGGCCGCATCTCCGGCGGGAGCGCCTTGCCAGGTAGCCGCACCTTCACGACGTCGTGCAGCCGGACCAGCTGGTGATCCAATGCCATCAGGGCCTCGTTCACCGACCCGAACCGTGGGATGTCCTCGTCGTTCTCGGGACGGTCGGGCTCGATCGTCAGGTAGTAGATCCCGAGCACCATGTCCTGGGTCGGCACGGCGATCGGGCGGCCGTGCGCCGGCGACAGGATGTTGTTGGTCGACAGCATCAGGATGCGGGCCTCGGCCTGCGCCTCCGCCGACAGGGGGACGTGGACCGCCATCTGGTCGCCGTCGAAGTCGGCGTTGAACGCGGTGCACACCAGCGGGTGGATCTGGATCGCCTTGCCCTCGACCAGGACTGGCTCGAACGCCTGGATCCCCAGACGGTGCAGGGTCGGCGCCCGGTTCAGCATGACCGGGTGCTCCTTGATGACCTCTTCGAGCACGTCCCAGACCTGCGGACGGGCGCGCTCGACCATCCGCTTGGCGCTCTTGATGTTCTGCGCGAGCGCCTGGTCGACGAGCCGCTTCATCACGAAGGGCTTGAACAGCTCGAGCGCCATCTGCTTCGGCAGACCGCACTGGTGCAGGCGGAGCTCCGGACCGACAACGATCACCGAACGACCCGAGTAGTCCACGCGCTTGCCGAGCAGGTTCTGGCGGAACCGCCCCTGCTTGCCCTTCAGCATGTCCGACAGCGACTTCAGCGGTCGGTTGCCCGGACCCGTGACCGGCCGGCCGCGCCGGCCGTTGTCGAACAGCGCGTCGACGGCCTCCTGCAGCATCCGCTTCTCGTTGTTGACGATGATCTCGGGCGCCTGCAGGTCGAGCAGCCGCTTCAGTCGGTTGTTCCGGTTGATCACGCGGCGGTACAGGTCGTTCAGGTCCGAGGTCGCGAACCGGCCGCCGTCGAGCTGCACCATCGGTCGCAGGTCCGGCGGGATCACCGGCACGGCGTCGAGCACCATGCCCATGGGCGAGTTGCGGCCCTCGGTGAAGTTGGAGACGACCTTCAGGCGCTTGATCGCCTTCAGCCGGCGGGTGCCCTTGCCGGTGGCGATCTGCTCGCGCAGCGACTCGGCCTCCTCCTCCAGCTTGAGGTCCTGGAGCAGGCGCTTGATCGCCTCAGCGCCCATGCCGCCGTCGAAGTAGTCGCCGAACCGCTCGCGGAGCGAACGGTAGACGGCGTCGTCGGCCACGAGCTGCTTGACCGACAGGTTCTTGAACCCGGTCAGGACCTCGTCGAGGTGTTCGGTCTCGCGCTTGGTCTGCTCGGTGATCCGGTCGACGTCGCGCTGGGCCTCGCGCCGGGCGGCCGAGAGCTGGGCGCCCTTGGCCCCCTCGCCCTCGAGCTCCCGCAGGCGCTCCTCGAGCTCGGATAGCCGGCTCTTGATCTCGTCGTCGCGCTCGGCCTCGAGCTCGTTCTTCTCCTGGTCGATCTCCTTCTCGATCTCGGGCAGCTCCTTGTGGCGCCGGTCCGTATCGATGCGCGTGATGACGTAGGCGGCGAAGTAGATGATCCGCTCGAGGTCCTTCGGGGCGATGTCCAGCAGGTAGCCGAGACGGCTCGGGACGCCCTTGAAGTACCAGATGTGCGTGACCGGGGCGGCGAGCTCGATGTGGCCCATCCGGTCGCGGCGGACCTTGCTGCGGGTGATCTCGACCCCGCACCGCTCGCAGATGATGCCCTTGAACCGGACGCGCTTGTACTTGCCGCAGTGGCACTCCCAGTCCCGCGTCGGACCGAAGATCCGCTCGCAGAACAGGCCGTCCTTCTCCGGCTTCAGCGTCCGGTAGTTGATCGTCTCCGGCTTCTTGACCTCGCCGTTGGACCATGCGCGGATCTGATCCGCGGTAGCCAGGCCGATCCGGATCTCATCGAAGAAGTTCACATCCAGCACGTAGGCGGCCTCCTCACGACCTCACCTTCCACCATGAACAACACTTCCTTGTTCCCGCTTTCTCAGTCGTAGTCGGCGCCGGCCGGCTCCCTGCGGGACAGGTCGATCCCGAGCTCCTCGGCCGCGCGGAACACGTCCTCGTCGGTCTCCTTGAGCTCGATCTCCTCGCCCTCGGCCGAACGCACCTCGACGTTCAGGCAGAGGGACTGCATCTCCTTGATCAGGACCTTGAAGGACTCGGGGATCCCCGGCTCGGGGATGTTCTCGCCCTTGACGATGGCCTCGTAGACCTTCACGCGTCCGAGCACGTCGTCGGACTTGATCGTCAGCAGCTCCTGCAGCGCGTAGGCGGCGCCGTAGGCCTCGAGCGCCCAGACCTCCATCTCGCCGAACCGCTGCCCGCCGAACTGCGCCTTCCCGCCGAGCGGCTGCTGCGTGATCATCGAGTAGGGGCCGGTGGAGCGGGCGTGGATCTTGTCGTCCACCAGGTGGAGCAGCTTCAGGATGTAGGCCACCCCGACCGTGACGGGCTCCTCGTACGGCTCGCCGTTGCGACCGTCGTACAGCACCGTCTTGCCGACGTCGTCGACCAGCTTGACCCCGTCCTTGTTGGGATGGGCGCTGCGGATCGACTCGAGGATCTCGTGCTCGCGGGCGCCGTCGAACACCGGGGTCGACACGTACACGGGCCCCTCGTGCTCTACCCCGTCCTTGCGGAACCCCACCAGGCCTGCCCAACCCAGGTGCGCCTCGAGCACCTGCCCGAGGTTCATCCGGGACGGGACGCCGAGCGGATTCAGGATGATGTCGACGGGGCTCCCGTCGGCGAGGAACGGCATGTCCTCCTCCGGCAGGATCGTCGAGATCACGCCCTTGTTCCCATGGCGGCCGGCGAGCTTGTCGCCATCGGAGATCTTGCGCTTCTGCGCCACGTAGACGCGGACCAGCTGGTTCACACCCGGCGGCAGTTCGTCGCCGTCCTCGCGCGTGAACACGCGGACGCCGATCACCTTGCCGCTCTCGCCGTGCGGGACCTTGAGCGAGGTGTCGCGCACCTCGCGCGCCTTCTCGCCGAAGATCGCACGGAGCAACCGCTCCTCGGGCGTGAGCTCGGTCTCGCCCTTGGGCGTCACCTTGCCGACGAGGTAGTCGCCGGGATTGACCTCGGCGCCGATCCGGACGATCCCACGCTCGTCGAGATCCTTCAGGATCTCCTCGGACACGTTGGGGATGTCGCGGGTGATCTCCTCGGCCCCGAGCTTGGTGTCGCGGGCGTCGACCTCGTGCTCCTCGATGTGGATCGACGTCAGGACGTCGTCCTTGACCAACCGCTCGGAGATGATGATGGCGTCCTCGTAGTTGTGGCCCTCCCACGGCATGTACGCCACGATCAGGTTGCGACCGAGCGCGAGCTCGCCCGACTCCGTGGACGGTCCGTCCGCGATCACCTGGTTGCGGACGACCTTGTCGCCCTCGTTGACCAGCGGCTTCTGGTTGAGCGACGTGCCCTGGTTGGACCGGCGGAACTTCTGGAGCTTGTAGGTCTTCATCGAGCCGGTCCGCTCCCGGATCACGATGTCGTCGGCCGAGACGTCCTCGACGGTCCCAGCTTCCTCGGCCAGCACCACGTCCCCCGCGTCGACGGCGGCGCGGAACTCCACGCCGGTCCCGACGATCGGGGCCTCCGAACGGAGCAGGGGCACGGCCTGGCGCTGCATGTTGGCGCCCATGAGGGCCCGGTTCGCGTCGTCGTGCTCGAGGAACGGGATCAGGGCCGCTCCGACCGAGATGATCTGCTTGGGCGAGACGTCCATGTAGTCGACCTCGTCGGGCACCACCGCGTCGACCTCGCCGCCCTTGCGGCGGACCAAGACGGTCGGGTTGGCGTAGCCCCCGTCAGGCTTGATCGGCTCGTTGGCCTGCGCGATGACGTGCCGGTCCTCCTCGTCGGCGGAGAGGTAGTCGACCTTGTCGGTGACCTTGCCGCCCGTGACCCGTCGGTACGGTGTCTCGATGAACCCGAACGGGTTGATGCGCCCGTAGGTCGAGAGCGACCCGATCAGGCCGATGTTCGGGCCCTCCGGCGTCTCGATCGGGCACATCCGGCCGTAGTGCGAGGGGTGGACGTCCCGGACCTCGAACCCCGCGCGCTCGCGCGAGAGCCCACCGGGCCCGAGCGCCGACAGCCGGCGCTTGTGGGTCAGCCCGGCGAGCGGGTTGGTCTGGTCCATGAACTGCGACAGCTGCGATGTGCCGAAGAACTCCTTGATGCTCGCGACCACCGGACGGATGTTGATCAGCGTCTGGGGTGTGATCGCCTCGACGTCCTGCGTGGTCATGCGCTCGCGGACCACCCGCTCCATGCGCGACAGACCGATCCGGATCTGGTTCTGGATCAGCTCGCCCACCGAGCGCAACCGCCGGTTCCCGAAGTGGTCGATGTCGTCGGGCTCGTAGCCCTCCTCACCGGCGTGCAGCTTCACGAGGTAGCGGACCGTGCGGAGCATGTCCTCGTAGGACAGGATCCCCTTGTACTTCGGCCCGTTCTCGCCCTGCTCGTCCTTCTGAAGCTCCGCCCAGGCGCGGAACTTCGGCTGGTCCCACCCCTTCTTGTCGGGGTTGTCGAGCTCCCCGAGCTGCTTGAAGCGGGCCTTGAGCTGGGACTGGAGCACGCCCTGGGCCGCCTCGAGTTTCTTGTTGACCTTGTAGCGCCCCACCCGCGCGAGGTCGTAGCGCTTGGGATTGAAGAACAGGTTCTCCAGGAGCGTGCGAGCGGACTCGGCCGTCGGGGGCTCACCCGGACGCAGCTTGCGGTAGATGTCCTCGAGGGCCTCCTCGGGGGTCTCGACGTGGTCCTTCTCGAGGGTGTTCTTGATCGACTCGGCCTGGTCGAACAGCGCGAGGATCTCGTCCGCGGACCAGCCGAGCGCCTTGAGCAGCACCGTGACGTTTTGCCGGCGCTTGCGGTCGATCCTGACGCCGACGGTGTCCTTCTTGTCGACGTCGAACTCCAACCACGCCCCGCGGCTGGGGATGATCTTGGCGATGTAGACGTCCTTGTCGGTGGTCTTGTCCAGCTCCCGACTGAAGTAGACCCCGGGCGATCGCACGAGCTGGGACACGACCACCCGCTCGGTGCCGTTGATGATGAAGGTGCCCCGCTCGGTCATCATGGGGAAGTCCCCCATGAAGACCTCCTGCTCCTTGATCTCGCCGGTCGTCTTGTTGACGAACATCGCCTCGACGAACAGCGGGGCGGAGAAGGTGGCGTCCTTGTCCTTGCACTCCTCCTCGGTGAACTTCTGGTCCTTGAAGGCGTGCTTACCGAAATGCAGTTGGAACTGTTCGGTGAAGTCCTCGATCGGAGAGACTTCCTCGAGGACCTCCTTCAGACCTTCGGCCAGGAGCCAATCGAAAGACTCCCGTTGGATGCCCACGAGGTCGGGAAGCGGTAGCGCCTCGTCGAGCTTGGAGAAACTGACACGGTCGCGGACAGGGACGAGCGAGTCAGGCAAGAACGATCCCCCCTAGGTGTAGACAACCCTGGAACCAGGGCATGCGGAACGCGGCACGGCAAACGAGCGGAACGCGGCACGGCAAACGAGTAGTGTAGGTGCGCAGGCGCGCAGCGTCAACCCCCGGGCGGGGACCCGGTCGAAATCGGCCGAAGGTTACCCCCCCTCGGAGCCGAGGTCAACCCTCAGGAACCCTCGGTCGGCGCGGACCTAGCTGCCCTCGGACGGCCAGACGGCCGGAGCCGCCACCCCGACCGGCGACAGGTTCGATCGATCGGCCGTAGAACCGTTCCCGTCCTCCACCATCCCGAGCGCACGTGCGATGTCCGCGACGGCGCTGCCGAGCGCGATCGCTTGCTCGCTGGATGCGATCCGCACCCCTCGGCTGGTCAGGACATAGAAGAACTCCTCCATCAGGGCGCGGTCGTCACCCAGGAGCGAGGCCTCCGAGACGTTCAGGGCTCGCGCCAGGCGCTCAAGCGTCTGGATCGAAGGTGCGACGTGCCCGTTCTCGTAGCGGCTCAGCCGTGCCTTCGGGATCCCGGAGATCTCCTCCAGGTCCGATTGCGAGTACCCGGCCTTGATCCGTGTCGCGCGGAGTCTCTGTCCGAACGTGCGTTCGTCGGTCATGCCTCGCCCCCTATCGAAGATGTTGCTCGACGAGGAATCTATCCCTATGCGGAACCCGCCCGCAACGCAGCTTCGGAACCTGGCGATGGCGTTGCAGCAGAAACCTGGCGATGATCCCCGATCCGGCCGTTCGGCCTACTTGATCTCGACGGTCCCGCCGGCGCCCTCGAGCTGCTCCTTGGCCTTGTCGGCGGCTTCCTTGTTGACCTTCTCCAGAACCGGCTTCGGCGCGGAGTCCACCAGATCCTTGGCTTCCTTGAGGCCGAGGCTCGTGAGGGCCCGCACCTCCTTGATCACCTGGATCTTCTTGTCGCCGGAGCCCGTGAGGACCACGTCGAACTCGGTCTGCTCCTCGACCTCCTCGGCTCCGCCCCCGGCTGCTCCCGGCGCCGCCATCATCATCGGGGCCGCCGCGGCGGCCTGGACGTCGAAGGTCTCCTCGAACTTCTTGACGAAGTCCGACAGCTCGAGCAGCGTCATCTCCTTGAACTGATCGAGCAGGTCCTCGGCGGTCATCTTGGTCTTGGTCGCCATCGTCTACTCCTTCTCTCCTTCTGGTTCAGCCTCTGGTTCTGCGTCGGGTTCGTCGTTCGTCGCGGTCGCATCGGGTTCGGTCTCGGCGGCCGCCGGCTCGTCGCCGGCATCAGGTTCGGCGTCGGCGGCGGGCTCGGCGTCGGCAGCGGGCTGGGCCTCTGCGGCGGGCTCGGCCTCGGCGCCCGGCGTGGCCTCGGCGGTCGGCCCGACCTCCACGGCCTCGGTCGTCTCACCGGGGAGCTGCTCCTTGTACGCATCGAGCACGCCGAGGAACCGACCCTGGATCGCCTGGAACATCGAGGCCGCACGGGTCATCTCGGCCTTCAGCATCCCCGCGACCTTCGAGAGCATGACCTCGCGCGACTCCAGGGTCGCGAGCGACTGGGCCTCGGCCGCCGAGAGCACCTTGCCGTCGAGGTACCCGCCCTTGAGCACCAGGGCCGGGAACCGCTTCGCGGCGTCCACGACCCTCTTTGCCGTGGCGACGACGTCACCCTGGACGAACGCGACCGCGGTCGGCCCCTCCAGGAGCGCCTCGAGCTCGGCGACGCCCGCGTCGGCGGCCGCACGCACCATCAACGTGTTCTTGACGATCGCGAACCGCGCCTGATCCGACAAGGCGCGACGGAGCTCGGTCGCGTCGTGGACCGACAGGCCCCGGTACTCGGCCAGGAGCAAGGCCTCGGAACCCTGGATGCGCTCCTTGAGCGCGGCGACCTTCGCGATCTTCTCGGCGTTCGGCATCGACCCTCCATGGAACGAACAAAGGCGTCCCCGCAGACAGCGGAGACGCGCTCGAGAGCGATGCGTCCTCGTTCGCCTCGGCAGGTGCCCCGGAGGGATTACGTACCTTGCGCACCCCTGCTGTCTGCGGCGGAGCCCAAGGGTACCGAGCCGCCCGCCCAGGCGACAAGGTGTCAGCGGCGGCGGGGCCGCTCGCACGGTCGGCCGTCGTCCCTCGGAGCTCCTCGTGCCGAGGAGCTCCAGCACCGCTCGGGGGGCCCTTCCCCGCCCCCGGACGCCGGCCGGAAACGCTGTAGTGCTAAGCGCGGCTCCAGTCTCGCGCTCGGCGTCGCGCGAACCAACCGGGGAGCAGCGCGAGAGCGAGGAGCGTCAGCACCCCGATCGCGAGCAGGAGGTCGTACCTCGGAAACGGTTCGTACTCGAACCGGACCACGTGCCTGCCAGCCGGCACGGTCCGCCCCACGAAGCTCGGCGCGATCATCTCCGGCGCCACCGAGATGCCATCCACGGTCACCTGCCAGCGCGGGTCGAACGACGCCTTCAGCATCACCATGGCGGGCCGGTCCGCGATCACCGTCGCGGTCGCCAGCCCGTCCCGGAGGTCGACGTCCTCGCTGACGACGGTGCCCGCGGGCGTGTCCGGTAGGTCGTCGGCGCTCACGGTGGGTGCGGGCGCGGGCTCCCCCTCGAACGCGACGCCGGGGTTCGCGCCCCTGCCCGGGAGGTCCGAGTGGAACCAGTCCTGCAGGCGCAGCCCGAGGTTGGTCCGGTCGGCCGAGATCGGCGGCAGGACGTCCACCAGATCGACGTAGCTCGGGTTCGGCGTCTCCCAGAGCACGTGGCGCCCACGTTCGGCGACCTTGTCCGCCGGGACGGGGGGTTGGCGATCCGAGGGCAGGATCAGGTAGCGCACGTCGAACAGGTCGTAGTGCGCGGGGTCGGTGTCGGTGAACCGGTACTCGAACGGTGCCGAGAGCGACCACGTAGGCCGCACGAACCCGACGCCCTCGGTGCCCTCGTTCAGCAGCATCACGTATACGGGCACCTGACCGACCTCGTAGGACGACCCCCAGTTCGAGCGCATCCCGGCATAGAAGCGCCCCGGCCCACGCGCCCGCGCGATGTCGACCAGGGCGGCGACGTCGGCGCCGTCGTGGGCGTCGACCACCGCCTGCTCCCCGATCCACTCGGCCCCCTGCCTCGCCCACGCGGTCCGCTCGGCGAAGCCCGGTCCGAGGAACACGAGCATGCCGGCGACCGCGAGCGCCACGATCGCCACGGGTTGCTCGCGCAAACGTCGGAACCGTTGGAGTTGCTCCCGCGAGAGCCGGCCGAGCGTGACCGCGGCGACCCCGGCGAGGTAGAGGCCGGCCAGATGCACGCCGAACACGAACCGACGCAGGAACAGGTCGCCCGAGCCGGGGAACAGCCGCAGGACCGGCCCGAGCGTCGGCCGCCCGAAGAACAGCACGAGCGAGACGAGGAACAGGAACAGCAGCACGCGGAGCCGCTCGTCACGGCGGTACCGCCAGAGCGCCACCAGGAGGCCGACCGCGACCAGGATCGTGATCATCGGCGGCCTCCCGCGGTCGAACAGCTCGCCGCTCGCGAACCACATGAGGATCTTCTTGGCCCCAAACGAGTCGTAGTAGATCTTCCCGCGCGAGTACTCGTCGTTCACCGTCCACAACCGGTCGGCGAGCAACGGCACGACGACCCAGGCCGCGACGAACAGGCTCCCGATCCCGACCAGGGCCGCGCGCCCGATCCTGCGCATGAGCTCACCCCAGTTCACGAGCGCGAACACGCCCAACGAGAGCAACGCGAGGTAGCCGGTCAGCAGGTGGCACGCGACCGTCAGCGCCAGCACGAGCGCCGCGAGCCAGTACGAACGGCCTTTCGAGATCGCCCGCCACGACAAGCCCCACGCGAACGGCAACAGCCACATCCCCCACAGCTGCGTCCAGGTGCCGTAGCCACGCCACGCGTAGCTTCCCCACTCGTAGCCGAGCGTGGGTTCGCTGACGATCAGGGGCGAGGCCGCCGCGGCGATCGCGCAGACCCATCGGTCCCACCCCAGGAGCCGGCCCCCCGCGTAGACCGCGATCGGCCACAACGCCATGCCCAGGTACATCGTCCACGAGAGCGCGCGCTCGCTGCCGATCGCGAGTGCCAGCACGCCAGTCAACACGTGCGGCAGGCTCTGGTAGTGGTGGAACCTCGACGATCCGAGCGCGAGATCGGGGTACCAGCCGTCGAGTGGGAGGTGTCCCTCCTCGATGCGGTCGCTCGCCCAGGCGATCATCGACCGGTGCACCGAGGCGTCGTTCAGGTTCTGGACCGGGCGCGCCTCCGCGCGGAGCACCACGAGGTTGAACAGGACGACGATCCCAACCACCACGAGCGGCCAGCGAGGGGGCGCCTCGGGGCGGTGCAGTTCGGTCTCAAGGGCCGATGGCGCCTGCTCGCGTTCGGACAGGGACTCGCGCACCCGCTCATGTTGCCACGGCACCCTCGCAAGCCCGATCAGCTGGACGGAGCCCCTCGACGCACCCGAGCCGACCCGGAGACCGGCTCACGTGCTCATCACGGTACCGCGCGCGCTAGGCGGTCTGCGCGACCTCCGCGGTTCCCTTGATCCGGTTGGTGTCGATCGCGACGCCGGGGCCCATCGTCGTCGAGACCGTGAGCGTCTTGACGTACTTGCCCTTGGCCGCCGAGGGGCGCGCCCGGATGATCTCCTCCACGACCGCCAGGTAGTTCTCGAGCAGCTGCTGCTCGGAGAACGACTTCTTCCCGATGATCATGTGGACGTTGCCCGTCTTGTCGGTCTTGTACTCGACCTTGCCGCCCTTGATGTCCTCGACGGCCTTGGCGATGTCGTTGGTCACGGTGCCCGTCTTCGGGTTCGGCATCAGGCCCCGGGGCCCGAGCACGCGACCGGCCTTGCCGACCGCGGCCATCATGTCCGGCGTCGCCACCGCGGCGTCGAAGTCGATGGTCCCGCCGATCACCTGCTCGACGAGCTCTTCGCCGCCCACGACGTCCGCGCCCGCCTCATTGGCCTCGGTCGCCTTCGGACCCTGGGCGAACACGGCCACGCGGACCGACTTCCCCGAGCCGTTGGGCAACGAGACCGTGCCGCGGACGAGCTGGTCGGCCTTGCGGGGGTCCACGCCCAGCCGGAACGCGATCTCGACGGTCTCGTCGAACTTCGCGTCCGGGAAGGCCTTGAGGGCCTTGATCGCCTCGACCGGCGAGTGCTCGTGCTCGCGGTCGGCGAGCTGGGCAGCCTGCGAATAACGCTTGCCGCTCATACGCCCACCACCTCGACACCCATACTCCGGGCCGTACCCGAAAGGATCAGCATCGCGGCCTCGACGTCGTTGGCGTTGAGGTCGACCATCTTCTGCTCGGCGATCCGCCGAAGCTGGTCTCGGGTGACGCTGCCGACCTTCTCGCGGTTCGGCTCGCCCGAACCCTTCTCCACGCCCGCGGCCTGCTTGATCAGCTCCGCGGCGGGCGGCTGCTTCGTGATGAACGTGAACGAGCGGTCCTCGTAGATCGTGAGCTCGGCCGGGATCACCTGGCCGGCCTGCTGCTGGGTCTGCTCGTTGTACTGCCGGCAGAACTCCATGATGTTCACGCCGTGTTGGCCGAGCGCGGTCCCCACGGGGGGAGCCGGCGTCGCCTGGCCGGCGCGGATCTGGAGCTTGACGACGGCGAGCACCTTCTTCTTCGCCATCCGTGTTCACCTCCTGCGGTCCGAACGGCCCCTCGGCCTCCCGCACCCTCGGTTGTTAGACCTTCGCCACCTGGTCGAAGGACAGTTCGACCGGCGTCTCCCGGTCGAAGATGTTCACGAGCACCTTCAGCTTGCTCTGGTCGAGGTTGATCTCGCTGATCGTGCCGTTGAAGTCGGCGAACGGTCCCGAGATGATCCGCACCACGTCGTTCTCCTCGAACCCGAGGCGGAACTGCGGCTTCACCTCTTCCTTCTTGACCGACAGGATCTTCTCGACCTCACGACGCGACAGCGGCGTGGGCTTGCTCCCGGTCCCGGCCGCGACGAACCCCGTCACCCCGGGCGTGTTCCGAACGACGTACCACGAGTCGTTGTCGTAGACCATCTTGACGAGGAGATACCCAGGGAAGACCTTGCGCTGGACGACCTGCTTCTTTCCGCCCTTGATCTCCATGACGTCCTCCATCGGGATGTGGACGTCGAAGATCTTGTCCTCCATCTGCATCGTGTGGATCCGCGACTCGAGGTTGGTCTTGACCTTGTTCTCGTAGCCGGCGTACGTGTGCACGACGTACCAGTCGCCGGGGCCCCGGAACGGATCGCGCCCTCGGTCGGCGTCGGCCGCCTCCTCCGCCGCGGCAGCGGCGGCGGCCTTCTCGGCCTTCGTGCTCTTCTTCGCGGCGGGCGTGGGCTTCGGGGTCGGCTCGACCTCTTCGGTCGCCTCGACTTGCTCGGTCGCTTCGGCCACCTCGGTCGCTTCGACGTCGGCCGCGATCGACTCGACCTCGTCGGCGAGGTCGCTCAGGATCGCGACATCGCTCAGCGCCTCGACCGCCTTGGCGTCCTCGACCGCCTCCTCGACGGTCTCCTCGAGCGCCTCGATGATCACCGCGTCCGCGATCGCCTCCTGCACGTCGGCGTCCTCCGCCGCCTGCTCGACGGCGTCCTCCAGCGCCTCGCCCTCCAGGCCCGCGTCGACGGCCTCGTACATCTTCTCCTCGAACGACTCCTCGATCGCGGCATCGGAAGCCGCCTCGATGGCCGCCGCGTCCTGGACCGCCTCGACGACGGTCTCCTCGAGCGCGGCCTCGATCGCCCCGTCCGCGATCGCCTCCTCCTCGGCCGCTTGATCGAACGCCTCCACCACACGCTCGGATGCGTCCTGAACGCCGGTCTGATCGTTCGACGGCGCGTCAGCGTCCGCATTCTCGGACGGCTCGGGGGCGGCTTCGTCCGAGGGGTCGATCGGGGATTCGTTCATGGGGTGCGCGCCTCTAGTTCGTGAAGACGTTCAGGACCAGCCTCGAGAAGAGCACGTCGAGACCGAACACGTACGACGTCATGACGATGACCGTGACGAGCACGACGACCGTGTACGTCGTGAGTTCCTGACGAGTGGGCCAGATCACCTTCTTCAGCTCCTGACGGACCTCCTTCAGGAACTGGCGGGCGCCCGTGCGCTTCTTCTTCTGCTGGAGCTGCGCCCGACGCGTGGCGGCAGCGGCCTGGGCACGCTCGACCTGGGTGCCCTGACGGCGCTGCGCCCGCTTCATCTCTCTGTTCATCGTGCTCCTTGCAGGGGCGGAGGGACTCGAACCCCCAACCGCCGGTTTTGGAGACCGGTGCTCTACCAGGTTGAGCTACGCCCCTCCGCAAAACCGGTCCTGCCGGAAGGCGGGGACTCGGCTGCCAAGTATAGGGCGGGCCCGATGGTGCGGCAAAGGAACGCTCGCCGGAACGGCCGCCGCGCTCCTCAGGTTCTCGCAGGTCAGTCCGATAATCGGCCCGTGGAAGCCGGTCGCCCGATGGCCCTCGAGGCCGCCCTGTTCGTGCTGATCGTCGCTCTGCCGCTCGCCTTCTTCCCGCAGTCGCGCGACGCCTTCCTCCACGTGAAGATCCTGCTGCTCGCCGGCGGCAGGCTCCTGAGGCGTGGATCCGCGACCAGCTCGCGACCTTCCCGAACGACTCGGTGATGGTACCCGCCGCGGAGCCCGGCCTGACGCCCCGGCTGATCGACGCGGTCCGCCGGTCCCTCGCCTCCGCTCCACGCTCGGAACGTGCCTGATCCGAGATCGCCGATGTGCGTGATGTTGCACCCGGCCTCTCCTACACTCTCCCGGACGCGCCGCGCCGGCCCCGGAATGCGAGCGCCCACATGCAGGATCGGGACCCTTCCCCCCCGCCCGGTGATCGGGCGAGGAGGCGCAGCCTCTTCGGAGGCCGTGCCGAGACGACCCCACCGCGCCTGACGGCGGGTCTGTCGCCGTCGGCCGCCGAGCGGACCGAGCTCGTGATCACGGCCTACCAGGAGATGATCCAGGAGCAGCTCGACGAGGGCCTGAGGTCGATCCAGCACACCGCCAACACGCTGATGCACGAGATAGCCGGCGAGGTTTGGCGGAGCGCCGGGGGCGACAAGGAGGCCGTCGCCTCGACGATCCTGCAGGAACTCTCGCGCGACCAGGCGATCCGGGCCCTGATCGCGCATTCGGACGAACGGTTCCAGGCCCTCGCGGCCAGGACCGGCAGGGTCGAGGACACGATGAACATGCTCGCCGAGTCGGTCCGCACGGCCCGTGAGCAGATCGCCCGCAGTGCCGACGCCCTCGAGTCCGGCGCCGGCGGCGGCCTCGGCGCTTCGCCGCTCGGCGTCGATCAGATCCGCGCACAGCTGGACGAGGTCAGTCGGCAGGTGGCGGCAGCGTTCCAGACGCTCGCCGACCGCGACCAGGAGATCGTCGACACCCTCCAGGTGCGGATCCGCGAGCACGGCGAGCTGGTCGTCCAGGAGACCGCTCGGATCTCGCAGGCGATGCAGGAGTACGTCCAGCAGGGCGTTGAGACCATGGGCAACCTGGCCGGCAGCGCCGACTCGAGCCTGCAGGCGATGTCGGCGCACGACGGGGTGACGGATCAGACCGTCCGCTCGGTCGATCAGCAGATCGCCGAGCTAGCCGAGCAGTTGCAGCTCCTGTACGACCGGACCGGGATCGCGATGAGCTCGCTGCACGAGTCCGTGACGTTCCTCGGCGACCGGATGGGGGTTGAGTCGCGCGAGCGGCTCGAGGAGATGAACCGCGCGTTCGAGGCCAAGGTGATCGGGCTCGCGAACCTCGTCCGTTCCGACTCCGAGGCGCTGCGCCGGGAGATGGTGACGACCGCGGAGGCCCACGACGGAGAGATCGCCCGGATGCTCGACGAGCGGCTGACCGCGGTCACCGAGACGCTCGCCGATTCGGTGGTGGCCTCGATCGAGGCGAAGCTCGACGGATCGATGGCGGCCCTGGCCGCCCGGACCGACGAACAGGCCCAGCTGATTGACGCCCGGACCGGCGAGACCGTGTCGGCGATCGACCGGAACCTCATCAGGATGGTCGACGCGCTCGACGAGCATTTCGAGCGGCTCGGGGCCGGCGTGGGCGACCGCGCCGCCAGCGCCGCCGAGCTCGCGATCGGCGCCCGTTTCGACGACGTGCTCGCGCGCCTGCACGCGGCCGCCTCGGTGATCGAACGCGAGAACGCCGAGACCCGCGGCGCGATCGAACAGACGTGGAGCCACCTGGACGAGACCCGGAGCGCCCTGGACACGCGGTTCGTGGCCCTGGCCAAGCTCGTGCGTTCGGACAGCGAGACGCTCGCGGGGCAGATCGTGGCCGATCAGGACGTCACGAAGCAGGCGCTCCGAGCGATGAAGGAACTCCAGGCGAGCCTGCCCGCCGAGGTCATCCAGATGGTCGAGCAGCGGTTCGGTTCCCTCGCCGAGTCGATCGAGCGCTCGAACGAGATGCTCGCGGCGCGGATCGACCGGATGGCGGACACGATCGGCCAGCGGCAGAACGACGACATCCAGATCGTGATCGATCGCATGGGTGACGCGATGCACGCGCTCGCGAGCCTCGGGAAGGAACCGGGGTCGCGCGGGTCGGGGTCGCGGATCGAGATCGACTGACCGGCCTCGCCGGCTGCACGCTCAGTCCAGTCGGACCTCGGCCTCGCTCTTGCGGATCGGCCACACGTCCGCGCCGTCGCGTTCGACCCGGACCCAGACCTCGAGTACGGCCGTGCGGCTCTGCGGGTCCAGCGACCGAACCTTGCCACCGCATTCGATGGATTCGTCGACGAACACCGGGGCACGGAAATGGACCCGGAGGCGGAGCAGTGCGGCGGGATCGCCCAGCCAGTCGACGAGCCAGGAGGTGAGGGTGCCCATCGTGTACATGCCGTGGGCAACGACGCGAGGGAAGCCCGCCGCGCGCGCGACGTCATCGTCCTGGTGCAGCGGGTTCTGGTCGCCCGACGCGTCGGCGTACGCCTTGACGTCCTCCCGCGTGACCAACCGCGAGGATGACGGAAGGTCCCGCCCCACCTCGAGGTCGTCGAATCGAACGCTCACCCGTCGCCCCGGACGATCAGCGTCGACCGTCCGGATGCGACGAGCGCGCCGGCCTCGTCCCGGACCTCGGTGCCAAGGACCACGAGGCGCATCTCGCCCTTGTCGCGAACGCTCTCGATCGTCGCGGACGCGGTCAGGGTCTCCCCCACCACGACCGGTCGCGACCATCGGTACTCCTGTTCCCCGTGCAGCACGCGGGACAGTTCGATCCCGAGGCGTGGATCGGAGACCACATGGTCGAGCCCTGCGGCGATCTCGGGCACGGTCACGATCGTGGGCGGCACGCCCGGCCCCCGTTGCCCGACGGCGTCGGCGAACGCTCGCACGCGTGATCCGTCGACCTCGAACCGCACGGGCGGGTACGTGCTCCCCTCGACGTCGGGGCTTAGCGCCACGACGCAACCCGACGTTCGGCCGACATCCTTGTGGGGCGCACGGCCGTCTCCCGGCCGACCGATTCACACGGCGTCGACACACTGCGAACGTACCGACCGTGCGAGGGCACAGCAAGTCCTCAGCGTTGCGCGAGAACGATCGCGCTTGCTTCCGTGACTCGGGACCTAGAGGGCCCTACGATCGTCGAGCCCATGGCCGGTAACGGGAACGGATCCGGGACCGGGAACGGGAAGGCCAACGGGGCTGCCCGCAAACCCATCACGGTCCTCATCGTCGACGACGAGCGCACGTTCGGCGAGGCGCTCGAGGTCGCCCTCGATCGGGAGAAGGATCTCCGCGTCGTGCACGTCGCGACGGACGGTCCCGAGGCCGTCGCGTCCGCGACCGAGTTCCATCCCGACGTCGTGCTGATGGACGTCTCGATGCCGGGGATGAACGGGCTCGAGGCGACGAGGCGGATCAAGCAGGACGACCCCGAGGCCGCCGTCGTGATCCTGTCCGGACACGACGACGAGTACATGCTCGCTCGCGCGGTACAGGCGGGCGCGGCCGGTCTGCTCCGCAAGACGCAGGCGGTCGGCGACGTCGCCTCGACCGTTCGGCGGGTCCATCGGGGCGAGGCGATCCACGACCAGAGCGAGGTCGAACGTGCGCAGCGGCGGCTCCGCCACCGGCGCGAAGTCGACGGAGACGTCAAGGGCCGTCTGGAACGGCTCACCCCGCGCGAGATCCAGATCCTCGAGGCGATGGCGGCCGGGCGTCAGCCCGAGGAGATCGCGGCCGAGCTGGGGATGAGCCCGAACACGCTCCGCACCCACACCCAGAACGTGCTGACCAAGCTCCGGGTGCACTCGAAGATGGAGGCGCTCGTGCTCGCGATCCGCCACGGCAAGGTGGCGACGGTCGACCTCACCGAGATCGTCTGAACGGTTCCTATCGCGTCTCGCGATGGAGCGTGTGCTTGCGCTCCCAGCGGCAGTACTTCCGCAGCTCGATCCGGTCCCGGTCGTTGACCCGGTTCTTCACGGTGACGTAGTTCCGTCGCTTGCACTCGGTGCACGCGAGGGTGATCGTCGGTCTGTTGTCGCCCTTGGCCATCTCGTGGTCCTCCGAACCGTCCGTGTCGTGGTTGCGCGCCTTGGGGGGCTCACTCGTAGCGGGGGCGGGAATCGAACCCGCGACACAGCGATTATGAGCCGCTTGCTCTGCCTCTGAGCTACCCCGCCCCGGCGACGAGCAGTCTACCGGCCGCCGCCATCCTCGCCACCTGACCTGCGGTTTCGTCGCGGCCATCCCTCGGCGATCCGAGCCGGAGAGGGGACTCGAACCCCTGACCCCCTCCTTACCATGGAGGTGCTCTACCGACTGAGCTACTCCGGCTTGTTACCTGGCCTGTTCGTTCGGCGCGCCATGATACCGAGAGACCTTCCAGGTCCCTGGCCCCATCCATCGCCAGCCTCGACCCGTGGGACGATGGGTTCATGCGGCTCGTCCCTCTGCTGCTGCTCGCCGCCGTCGCGTGCGGATCGGCGGACGCATCGGACCCGAACGCGACGGCCACCCTGTCGATCCGGACCGACGACGGGCCCGTGTCGCTCGACGTCCAGGTCGCGAACACGTCCGACGAGCGCCAGACCGGGTTGATGGGACGCGAGAGCCTGTCTCCCTACGACGGGATGGCGTTCCTGTGGGAGGAGCCCGTGGTGAGCTCGTTCTGGATGAAGGACACCCTGATCCCGCTCTCGATCGCGTTCTGGGACGACGCCGGCCGGATCATCTCGATCCTCGACATGGACCCCTGCACGCAGGACCCCTGCCCCTCGTACGGGCCGGACGAACCCTTCGTCGGAGCCGTCGAGGTCGACCGGGGGGCATTGGAGGAACGCGGCGTCACCGTCGGCGACCGGGTCGAGCTCACGGTCTCGAACGCATGAGCCCGGAAGCGACGAACGAGGACTGCCTCCTGTGCCGCGCCGAGCGCGTGACCGAGTGGCACTTCGAGGACGAGGAGTGCTGGGTCACCGACTGCATGGTGTGCCGAACGCCGATGATCGTCTGGCGCCCGCATGGGCTCCCCGACCCCGAGCTCGAGAACCGGCTGCTGGAACACCTCGAACAAATCGCAACCGAGCGCTACCCGGACGGCTTCTGGATCGACCTGGAACGCCGCCGGATCCCCGACCACTGGCACGCACACGCGCGGCCGGCCGATGGCTTCTTCGACCCGGCGAGCGACCTCTACGGCCGCTTCGGATGACCGGCTAAGCAGAGCGGACGGCTTCCCAGCTTCCGGTGTTCGGCGGTGGGCAGGCGCTCGCGTCGTAGGTGCCGGACATCGTGTCGCCGGACACCGTGCCCGTGAACGTGATCGGCTGCTCGGCCTGGATGGACCCGATCGTGATCGTGTCGCCGTCGAGCGCGACGTCGACCTGCCCGTTCGAGACACACGAGGTGTCCTGGATGTCGATCGTGCCCTTGAAGCCGTTCGGGGTGGCCTCGATCGTCCAGGAGAACGTCCCATTGACCTGCGGGATGTCCGTGTCCCAGGTTCCGCTCCAGGTCCCCTCGAGGGACGCGCCCGTCGGCCCGGTCGCCGCGGTCGGGCCGGTGGACTCGGTCGGTCCCGTCGGTCCCGTCGGGGCCGTCTCGGCCGAGCCGCCGGAGACGTCCGTCGAACCCGTCTCGCACGCCGACAGCACCAGGATCGCGACGACCGCGAGCGCGAGGCGGGCGCTTGACGTACGCATCAGTCCCCCTGCTTCTGGGCTTGCAGTTCAGCGATCTGGGTACGAGCCGCTGCGACGAGCTCTGCGTTGGTGTTTGCATGGCCAGCAAGACCCCATCCGCCCTCAGGCGCCTCGGTCAGAAGGACCCAGGTACGGTCGGCGAGCGAGGAGTCACCGGCCGCGTCCGCGACGAACGTGGCGCGTCGGCTCACCACGCCGAGTTGCTTTTCACGATCGAGGGCACCGGCGTTCGTGAGGACTTGGACGCGAACATAGGAGCTGTCTCCGTCGACGTTCGATAACCCCGACGAGGGAAGCTCGTGTACGAATGCGGCCGTGTTCTTCCGGAACATCGGGATGTCCGGCACTCCCTCGATCGTCATGAGCTCGCTCGCCAGATCCCGGGCCAAGGCATGAGCGTCGGCGAAGGTCCCTGCGGCAGCGTAGACGTCGCTCATGGGCATCGAGTCTCGGTTCCTTTCCGGAGCCAACAGTCGGGCGGTAGAACTCAGGCAGCGCGACGGCCTCCGAGATGAGGCTAGCACTGCATCCGGATGCGCGAAGAACCGTACTCCCCGGATCGACACCTGCTCGAGCCGCGCTCCGCCTGCCACCGAGCGCTTCCCGAGAGGGCCCTCGGAACGCTCTACAGATGGCGCTCGCGAGCTGCGTCCGTGACTTCAGGTCGAGCTTGCGGAACGCCTTCCGAAGGTGGTACTCGACGGTGCTCGGGCTGATGAACAGCTGCCCCGCGATCTCGGTTCGTGTTCCCCAGCGCCGCGAGACGGGAGATCTGCGCCTCCTGCGGCGTGAGCTTGCAAAGACGACGAACTACCGAAGATGCGGAATCGCTGGTGGGAGGAGGAGGATTCGAACCTCCGTAGGCTTAGCCGGCGATTTTACAGACCGCTCCCTTTGGCCGCTCGGGCATCCTCCCGTCGGCGGAAGGATAGCAACGGAGCTTCGGCACCTCCACGGTAGGATTGCCGCATGGCCAAGCAGGACTTCTCGTTCGACATCGTCTCCGAGGTCTCGATGCCCGAGGTCGCCAACGCCGTCGACCAGGCCCGGCGCGAGATCGCGCAGCGGTTCGACTTCAAGGACACCGGCACGAGCCTCAGCCAGGACGACCAGCTGATCGAGGTCCGCTCCTCCACGGAGGACCGGCTCAAGGCCGCGGTCGAGGTCCTCAAGGAGAAGGCGGTCAAGCGCCAGGTCTCGCTCAAGGCGCTGCACTTCGGGCCGGTCCAGCCGGCCGCGAAGGGCGCCTCGCGACAGACGATCAACCTGAACGTCGGGATCTCCGAGGAGAAGGCGCGCGAGCTCGTGAAGTTCGTCAAGGGCCTCAAGGTCAAGGTCCAGAGCCACGTCCAGGGCGATCAGGTCAGGATCACGGGCAAGGCCAAGGACGATCTGCAGGTCGTGATGAAGGCCGTGAAGGACCACGATTTCGACGTGCCGCTCCAGTTCGTGAACTTCCGGCCCTAGCCCCGGGCGCACGCACCGTCTGCCTCCGGCGGTCCGGCTGGGGTAGATTGGCGCACCCAACGGGAGGTGCAGCGTGACCGACGTCGAACGTCTGAAGGCCAAGGCCGCCGAGATCGCCGAGCGCGAAGGGCGCAAGCTCCTGGATCGGACCCCGGGGTCCGAGACCCTGCACGAGCGGGCCGTCCGCAGCCTCCCCAACGGCGTAGCGTCGAACTTCCAGGCGGGCGACCCCTACCCGACGTACCTGCGGCGCGGGCAGGGCTCGAAGGTCTGGGACGTCGACGGCAACGAGTACGTCGACTTCCACGGCGGGTTCGGGGTCAACGTCGTCGGCCACGCGCACCCGAAGATCGTCGAGGCGATCCGAGCCGTCGCCGACCAGGGCATCCACTTCGCCGTCACGACCGAGACCACGGTCGCGCTCGCGGAGGCGATCTGCGAGCGGTTCCAGCTCGAGCAGATGCGGTTCGTGAACTCGGGGACCGAGGCCACGATGGACGCGATCAGGGTCGCCCGGGCCGCGACCGGCCGGGACACGATCATCAAGATGGAGGGCTCGTACCACGGGCACCACGACTCGGTCCTGTTCTCCGTCGTGCCCGAGGCCGACGTCCTCGACATGCGGTTCAACGTCGGCCGCCCCGACCAGGCCTGGTACACGACCGAACCCACCTCCAAGGGCATCCCGAAGGTCCTGACCGAGACGGTGATCATCGTGCCGTTCAACGACGCGGCCGCGGTGGAGCAGGCGTTCGCCGACAAGCCCGGCGAGATCGCCGCGCTGATCCTCGAACCCGTGATGATGAACATCGGCCTCGTCGTCCCGCAGCCCGGCTACCTGCAGGCCCTGCGGGACATCTGCGAGCGCAACGGCGCCGCGCTGATCTACGACGAGGTCAAGTGCGGCGGGACGATCGCCTACGGCGGCACCACCGAGCGTTACGGCGTCCGCCCGCACCTCGCCGCGTACGCGAAGGCGATCGGCGGCGGCGTCACGATCGGCGCGTTCGGCGGCGAGGCGCGTTTCATGGAGTGGGTCACCAAGGGGGCTGCGCAGCAGGGGACGTTCAACGGGAACCCGCTCTCGTCGGCGGCGGGCCTGGCGGCCCTGACGGAGGTCCTCACGAAGGACGCGTACGACCACCTGGGCAAGCTCGGTACGATGCTCGCCGAGGGCTGCCAGCGGGCGATCGACGAGCACGACCTCCCGGCCCACACGATGGACCTGGGCGCCAAGGGTTGCGTGTCGTACCGCAAGGAACCCCTGGTCAACTACCGCGACTTCCTCGAGACGATCCCCGAGCTTTTCTACGCGTCGTTCACCTGGATGGTGAACAGGGGCATCTTCATGACGCCGGGCGACGAGGAACAGTGGACGATCTCCGTGCAGCACACCGAGGACGACGTCCAGCGGTACGTGGACGCGTTCGCCGGGTTCTGCTCCGAGCTGGTCGCCTAGCCCGCTGGCACGCAGCGGGGGCCGCGTGAACGAGGTCCTCGCGGTCCTGCTCGACCTGTACGACACCCTCGCCTGGACCCAGTGGCCGACGATGCGCGCCGAGCTCGAGGATCGGTTCGGGATCGGCGAGGCCGACCTCCTGCGCGCGTTCACCACCACACGGCAGGCTCGAAGCATCGGAGCGTACGGCACCGCCGAGGGCGACCTCGCGGCCGTCCTGGAAGCCGCGGGGGTCTCCGCCGACGAGGAGCTGGTCCACGAGCTCAACGAGACCCGGATGAAGGCGTTCGCCGAGAACAGCGTCCACCTGTGGGAGGACTCGCTCCCGACCTTGCGCGAGCTCCGCGCACGCGGGCTCCGCACGGCGATCGTGAGCAACTGCGACCACTCGACCCGGCCGATCGTGGACGAGCTCGGGCTCGAGCGGGAGGCGGACGCGGTCGTGCTCTCGTTCGAGGTGGGCGTGGCCAAGCCCGACCCCGCGATCTACCAGGCGGCGCTCGACGCGCTGGCCGCGCGACCCGAGGAGGCCGTCTTCGTCGACGACCAGGCCGCGTACTGCGAGGGTGCGGAGGCGATCGGCATCCGGTCGTTCTTGATCCTGCGCGACGACGCCGATCGACCCGAGGGCATCAGCGCTCCCGGGGATCGTCTCGTTCTGCACGACCTCCGGTCGCTACTCGACCTCGTCTGAGCCCCGCGCGCGAAACCGCCTAGCCGATCTCCTGCTTGATCTGCTCGAGCCTGGCGATGCGCTCGGCCGTGGGCGGGTGGGTCGAGAACAGGTTCGCCAGGCTGCTCGAGGCCTGACGGCCGCGGAACGGGTTCACGATGAACAGGTGGGCCTCGGCGGGGCTCACGCTCGCCGGCACCGGGAACTTCCCGGCAGATGCCTCGAGCTTGCGGAGCGCGCCGGCCAGCGCGTCGGGGTCGCGCGACAAGATCGCGCCGGACTCGTCGGCCTGGTACTCGCGCGAGCGGCTCACGGCCATCTGGATGATCGCGGCCGCGATCGGGGCGAGGACCCAGGCGAGCAGCAGCCCCACCATGCCGAACCCGTTGCGGTCGTCGCCAGAGCCGAACCACAGAGCGAACCGTGCCAGGAACGTGATGCTCATCCCGATCGCCGCCGCGATCGAACCGATCAGGATGTCCCGGTTGGCGACGTGCGAGAGCTCATGCGCCAGCACGGCTCGGAGCTCACGCTCGTCCAGGATCTCGAGGATCCCCCGGGTGACCGCCACGACGGCGTGATCGGGGTTGCGACCGGTGGCGAACGCGTTCGGCTGCATCATCTCCGAGACGTAGATCCTCGGCATCGGCATCTGGTTGAGCTGCGTGAGCTCCCGGACGATCCGGTAGAGCTCGGGTGCCTCCTGCTCGGTCACCGGTTTGGAACGCGTGGTCGCGATCGCGATCTTGTCGCTGAACCAGTACATCGAGAAGTTGAAGACCAGGGCGATGCCCAGGGCGACGACCATCCCCTGCCGGCCCCCGATCGCGGCACCGATCAGCACGAACAGGCCGCCCAGGGCGGCGATCAGGATCCAGGTCTTGACTCGGTTGAGACCGATCAACGGGACCTCCTTGTCCGGGTGGGATTCGACGAGCCTGGGGTTCGGGTTCGGCGGGCCGCCCGGTCGGGACCTACTGCCCTACCAGAGTAGACAGCGGCGGGAAGTGTGCCAGGAGCTCGGGCCAAACACCCACCGCCACGACCGCTACCGTTGCGAAGACCGCGACCGCCGTGACCAGGACGGGAGGCATGAGGGGCCGTTCGTGCTCGCCGTCGACGAACAGCATCTGCTTGGGCACGGCCAGGTAGTAGGACAGGCTCACCACCGAGTTGATCACCATGATGATCGCGAGCGCCGTCCCGATCCCGCCCCGCTGGATCGCGACCTGGAAGACCAAGAACTTGGCCCAGAACCCGGCGAGTGGCGGGATGCCCGCGAGGGACACCATGAACACCGTCATCGCGACCGCGATCACCGGCGCCCGACGCGACAGGCCCGCGAAGTCGGTGATCAGCAGGCCGCGGGACTCCTTGGACATCGCGATCACCACCGCGAACGCACCCAGCGTCATCACCGCGTAGATCAGGATGTACGTGACGGCGGCCGCGAACGCGTCCTGGTTGATGGCCGGGTTCGCCGAGACCAGCGCGAAGGGCAGGAGCATATAGCCGGCCTGGGCGATGCTCGAGTACGCGAGCAGCCGGACCACCTGCCGCTGCTGCAGGGCGACGAAGTTCCCGATCGTCATCGTCAGGATCGACAGCACCGCGAAGATCGGCGTCCAGAACTCGTATTGGGCGGGGAACGCGACGAACATCAGCTGGAGGAGCCCGGCGAAGCCGGCGGCCTTGGAGGCGGTCGCGAGGAACGCGGCGACCGGCACCGGCGACCCCTCGTACGTATCGGGCGCCCAGAACTGGAACGGCACCGCGCTCACCTTGAACGCGAACCCGGCGACGATGAACAGGATCGACGCCAACGCGAGGGTCTCGCGCCCCTGCGGGAGCGGCCCGGCGAGCACGCGGCCGATCTCGACGAGATTCAGGCTGCCGGTGAGCCCGTAGATCAGGCTCATCCCGTAGAGCATCACCGCGGTCGAGAGCACGCCGAAGAGGAAGAACTTGATGCCGGCCTCGTTGGACCGGGGATCCGACTTGCGGAATGCGGCGAGGACGAACCCCGGCGCGGACACGAGCTCGAGGGAGATGAACAGCATCAGCAGGTCCCTCGACGAAGGCATCAGCAGGCAACCGAGGAACGACGTGAGGATCAGGAAGTAGAACTCGCCCTGGTAGAAGCGTCCTTCCCGGAAGTAGCGGAAGGAGACCAAGAGCACGAGCAGGGCGACCGACAGGAAGAAGACCTTGAACAGCAACGCGAACTCGTCTACGACGAACGCGCCGCCGAACGTCGACCGATCGTCGCCGATCAGCGTCAGCGTGGCGATCAGCGACGCAACCACCCCGGCGAACGCCAGGGGCATCGCCATCCACTTGTGGGCGGGCGACAGGAATGCGTCGACCACCAGCACGAGGATGATCGTCCCGGCCAGGATCAGCTCCGGGAGGATCGCCGTGTAGTCGATCGCCTGGTTCATGCCGCGTCGGCCCTCGCCCTCTACGCCCCGAAGAGGCCGAGCAGGGAATTGACCGGCGCCTGCGTGACGTCGGTGAGCAAGCTGGGGAACAGGCCGAGGGCCACGATCCCCAGCAACAGCGGCACCCAAGAGACCCACTCGACCGCCGCGATGTCCCCGAACACCTCGGACTTCCACTTCTCCGGAAGCGTGCCCATGTTCACGCGCTGGAGCATCCACAGGAAGTAGCCGGCGGTCAGGATCGTCCCGATGCCGCCGGCGATCATGAACGCTCGGAACAGCGGCGTGGACAGCGACTGAGCCGGGCTGAAGCTCGAGAGCAGCGCCATCACCTCACCCCAGAACCCGGCGAGCCCCGGCAGGCCCAGCGAGGCGATCGCGACGAACGCGAACACTCCACCCAGGTACGGGAGCTTCTGCATCACCCCGCCGCCGATCTCGGCGATCTCGCGCGTGTGGTAGCGGTCGTACAGCGACCCCACGCAGAAGAACAGCATGCCCGTGATAAGACCGTGGGCGACCATGCCGAAGATCGCCGCGTTGATCCCGATCGTCGTCAGGGTCGCGATCCCCAGCATCACGAACCCCATGTGGCCCACCGAGCTGAACGCGATCAGCCGTTTGAGGTCCTTCTGCGCCAGGCACGCGAGCGCCGCGTAAACGATCGCGATCGCCGCCAGCAGGCCGATCCAGGGCGCGTACTTCTGCGCGCCGTACGGGAGGATCGGCAGCGCGATCCGGATGAACCCGTAACCGCCCATCTTCAGCATGACCCCGGCCAGGAGCACCGAGCCGATCGTGGGCGCCTCGGTATGGGCGTCGGGCAACCACGTGTGGAACGGCCACATCGGCACCTTCACCGCGAACCCGAGCCCGACCGCCGCGAACACGACCAGCTGGAAGCCCTGGGAGAAGCCACCGGACGCCGCGTACTGCTGCAGGGTGATGATGTCGAAGGTGTGGGCCCCTCCACCGATGTCGGAGCTGAAGAACATCGCCAGGAACCCCAGCAGCATGAACACCGATCCGAACAGCGTGTACAGGAAGAACTTGATCGCGGCGTACTCGCGATTGGCGCTCCCCCAGATCCCGATCAGGAAGTACATCGGGACCAGCACCAGCTCCCAGAACACGAAGAACAGGATCAGGTCGAACGCGATGAAGGTGCCGGCCATCCCGGTCTCGAGCAGCAGCATGAGCCCGATGAACGCCTTGGTCTTGCCCGGCTTGGGGACGACCCGCCAAGAGTAGATCGCGCACAGGAACGACAGCACGAACGTGAGCACGAACAGCGGAAGGCTGATGCCGTCGATCCCCACGTGGTACCGCGCATCGATCGCGGGGATCCAGCTCGTGTCGAGCTGGAACTGTAAGCCCGAAGCCCCGTAGTCGAACGTGAACGTGATCGCGATCGCGAAGGCGAGCGCCGCACCCGTGAACACGATGCCGAGCGCGCGTACGCCCATCTCGTACCGGCGCGGCACGAGCGCGATCACCAGGGCCCCGGCCAACGGCAGGAGCGTCGTGATCGTGATCGCCGAGTTCTCCCAGGTCATGCGCCTTCCCCTTCCTTTGTCGGGGGCTGATGCTCGCGCGTTCGCGCTCGCTCCTTGAGTCCCCGAACCCCTGTCATATCTTCGTGAAGATGACGGCCAGCACCACGACGCCCGCGAACAGGAACACGGCGTACCGCTGGACGTTGCCCGATTGGATGTACCGCAGCAGACCGCCGGTGAAGCCGGCCAGGTTCGCCAGCCCGTTCACCGCGCCGTCGATCACCTTCTCGTCGAACCAGTTCACCCCGTTCCCGAGCGTCTTGGTGAACGAGGCGGCGCCGTTGACGACGCCGTCGATGATCCTTCGGTCGTTCCAGTAGACACGCGCGGAAAGGTCGTCTCGGACCGGCCGAACGATCCCCTTCCAGTAGAGGTCGTCGAGGTAGTACTTGTTCGTGAGCACCGTGTACGCCGGCCCGAGCGAACGGATCGGGTCGCGCTCGCGATAGGTGTTGTACAGCCGGTAGCCGATCGCGATCCCCAGGAGCGCCGCGAGCGTCGACGCGACGGCGATCCACGGGACGAAGAGCGCCTCTTCGATCTCGTGGAAGAAGACCCACGTCCCGAACGGCGCCCCCAGCTGCGGCGCGCCGAGCAGTCCGACGAACACGGTGACCGTGGCGAGGGCGACGAGCACCCCGGTCATCGTCCGCGGGCCCTCGTGCGGCTCTCCGTGGCCCCGGAACTCGCCGAAGAACGTCATCAGGACGGCCCTCGTCATGTAGAAGGCCGTTAGGAGGGCGGTGAGTAGCAGCACGACGAACATGACGTCGTGGCCGCCCTCGTTCGCCACCACCAGGAGTTCGTCCTTCGACCAGAAGCCGGCCAACGGGGGCACCCCGGCGAGCGCGAGCGAACCGATCAGGAACGTCCAGAACGTGATGGGCATCCTGCTTCGCAGGCCGCCCATCTCGCTCATGTTGTTCGTGTGGACCGCATGGATCACGACGCCGGATCCCAGGAACAGGAGCGCCTTGAAGAACGCGTGCGTGAACAGGTGGAAGAACGCGCCGGTGCGACCGGCCGGCCCCATTGACATCCCCGCGACCATGTACGCGAGCTGGCTGATCGTCGAGTACGCGAGTACACGCTTGATGTCGTCCTGGACGAACGCCATCAGCGCCGCACCGAGCATCGTGATGCCGCCGACGACGCCCACGATCTGTAGCACCACGGGGTCGGCGTCCGTGAAGACGAAGAACAGCCGGCCCACCAGATAGACGCCGGCCGCGACCATCGTCGCGGCGTGGATCAGCGCCGAGACCGGCGTCGGACCCGCCATCGCGTCGGGCAGCCAGACGTGGAGCGGGAACTGCGCGGACTTGCCGATCGTGCCGCCGAAGAGCAGGAGCGCCGCCGCCGACACGAGCGCCACCGACGCCCCACCGTGCGAGACCACGTCGCTGATCGCGGGGATGTTCGAGGTCGTGAAACCGGTGATGGAGATCAGCACGAAGATCCCGAACATGAACGGGACATCGCCCACCCGCGTAGTGATGAACGCCTTGATCGCGGAGCTGGAGTTGACGTGGTCCTCCCACCAGTGCCCGATCAGCAGGTAGGAGCAGACGCCCATGACCTCCCACCCGACGAGCAGCTGGAACAGGTTGTTCGCGAGGACGACCACGAGCATCGCGCTCGTGAACAGGGATAGCACCGTGTAGAACCAGGTGAACCGGACGTCGCCCTTCATGTAGCCGAGCGAGTAGATGTGGACGCAGAGGGAGATCGACGTGACGACGACGACCATGACCGCCGTGAGCCCGTCGACGTAGACGCCCACCTCCAGGTGGAGCTGCCCGATCTGGAACCACGGCATCGAGGCCTCGTAGAACCCGCGCTCGCCGCCGACGAAGGTCCACAGGACGCCGAGCGAGAGCACGAACGACGCGCCCACGGCCGCGATGCCGTACACGGACCCCTTGCCCGGTGTGCGCTTGCCGAGGAATAGCGTCAACAACGCCGACATCGCGGGCAGGAACGCGATCAGCCAGGCGTTGGTCAGGAACGAGTTCGGGTCCGCGATCGCGCGGCCGAGGGCCTCCGTGGACTCGGCGGCTACCACTTGAGGAGGTTCACCTCGTCCACGTTGATCGTCGCCCGGTTGCGGTAGATCAGGATCACGATCGCGAGGCCGATCCCCACCTCGGCCGCGGCCACCGTGATCACGAACAGCGCGAACACCTGCCCGGTGAGGTCGTGCAGCGCCGCCCCGAACGCGACGAGGTTGATGTTGACCGCATTGAGCATCAGCTCGATCGACATCAGGACCAGGACCGCGTTGCGCCGAGCGAGGACGCCGTACACGCCGGTCGAGAACAGCGCCGCCGACAGGAAGAGCACCAAGGGGAGCCGGATCACGGGCGGTCTTCCTTCCTCGACAGCACGATCGCCCCGATCAGCGCCGCCAGCAGCAGGAACGAGATCACCTCGAACGGCAGGACGAACCGGCTGAAGATCGACGACCCGACCGCCGCAACAGAGCCCTCCACCGGGTCGATGCGGGCGGCATCCCAGTCGAACGCCCCCTGGATCAGGTAGATCAGGCCGCCGAGGACCGAGAGCGCGACCAGGAACGCCACGCCACGCCGCTGATTGTCGAGCGCCTCGCGTCCGATCGGCGCCTTCGTCAGCATCAGCCCGAACAGGAACAAGATCACGATCGCGCCGACGTAGATCAGGATCTGGACCCACGCGACGAATTCGGCGGCCAGCAGGAGGTACACGCCCGCGACCGCCGAGAGCGTGACCACGAGGTACAGGGCGGCGCGCACGACGTTGCGGGCGGTAACCACCCGGAACGCGCCCACCACAGCCGCAACTCCGATCACGACGAACGCGATCTCGGCTCCGGTCACGAGCCGCCCTCGGCCTTGCTCCGCGCGGCCACCATCGCCGCACGCCGCGCCCGCCCCTCGGCCACCCTCCGATCCGTCCCCTGCTCCAACAGCTCCGCCAACACGCGCTCGAACGTCTCCTGATCCAGCGCCACCTCCGCATGCTCCGCCGGCGCGGGAACCGCAGCCGCCGGAGCTGCAGCGGCTTCAGCGGGCGGAGCGGTGGCCGCGCCCGGATCGGAAGCGGCAGCAGCGCCCGGAGCCGCGGCCGGTACCGGCGCAGCGGCGGCCGACGCCGGACCTGCCGAGGGAGCCGCGGCGTACGCCGCGGCGAGTCCGGCCGTGTCCGGCGCCTCCGTTGTGACCACCTCCGCCCCCTCCTCGATCATCGGCGGCGGCAGGACCGTGTACGTCCACTCCTCGAGCTTCTCCTTCTCGTGCGTGAGTTCGACGATGTCGTACTCGGCGTACTCGAACTCGGGGCTCCAGAAGAGCGCGTCGAACGGACAGACCTCCACGCAGATCCCGCAGTACATGCAGAGCGCGTAGTCGATCGCGAACCGGTCCAGCACCTTCATCGAGCGGCCCTTGCCGCCGGAGGCGGGCTCGTGCGTCTCCTTGTGCGCGTCGATGTAGATGCACCAGTCGGGGCACTCGCGCGAGCACTTGTAGCAGACGGTGCAGTTCGCCTCTTTGAGCGCGATGACCCCGCGGGTGCGCGGCGGGAGGTCGGGCTTGACCTCGGGGTACTGCTGCGTGATCGAGGGCCGTAGCGCATGCTTCAGCGTGACCCCGAGCCCCTTGATCAGGCCGAGGCCGGTGGATCTCGGCTCCGTCTCTGGAGCCTTCCGGACGTCTCGTTCGTCGACCGCCATGACCCTCCTAGAACGCGACCTTGAAGACGGCGACCACCACGATCTGCAGCAGCGCCAGTGGGATCAGCAGGAGCCACGACGCCCGCTGGAGCTGGTCCTCGCGCAGCCGCGGGTAGGTGACCCGGAGCCAGATGATGAGGAACGACAGCGCCCCGATCTTCGCGAGCATCCACAGCGGCTGAGGGATGAACTCCATCTTCGGCAGGGGGAGGTATCCGCCCAGGAACAGGACGCTGGCGATCGCCGACAGGGCGACAATCCCGCCGTACTCCGCGAGCAGGAAGAACGCGAACTTCAGCCCCGTGTACTCGGTGTACGCGCCGAAGATGATCTCGGAGTCCGCCACCGGCATGTCGAACGGCGGCCGTGTCAGCTCCGCGAGCGAGGCGGTGAGGAAGATGATGAACCCGATCGGCTGGGAGAAGACGAACCAATACCTCTCCTGCGCCTCGACGATGCCGACCATCGAGAGCGTGGCCGCCTGCATCACGATCGCGGCCGCTCCCAGCACCAGCGGCAGCTCGTAGGCGATCAGCTGCGCGGCCGCTCGCAGCGCGCCGATCAACGAGAACTTGTTCGCGGAGGCCCAGCCGGCCATGAGCACGCCGATCACGGAGACCGATGAGAGCGCCAGCACGAAGAAGATGCCGACGTCGAGGTTCAGGATGAAGATCGTGTCCGAGAACGGGATCACGACGAACAGCAGGATGTACGGGACGAGCGCGACCGCCGGGGCGAGGGAGAAGACCCAGGAGTCCGCCGCGGACGGGATCACGTCCTCCTTCTGGACGAACTTGACCCCGTCGGCCATCAGCTGCGCCCAGCCGTGGAACCGGCCCGCGTACATCGGCCCGAGGCGCCCCTGCATGTGCGCCATCACCTTGTGCTCGGCGTAGCCGACGCCGAGCGGCGCAACCAGGAAGAAGACCAGCACGATCGCCGCCTTCGTGACCAGGATCATCCAGTACTGGTCGAACCACTGGTTCACGAAGCTCACGCCGGCCTGCGCGATCACTCCTCCTCCTCCTCTTCCCCTTCGGCCGCGCCCGGCCACGGCTTGGCCTCTCGCGAGATGAGCGGGAAGTCCTTGCGGAGCGGGTGGCCCTCGAACGGTTCGGGGAGCAGGAGCGTCACCGGTAGCGGGTGACCCTCGAACGTGACGCCGAACATCTCGGTGGTCTCGCGTTCGTGCCAGTTCGCCGTGGGATAGATGTCCGAGATCGTCGGGAGCACGATCTCGTCGGCCGGGAGCCGGACCTTCACGCGCACGTTGTGGTCGTGCGTGGTCGAGAACAGGTGGGTGACGACCTCCATCCCCTCCTCGCCGAAGTCCACGGCGGAGGTGAAGTCGCAGTAGTCGCAGTCGAACTCGGGCTCGTTGCGCAGGAACGTCACGAGCTCGCGGTACCGGGAAGGGGTCACCGCGACCACGCTGTGCCCGTGCTGCTCCTCGAAGGACACGACGTCGTCACCGAACTGCGCGCGCAGGCGCGATTCGACCTCAGGAGGCGGAAGCGGGTGTCGTGAGCTTGCCACTCCACTTCTCCCTGATGTCCTCGGCGGCGATCTTCTCTTGGAGCCGGATGATCCCCTGCAGGAGCGCCTCCGGCCGCGGCGGGCAGCCGGGGATGTAGACGTCGACCGGCAGGACCTGGTCGATGCCCTTGGTGACCGAGTACGAGTCCCAGTAGGGGCCGCCGCAGTTGGCGCACGACCCCATCGAGATCACGTACTTCGGCTCCGGCATCTGGTCGTACAGGCGCTTGATCACCGGCGTCATCTTGTCCGTCGGCGTCCCGGCGATCACGATCAGGTCGGCCTGCCGCGGCCCGTGCGCGAACGGGATCACGCCGAACCGGATGAAGTCGTGCTTGGACGTTGAGGCGGCGATGAACTCGATCGAACAGCACGCCAGGCCGAAGTTGAACACCCACAGCGAGTACCGCCGACCCCAGTTGAGGAGGAACTTCACTGGCTGGATCCCGGCGAGCGGCGTCTTCTCGGTGATCAGGCCCACCTCAGCACCCCCTTGCGCCACGCGTACAGCAGGCCCACGCCCAAGATCCCGATGAAGATCGCCATCTCGACGACCGCCTGGTACCCGAGGTTCTCGAAGATCCGGGCCCACGGGAACAGGAAGACGGATTCGACGTCGAAGATCACGAACAGGAACCCGTAGACGTAGTAGCGGACTTGGCTCTGCGACCAACCCTCGCCCACCGGGTCGATCCCGCATTCGTACGTGAGCAGCTTGTCCCCGACCGGCCGCCGGGGTGCGATGAGCCTTGCGGCGCCGAACGCCACCGCGACGAGCCCCACGCCGGCGATCAGGACCGCGAGGACGACCCCGTACGACTGGTAGTAGGTCTCCACGCTTGTGAATGTTTTCCCGAGCAGCGCGGATTCTAGCAAGCGTCCCCCGCCCTCCCTCTCAGCTCTGCTTTCCCGGGGGGCTACCGCTCGCGCGTCCGCGCTCGCTCCTTGAGCCCCCGGACCCCCGGGCGCCGCAGCGCGCCGCGAGGAACTCGGCCAGCTGTCCGAGCGCCGTCCGGGCCGGCCCGTCCGGGAACCGTTCAGCCAGGCCGTGGGCCCGGTCGACCTCGGCGACCACGGCGGAGCGGGCCCGCGCCAGATGTTCGGGGGCGCGCACGATCTCGAGCGCGCGGTCGAGCCGCTCCCCGCTCGGCGGTCCCTCCTGCAGGACCTCACGGAGCTCCGAGCCCCGGGGGCCGCCGAGCGCGTGCAGGACCGGGAGCGTGTAAACGCCCTCCCGCATGTCTTGGCCCGGCTCCTTGCCCAAGGTCTCCTGGGTCGCGGTGAGATCCATGATGTCGTCGGAGAGCTGGAAGGCCAGGCCGAGTGCCTCGCCGTACTGCTCGAGCACGTCGAGGGCCTCCGCGGGCGCGTCGGAGAGCATCCCGCCCAGCCGGCACGAGGTGGCGATCAACGCGCCGGTCTTACGACGGATGATGTCGAGGTAGTCGCCCTCGGACTGCTCGACCCGTCCGGCTGCCTCGACCTCGCGGATCTGGCCGTCGCAGAGCGTGGCGATCGTCCGGGCCAGCAGCGCGCAGATGTCGGTCCCGAGGTCGGTCGAGATCTCGGAGGCCTTGGCGAACAGGTAATCGCCGGTGAGGATCGCGACCGTGTTGCTCCACCGAGCGTTGGCCGACTGCACCGCGTGGCGCGCGTCGGCCTCGTCAATCACGTCGTCGTGGTACAGCGTCGCCTGGTGCACGAGCTCGATCGAGACCGAGCCCGGGACCAGCCGCGGATCCGACGGATCGCCGAAGTAGCCCGAGAGCAGGACCAGGATCGGCCGGAACCGCTTCCCCCCCGCCGCGAGCAGGTGCTGGGCGGTCTCGGCCAGCATGTCCGAGTCGGCCCGGACGGCCTTCTCGAGCGCGGTCTCGACCTCGTCGAGGCGTCCCCGGATCTCGCGTTCGAGCACGGGGTCGGGGGACTCGAGACCCGGGATCACGCGGCGGCTCATCGCCCCGACCCTACCGTCATCGGGAGACGGGTGTGGCGCTTCACCATCGGAGCACCGCCGCTCGCTCCAGGACGCCCACGATGAGCCCGGGGAACACCCCGAAGAGCAGGACGAGCGCGGCCGGAACCGCGAGGGCGACCCTCGGCAGCCAGGACTCGTCGGGGCGGGTGTCCTCCTCCGGCTCGCGCATGAACATCAGCACGACGACCCGCAGGTAGGCGTAGGCCGCGACCACGCTCGCGAGCACCCCGATCAGCACCAGGAACCAGTAGCCGGCCTCGGTCGCCGCTCGGAAGACGGCCACCTTGGCGACGAAGCCGGCCGTGGGCGGGATCCCGGCCAGCGAGAGCAGGAACAGGGTGAGCAGCCCGGCCGCCACGGGGCTCCGCCGTGCCAACCCGGCGTACGAGGAGAGCGACGTGTGGCGCTCGCCCCGGGCCGACACCACCATGACCACGCCGAACGCCCCGATCACGGTCGCGGCGTAGGCCACGAGGTAGAACAGGGCCGCGCCGATCCCGTCCTCTCCCGCCGCCGTCAGGCCCAGCAGGACGAACCCGGCGTGGCTGATGCTCGAGTACGCGAGCAGGCGCTTGATGTCGGTCTGCGCGATCGCGAGGACGCTCCCCGCCACGATCGAGACCGCCGCGAGGCCCCAGACGATCGGCTGCCAGTCCCACGTGATCGGTTGGAAGGAGATGTTGAACACACGGATGAACGCGGCGAACGCCGCGACCTTGGTCCCGGCGGACATGAAACCGGTCACCGCCGTGGGCGCGCCCTGGTAGACGTCCGGCGTCCACATGTGGAACGGCACCGCCGACACCTTGAACGCGAACCCGACCGCGAGCAGCCCCATCGCGGTCACCGCGAGCGCGACCGAACCGGTTCGGCCGGCGAGCGCGTCGGCGATCGCCGACAGCCGCGTGGACCCCGACGCCCCGTACGCCATCGCGATCCCGAACAGGAAGAAGGCGGAGGAGAACGAGCCGAGCAGGAAGTACTTCATCGCGCCCTCGACCGACCCGAGCCGCGTGGAGAAGCCGGTCAGCACGTACAGGGACAGCGACAGGATCTCGAGCGCGAGGAACGCCATGATCAGGTCCGCCGACACCGCGAACAGCGTCATCCCGGCGGTCGCGAACAAGAGCAGCGGGTAGAACTCGGCCTTGCCCTCCCCCGAGCGTTCGAAGTAGTGGTGACCGAGCACCGCGCCCATCGCGGCGACGCCGAGGACGATCACGCGCACGACCACCCCGAAGCGATCGGTCGAGATCGACTCGGCCAGTACCGTGGGGCCGCCGTCCCAGTCCCAGAGCCGCACGGCCGCGACGGCGGCCGCGGCGATACCCACCAGGCACAGCAGGAGCAGCGTGGTCGGCGAGATCTTCCGCGCGACCACCGCGGCGAGCAACAGGATCACCCCGACGCCGACCAGGATCAGCTCGGGCATGACGGGGCCGACTTCGATCGCCGGAGTGGGCATCAGGGACCTCCTCCGCCCACACCGGCAGCGGTCGCCGAGACGGCCGCCTCGTCCGGCGGCGGCAGCTTCGCCCGCAGGCCCCCCGGCACGCCCGGCTGGTCGACGTCCACGCTCCGCACCCACGCCACCACACCGGCCGAGGACGGGTTGATACGGTCCAGGACCAGGTTCGGCGCGACGCCGAGCACCAGCATCACGGCGACGACCGGGACGACGGCCGCGATCTCGCGCGGCAGCAGGTCGACCAGGCCCCGGTGGCGTTCGGCGCCCGGACCCTGGAAGGCGCGCTGGTACGCCCAGAGCATGTAGATCGCGGCGAGGACGACCCCGGACACGGCCACGGTGCCCAGGATGCGATCGGCGCCGAACGAGCCCAGGATCACGAGGAACTCGCCGACGAAGTTGTTCAGCCCGGGCAGCCCGATGGACGAGAGCGTGGCCACGAGGAAGGCCGCGGCGATCCACGGGGTCACCGTCGCGAGCCCGCCCATCTCGGACAGGTCACGCGTGTGGGTGCGCTCGTAGAGGACGCCGATCACGAAGAAGAGCAGCCCCGTCGACAGCCCGTGGTTCACCATCTGCATCACGGCCCCGCTCGTGCCCTGCATCGTGAACGTGAAGATGCCCAGGATCACGAACCCCATGTGGCTGACCGACGAGTACGCCACGAGCCGCTTCACGTCGGTCTGCATCATCGCGACGAGAGCGCCGTAGACGATGCCGACGACCGCGAGGATCCCGATCGCCTGTGCGAAGTACCGCGACGCCTCGGGGAACAGGTCGAGGTTGAACCGGAGCAGGCCGTACGGTCCCGCCTTCAGAAGCAGCGCCGCCAGGACGATCGAGCCGTTCGTCGGCGCCTCGGTGTGCGCGTCCGGCAGCCACGTGTGCAGCGGGAAGATCGGCACCTTGACCGCGAACGCGATGAAGAAGGCGAGGAACAGCCAGCGCTGCGTCGCGGTCGCGAGCGAGAGCCGTTCCATCTGACGGATGTCGAAGCTCGCGTGGGCGAGCTGCTGGGACGTCTGGAACCAGAGGTAGACGATCGCGAGCAACAGGAACGCCGACCCGGCCATCGTGTACAGGAAGAACTTGAGGCTCGCGTACACGCGCCGAGCCGAACCCCACATGCCGATCACGAGGAACATCGGGACCAGGAGCGCCTCGAAGAACACGAAGAACAGCAGCAGGTCGAGCGCGAGGAACGAGCCGACGATCGCGGTCTCGAGCAGCAGCGTGAGCGCCATGAACAGCCGAACCCGATGGCTCACGCCCCACGACGAGACGATCGCCACCGGCGTCATGAACGCGGTGAGCACGACCAGCCAGACGCTGAACCCGTCGACGCCCACGAGGTACGACAGCCCCGCCGAAGGCAGCCAGTCCACGTGCTCGACGAGCTGGTAGCCGGCGACGGAGGGGTCGAACGCCCCCAGCATCCCGAGCGCCACGAGGAACGTGGCCAGCGAGACGACCAAGGTGACGGCCCGGGCCTGGGCGTCGCTCGCTCCCCGCCACAGGGCGAGGACGGGGATCCCGACGAGCGGCAGGAAGATCAGGACGGTCAGCCAGGGCATGTCAGGCCCTCAGTCCCAGGAACAACAGGAGCGCCACCGCGCCGAGCAGGAATGCGAGCGCGTACGAACGCACGAACCCGCGCTGGATCCGCGGGGCGACCCCGGAGGCGTCGACCACGTCCTCGGCGACCTCGTTCACGGCCCCGTCGATCACGCGGTCGTCAACGACGGTGAGGGCTCGGCCGAACGCCTTCCCGGGATGCTCGACCAGCCAGGCGTAGAACGAGTTCAGGTAGAAGGCGTTCGCGAGCCAGCCGGCGAGCTCGGGCTGGCGTTCGGGGAACGCCTGCCAGTCGACACGTCCGGAGGCCCAGACCCAGAACGCGACGGCGACCGCCGCGACCGCCAGCACGATCGAGATCGCGATGAGCGCCGCGTCGGACAACGCGCCCTCGCCCTGTTCGACGGCGCCCACGACCGGCTCGAGGAAGCGGGCCAGCCGGCCGCCCTCGGCGGTCAGGCCGAGGAACAGCCCGCCCACGACCGTGAGGACCGCCAGCACCGCGAGCGGCGCCTGCATCAGCGCCGGCGCCTCGTGCGCATGCTCCTCGGTGCGCCGGCGTCCGAAGAACGTCAGGAACAGGGGCCGCGCGATGTACAGGGCCGACAGGAACGCGCCGACCGATGCGAGGACCCAGGCGAGCTCCCGGTCGCTCGTCGCCGCGAACCCGACGATCTGATCCTTCGCGAAGAAGCCCGCGAGCGGCGGGATGCCGGCCAACGACAAGGCGCCGATCGCGAACCAGGTGGCCGAGAGCGGCATCTCCGCCCGCAGGCCACCCATCCGCCGCATGTCGGTCTCGTCGTGCATGCCGTGCAAGACGTTGCCGGCCGTGAGGAAGAGCAGGGCCTTGTAGAACGCGTGACAGACGAGCAGCAGCATCGCTCCGGTGTAGAAGCGCATCCCCGCCGCGAAGAACATGAACCCGATCTGGCTCATCGTCGAGTACGCGAGCGCGCGCTTGAGGTCGAACTGGCCGATCGACGCGAGCGCCGCGTACAGCGCCGACACGAGTCCGACCACCAGGACGACCGTGAGCGCCGTCCCGGAAAGCTCGAACAGCACATGCGAACGCACCACGAGGTAGACGCCGGCGGTGACCATGGTCGCCGCGTGGATCAGCGCCGAGACCGGCGTGGGGCCCTCCATCGCGTCGGGGAGCCAGACGTAGAGCGGAATCTGCGCCGACTTGCCGGTCGCCCCGAGGAAGAGCAGCAGCGTGGCGACCGTGATCACGCCCATCGACGTCTCGGGCGGCAGCGCGTTGACGGCCCACGCCACCCGCTGGAAGTCCAGCGAGCCGAAGTTGACGAACAGCACCAGCATCCCCAGGATGAACCCGAAGTCGC